>Ga0209455_1000061_pt1 | contig 337052 bp, 326 predicted proteins | sample AraplaCol_mCL_r2_FD_184275 | JGI IMG/M metagenome (GOLD analysis project Ga0209455, IMG submission 184275) | Arabidopsis root microbial communities from North Carolina, USA - plate scrape CL_Col_mCL_r2 (SPAdes) (version 2) | ecosystem: Host-associated > Plants > Roots > Endosphere | place...
ATTTACGCTCCACGCTTCCTCTCCACATTCGGTCGCCCTCATGCAGTTGCGCTTCACTTCATTCGCTGTGACCAGCTTATGGCGGGACTTGCACCCGCAGGAGTGCGCCCATGCTGGGCGCACAACGCAAAGGGGCGTCGCGCACGAATGCGCGACGCCCCTTTGTTCGTTCACGGAAAAGCGCCGGCTACGCGGCGCGCTGCAGCAAGTCCGTGGCGAACGACTTCGCATGCGCGACGGCTTCCTGCGCGTCGCCGAATACGCCGAGCTGATCCCAGTGCTCCTCGGCCGCGTAGGTGCCTTTCACGGCGAGCGCTCGCTGGACGCTCAACTGCGCCGCGTATCGGCCGTCGTCCAGCGGCCGGGCCGTCGCGACCACCTTGTGCGGCGGGCTCGCCCGCTCCGGCTGAACCAGCTCGACAGGGCCGCTGAGCGTGCCGATATTCATCAACTCGTTTCTGGTGTTGCAGTCCGGGCAGTAGAAGCACCAGCCTGCGCCCTCCTGATGGTGCCTGACCTGCCCGCGAGCCAGCACGGCACGACATTCAACGTTTTCGCAGATGAACGGCATCGCAGTCTCCGGAGTTGTTTGACGGAAATCCTAGCATGTCCGACGGCGGTCAACCATCGGCATCCGCATGATTGCCGTGCTGGCAGTTTCGGTGGGTTACGGCGGCCGGGCCAGCCGAGCGTCGGCGCCTTTCGCTGCGCTGCAAAATCGGCGCTTTTTCCCGCATCGGGAAGCCGCCTGCACGACCGCGACGGTCGCCGGTTGGCCGGCGACGAAGCGGCTGCTCGACATCACCCGGGATAAACTGTCGGCCCGATATCGAACCGAGAGAAGCGTCATGTTGATCCGCGTTGCGACCCTGGCCGACGCCGTCCCGCTTGCCGAATTGAAGCGCGATACGTTTCGCGAAACCTTTCTGCAGGACGGATTCGGCATCGACTACCCGCCGCACGATCTGGCCGAATACGAAACCCGGACTTACTCGGTGGCAGCGATCACCGGACAGCTCACCGACCCGCAGTGCCGCACGTGGGTAGCAGAAGGCGACGACAGCACGCTGGTCGGATATGCGCACGCGGGGCCGTGCAAGCTTCCGCATCCGGAAGTGGCGGACGGCTCGGGCGAGATCCATCAGATCTACCTTCGACGCGGCACGCAAGGTACCGGCGCCGGACGGGCGCTGTTCGACGCCGCGCTCGAGTATCTCGCTGAGACGCGCCCCGGCCCGGTATGGCTGGGCGTGTGGTCGGGCAATGCGAAGGCCATCGCGTTCTACGAGAAGGCCGGCTTCAAGCGGGTCGGCACGTACGATTTCAAGGTCGGCGAATCGACCGATCTGGAGTTCATCTACCGTCGCTGAGCATCGCTTTCCGTCGGCATCGCATCAGCACGGCGCAAACGAATACAGTCGATCGACGGCGGCGTAAACGACGTTTTTCCCTCGTTTCGAGTCAAACGACACAATTCGAGGGTTCCCGGTAGAATTCGCCATTCCGGGGTTCTCGATCAATTGCTTCGTCATGCATCGCATTGGATTTTTCGTTTGCCGCGGCTACGACGCGCTCGATCTGGGCGGCCCGTTGTCGGCCTTCAATCAGGTGGCCACGGCCGCCGGCCATACGCCCTACGATCTTCACGTCATCTCGCCCACCGGCGGCCCGATTCCCGGCAATACCGGCCTTTCGATCGACACGAAGCCGGTCGGACGGCGCGCGTTCGACACCATCGTGTTCGTCGGCGGCGATATCGCGCCGATGCAGACAGCGGAAAACATCGCCGCGGCCAGCAAGCTGGCCGCCAAGGCGTCGCGAGTAGCCAGCGTGTGTACGGGCGCATTTCTGCTGGCGGAAACCGGCTCGCTCGACGGTTTGAGAGCCGCGACGCACTGGCGATACGCCGCGCAGTTGCAGTCGCGCTTCCCTCGCACGCGGGTCGACGGCGACAGTATCTATGTGGTCGATGGCCGCGTCTGGACATCGGCAGGCATCGCCTCCGGCATCGACCTGGCGCTCGGCATGATCGAACGGGACATGAGCGCGGAGATCGCGCGCGAGGTCTCGCGGCTGCTGGTCGTGCCGTATCGGCGGCCCGGCGGGCAGTCGCAATTCTCTGCGATGTCGCAGATGGAGCCGGAATCGGATCGCATCCGCATCGCACTGAATTTCGCCCGCGAGCACCTGGCCGAAGCGTTGCCGGTCGAACGGCTCGCCGATGCAGCGAGCTTGAGCGTGCGACAGTTCGGGCGCGCATTTCGCCGGGAAACCGGTGAAACGCCGGCGCGGGCGGTCGAGCGCTTGCGCGTCGAAGCGGCGAGGCTGCGCCTGCAGGGCGGCAGCGAACCGATCGAACAGATTGCGCTGGCAGTGGGATTCACCGATCCGGAGCGGATGCGCCGAGCCTTCATCAAGCTGCTCGGACACCCGCCGCAAGCGATTCGGCGCGAGAGCAGGTCGAACGCAGCGCGCTGATCGGGCGCCTGCCGATCCACGCGCTGCGTGGTCCACTTCCCGCTAACCGGCGATGGGCGTGTGGGCACGTAGCGCGCCCTTTCGCCCGACGTCGATGGCCGTCAGTCCTTGACGGGCGGGTAAGCGTTCCACATGTCGCGATGCAGCTTCCACGTGCCGCCCTGCTTCAGGAACACGAGCGTCTGCTTCGCGCGGATCTTGAGCTTTCCGTCACCGTCGCGAACCTCCACATCCGATACCTCCGTCACGACCCGGTCGTTACCGTAGAACTCGTCATTGCTGAACGATACGGTGCCGGGTTTCGATCCGGCATACCCGCTGGTGAAGTACTCGGTGATCGCGCGGCGCCCGGTGACCTTGTCGCCGCCCGGCGGCAAGAGCGCGCCGTCGTCGGTATAGAGGCGGCCGATCGCGTCGTAGTCCCCTCGCGCAAAGGCATCCGCCCACCGTGCGTTTTCGGCCTTGATCGCCGCTTCGGGCAGGCGTTGCGCACCACCGGCGACAGCCGGCGCCGCGAGTGCAAAAAAAGACACGCACGCTGCAAGCGCAGCAGTACAAAGATGAATCCGTCGCATCGTATGATTTCCGAATCGGGTTTGAATTGAAGAGGCGGCGACCCTGTACGCGTCGCCGGCCAGCGTGTCAGCGAAGGCCGGGAACGCGCGCGAGTCCCTTCGATGCGCCGGGCAGTTTCTTGTCGACCATCGCGACGAGTTCGGGTCGCGCATCTCTCGGATGACCGGAGTGGAACGGCGGATCGGGATCGTATTCGACGACGAGCTGCGTGTATTCGGCAGCCTGCTGGCCGCGCAGCTTCGCCGCCACGCGCAGCGCGAAATCGATGCCCGCCGTCACCCCGCCGCCGCTCATGAAGCGGCCGTTGTCGTCTTCGACGAAGCGATCGGGAACGGGAATCGCGCCGTACTCGGCCAGCTTGTTGACGAACGCCCAATGGCACGCGCTGCGCTTGCCATCTAGCACGCCCGTCGCGGCGAGCACGAGCGAGCCGTTGCACACCGACGTCACGTGTTTGGCGCTTTCCGCCAGACGCCGGATCTGCGCCTGATACGCCGGACGCATCGGCGCCGACAAATCGGACCCGCCAGGCACGAGGATCACGTCGGTCCGGTCGATATCGGCCAGCCGTTCGGTCTTCCCGTACACCACGCCGAATTCGAGCGTCACGTTGCCGCCGTCGAGGCTCGCGTAGCGAACGTTCGTATTCGGCAGCCGGTGGAAGATCTCGCTCGGGCCCGCGAAGTCGAGCAGCGTGCCGCCGTCGTAATTGACGATCAGGATGTTGAGCGGCTCGGTCGGCGCAAGCAGCGCTGGGCTGCCCGTCGGCGCCGGCGCAGGCGCAGCGTGCCCGAGCAACGCGCTGCCGCCCAGCACGGCGCCGAGGGTGGCGGCGCTGCCGAACTTCAGGACATCGCGGCGCGAACGGCCTGCCCGCGTGAGTTGCCCGCCCGGGGCATGATTGTCGCTACTGTCGGTCAAGATGATTGCTCCTTGCACTTCGGCCCATGGGCGAGCGCGACCACGCCGGGCCGGATCGAATAACCGCCACCGCGAACGGCGTGGCGGACGTCAAATCGGTATGGGGATGAGCCGGGATGACGTGCCGGACTCAGGAAGCGTGCAGCGCAGGCTCAGAGCTGCGACGCCCCGCCATCGACCACCAGCTCGGTGCCGACGACGAACGACGATTCGTCGCTGGCGAGATAGAGCGCCGCGTACGCGATGTCGTCGGCGTGGCCCATGCGGCCCACCGGAATCGTTTCGGCGAATTCGGCCTTGCGGTCGCGCACCCATTCGTCGGGCTTGCCCCACTTCGAAAGCAGCGGCGTATCGATCGCGCCGGGCGCAATCGCGTTGAAGCGGATTTTCCGGTCGAGAAATTCGTACGACCAGCTGCGGGCCAGCGAGCGCACGGCGGCCTTCGCCGCCGCGGTCAGCGAGATGCCGTGCTTGCCGGTCTGCGCGACGAACGAGGTATTGAGGATCACCGACGAACCTTCGCGCAAGTACGGCAGCGCCGCTTGAAGCGTGAACACCACGCCCTTGACGTTGACGTCCATGATGTCGTTGTAGAGCGTGTCGTCGATGTCGTTGACGGCGGACGGGAACGCCCAGCCGGCATTGGCGAATACCACGTCGAGACCGCCGAACCTCTCGTTAACCTCGCCGGCAATTACGCGCATGTCGTCGAGCGACCGCACATCGCCCTTGAGCACGACCGCATGCTCGCCGAGCTCCGCCTTCACGCGCTCGAATACGCTTTCGTCGCGCCCCGTCACCGCGACGCGCGCGCCTTCTGCAATGAACCGCTTCGCGGTGGCCAGACCGATGCCGCTGGTACCGCCCGTGATCAACGCCGATTTGCTCTTGAGTCGCATCTTCCGTTCCTTTTCATGTCGTGGTTGACCAGGCCGGATAGGCGACGCGTCATCGCGTTTGCGTGCGGGGTCCGGCTTGATCGTTCATGTGAAGTATGGAACGGGACGCAAATGACTCAAAGGTCGTATAACCCTCGAAAAACGCCATTACCGGCGAACGGACGAAAAGTGAGCAGGCGCGAGCACGCTGCCGGAAAAGCGAAAGCGCGCAGGTCCGCTGGACCGTGCGCGCTTCGATCTGACGTGAATGGCTTGCATGAGCAAGCTGACGAAACGGCAACGCGCGACGCGGCTATACGGTTTTCCCCGATAGCCCGCTTATCGCTCGTTCGGGCGTTGCGCTACCGCAATTTCTCCGCGACCGCGCGCGCCACCGCGCTCAGCGCATCGCCGCGCTCGAGCGCCGCGCGCGGCCGGGTCGCCTCGCCTTGCGCAGCGAGCGCGCGCGGCGCGAAATCCGGCGACGACGAGAACTTCACGATCGTCAGCGCGGCTTTCGGATCGACGAGGATCGCCTGGCCGAAGCGCCCCGCGGCCGCGAACGCGCCATCGCCATCGTTCACCTGATACCAGTAGTCGCGATACGCGTAGCCGTCCTTGCCGGGCACCACGTTGCCCTTCGCGAACAGCGCCGCGTTGTGCGCTGGCTGCAATGCCGCGCGGATCGTCGTGGCCGGCAGCGTGCCGCTCGCCATCGCCATCGCATTGCGGTCCACCGCGACGTACGCATCGTCTTCCGCGAAATCGCGCCACAGCCACCGCTCGACCAACGCGCTCCACGACTGCCCCGTCGCACGCTGCATCGCCCACGAAACGGCTTCCGGCGACCCGTTCTGGTAGAACCATACGCTGCCCGGCGCGGCGTCCGGCACACGCCGTACGGTCAGCAGGAAATCGACGATGCTCGCCGGTGCGCCTTCGCGGTGGGGCACGAGCCCGACCGCGCCGAACAGCCCGAGATCGGGCGGGATGCCCGGCGCATAGGCGGTGGGCACTTCCATGTCGAGGTTCTGCTGCAGCGTCGCGCTGCCGAACGGCGTGTCGGCCAGCTCCGGCACCGTGCGCGACAACGGCGCATTCGCATCGAGCACGCCGGATTCGATCATCTGTGCGGCGAGCAGCCCCGTCACCGATTTCGTCATCGACGCCCATGCGTGCTGCTGGTCGGGCCGGAAGCCATCGAAGTAGCGCTCGTAGACGACCCGGCCGCGCTGCAGCACGATGAACCCGTCGGTGTGGGTCGCACGCAGGTACGCGTCGAGCGTCAGCGTCTCGCCGCCGATCGTCACGGGCAGCGTGTCGAGACCGGACGCCGGTTGCTCGGGGAGCGGCATCGGCGCTCCCGCGTGCCGGATACCGGCCGTCGGCGCGAGCAGCCGCGTGTTGCTCAATGCCCAGCGCAGCCGGGCCGGCGTGAACGCGTTCGCCTTGTCGACGATCCGATCGGCCGGCGGCGGGAAGCCCTGCATCATGCCGGTCGGTGCCGCGCCGTCGGCTGCGGCGGCAACCGTCGCCGCGAGCGCGAGCCCGCCGGCCAGCGCGAAGGTGCCGGCCAGCCGGCGGCCTCGCCGGGTCGGGGTAAAGCGTCGATGAATTCGCATCGAATCATGCCTCGTAGTGGAAAAGGATCGCGCGATGCGCGCAACATCACGGCTGCTGGCCATCGATGCGCAACTGGTTCGATACCGACGTCACGCCGTCGACCCGCCGCGCGACCGCCGCCGCGAGATTCACCTGGGTCGTATCGGTGACCGAGCCGGCGAGCGTCACGCCGCCGTCGCGCACCCTCACGAGGATGCGTGTCGCGTTCAGGTTTTTCGTGCGAGCGAGCGCGGTGCTGACGCGGCGCTTCAGCTTGCGGTCGGCCGCCTTGCGCTGCGCGGGCGGCACGCCGGCCAACGCTGGTGCTGGTGCTTGCGCTTGCGCGGATTCCGGTGCGATCGCTGTCGATGACGCTGGAATCGCCGCGCTCGCGGCATCGGGTTGCGCATGGGCGGCCAAGGTCCAGCATGCTGCCACCAGCAGCCCCACGGTGAATCTGGATGAAGTACGCATGATCGGATCACGCTCCTGAAAATCGTTGAACGGAAAACCTCAGAACTGCGTCATCAGCCCGATCGACACGCCGGTCGTCGCGCTCGCGCCGCGCCGCAGGTTCAGCGCCGCGATCGTCGCCGGGTCGCGCATGTACGCGCCCGTCAGCCCGTTGCGGTCGATTTCGACATACAGCTCGGTGCGCTTCGACAGGAAATACTCGGCGATCGCGTAGGTCGTCAGCTTGTGGCCGTCCGCGCCCGACACGTTGCCAAGATTGCGCGCGCGATCGTAGAACGCGGCCGCGCTCAACTGCACCGACGGCAACGGCTGCGCGACGACGCCGAACGAAGGGATATCGTCGCGTCGCGACGGCGCGCCGGCCTTGTTCGCGCGCACGTTCAGCGACGCATAGCTCAGGTAGAAGCGCGCGCGGCCGAGCTGCAGCGTGCCGCCCGCCTGGATCGTCTGCGCAGATTGCGAGCCGTCGGGGCTGTACGTCTTCGCATACGACACGCCGCCCATCAGGTCCGAATACGTGTACATCGCGGCCGTCGAATAGCTGGTGCCCGCATGCGAGCGGCCGGCGACGCCGCCCGGCGAATAGTTCGCGCCGAAGCGCAGCCCGCCCACCTGCCCGAGATACTTGATCGTGTTGTTGAAACGCGAATCGAGCGTGAAGAAGTTGCCGTCGAACAGCACGCCCGGCTCGACCGCGAGTGACTGTCCGCGCCCGCCGAGCGGATCGAGCGCGATGCCGAGATCTTCCGCGACGTTGAACTGGCGGCCGAGCGTCAGGCGGCCGAAATCGCCGGCGAGCCCGACATACGCGGCCTGCGAAAACAGCGTGCCCGACGTCTTGAGCGCGCCGGTGCCGCTGTTGAACGCGCCGTCGAGCACGAACAGCGCCTTCAGCCCGTTGCCGAGATCCTCCCGGCCGCGAATGCCGAATTCGTTGCCAGCGATGATGTTGTTGAAGCCGATCTGGCTGCCGCCCGGCAGCCCGTTGACCCACCGCACGCCGCCGCCGATCCGGCCGAACAGCGTCACGCTCGACTGCGCGTGCGCGCTTGCACACAGCGCGCCGACCAGCGTCGCCGCGATCATCTTCTTCATGTCTCCTCCTGCCGCGTCGTTGCGCGGCGTATCGTGGTACTGCCTGCCGTCGAAAAGCGCCGCCACCCGGCAAGCGGGCCGCACGCCGAAACCGATGTGATGCGCGGCGCGGGGCTAGCGGCCGCACGCGCCGACCGGCGGCGCGGCGCGCGCCGGTTCTCCCGCGAGACGCCGCAGCGAGCGCTGCGGATCGAGACACCAGGCGCCGAGCACGCCGCACGCAATCAGCACGACGCCGCACACGATGCTGGCCTGTTCGAAGCCGTGCGCGACCGACGCGCCAGCGCCCTCGATCAGCATCCCGGTGACGACCGGCGCGCCCAGGCCGGCGAGCGACGCGAAACCGTTGCTGAGCGCGAGCACGCCGCCGCGTTGCGCGTCCGGCGTCACTTCGGCGAGCATCGCGGGGCCGATCGAGTACATCGTCAGCGTCAGGCCGCTGCCGAGCGTCAGCAGCACGAGCTTGGCCGCGCGCGGGACGTCCGGCACCGGCAGCATCGCCAGCATCGCGCCGGCGACCGCCAGCGTGATCGCGATGAAGGTGCCGCGGCCATGCCGCGACGGCATGCCGCGCGCGAGCAGGGTTTGCGACAGCCACGCAAGCACGAGGCTGAGCGGCGACGTGACCGCGACGAACAGCGCGAACATGCGGCCGGCCTCGTGCGGCCCGAAGCCGAGCCCGAGTTGCAGGTAGGTCGGCATCCAGGTGAGCGTCATCGCGAGAATCCAGTTCGCCGCGAAGTGGCCGAGGAAATTGCCGAGCACCGTGCGGTCGGTCAGCAGCCGCCCGTACGGCACGCGATCGCCGCCCGCCGCGCGCGGCGTCCGTGCCAGCGTGCCCTCCTCGCCGAGCACCGCCCACGCGATGCACCACACGGCCCCGAGCAGCGCGAGCACCGCGAAGTTCGCGCGCCAGCCCCAGTGCGTCGTGATGACCGGAATCGACAGCCCCGCGATCAGCAGGCCGAGCGCGCTGCCCTGGTGCAGCAGCGCGACGGGCAGGTTGCGCCGCGTATCGGGAAACCACTTGTAGATCGCGTGCGTCGCAACCGGCGACGCGGGGCCTTCGCCGATGCCGAGCAGCACGCGGCACGCGATGACGACCCAGATCGAGCCGGCCACCAGCATCGGCAATTGCAGCAGCGCCCACGCGGCGGCCATCGCGAACAGCAGCCATTTCGCGGGCCAGCGGTTCGCGGCGATGCCGCCCGCGACCGCCGCAACCGCGAACAGCCAGTTGAGGCTGCCGCCGATCACGCCGAACTGCGTCGGGCTCAGATGCAGGTCGCGCATCATCGGCACCGACACGAGGCCGAGCACGACCTTGTCGAGAAAATTCACCAGCATCATCAGCGCGAGCATCGTCGCGATGGACCACGCCCGTCCGGGGCGGTACTGCGCACCATTCGTCATGGCTGTCTCCTGTTTGGTTATCGTGGGCGGTCGGAGCGTCGCGCTACCCGCCACCGTGTTCGCCGGGCGCCGGCACACGGTCGTCGCCGTCCGGCAACCCGAGCGAGAATTTCACCGGGAAGCGCACCGCGAGCGTGCGGTCGGCCGCCACTTCGCGCGCGACGCCGCGAGCCCGCACCTGCGGATCGTCGAACAGCTCGCCGGCATCGGGCACGCGCGACACCGGCAGCCCGAGCGCGCCGAGCACGCGCATCCAGTCGTCCTGCGTGCGCGTCGCGAACAGCGCGCGCAAGTGCGAGCCGAGCGCGTGCCGGTGCAACTGCCGGCCCGCGCGCTGTGCGTAGCGCGGCTCCCGCAGCGCCGGGCATGCATCGCCGAGCGCGTCGGCAAACGCGGCCCAGAACTTGTCCTCGAACGTCGCGAGCGCGATGTGCCGCCCGTCGGCGGTTTCGAACAGGTCGTTGTCGGGCATCACCCAGCGTGCGGTATCCGGTGTATCGCGGCCCGTGTGCAACGCCCACGCGGCCGGCGCGGTCCACGCGAAGATCGCGTCGTGAATCGACACGTCCAGATGCTGGCCGAGCCCGTTCGCCCGTGCGCTCATCACCGCGACGGCCAACGCGAGCGCCGCATGCATCGCGGCCGCATGATCGGCGAGCCGCACGCGCGGCCGGGCGACGGTGTCGTGCAGTTGCGCGGGCACCGACCAGTAGCCGGCATCGGCGAGAAAATTCAGGTCGTGGCCGGGCCGGTTCGCATACGGGCCGTCCTGCCCGTAGCCGGTGATCGAGCACAGCACGACGCGCGGGTTCGCGCGGGCCAGCGTCGCGTAATCGAGCCCGAGCCGCGCCATCACGCCGGGCCGGTTGCCTTCGACCACCGCGTCGGCGTCGCGCACCAGATCGAGAAAACGCGCGCGCCCGTCCGGCGTCTTCAGGTCGAGCACGAGCGAGCGCTTGCCGCGGTTGAACTGCGCGAACGTGTCGGCGCCAAACTGCCGCAACGCATCGCCGCCCGGCGGCTCGACCTTGATCACGTCCGCGCCGAGCTGGCGCAGCAGCGCGCACGCATGCGGGCCGGGCAGCAACTGGCCGGCATCGACGATGCGCACGCCGCGCAGGCACGACCACGCGGGCGCGTGATCGTCGCCGGCCGGCCACGCACCGCGCGGGCCGCGGGCCGTCATGCGTCGCGCCCCGCGCCGGCCGGGTCGAGAATCGCCTTCGCGATCGCGTTGCGCTGGATCTCGCTCGTGCCGGTCAGGATGCGGAACATCCGCAGCTTGCGGAACGTCTGCTCGACCGGATGGCCGCGCGTCACGCCGACGTTGCCGTGAATCTGCACGGCCTTGTCCGCGACCTCGAAGCACCGCTCCGACACGTACAGCTTGCACGCGGACGCCGTCATCCGCAGGTCGGCGCCCGCATCGGCGAGCGCGGCCGTGTGCGCGATCATGCTTTCGCACGCCCACAGCGCGGCCGCCATATCGGCGAGCATGTGCTGGATCGCCTGGAAGCGCGCGATCGGGCCACCGAACTGCCGGCGCGTGCGCGCGTGGTCGATCGACGCGCGATAGGCGGACATCGCGAGGCCCAGCATCGTCGGGCAATGCAGCAGCCGGTTCACGTTGATGCGCGACATGCCGAGCCGGAAACCGTTGCCGATGCCGCCGAACACGTTCTCGCGCGGCACGCGCACGTCGACGAAGCGGATGTCCGCGTCGATATGCTGGCCGGACATCGGCACGTACTCGTGCTGAACGCTCACGCCGGGCAGGTCGAGATCGACCAGCACGGCCGTGATCTGCGGCGGCGTCGCGGTTGCATCGGTCACGCACATCACGATCGCGAAATCGGCGAACGGCGCGCCGCTGATGTAGTGCTTCGTACCGTTGATGATGAGCGAATCGCCGTCCTCGACCGCCGTCGTTCGGATGCTCATCGCGTCCGAGCCCGAGTGCGGCTCGGTCAGCGCGAAGCACGTCGATTTCTCGCCGCGCATCACCGGCCGGAAATAGCGGTCGAGTTGCGCGGTGGTCGCGTACTTCAGCATGTTGCCGATACGCGGCGGCCCGCCGAGTTCGCCGAGCACGTGCGGCGCGAGCGCCGCGCCGCAAGCGGCCAGGTCGGCCTTCAGCGCGCACACCTCGGCGATCGACAGCCCCTGGCCGCCGATCTCGACGGGCAGGCTCGCGGTATAGAAGCCGAGCGCGGCCGAGCGTTGCCACACGCGGCGCAGCACGTCGCGCGGCCACACGTCTTCCGAGTCGAGCCCGAGCTCGCGCTCGATCGGGCGCAGTTCGTCGTCGACGAAGCGCAGCACGGCTGCGCGCAGCGCGACGAATTCGGGGCGTTGCAGATGATCGAACATGGCAGGCTCCTTCAGTTGACGCGACGCGTGACGCCGCGCCAGTACGGCTCGCGCACGAGCTTGCGGGCGATCTTGCCGCTCGCGTTCTTCGGCAGCTCCACGACGAAATCGACGGAGCGCGGCGCCTTGTAGTCGGCGAGCTGCGCGCGGCAGTGCGCGACGAGGTCGGCTGCCTGCGCGGCATGACCAGAACGCAGCACGACGACAGCCTTCACGGCCTCGCCCCACTTGTCGTCGGGCACGCCGACGACGCAGGCCTCGAGCACGCTTTCGTGCCGGTACAGCGTCGCTTCGACTTCGGTCGGATACACGTTGAAGCCGCCCGAAATGATCATGTCGTGCTTGCGGTCGACCAGGTAGATGAAGCCTTCGCGATCGGTGCGGGCGAGGTCGCCGGTGTGCAGCCAGCCGTCGACCAGCACCTCGCGCGTCAGCTCCGGCGCATTCCAGTAGCCCTGGAACACGTCCGCGCCGCGAATCACGAGCTCGCCGATCGCATCGCCTTCGACTTCGCGCCCGTCCGCATCGACCACCCGCACTTCCGTTTCACCGAGCGGCCGGCCGCACGATGCGAGTCGCTCGCGGTCGTGCAGCAGCGCATGCGCATGATCGGCGATCCCCAGCCGCGTGACGCCCGACGTCGATTCGCTCGCGCCGTAGCCTTGCGACAGCACCGGGCCGATGCGCGCCCATGCCTCCTCGATGCGGGCCGGCGCCATCGGCGCGGCGCCGTAGCCGAGCACCTTCAGGCTGCGCAGGTCGGCCTGCGCGAGTGCCGGCGTATTCAGCAGCATGTTGACCATCGCCGGCACCATGAACGTGTGCGTGATGCGCTGGCGTGTGACTTCGGCGAGGAATTGCGCGGGCTCGAACGCGTCGAACAGCACCAGCGTCGCGCCGCAGAACAGGTACGGTTGCATCAGCATCCCCGACGCATGCGTGATCGGCCCGATCAACGCGAGCCGGTCGCCCGGTTGCGCGGGACGGTCCATCCCGAGCACGATCTTGCGCAGCGACGCGAGCCGGTTGCCGTAGCTCTGCATCGCGGCCTTGATGCGCCCGGTCGAGCCGGACGAGAAGTGCAGCACCGCGAGATCGTCGGCCGCCGGTACGTAGTCGGGCGGCGTATCGCTACCTTTCGCGAGCAGCGTTTCGTAGTCGAGATAGCCCGAGACCGCGCCGTCGAGCGACACGAACCGCTCGATCGACCCGAAGCCCGGCGAATCGGGCGTGTAGTCCGTATAGCCGCGTCCGCCGATGAACGCGATGGGCGTGCAGTTGCCGACGACGTCGGCGGCCTCGGCCGCCGTGAAGCGCGGGTTCAGCGCGGCCTTCACGAGGCCGGCCTTGTACAGCGCGCACTCGATCTCGACGAGCTCGATGCAGTTGCGCGCCTGCACGGCGATGCGCTCGCCGCGGGCGAAGCCGAGGCCGCGCAGCGCGTTCGCGAGGCGCGTCGAACGTTCGTCGAGCTGACGATACGTGACGGCGCGGTCGCGGTGGATCACGGCGGGCTGGCTGCTCCAGTAACGGGCCGCGCGCCGCAGGAAATAGGCGAAGCTCAAGATGATTCTCCTGGTCGAACAGTGCCGCCAGTCTGTAAGATGCCGAGGCATCACCACAATGCATTACCGGATATAAAGTCATAACCGACAGGAATCCCCTGATGGATACCCGCGATCTGGAGTACCTGCTGGCCGTGGAGCGGCACGGCAGCATCGGCAAGGCGGCCGACGCGCTGGGGCTGTCGCAGCCCGCGCTGACCAAGGCCGTGCAGCGGCTGGAGGCGCAGGTCGGCGTGACGCTGTTCGAGCGCACCGCGAACGGGATGACGCCGACGCCCGCCGGCGCGCGCTTCGTCGCCCGCGCGCAGCGGATCGCGCTCGAATTCGACGATGCGATGCAGGAGATGCGTGCGATCCGCGGCGGCGAACAGGGTGTCGTGCGGGTCGGCTACTCGCCGACCGTGCCCAATGCGTTCGTGCTCGGCGCGTGCCGGCAACTGATCCGCGAGCGGCCGGCAGCGCGGCTGCGGCTGCGCTGCCGGCTCGCCCGCGAGCTGCTCGACCTGCTCGCGGCCGGCGAGCTCGACCTGGTGGTGGCGCCCGAGCCGCAGCAGCCGGACCCGACGCTCGACACCATCGTGCTGTTCGACGACCGGCTCACGGTGCTCGCCGATGCCGACCACCCGCTGCAGCGCAAGCGCGCGCTCACGCTCGCGGATCTCGCCGACCAGGAATGGCTGCTGCCGGAGACGACGATCCCGGTGCGGCACCGGATCGACGACGCGTTCCGCGCGCGCGGGCTGCCGGCGCCGCGCCTGCGTGTCGAGACCGATTTCGGCAACACGTCGCTGCTGCAGTTGCTGCGCGGCACGTCGCTGCTGTGCGTCGGCGGCGCCGACGCGCTCGGCCAGGTGACCGGACTGCGCGCGCTCGACCTGCGCGCCGGCGAACTCGAACTGGACCGCCGCATCGGCGCGATGCACCGCGCGGGCGCATACGTGCCGCCGCTCGCGCAGCGGATGATCGCGCTGCTGCGGGAAAGCGCCGCATCGCGCCCCGACCATCATTTGCGGGAGTGATGACACTCCCCTTTTTCTGCGGATTTGACCGGGGCCGGCGGGGCCGACAACACTAGCCCGCAGTGCCGCACGAGACGGCACGCGCCCGCCTCCCCCTTCAGAGTTCCGCCATGTACCCGACCGACACCGTGCAATCCCCGAGCGCCGTCCGGCCGCTCGCCGACCGGCAACTGCGCCGGATCGTCATCGCCTCCGTCGCCGGCAACGCGATGGAGTGGTACGACTTCTTCGTGTACGGCACGGCCGCGGCGCTGGTGTTCGGCCATGTGTTCTTCCCGCCCGGCGCGTCGCCGCTCGCCGGCAGCCTCGCCGCATTCGCGGCGTTCGCGCTCGGCTTCGTCGCGCGGCCGCTCGGCGGGATCGTGTTCGGGCACGTCGGCGATCGCTACGGGCGCAAGGCATCGCTCGTCTGGACGCTGCTGATCATGGGCGCGTCGACCTTCGCGATCGGCCTGCTGCCGACCTATGCGCAGGTCGGCCTGTGGGCGCCGGCCGCGCTCGTCGTGCTGCGCCTGCTGCAAGGCATCGCGTCCGGCGGCGAATGGGGCGGCGGCGTGCTGATGATCAGCGAAAACGCGCCGCCCGAGCAGCGCGGCTATTACGCGGCGTGGAGCCAGCTCGGCGTGGGCGGCGGCTTCGTGCTGTCGTCGGCCGCGTTTCTCGCCGCGCAGGCGCTGCCGGACGACGCATTCCGCACGTGGGGCTGGCGGCTGCCGTTCCTCGCGAGCGTCGCGATCTTCGCGATCGGCATCTATATCCGCCGCCATCTGCCGGAAAGCCGCGACTTCGAGCAGGCCGGCAAGCGCGGCGCGCACGCGCATTTGCCGATCGTCGAGTGCATCCGCCGCCACCCGAAGGAAATCCTGCTCGCGATGGGGCTGCGCGTGGCCGAGAACGGCGGCGCGTACATCTTCCTCGCGTTCTCGCTCGTCTACGGAAAATATCTCGGGATTCCGAACGGCACGATGCTGACCGGCGTGATGATCGCGATGATCGTCGAGATGGGCGCGATGCTCGCGTGGGGCCGGCTGTCCGACCGGATCGGCCGCAAGCCCGTGTACCTGATCGGCGCGCTGAGCCTCGTCGCGTGCGCGTTTCCGTTCTTCTGGCTGCTCGATACGCGCGTGACGCCGCTCGTGTGGCTCGCGCTGACGGTCGGCACGGCGGTGAGCCACGGCGCGATGATCGGCACGCTGCCCGCGCTCGTCGGCGAGCTGTTCAGCACCGAGGTGCGCTATTCGGGCGTCGCGCTCGGTCACGAAGTCGCGTCGATCTTCGCGGGCGGGATGTCGCCGCTGATCGCGACCGCGTTGCTCGCGCGCTATCACGCGTCGTGGCCGGTGTCGCTGTTCCTGATTGCGCTCGGCCTCGTCACGGTCGCGACGCTGTGCGTGATGCGCGAAACGCGCACCACGCCCGCCGACGGTTCGCGCGGCGACCCGGCATGAGCGCGCGCCGCTCAGCGCCCGGCGTCGCGCCGCGCGCTGTCGAACGCCGGCGCCAGCCCGAGATGGTCGAGCAGCCGCGCGAATTCGCCGAGCCGCTGGCGCATGTACGCGGGCACGTCGACCGCCGCATAGTCGTGGAAGCCGGCGCCGGTGCGCACGCCGTCGCGCCCGGCTTCCATGTTGCGCACGACGCTCGCGGCCGGCGCGAAGCGCGGGCCGATTTCTCCGGCCAGGTACCGCGACGCGTAGTACAGGATGTCGCAGCCGCCCCAGTCGATGAATTCGAGCAGCCCGAGCACCGCGAAGCGCGGGCCGAAGCCGGTGCGGATCGCCGTGTCGATGTCCTCGGCGCTGGCCACGCCTTCCTCGACCATCCGCGCGGCCTCGTTCATCGCGAGCGCCTGGATGCGCGGCACGATATAGCCGGGCGCCGGCCCGCAGATCACCGGCTTCTTGCCCACGCGTTCGAGCAGCGCCGCGAGCGCGTCGACGACGGCTTGATCCGTTGCATCGCTGCGGCTGACCTCGACGAGCGGCATCAGCAGCGCGGGGTTCAGCCAGTGCGCGTTCAGCATCCGCGCCGGGTGTACGACGTGGCGCTGCAATTCCGTGACGACGAACGTCGACGTGGTCGACGCGATCGTTGCGTGCGCATCGACGTGTCGACCAAGCCAGCGCAGCGCGTCGGCCTTTGCATCGAGCACTTCCGGGAGCGCCTCGAACACGATGTCGGCATCGCGCACCGCATCGGCCGCGCCGTCCCGCGCCACGAGCGCGATGCGCGCGACGACGGCATCCGCCTGCGCGGTGTCGATGCGGCCCAGCGCGATCTGCGCATGCAACGGCCGGATGATCTCGTCGCGTGTGCGCACGTCGAACGCGTGCCGGCCGGCCGCGTCGCGCGGCTTGAAGTCGATCAGCGTCACGTCGAGGCCCGCGAACGCGAACACGAGCGCGATGCCCTGCCCCATTCGGCCCGCGCCGAGCACGTGGATGCGCGTCACATCGGCGGCGGCCTTCATGCCGAATACCCCGCGTCGAGCAGCGCGCGCAGCGCATCCTTCGACAGCGCCGCGAGCCCGAGCCGCTCCAGCGTGCGCCCTTCCGCATACAGGTCGCGCACCGCGACCGCGCTCGCGATGCTCAGCAGCCCCTGCGCGACGGGCGTCGGCACGCCGGCCCAGCGCCCGCACGACACGATGAACGACAGCCCGAGCCGGGTGTCCTCGAGCATGTAGCGATGCGTGCGCAGATCGATCTTCTCGCGCCAGTCGCCGCTATCGGTCAGCTTGCCGTGCGCGCCGCGCCCGTACATCCACTCGTCGCCGTCGGTCGCGTAGTGATCGGCGAGCGGGAAATGCGGCGCGCGGTAGCCGAGCGCTTCGCGCACCGCGATACGTTCGGCGTCGAGCGCGTTCGTCACGCGGCGGATCGACGGCTGCGTGCCTTCGTTGTGGATGTCCCACGCGTCGAAGTGTTCGAGCGGCCCGGCGTTCATCAGGATCAGCGGCGGATGGATCACGGGGCCCGCGTTCATCAGCGCGCCGGACAACGCATCCTCGACCGGCTCGACCGACGGATAGCCGGCGCGCAGCACGTCGAACGCCCAGCCGGCCGCGTTCGCCGGCCACACGCCGGTCGGCAGGCGCGTCGCGTACGCGCTGATCACGACGTCGTTGTCGCCATGCTTGCGCACCAGGTACGGCAGCGTGCCGGTTTCGGCGAACGCGACGCGCGCACGGTTGCCGGCGTCGGCGGCCGCGCGGGCGAACACGACGCTGCCGAACGTGCCGGGCGGCAGGAACACGACCTGGCCGTCCTCCAGCAGCGGCGCGACCTGCGCGGCGAGCGCGTCGTGCGACGTGGCCGGCAGCGGCACCACGACGAGCCGCGCGCCGCGCAGCGCGGCGGCGAGATCGTCGGTCAGGCGGATCGCGCCCGGCGCATCGCCGAGCGGCACCGCCCGCTTGCCGCGATAGTCGGTGACGTTCAGCACGCCAAGCTCGCGCAGCCGCGCATGCGGCTCGCGATCGCGCCGCCACCACGTCACGTCGTGGCCTTTTTCGAGCAGGTCGATGGCCGCCGCATGGCAGCCGTGGCCGCCGCCCAGAACACATACCTTCATCGTTTTCTCCCGGTGATCGAGTATGTCCGAGACTACGCGGGCACTTGCACCGCGTCGCTTCAAAACGCGCAACGACACACCCGTTCACGCAACGCAATCGCGGTGCGGCGGATGCCGCCGCGCCCCTGCATCCGCCACGAGGTCTACGAATGGACATCGCCCTTTCCCGCCATGCGCCGAACCGGCTCGGCACGCTACAGGCGCCCGACGAAGTCGAACGCGCGGTCGCGCACCGGCTCGGGCCGCACCGGATGGCCGCGTCCGGCCGCGATCCGTTTCACGCGGAGCTGTACGAGGTGCCGCTGCATCACGGCGCGCTGCTCGAACTCTGCTACGGCCGCGCAACGCGCATCGAGTTCGGTGACGACGCCGATCACTTCCTGTTCCGGCTGACGGTCGCCGGTGCGTGCGAACTGCAGGCCGGCAACGTCGTCGCGCGCGCCGGCCCCGGCGCGCTGACCGTATCGTCGCCCGCGCTTCCGAGCCGTCTGCGCACGAGCCCCGATTGCCGCAACCTCGTGCTGCGGCTCGAACGCGGCGCGCTCGAGCGCAAGTTGCAGGACATGCTGCAGGCGACGCTCACGCGGCCGCTGCAATTCGATCTCGCGGCCGGCGGTGCCGGCGCGGGCGCCGCGCTCGTACGGCCGACCTTCGAATACCTGTGCCGGCTCGGCGCGCAGCCGGGCATCGGCGCGGCGTCGCCGGTGTTCGGCGCCGACCTCACCGCGTGGCTGATGTCGCTGCTGCTCACGCACCTGCCGCATTCGTACAGCGACGCGCTGCGACGCGGCACGCCGCCGCTGCCTGCGCACGTGCGCCGCGCGTGCGCTCACGTCGATGCGCACCTCGGCGAACCGCTCGCGCTCGCCGCGCTGGCGGCCATCGCCGGGGTTGCGCCGCGCACGCTGCAACATGCGTTCCGCGCATTCCTGCACACGTCGCCAGCCGCGTACGTGCGCGAGCGCCGGCTCGCCGCCGTACACGCGGCGCTACAGCGCGGCGACGCGCGCAGCGTGACCGACGTATTGATCGCGCACGGCATCCATGGCTTCGGCCATTTCGCGAAGGCGTATGCACGGCGTTACGGCCACGCGCCTTCCGTCACTGCGAGGCAGACACGATGACGCTCTCCGCTCCCGGCCGCCCCGCGGCCACAGCCCGCCCCGAACCCGCGCCGCACGACGGCGACGCGTCCGACGGTCTGCGCGTGCAGGATCTCGATCTCAACCTGTTGAAGACGTTTCGCGCGGTGTATGAAGAGCGGCACGTCGGCCGCGCGGCGCTGCGGCTCGGCGTCACGCAGCCGTCCGTCAGCTACGCGCTCGGCCGGCTGCGGCTGATGTTCCGCGACGCGCTGTTCGTGCGCACCGGCACCGGCGTCGAGCCGACGCCGCGCGCACAGCGGCTCGCGATCTCGGTCGACAAGGCGCTCGCGATCCTGCAGGACGTGCTCGACGAAGGCTCGCGCTTCGCGCCCGACAGCACGCAGCGCGTGTTCCGCCTGCACATGAGCGATTTCGCGGCGAGCGCGTTCCTGCCGACGCTGCTCGCCGCGTTCGACCGGCGCGCGCCGGGCGCCGTGATCGAGACGCTGCACGTCGACGAATGCCAGCTGAACGTCGCGCTCGAATCGGGGCGCATCGACTTCGCGCTCGGGCATTTCGCCGATGCGTCGAGCCACTTCCAGCGCACCGCGCTGCTGCACGAGCGCTGCGTGCTGCTGATGCCGCGCCGCACCGCGCAGCGCGTCGGGCTGCCCGACGATTTCGTGCTCGACGGCGCGGCGCCCGACACGCTGCGCTTCGTCGCCGTCACGTCGCATCCGCAGTCGATGCAACTGCTCGAACGACACGAACTGATGCCGCGGGTGCGGGCGGCGCTGCCGGATTTTCTGGTGGTGCCGGCGCTGTTGCAGGACGGCGACTACGCGCTGATCCTGCCGGAGACGATCGCGATCACGTTCGCGGCGCGCCAGCCGTGCGTGCTGTACGAGATCGCCGGCGCCGGCGAATGGGCCGTCAACGCGTACTGGCACCGCCGCTTCGACGCGGACCCCGGCCATCGCTGGCTGCGTGCGCTGCTGCTCGAGCTGTTCAATATCGGCGAACAGGCGCCGTTCGACGCATGGCTCGCGCCGCAGCCGCCCGCCTGCGCGTAGCGGCGCAAGCGGACACGGGCGCGGGCCCGCCGAGACGCTCAGAACGACGTGAGGATACCCGCGACGAGCGAGCTCGCGGTCGCGCCCGGCTTGGCCACCGCGACGCCGCCGCCGGCTGCGCCGTTGACGACGAAACGGGCATGCGCGCCGTTGCGTACCATCGCGGCGCCCGTGTACAGCACCGTGCGCTTCGACAGCGGATAGTCGAAGCGGATGCCGTACGAATCGGCGTTGCCGTCGCTGTCGGCCACCTTCCGGTAATGGCCGATGCTCAGCAGCAGCGATGCGCGCCCGATCGGCACCGTCGCGCTGAGCTCCATGATGTCGCTGTGCGGATAGGCGCTCTGGCTGTCGATCGCGGTCGCGACATCGGGGCCGCCGCGATGGCGCAGGTACAGCGCGGCCACCTTCACGACGTTGAAGTCGTACGAAATCGCGCCGAGCGTGTAGTTGCCGTTCGCGGCCGTGCTCGTGGCCCCGAGCGTCGATGCGGCCACCGGGCTGAACTTCTGCTGCATGTAGTCGACGTCGACCGACAGCCCGCCACGCACGTAGTTGAGGCCGGCGCCGTAGGTATCGCCGAGCGTCGCCGGCTGGCCGGCCGTGCCGTTGGCGCCGCGCGCGGCCATCGCGCGCAGCAGGAAGCCCGCGTAGCGCGGCGACGTGTAGCGCATCGAATTCCGTACGCGCAGGAACGCGGGCCCGACGAAGTTGTTGGTCGCGTTCCCCCATGCAAGCCCCGCGCCGAGCCCCGGCAGGCTGTACGTGACGAGCGTCGTATGCAGGATCGTGTAGAGCTCGCCGAACTGCACGCCGCCGAACGGCCCCGTGATGCCGACCCACGCTTCGCGGCCGAACAGCGCGCTGCTGTTCGACAGCGCGCCGCTCGCCGCGTTGAAACCGTCCTCGAGCTTGAAGATCGTCGCGTAGCCGCCGCCGAGATCCTCGACGCCCTTCAGCCCCCACTGCGACGCCCACAGGTTGCCGCTGCCCATGCGCGTCACGTGGTTCGGCCCGGCGTTCGCGTATTCGATCGCGGTGTCGATGCGGCCGTAAAGCGTCACGCTCGATTGCGCGACGGCAGGCAGCGTCATGCACGCCAGCAGCGCGGCAAGCGGTACGGCAAGCCGGTCGGCCCGCCCGTTCGGATGGTTCATCTGCGTCGTCCCGTAGAAGTTGCGGCGCCTGTCGGCATCGCGCCGCTTGATGTGAAGCGCGTTCGCTTTCAGATGCGAACGCTGCCGATCAAAACCGGGCCGAGTCTAGGAACGACAATTTCGGACGTCGACGCAATGCGCTCTATAACGCTTATAGATGCGCCGCATGAGGCACGCGGGCCGCGCCGCACGCGCGCCGCGCGGCGGCCCGCGCGCACGGTCTCGGTGTTTTCTTTATCCGCGTCGGTAAATGTCCGTGTGGCGCGGCTGTCACTCCGGCTATGGCGGCCGAATTTGGCCGACTACGCTGCGTTTCCGATCGTGTCACCCGCACGCTTTCGCGCCGCGACGGCGCCCGGCCCGCCAGGCCGATGCCGCGCTTTTCCACCGCCCGCTCCTGGAGAACCCGCATGTCCGCATCCACGGCCCGCGCTGCCGACGGCAAGCGCTATACGTACGAATGGTATGTCGTCGTCATCTGCATGCTCGCGTACATCTTCTCGTTCGTCGACCGGCAAGTCCTCGTGCTGATGATCGAGCCGATCAAGCGCGACCTGCACCTGTCCGATACGCAATTCAGCCTGCTCAACGGCTTCGCGTTTTCGCTGTTCTATGCGGTGATGGGGCTGCCCGTCGCGTATCTCGCCGACCGCTATGCGCGCCCGCGCATCATCTCGCTCGGCATCGCGCTGTGGAGCGTCGCGACCGCCGCGTGCGGGCTCAGCCAGCATTTCGTGCAGATGTTCATCGCGCGGATGGGCGTCGGCGTCGGCGAGGCCGCGCTGTCGCCCGGTGCGTATTCGATGCTCGCCGACTACTTCCCGAAGGAGAAGCTCGGGCGCGCGGTCGCCGTGTATTCGCTCGGCTCGTTCATCGGCGGCGGCATCGCGTTCCTGATCGGCGGCTACGTGATCGCGCTGCTCAAGCATGCGAGCGCATTCACGCTGCCGGTGGTCGGACAGGTGCATGCGTGGCAGGTCACGTTCCTGATCGTGGGGCTGCCGGGCATCCTCGTCGCGCTGCTGTTCGCCGCGACCGTGCGCGACCCGCAGCGCAAGGGGCTCGCGCAGGACCGCTCGGGCGCCGTGCGGCGCGTATCGATGCGCGATTCGCTGCGCTTCGTCGGCACGCACCGCGCGACCTTCGCGTGCCACTACCTCGGCTTCTCGTTCTATGCGATGGCGCTGTACTGCCTGCTGAGCTGGACGCCTGCGTTCTATATCCGCCGCTTCGGGATGACGGCCGTCGAAGCCGGCTACACGCTCGGCATCGTGCTGCTGGTCGCGAACACGGCCGGCGTGTTCTGCGGCGGCTGGCTCAACGACTGGCTGCTGCGGCGCGGCCGTAGCGATGCGCCGATGCGTGCCGGCGCGATCGGCGCCGCGTGCATGGTGATCCCCGCGACGCTGTTCACGCAGCTCGACAGCCTGCCGGCGTCGCTCGCGATGCTGGTCGTCGCGATGTTCTTCGCGTCGTTCCCGATGCCGACGTCGACCGCCGCGATGCAGACGCTTGCGCCGAACCAGATGCGCGCGCAGATCTCCGCGCTGTTCCTGCTCGTGTCGAACCTGATCGCGCTCGGGATCGGCACGACCGTCGTCGCGCTGTTCACCGATCGCGTGTTCGGCGCGCCGGCCGCGGTCGGCCATTCGATGTCGATCGTCAACGTCGCGGCGGCCACGCTCGCCGCGCTGCTGCTCGCCGCCGGCTGCCGCCACTATCGCCGCAGCCTCGAGCGCGAACGCGGTCATGCGGCGGCATCGGCTTCGGCTGACGCGGCCGTCGACGGCGGCAACGCCATTGCCGCTCGCTGAAGTCGCGCGGTTCACCGATCGCGTGGTCGGCGCACCGGCCGCGCGATCGCCGCCACACTGACCGGCGACAATCGGCACGCCACCATCATCCATCCGGCTTATTTAATCATCGCTTTTTTATCGATTTGATTTATGCGATGCGCGTCCCTATTCTCGATCGCATGACGGCGCGGGGCTCTGCCGCGCCGCTTTTCTCTACCCCACGGAATTTCCCATGCAAGCGAACCGCCACCAGGTCCGGATCGACGCGCTGATCGACGCGGCGCAGGACATCCGCTGTTTCCGGGTCTCGCGCGTCGACGGCCAGCCGTTCGACGCGTACGAACCGGGCGCCCATATCGACGTCACCGCGCCGTCCGGCGTCACGCGGCAGTACTCGCTGTGCGGCAACCCCGACGAGCGCGGCAGCTATCTGTTCGCGGTGAAGAAGGAAGCGCAGTCGCGCGGCGGCTCGCGTTCGCTGCACGACGACGTAAGCGTCGGCGCCGAGTTGTCGATCGGCACACCGCGCAACCTGTTTCATCTGACCGATGACGCGAGCGAGCACGTGCTGATCGCGGCCGGTATCGGCATCACGCCGCTGCTGTCGATGGCGTATGCGCTGCACAAGCGCGGCGCGCGCTACCGGTTGCACTACTTCGCACGCAGCCGCGCGCATGCCGCGTTCGTCGACGCATTGTCGGCCGAACCGTTCGCGTCGCACGTGACGTTCCATTACGGCGTCGAGCCCGATGCGCTCGCGGCCGAACTCGGTCGCTGCATCGAGTCGATCGACCTGAAAGCGCATGTCTATACGTGCGGGCCGGGGCCGTTCATGGATGCCGTTGTCGCAGCCGCGGCCGAGCGAATCCCGGAAGATGCGATTCATCTCGAACGCTTCGCGGCGGAACCCTCCGCGACGGTCACTGCGGATGCCGCTCCAGCGGAAGGCTTCGAAGTGCGCCTGCAACGCAGCGGCCAATCGGTGCGCGTCGCGCCCGATACGTCAATCGTCGACGCACTCGCGACGATCGGCATCGAAGTCGATACGTCATGCGGCGAAGGCGTGTGCGGCACCTGCATGGTGCCCGTCATCGACGGCGAACCCGATCATCGCGATCACTGCCTGAGCAAGGCCGAGCGCGCGAGCAACACGGTGATCTGCTGCTGCGTGTCGCGCGCTCGCTCGGCGGTGCTCGTGCTCGATCTCTGATGCGCCGAGCGCGCCGACGTGTCGCTGTGCCGATCTACTGATTGACTGAAGCAAAGATGCGCGGCCGACGGACACTCAGCCACGGCGGTGGTATCACGCGCGCACCACCCAACCGTCATTCGTCGAAACGCTCGACGATCTCCGCGAGCAGCGCGCGCATCCACGCGTTGCCTTCGTCCTCGTGAAAGTGCTCGTGCCAGTGCATCGTCACCGGCGCGGGCGGCAGCGTGACCGGCAGTTCATACAGGCGGAATGCGTTGTCGCGGTTAAGGATCTGCGCGAGCCGCCTCGGCAGCGTCGCATACAGATCGGTGACCGACAGCACGCTCGGCAGCGCGACGAAGTGCGGCACCTCGAGCGCGATGTTGCGGCCCACGCCCTGCGCGCGCAACGCGTCGTCGAGCGCGTGGTGGCTGTGCTCGACCGATTTCACGTTGACGTGCGCGGCGCGCACGAACTGCTCGAGGCTCAGCGCGGCCGCCGTCGGCAGCCCGCGCCGGCGCCCCGTCATGCACACGTAGGTTTCCTCGAACAGCACCTGGTGGCGCGTGCGCGGCATCAGCTCGGGCAGGTTGCCGATCGCGAAATCGAGCCGGCTCGCGCGCAGCGCTTCCTCGATCTCCTCCACCGGCAGCGGCTGCACGCTCAACGTCACGCGCGGCGCACGCTCGCGCAGCGCCTGGCAGATCGCCGGCAGGTACGCCATCTCGCCCGCATCCGACAGCGACAGCCGGAACGTGCGCGTGCTGGTGGCCGGATCGAAACGCTCCGCATAGCGCAGCGCCACGCGCACCATGTCGAGCGCCTTGCCGACGATGCCCGCGAGTTCGAGCGCGACCGGCGTCGGCTGCATGCCCGAGCGCGTCCGCACGAACAGCGGATCGTCGAACAGCGTGCGCAGCCGGCCGAGCGAATAGCTGACGGCCGGCTGCGACAGCGCGAGCCGCTCGCCGGCCTTCGTCAGACTGCGTTCCTCGACGATCGCCTGGAATACGCGCAACAGGTTCAGATCGAGATGATCGACCGATGTCATCGTGACCTCCATCATTTGCCGCATTTATTTGATCATCAATTTTAGATCAATTTGACCGATATGTAGCAGAAGACGAGACTGGTCCCCGGACGCTGCGCACGGCGCGGCCCGATTTTCGCGACTCTTTCCCCACGACGACGATGAGCGACATTGCCTACCAGACGATCGACACCCGCGCGTTGCATGGCCTCGCGCAGCCCGACCGCATCGCGCCCGCGATGTATCACGACCCCGCGCTGTTCGAAGCCGAGCTCGACCGCATTTTCTACCGCACCTGGATCTGGGTCGCGCACGACAGCGAACTGCCGAACCCGGGCGACTTCATCACGACGACGATCGGCCGCCAGCCGGTGATCGTCGTGCGCGACAAGACCGGCGAGATCAACGTGCTGCAGAACCGCTGCCGCCATCGCGGCGCAACCGTGTGCGAAGCGCACAAGGGCAACGCGAAGGGCTTCACCTGCCCGTATCACAGCTGGTCGTATGCGCTCGACGGCACGCTGCGCGCGCTGCCGTACGGCGACGGCTACGAAGGCGTGTGCGACAAAGGCGACCTGCCGCTCGTGAAGCTGCGCGTCGGCGTGTACCAGGGGCTGATCTTCGCGAGCTTCAACGACGCGATCGAGCCACTGGAAGATTTCCTCGGCGGCGCGAAGCCGTGGATCGACCTGTTCATGAAACAGGGCGCCGGCTACCCGATCAAGGCGAACGGCGAACACAAGTTCAAGTTCAAGGGCAACTGGAAGATCCAGCTCGAGAACACCACCGACCTCTACCACTTCCCGGTCGTGCACAAGTCGTGGATGAAGTCGATCGACGACGAGACGGCCGCCGCGATCACGAGCTTCATGACGAGCGAGCATGCGTTCTGCCGCGGGCTGGGCAACGGCCACAGCCTTGCGGTGCTGATGCCCGAGCTGATCGATCTCGACGAGGACGACGGCGCACCGCTGCCCGAACGCTTCGCGCCGCTCGCGGCGAAGCTCGCCGAGCGCCATGCGCCGGACGAAGTGCGCCGCATCGTGCGCTCGCTGATGGGCGTCGGCTTCAACCTGAACCTGTTCCCGAACCTCGCGCTGTCGATGGCGTTCTTCCGCGTGCTGCGGCCGATCTCCGCGAACGAAACCGAGATCCGCCACGTCGCGCTCGCGATGGACGGCGGCCCCGACGAAGCGAACCGCGAGCGGCTGCGCATCCACGAGCACTTCCAGGGCCCGTTCGGCTTCGGCAGCCCCGACGACGCGGAAGCCTGGGAGCGCGTGCAGCGCGGCGCGCACGCGGGCCCCGACGTGCCGATCCTCGTGAATCGCGGGCTGAACCGCGAGACGACCGCCGCGAACGGCGAAAAGACCGCGCATGCGACCGACGAAACCGGCATGCGAGAGGCCTACCAGCAATGGCGCAAGATGATGGAGCAACAGTGATGGACGACCGCAACGCCCTCTTTTCCGAGCAGACCTTCGCCCGCGCGGTCGAATTCGTGTGGCGCGAAGCCGAGATGCTCGACCGCCGCGACTATCGCGCGTGGCTCGACCTGTGGGACCCGGCCGGCCACTACGTGGTGCCGATCGATCCGGACACGACCGATTTCGCGGCGACGCTGAACTACGTGTTCGACGACCAGGACATGCGCGAGAAGCGCGTGCAGCGGATGGTGTCCGGCTATTCGGCGTCGGCCACCGACGCGGCACGCACGGTGCGCACCGTGTCGCGTTTCACGCTGGAGAGCAGCGGCGCCGATACCGTCGAGCTGAAATCGGCTCAGGTCGTGGTCGCGTACAAGCGCGGCGTCGCGACGCTGTTCGCGGCCGACGTCACGCACAAGCTGCACGTCGATGCCGACGGCGAGATGCGCATTGCCGAGAAAGTCGTGCGCCTCATCGACTCGACCGAAGCGCTCAGCGCGATCGGCTTCCTGCTGTAAGCCGTGGCCGGTTCACCGTCGCCAACGCAATGGTGAGCCGGCCACCTTCACCTGTGAGCGGCTGCCGGTTCGCGATCGCCAGCGCAAAGGTGAGCCGGTCACCTTCACCTTTCAGCGGCGACCGCTTCGCCGTCACTCGCGCAACGGTGAGCCAGTCACCTTCACCTTTCCGGACGACCATGCCCACACTCGAAGTTTTCCTGCCGGCCGGCCACGACGACGCGCGCAAGGCCGAGCTGATCGCCCGGCTCAGCCACGCGACCGTCGACGCGATCGGCGCACCGATCGATTCGGTGCGCGTGCTGCTCACCGAACTGCCCGCGACGCATATCGGCCTCGGCGGCCGCAGCGCCGCGGACGGCGCGCCGCCGTCGCTGCCGGTGATCGTCGCGATCCTGATCGCCGGCCGCACCGACGCACAGAAACGCGCGCTGATCGCCGCGCTGTCCGACGCGGGCGCGAACGCGCTCGACGCGCCACTGCAGGCGACGCGCGTGATCATCAAGGACATTCCGAACACGGATTTCGGCATCGGCGGCCAGACCGCGCGGGCGCTGGGGCGCTGACCATGCGTCGCGCGTCGCTGCCCCGCCATGACGCGCCGACGCGGTTGCGCTCAACCGTCGGCGAGCGGCAGCGTCACGCGGCAGTCGAGCCCGCCGCCCGCGGCCGGCGTCGCGGCGATCCGCCCACCGTGGCGCGTGACGATGCTCTTGCACAGCGACAACCCGATCCCGTTGCCGCCGGCCTTCGACGACGAGAAGCCATCGAACAGCCGATCATGCGCGCCGGCCTCGATCCCCGGGCCATTGTCGATCGCCCGCAATTCCGCATGGCCGGCCACGTTCGCGGTGCCGAGCGTCAGCGTGCGCGGCAAGCGCTCGCAGCCGGCGAATGCCTCGATCGCATTGAACGCGAGATTCAGGATCACCTGCCCGATCAACACGCGTTCGCAGCGGATCGGCAGCGGCGCGTCGGCCTGCACGATCGTGACCGTCACGCCGGCCTCCTTCGCGCGCAGCTCGATGAAGTACGCGACGTCCGAAAGGATGTCGCGCAGGTCGGCGCGCGCGACGACCGGCTCGCGCTTCACGATGAATTCGCGCACGCTCTTGATGATCAGCGCCGCATGCTCGGCTTGGCGGTCCGCGCTGCGCAGCCCCCAGATCGCGTCGTCGACGGCGCCGTTGCCGTTCAGCCGCCGCACCGCGCCTTCGATGAAATTGCGCACCGCGGCGAGCGGCTGGCTCAGCTCGTGCGCGATCACGGTCGCCATCTCGCCCATCGCGTTGTAGCGGCCCGCGTATTCGAGCATCCGCGCCTCCGCGCGCCGGGCCTCCTCGATCGCGACTTCGTCGCTCACGTCGCGGAATTGCACGAGCAGCCCGTCGAGATCGCCTTCGATCTCGACCTGCCGGCACAGGATGCGCAGCCAGCATGCCGAGCCGTCGCGCCGCACGATCCGGTAGCGCTGCGGCGCGGACGGGCACGCGGACGGCGCGTCGCGCAACTGCGCAATGAGCCGATCGCGATCGGCCGCGGAGCAGTAGTCGAGCACCTCGCCGAGCGGTTCGTCGGGCGCGAGCCCGAGCACGCGGCGGCCCGACTCGCTGATGAACTGCACGCCGCCGTGCGGCGTCACGACCGCGATGCCTTCGTCGAGATCCTGCATGAACTCGCGCAGCCGCGCCTCGTAGCGGCGCAACTGCTGGCGGACCGCCTCTTCCGCGCTGATGTCGCGGAACTGCACCATCACGACGTCGCGCCCGCGCAGCGGCACGTAGGTCGCGGTGGCCTCGGACAGCATGTCGACGCCAGTGCGCGATCGATAGCACCATTCGTACACCTGCGGCCCGTCGACGCGCGCACGATCCCAGGCGCTCACCGCGATCTCGCGCTGGTACTTCGGCTCGGGACGCGTCATGTCCGGCGCCTTCAGCGGCAGCAGTTCCTCGACGGAAAAGCCGAGCGCGATGCACGCGGCGCGATTCGCCCACACGATCGCCCGGGTGTGCGCGTCGTGCAGCAGCACGCACGTGGTCAGCGCGTCGAGCAGCCGGTGGAAATCGTCTTCGTCGGGAAAACTCATGATCGGATTCGGAGGAAGGCGCGCGGCATCGCGCGGCCGGAAACCCAACATAGCACCAGCGCGCGCCGATCGCATCTGAAGATTTCTTTAGGCCGGCACGGAGCGTCACCAGTCGCGCGGCCCAACGCACCAATTGCTGCGTGTTTTCGGCGTTTCTAGACTGGTTGCATCGTCTTGCCCCAGCAACCCACATCGACATCGCCCCCCATCCCCAGGAGACTTTCATGCCGCAAGCCGCTCTCGCCATCGAATCCGCGCCGACCTCGCCGCCCGCGGCCAGTCCCGCGGCCGGGCAGTTGTCGCCGCTCGACGCGGTGATCGAAACCGTCGCCGCGCGCCGCGAGGAATTCGACCGGCTGTCGCACGTGCCGCGCGACGTGATCGCGCTGTTCAAGCAGGCCGGCATCTATCGCGCAGGCACGCCGCGCCGCTTCGGCGGCGATGCGCTCGCGCCGACCGCGTTCCTCGACATGATCGAACGGATCGCGACCGCCGACGGCTCGGCCGCATGGGTCGCGAGCTTCGGCTCCGCGAACGTCTACCTCGCCGCGCTGCCGCTCGACACGCAGGCCGAGTTGTACGCGAGCGGCCCCGACCAGGTGTTCGCGGGCGGCCTGTTCCCGGTGCAGCCCGCGCAGGACGCGCCGGGCGGCTGGCGCGTGAACGGCACGTGGAAATTCGCGAGCGGCTGCAAGGGCGCAGACTGGCTCGGCGTCGGCATCGCCGTGCCGGGCGCGCAGGACGCCGCGCCGAACAAGCCGCGCACGGCCGTGTTCCGCGCCGCCGACGTCGAGATCGTCGAGAACTGGAGCGTGGTCGGCATGCAGGGCACCGGCAGCCACGACCTGCGCGTGAACGACCGTTTCGTGCCCGAGGCGTGGACCTTCGTGCGCGGCGGCGAACCGACCGTCGACGAGCCGCTTTACCGCTATCCGACCGTCGCGTATGCGGCGCAGGTGCTGGCCGTCGTCAACCTCGGCCTCGCGCGTGCGGCGCTCGACGTCGTGAACCGCATGTCGGGCGGCCGCCAGACGACGACCGGCGCGCCGCGCCTCGCCGATCGCGCGTATTTCCGCATCGAGCTCGCGAAGGCCGAAGCGCAACTGCGTTCGGCGCGTGCGTTCTTCTACGACGCGACCGACTCGGTCTGGCAATCGATCCTCGCCGGCAATCCGGTCACGCCCGATCAGGTCAGCCTGCTGCGGCTCGCGGCCACGCAGATCGCCCGCGAAGGCGCGAGCGTCGTCGAACGCGCGTATCGCCTCGGCGGCACGGCGGCGATCTATCGGTCGCATCCGCTGCAGCGGTTGCTGCGCGATGCGATGGTCGTCACGCAACACGCGTTCCTCGCCGAGGGCAACTTCGACGGCGCGGGCGCGGTGTTCACCGGCGTCACGCCGTTTCCGGGCTACCTGTAACCCGCGTCGCCCGACGCTTTTGACGAACGCGCATGAAGCCGAACCCGACGGAGCATCGCCGGCCAGTTCATGCGCCCGACTGATTTCCTCTGGAGAACCCGATATGTCCGATTCGAATCCGCTGCCGCTGCGCGTCCTGTTCTGTTGCGGCGTGTCGCAGAATTTCTTCGACCTGCCGCGCGAGCAGATCGGCGAAGTGTGGCAGGCGTACGGCGCGATGCTCGCGGCCGTCGAGGCGATGCCCGGCGTGCGCGTGCTCGGCGTGATGGACGACGACCGCCTCGTGGTCGGCCAGGCCGACGGCGCGCCGTGGACCTTCTACATCATGGCCGACGTCGCCGATTTCGACACGACGGTCGCCGTGTGCAACCTGTACCGCACGACGCCCGTCGGCGAATACAACTTGTGGCGCTACGGCAAGATCGAGGCGCGCGTGGGCCGCGCGCTGACCGTGCCGCCGGCCGCGAAGCCCGCGGCGTGAGGCGCGCGATGACCGAGCTGTCGCCTGCGGCAATCGACGCGCTCGTGAAGCGCGTCGCGGCGCTCGACGCCGAGCGCGCGGTGCGCGCGACGATCACGCGCTACATGGCGCTGTGCGACGTACCCGAAGAGGCGGGCGACGGCCCGTCGCTCGCCGAACTGTTCACGCCCGACGCCGTATGGGAAGGCATCGGCCCGCAGTACGCGCACAAGTTCGGCCGCCTCGAAGGCACCGCCGCGATCGTCGCGATGCTCGGCCGCTATCTGCCGCCCGATCCGCATTTCTCGGCGAACCTGCACTTCCTGACGTCGGAGTCGATCGAGGTCGCCTCCGATCTTGCAAGTGCGCGCGGCCGCTGGATCATGCTGCAGGCGTCGCGCTACGCAGACGGCGCGGCCGAGCTGATCGCCGCGCGGCTCACGATCGATTTCGCGCCGGCCGCCAACGGCGCCGCGTGGCTGATCCGCCATTTCCGCACCGAACGCGTGCTCGACGGCCCGTGGCCGCTCGCCGCCGCGCCACGGTCCTGACGTTTCCCGCTGCTTTCGCACGATACCGACCATGACAGGCTTCATCGACACCTTCACGCTCGGCGGCCCCGGCCCGACGATCGCGATCAAGGACACGATCGACATCGCGGGTCACCCGACCCGCGCGGCGAGCCGCGCGCTCGCCGATGCGCCGCCCGCCGAACAACACGCGGACGTGGTCCGCCTGCTGCTCGACGCCGGCTGGCAGATCGCCGGCAAGGCGAACATGCACGAACTCGCGTTCGGCATGACCGGCATCAACGACTACACGGGCACGCCCGTCAATCCGCAAGATGCCGCGCGCATTCCCGGCGGCTCGTCGAGCGGCTCCGCATCGCTCGTCGGGCTCGGCACCGTCGACGCGGCGCTCGGCACCGATACCGGCGGCTCGATTCGCGGGCCGGCCGCTTGCTGCGGCGTGGTGGGCCTCAAGCCGACGTTCGGCCGCGTGTCGCGGCGCGGCGTCGCGCCCGCCGATACCACGCTCGATTGCGTCGGGCCGTTCGCCCGCGAAATCCGTACGCTCGTCGCGGTGATGGCCGCAATCGCGCCGGGCTTCGACCGTGCGCGGGCGGCGGCTTCCGCGGCAGGCTGCACGGTTGCGCAACTCGCCGTCGAAGCCGATCCGGCGATCGCCGCCGCGCTCGATGCGGCCGTTCGCGCATCGGGCCTGCGTTCGCACACGGTCGTGCTCGACGCCATGCCGGCCGCGTTCGCGGCGGGGCTCACCGTGATCAACGCGGAAACGTCGCGCGCGTTCGGTCATCTGGTCGCGACCGGCAAGCTCGGCGCCGACCTCGATGCGCGATTGCGTGCGGCCGCAACGACCGCGCCTGCGGCATTGAAGGAAGCCGAAGCCGTGCGCGCACGCTTCACCGCGCAGGTCGATGCCGCGCTCGAACACGCGGACGTGCTGGTACTGCCGACGCTGCCCTCGTTGCCGATCACGCTGCAGCAGGCACGCGACGGCGTATCGGTGATCGCGATGTCGTCGCTGATCCGGCCGTTCAACCTGAGCGGCCATCCGGCGCTCAGCCTGCCGCTGCCGCTCGCCGGTTCGCCGTTGAAGGCCGGCTTGCAGATCGTCGGACGCAAGGGCGCGGACGAACAGGTCTGCGCGATCGCGGCACACTTCGAGGCGGCACTCGCCGCATGAACCACGATGCGGGCGCCGCTGCCACCGGCACGCGCCCGCGAACCACGGAATTCCACACCATGTCAGATCGAGTCGTCCTCGTCACCGGCGCCGCGCGCGGGCTCGGCGCCGTCATCGCCGAACGCTTCCATGCGGCCGGCTATCGCGTTGCGCTGGCCGACATCGCCGCCGACGCGATTCACGCGCATGCGCGCGACCTCGACCCGAGCGGCGAACGCGCGATCGCGCTGCCGCTCGATGTCACGTCGAAACGCGATTTCGAAGCGGCACGCGATGCGCTCGTCGCGCGCTGGGGCACGATCGACGTGCTCGTCAACAACGCGGGGGCCTCGAAGGTGGTGCCGGCGATGGAAATCACGGCCGAGCAGTTCGACCAGGTGATCGACGTGAACCTGCGCAGCGTGCTGTTCGGCTGCCAGGTGTTCGGCCAGTATTTCGCGCAGCGCGGCGCGGGCCGCATCGTCAACATCGCGTCGCTCGCCGGGCAGAACGGCGGTTCCGCCACGGGCGCGCACTACGCGGCCGCGAAAGGCGGCACGCTGACGCTGACCAAGGTGTTCGCGCGCGATCTCGCCGCGCAGGGCGTGACCGTCAACGCGATCTCGCCGGGCCCGCTCGATCTGCCGATCGTGTACGAAAGCGTCGCCCCCGAAAAACTGCGTCAGGTGCTTGCGAGCCTGCCGGGCGGCAAGCTCGGGTCGGCCGGCTTCGTCGCCGATGCGGCCGTGCTGCTCGCGTCGGGCGACGCGCATTTCGCGAACGGCGCATGCTGGGACATCAACGGCGGGCTGTACATGCGTTGAGCGGCGGCACGCATCGGGCGTGTGGTGCCGTGCACAATACGTGTGGCGTATAGGGCACGCGTGGCGCGTGCCTCGCCTGCTTCACGTGCTTCGTGTGCCGTGGCGTGCGTGCGCAAGCCCGTCCGCAAGCAGCCCCGACCGCTAGCGCGACGACTCCCCGTCGTCGCCCCACACGACCATCACGTCGCGCACCAGCGCGGCGATCGACGTCGCGCCGAGCTTCTCCTTGATGCTCGCGCGATGCACGTCGACGGTCTTCACGCTGATCGACAGATCGGACGCGATCTGCTTGCTGCCCTTGCCGTCCACGACGCCGCGCAGCACTTCCTTCTCGCGCGCGGTCAGCGCGTCGAGCCGCTGGCGCAGCTCGCGGTGCCGCTGGCTCACCGCATGCCGCTGCTGCGCGAGCCGCAGCGCGCGCTGCACGCGCTCGAGCATCTGCTGCGAGTTGTACGGCTTCTCGACGAAATCGATCGCGCCGTTCTGCAGCGCGCGCACCGACATCGGAATGTCGCCGTGCCCGCTGACGAAGATCACCGGCAGCGTCGCGCCGCGCGCATTCAGTTCGGCCTGCACGTCGAAGCCGCTTTTCTCCGGCATCCGCACGTCGAGCACGAGGCACGCGGGCAGGTTCACGTCGAAACGTGCGAGAAAGTCGGCGGCGTTCGCGAACCCTTCGGACGCGATGCCGACCGATTCGAGCAGCCACGCGAGCGACGTCCGCATGCCGCTGTCGTCGTCGACGATGTATACGATCGGTGCGGGTGACGTCATCGCGGGTGTCTCGCTGAATATCGGTATCGGGGTCGCACGCGCCGCGCGCAACGCCGGTGGCCGGCGTGTCGCGCGCGTCGTTCGCTGGGGATGTGCGGCACATCATAACGAGCCGAAAATCCGCTGCAAACCCCTGCACGTGCCGTACGAACGCGCAATCGCGGTTTTTTTCGCACGCGGCGGCACGCATCTAGGTAGAACCTTTAGACGCGTCGGCAGGAACGCCATCCCGATCGCCAATCGTGCGAATGGTCGGCCGCATTTTCGCGACGTACGCTTGGGTCATCGTCGGCGATCCGGCGCTGCCGTTGCAGCGCTGCGCGGTTCGCCGCCTTCGTCCAATCAGGAGCGCCCATGTCTTCCACGACCGATATCCAGCGACCGGCGCGCGTCGAACCGACCGACGCGCAGAAGGCCTTCCGCCAGGCGATGGCCCACCTCGGCGCGGCCGTCAACGTGATCACCACCGCGGGGCCGCACGGCTGCTGCGGGATCACCGCGAGCGCCGTGTGCTCGGTCACCGACGCGCCGCCGACGCTGCTCGTGTGCCTGAACCGGTCGAGCGCGATGCATGCGACCTTCGAGCGCAATCGCCAGGTCTGCATCAACGTGCTGCCGGCCGAGCACGAGTTGCTCGCGCGACACTTCGCGGGACTCACCGACCTGCCGATGGAACAGCGCTTCGAACTGCCCGTGTGGGATCGCGGCGAACAGGACGTGCCGGTGCTGCGCGATGCGCTCGCGAGCCTGCAGGGCACGATCGCCGAGATGAAGGAAGTCGGCTCGCATTCGGTGATGTTCATCGAGGCGACGTCGATTCGCGTGCGCGACGACGGCGACAGCCTGATCTACTTCAGCCGCGCGTTTCATCGCGTGTCGCGCACCGCGTGCGTGCGGTAACGATGCCGGCATGTGGCGCGGCGTGCGCGTTCGGGCGGACTACGCAGGCGCCCGCAGCGCACGCTGCCCGGCCGCAAGTGCCGCGCCCGCGAACAGCGTCAGCGCCGAATACACGAGCCCGCGCGCGAGCCCCGCGCTGTCCGACACCCAGCCGATCGCGACCGGCCCCGCGATCTGCCCGAAGGCGAAGACCGTCGTGAATGCGCTGATGCCCTTCGCCCAACCATCGGGCGGCAGGTTGTGCCGCACGAAGGCGGTCGTGGAGGCCACCGCCGACAGGAACGTCGCGCCGAACAGCAAGCCCGACGCGAACGCGGCAGCCGGATGCACGAACAGCGCGGGCATCAGCGTCGCGACGCCGAGCAGCGCGTTGAGCACGGCGAGGGCCTGGCCGCCGCGCATCCGGTCGAGCAGCCCCGACCACAACCGCGCCGACACGACGGTCGCGACGCCGAGCATCACGTAGAACGCGGCAACCACCGTGCCGCTCATCCCCGCGCCGCGCAGCAGCGCGACGATGAACGTCATGTAGCCGATATAGCCGACGCCGAACAGGCCGTAGCCGGCCAGCGCGAGTGCGAAGCGGGCGGGGCTCGCGGTCGCGGCCGGTTTCGCGCCGTCGGCCTGCGTGGCCGGTGCCGCATGCGCATGCTCGATGCGGCGCGCAGCCGACACGGCCACCGCCGAGAACAACACGCACGCCACCGCGAGTGCGAACCATGCCGGCTGCCAGCCGTGTACACGGTGCACGAGCGTCGCCGGCACGAGCAGCGACGATGCAACGATGCCCCATCCGGTGCCGCCGTAATAGAGGCCGAGCAGCAGCCCTGCGTCGCGCGGCGACGCGGATGCGAGCCGCGCGGCCAGCACGCCGCCGCTGATGAAGATCAACGCACTGCCGACACCCGTTGCGAGCCGCTGCGCGAGCAGCACGTGCATGTCCGGCGTGAGCCCGCCCGCGGCCATCAGCACGGCGGTCAGCACACAGCCGGCCGCGAGCAGCGTGCCCGCGCGCCAGCGCCGCGACAGCAATGGAAAGGCCAGCGCACCGATCAGGTAACCGGCCGCGTTCGCCGTGTTCAGCGCGCCGGCCTGCGCGAACGTCCAGCCGAGGTCGGCCTTCATCGGCGGCAGCAGCAGTGCATACGAAAAGCGGGCGAGGCCGAGCGCGATCGCGCTGCCCAGCGACAGGCAGATCGCGAGCCGCCACGCGGCCATGCGGCCGGGATCGGTGGCGCCGGCGTCCGGCCGCGAGCGGCCGGCACGCTCCGGTTGCGGCACTGCACGCATCGGGGTGTCTCCTTCGTTGTTCGATTCCGGGGCGTTCGCCGCCGTCGGTCGATCATACTGGAGCCGTGAAACCGGTGCGCGCCGGCGGCAGAAACCCGCCGGCCGTCGCACCCGGGTTCCGCTCCCCGGCGCGACGCGCGCGACGGCTGGAAAACGCGGAATACCCGCCGGCGCCGGCACGCACTACCGCCCGAGTCCGGCCGCAAACGCCGCAAGCAGCGCGCGCCCTTCGGGCCATCCGCCCAACCCGGACGCCGCGTTCAGATGGCCGCGCGCGCCAAGCAAAAGCGGCGTCGCGCCCCGTTCCGTGGCCCATTCGAACGCTCGCCCCGCCGGATCGTACGGATCGTCCGCGCTCGCGATCGCCAGCACCGGCACGCGCCCGAACCGACCGCCCGGCACGTTCGCGAACGCGGCGGCGGCAACCGGAAAACGCGGCCCTGCCGGGTCGGGCACGGCCACGAGAAACGCGCCGCGCACCGCGCGCGCCGACCGCGCATGCCAATGCGCGAACAACAGGCAGCCCAGCGAATGACCAATCACGAACGGGGGTGCTCCCGCGTTCGCGATGGCCGAGTCCAGCGCCGCCGTCCAGTCGGCGAGGTCGGGCGCATCCCACGAAGCCGGCGCGATGCGCGCGGCGCCGGGAAACGCCGTCTCCCAATGACTCTGCCAATGATCCGGTCCCGAATTGCCGATACCCGGCACGATCACGATCGCCTGATCCATCACGCCCTCCGTCAACTGAAACCCGGAGTGTGACCACGCGCCGGTCGGCATGGAATGGCAAGTCATCGGTTATTGAGACAAAATGCCGATGAATCAACGGTACCGGAGGACCGTCATGCCGGACGAAGCACTGGATCGCCTGGATCTTGCGATCCTCGAAGCGCTGCAGGAGAACGCGCGGACGCCGCTGTCGGAAGTCGGCAGACGCATCGGGCTGTCGCAGCCCGCCACCTCGGAGCGCGTCAAGCGGCTGGAAGAACGCGGCATCATCGCCGGCTACGGCGCACGCATCGATCCGGCGGCGCTCGGGTTGGGCATGATGGCCATCATCCGGCTGAAAACGACTCACGAGCACATCAAACCGGCGCTGCGCACGTTCGCCGAGATGCCGCATGTCATCGAAGTCCACCGCATGACCGGCGAGGACTGCTTTCTGCTGAAGGTGCTGGTGCCCACACCGGGCCAGCTCGAAACGCTCATCGACGCGATTGCGCGCTTCGGCGCGGTCTCGACTTCGCTGGTGCTGCGCTCCGAACCGACCAAGGCGATTGGAAAGGCGTTGCTTGGATGACGTGCGGATGCGGATCGACTGCGTGACGCATGAAATCATGCGGACCGGTTCAAGCGCTGGGCGATCGCGCTTGTGGTTTTCGTGAATGACATAAAACGCAGCAATCCGTGCAATTGAATTCAAATTAAAAATAACCGAATTCATTTCGCCTACCCGGATTCCTTCCGATAAAAAATGATGCGCGATCTGTCGCTCGTTTTATCCTGCTTTTCCAATATTTGGATCACGAATGCCTCGTGTTTAGCACGTCACGGCTAAAAACACTGCAACGCATTGCATTCGAAAATTCGTCAGACTAATATCGACGCCACTCGTCCGGCATTCACAAAATATCGAACGAGGAGCGGTCATGTTTTTTCCGCGCTTTCATGTTGAATCACTCATGTTCACCACAGGAGAATTGACATGCAGGAAACCCAGCAGATCGAATTGCTTGACTGGATGCAGGAAGACACGCACCCCGAGGCCGTCGACATGATGGTCGAGGACGCCGTGGTGCCGTTCGGCACCGCGCTCTGGCCGGTCTGAGCGGGCCACCCGTTCTCGCGGAAGGGCCGCGGCCCTTCCGCCGCTTCCGGAGATACGCATGCTGAACCTGCACCGCGCGCTCGGCTTTCACCCCGCGTTGCGCGACAAGCTGGCCCGCGGCGAATCGGGAAAACTGCTGGTCGGCCATGACACCCGCAACCGCGACATCGCGTTGCGCGCCTTTGCCGCCCTGCCCGATTCGCTCGACGCGACCACCCTCTGCCTCGAAAGCACCCCGCCCGCCGACATCGCCGCCGCGCTCGACGCCGCCGACCTGTTCGTGCTGCTGTACGACTCGTCGTGCCTGCCGACGCCATCGCCGAGCGGGCCGCCATTCCTCGCCGCGATCCGCCCCGCGATCGTCGAACACTGGAGCAAATCGGTTTTATTCAAGGATTACGGCCCGCACCTCGACGAGGCGTTCGCCGAATCGCTCGACGACATCGCCGCGCGCAATGGCCGGCTGATCGACGCGGCCGCACGCGCATCGCAGATCCGCTTCATCGACGAAGCCGGCAACACGCTGACGGGCTCGCTTGCGCCGGACCAGAAATGGACGAGCGTGGACGGCATGGGCAACCTCGACGTCGTGCCCGGCGAGATCGCGACGCACGTGACCGACCTCAACGGCTCGGTCGTGTTCAGCGGCACCTTTCTCGGCACCGTGCCGTTCGCGATCAAGTACAAGGTGGCCGAGCGGCTCGCGACGCTGCATGTCGAACACAGCACGATCGTCGATTTCGATACCGACGATGCGGGCTTCCGGCGCGATTTCACGACCTATCTCGACCGGCACGTGAATCACCGGCGGATCGAGGAATTCGGCATCGGCACGAACCTCGGCATCCGCGGCCTGTACGGCCGCAACGCGGGGTTCGAGGAACGCCATCCGGGCCTGCACCTCGGCCTCGGCGGCGGCGAAAACGGCAGCCACCATCTCGACCTGATCTTCGCGCGCGGCACGCTCGCGCTCGACGAGCGGATCGTGTTCGACGGCGCGTTCGCCGTCTGACGCAGCAGCGCGTTGCTCAGGCTTCGGCGGCCGCCGCGCCGCCGAGCCACTTGAACATCACGAAACAGTCGACGAAGCCGAGCCGCGCGTGGCGGTATGCGCGCGGCAGCCGGCAGACGATCTCGAATCCCAGCTTCTGCCACAGCGCGACCGCGACCTCGTTCGTCGCGACCACCGAATTGAACTGCATCGCGAGGAAACCGCGCTCGCGCGCCACCTGTTGCGAGTGCTCGCACATCAGGCGCGCGACGCCGCGTCCTCGCGCGGCCTCGCTCACCATGTAGCCGCAGTTGCTCACGTGCTTGCCGGGCCCGGCGGCGTTCGCCTTCAGGAAGTACGAGCCGAGCACCACGCCGTCCTCCTCCGCGATCCACGTGCAGAGCGGCGCGTCGAGCCACAGTGCGCGTGCCGCTTCCTGGGTCGGTTCGGGATCGAATGCATAGGTTTCCTGAGCAGCGACGATGGCGCGGTAGGTCGGCCAGAAGCGTGCGAAATCGTCGTCGGTCATCGGGCGGATCGTGATCATGCGGGGTCTCTCGTGAATGTGATGTCGACAGGCAGGACAGGCAAGCGAGCGATCGTACCGCGATTCATCGCGGGTCGCCTGATCGCCGCGCCGCGCTGCGATACGCGCCCGGCGGCACGCCGTACCAGCGCTTGAACGCCTGAGAGAAACTGGACAGATCGCTGAAGCCGAGCCGCTCGGCCACGTCCGCGAGCGACAGCCGCGCATCGCCGAGCAGCGTCTCGGCCATCGCCCCGCGCGTCTGCGCGAGCAGCGCGCGAAACGTCGTGCCCTCCTCCTGCAACCGCCGCTTGAGCGTGCGCGGGCTCGTGTTCATCAGGCGCGCCATGTCCTCGAGCGAGAACGGCGCGCTGCCGGGCGTCGCGTTCAGGTACTGGCGCACCATCTCCGACGTGCCCACGCGCGCACGCCGCGCTTCGACGAGTTGCCCGCACATCTGCTCGCACATCGACACCGTCAGCGGATTCGCATGCGGCAACGGCCGGTCGAGGAACGCACGGTCGAACGCGAGGCTGTTCGCCCGCGCCGAGAACGTCGGCTCGATGCCGGCGATGCGCGGCGCCGCGAGCGCCGGCGAACGCGCGGCCTGCAGCGTGAAGCGCGACAACGCGAAATCGCCGCTGGCGATTTCGTGCAGCAGCACGGCCGCGGCCGTCATGTCTCGCTCGACGAGGAACCGGCTCAGGTCGGCGTCGAGTTCCGGCGCGCCGAAGCTGAGCACGCCAGTGTCAGCCGACTCGCGGTACGTGATGATGGTGTACGCATACGTGAGCGGCAAAAAACGCATCGCGAGCGCGAGCGCATCGCGTCCGGTCGCACTCGCGATCAGCCCGTAGCCCCACACGCCGTACGCGGAGAAGTGGTAACGCCGGCCGACCTCGAACCCGAGGCCCTGTGCCCGGCCGAGCGCGCGCAGCAGGTTGCCGGTCAGCCGCAGCTCCTGCGCGGCCGTCACCTCGACTTTCGGGTCGTCGAGCTGCGCGCTCGCGAGGCCCGTGCCGGCCAGCAGCGTGGCATGCGGCACGCCGCGTTCGTCGCCGAAATCGACCAGCAACCGGGCGCTGGCCGGACTCCGGGTGAAATCCCAGAAGCTCATGCGGAGAAACCCTCGAAGCGCCGATTTGGCCCAAATACTAAAACAATTGTCCCCAACCAGCATTGGTGTTTTCCCATGCGGCCCGCACCATCGGCGTCATCCAGTCGTCGTCCGAACGACGCCATCACCCCAGGAGGAGACACCATGCGACCGAGTCGCCCGACCGATCCCGCCGCCCGCTTCACCCACTTCGCCCGTCGGCGCACCGCCCGCGCCCGCATGCCGACACGCGTCGCATGACCCACCGATCACCGAAGCAAGGAGACGATTCCATGAGCAAGACTTTCGACTACATCGTGGTCGGTGGCGGGTCGGGCGGTTGCGTTGTCGCGGGCCGGCTGACCGAGGACCCGGCCGTGACCGTCTGCGTGCTCGAGGCCGGCGGCCGCGGCGACAGCGCGGTCGTCAACGTGCCGACCGGCGCGGTCGCGATGATGCCGACCCGCCTGAACAACTGGGCGTTCGACACGGTGCCGCAGCCGGGGCTCGGCGGGCGCATCGGCTATCAGCCGCGCGGCAGGGCGCTTGGCGGTTCGTCGGCGATCAACGCGATGGTCTATATCCGCGGTCATCGCGTCGACTACGACGGCTGGGCCGCGCTCGGCAACGAAGGCTGGGCGTACGACGACGTGCTGCCGTACTTCCGCCTGAGCGAGCACAACGAGCGCTTCGACGATGCCTGGCACGGCCGCGACGGCCCGCTGTGGGTCAGCGACCTGCGCACCGGCAACCCGTTTCATGCGCGCTATCTGGAAGCCGCGCAACAGGCCGGCCTGCCGCTCACCGACGATTTCAACGGCGCGCAACAGGAAGGCATCGGGATCTACCAGGTCACGCAGAAGCACGGCGAACGATGGAGCGCGGCGCGCGCGTACCTGCTCCCGCACGTCGGGCGCCGCGACAACCTGACGGTCGAGACGCACGCGCAGGTACTGCGCATCCTGTTCGACGGCACGCGCGCGACCGGCGTCGAGGTGCGGCAGCAGGGTGAAATCCGCACGCTGCGCGCGCGGCGCGAAGTCGTGCTCGCGGCCGGTGCGCTGCAGACGCCGCAGTTGCTGATGCTGTCGGGCGTCGGCCCGGGCCGCGAACTCCAGCAGTTCGGCATCGCTGTACAGGCCGATCTGCCGGGCGTCGGCCGCAACCTGCAGGATCATCCGGATTTCATCTTCGGCTACCGCACGCGCAGCGTCGACACGATGGGCGTGTCCGTCCGCGGCGGGCTGCGCATGCTGCGCGAATTCGCCCGCTTTCGCCGCGAACGGCGCGGGATGCTGACGTCGAACTTCGCGGAAGGCGGCGGTTTCCTCAAGACGCGCGCCGATCTCGCCGCACCGGACATCCAGCTGCATTTCGTCGTCGCGCTCGTCGACGACCATGCGCGCAAGCTGCATGCCGGTCACGGGCTGTCGTGCCACGTGTGCCTGTTGCGGCCGCGCAGCCGCGGCTCGGTCACGCTGAACAGCGCCGACCCGCTCGCGGCGCCGCGCATCGATCCCGCGTTCTTCGACGATCCGCGCGATCTCGACGACATGGTCGCGGGCTTCCGCCTCACACGTCGCCTGATGGATGCGCCGGCGCTCGCCAGCTGGACCACGCGCGACCTGTTCACCGCGAACGTGACGACCGACGACGAGATTCGCGACGTGCTGCGACGGCGCGCCGACACCGTCTATCACCCGGTCGGCACCTGCCGGATGGGGCGCGACGCGCTCGCCGTCGTCGATCCGCAACTGCGCGTGCATGGCCTGCAAGGGCTGCGCATCGTCGATGCATCGGTGATGCCGACGCTCATCGGCGGCAACACCAACGCGCCGACGATCATGATCGCCGAGAAGGCCGTCGACCTGATGCGCGGCGTATGCCGCGTGCCGGCGCAGCCGCATGCCGAAGCCACCGTCAGGACGACGACGGATCGTGACCCTACCCTTGCAACCCGCGCCGCACACGCCGGCGACCAGCCCGAGGAAACCCGCCATGCTGTCGCCTGATCCTTCCCGTTCCGCCGACTCCGCCACACCGCTTGCGGCGATCATCATCGGCGCCGGCTTCGCCGGCATCGGCATGGCGATTGCGCTGCAACGCGCCGGCATTCACGATTTCGTGATCGTCGAACGCTCGCACGACGTCGGCGGCGTGTGGCGCGACAACCGCTATCCGGGCGCCGCCTGCGACGTGCCTTCGCACCTGTACTCGTTCTCGTTCGAACCCAATCCCGCGTGGTCGCGCGTGTTCGCGCCGCAGCCCGAGATTCATGCGTACCTGCAACACTGCGCACGCAAGTACGGTCTCGCCCGCCATCTGCGCTTCGGCGCCGAAGTCGAACACGCGCGCTACGACGAAGCCGATGCGCTGTGGCACGTCACGCTGCGCGACGGCACGACGCTGAGCGCCGCGCTGCTCGTCAGCGGCACCGGCCAGTTGAGCCGCCCCGCCATGCCGAACCTGCCGGGCATCGACACGTTTCGCGGCCGTGCGTTCCACTCCGCGCACTGGGATCGCGATTACGCACTCGCCGGCAAACGGGTGGCCGTGGTCGGCACCGGTGCATCGGCGATCCAGTTCGTTCCGGCGATCGCCGGCGACGTGCGACGCCTGATCGTGTTCCAGCGCTCGCCGGCCTATGTGATGCCGCGCCCCGACCGCGCGTATCGCCCGTGGGAAAAGGCGCTGTTTCGCCGGCTGCCGGCGGCGATGAAACTGCATCGCGCATCGATCTACCTGCGCTACGAAGCGCGTGCGATCGCGTTCACGCGGCTGCACGGGTTGATGAAGGTCGCGGTCGGCCGGCCGTTTCGCAAGCTGCTCGCGCGCGACGTGCCGGACCCCGCGCTGCGCGCACGGCTCACGCCCGATTATCCGGTCGGCTGCAAGCGCATCCTGCTGTCGAGCGACTATCTCGCCGCGATGAGCCGCGACCATGTGGAACTCGTCACGCAGCCGATCCGGCGCGTGACCGAGGACGGGATCGAGACCGTCGACGGCGTGCATCATCCCGTCGACGCGATCGTCTACGGCACGGGGTTCGCGGCAACGGAATTCCTGTCGCCGATGCGCATCACGGGCCGCGGCGGCCTCGACCTGAACGATGCGTGGCGACGCGGCGCGCAGGCGTATCTCGGGCTCACCGTGCCCGGCTTTCCGAACTTCTTCATGCTGTACGGCCCGAACACCAACCTCGGTCACAACTCGATCGTCTACATGCTCGAGAGCCAGATCGCGCACGTGATGCGCTGCATACAGGCGATGCGTCGCGACGGCGCACGCGAGATCGACGTCGACGCGCGCCGCTACCGGCGTTTCAACGTGCGCGTGCAGCAGCGGCTCGCAGGGTCGGTGTGGAGCAGTTGCAAGAGCTGGTACGTCGATGCATCGGGGCACAACAGCACGAACTGGCCGGGCTTCACGCTGACCTACCGGTGGATCACGCGCTTCACCGGCATGTCCGCGTACCGCTTGTCGCAGCCGCTGCCCGGGGCGGCCGCGCCGATGCACGGCACGGTGGTCGCGCCGCCCGCCGGCAGATTCGAAGCCTTCACGGCCGCTTCGTTGCGCGGTTTCCTGCGCGTCGCGTTCCGGCCGCTGATCGGGCCGCCGTTCGGCGCGCGCATGCAGCGCCGCGTCGTCGCGCTGCTGTCGCCGCTGATGCCTGGTGCGGGCGGTACGCTGCGCTACCGCACGTCGGCGCAGCATGTGCCGATCGAAGTGGTCGCGCCGAAGCGCGGCGATACGGGTGGCGGGATTCTCTATCTGCACGGCGGCGCGTTTTGTCTCGGCGGACCGCATACGCATCGCGGCGTGACGACGCGCCTCGCGAACGACGCGGGCCTGCCGGTGTGGGTGCCCGATTACCGGCTCGCGCCCGAGCATCCGAGCCCGGCCGCGCTCGACGACGCACTGGCCGCCTACGACGCGATGCGCACGCAGGGTTACGCGCCGCACCGGATCGTGATTGCCGGCGACTCGGCCGGCGGCGCGCTGGCGCTGGCGCTCGCCATCGCGCTGCGCGAGCGCGGCGAGCCGCCCGCCGCCGCACTGCTGCTGATCTCGCCCGTGACCGACTCGACGCTCGGCGGCGCGACGCTGGCCTCGCGCCGCCACGACGATCCGATGATCCGGCGCGGCTGGCTCGAACAGGGGCTGCGCTGGTATCACGGCACGGGCTCCGCCGCGGCGCGCGGGCCGCTCGATACCGGTCTGCATGGCCTGCCGCCGATGCTGATCCAGGCCGGCGACCAGGAAGTACTGCTGTCCGATGCGCAGCGGCTGGCCGAGCATGCACACGCGTGCGGCGTGCCGTGCCGGCTGGAGATTCACGCGGCGCGCTGGCATGTGTTTCATCTGCAGGCGTTTTACTTGCGCTCGGCGCGGGACGCGTTGCGGACGTTGGCGGGGTTTGCGGCGGAACGTGTCGCCACGACGGCATGACGATGAAACGAGGACGCACGACGATCGGCACGTGTCCGATCGTCGTGTCCGCTTGCAACGGAGCGCCGCCGGGGCGAAAACCACCCAAGATCGCGACGGCCGCCCTGGCGAAGCAGTAATTCACACAGTCTGCTGGCGGATTTTCCGCCCATCATTCATTCCCTCACGCTCCCCGTCTCGGGGTGCGTCTCCTCTCCTCACGCCATCGACAGCCGGCCATTTGGCCGAATCGTCATGCGCCTTCCCGGATGAAAGAATGATCGTCGTTCGGGAAGCCGGCTCCACGCCCTCGAATCCCGAACCATGAAGACCGCATGCGCGTCGGCCACCCAGCCATTGCGATGCGAGCCGCCTCGTTTCATTTACTTTTTTGTAGCTTATAAGTTACAATGCTCGCCAAGTTCGAACTCCTTCGCTATCGGCGCGACGACGGTCGCGAGCCTTTCACCGAATGGCTGAACGCCGTCCGTGACAAGCCCGCGCAGGCGCGGATTCGCGAGCGCCTGCGCCGCGTGCAGACCGGCAGCTTCGGCGATTGCGAGCCGGTTGGCGAAGGTGTGATCGAACTGCGCGTCCACGTCGGCGCCGGCTACCGCGTGTACTTCGGCCGGCACGGCAGCGCGTTGGTGCTGCTGCTGTCCGGCGGCGACAAGGCGAGTCAACCCGACGACATCAGGCGCGCCAGGGAACACTGGTCGAACTGGAAACGGAGGCAAATGTGAACAAGCTCAAAGGCGCGGTATCGCACCACGACGCGGAAGTCGCCGAACTCGGCGCCGACCGCGAGCTCGCGGTCGCCTATTTGCGCGTCGCGATGGAATCGCTCGACGATCCCGACAACCGCGCGGCCGGCCTGCTCGCGCTGCGCACGGTCGCGGAAGCGTACGGCGGGCTCGGCGCGGTCGCGGCCGAAGCCGGCATCAGCCGCGAATCGCTGTATCGCACGCTGTCCCCGAACGGCAACCCGACGCTGAAGACCCTGCTTGCGGTGCTCAAGACCGTCGGCCTGCGCCTGTCCGTCGTTCCCGCGCAGCCGTCGCACGCGTAAGGGGCGTACAGCGCGCCGGCTCCCTCACGGCTGGACCATCCACACGAGCAGCATCGCGTCCGGCGCGGCCGCCATCCCCGCTGGCGGATGCGCGATCGTCGGCTCCACCGCCAGCGCGTGTGCGATCGCCGCCGCATCGTCGATCGTCGTCGAGCGCACGAACGTCATCAGCCGCGCCGGCCGGCGCAGCGTCTCACGATACAGCGCGCCGTACCACAACGGCCGCATGCCGAGCGCATCCTGCAACACGTACGGATAGCGCCACAACCGCAGCACGAAGCGGCTTTCCGGGTGCGCCGGATCGACGCGAACGAACACACGCCGCGTGCTTTCACCATGCGTATAGCGCGGCAGCACCGGCAGCGTATCGGCCGCCGCCTGCGGCAACAGCCAGCGCAGCGCGGTGGCCGGCGTCCACGGCGTCGCCCGCTGCCAGCCGGCCTGCGCGAGATGACGGTCGAGCGTGTCCGACGTCGCGCTCCATTGCAGCGGCAGAAATTCCTCACGGTCGCCGCCGATCTCGGTGCGCCGCGTCGGCACGCGCTGCCACCCGCCGCGCAGCCACTGGTCGACGGTCATCGCGACCACGTCGCCGACATGCGGACGCGCCGCGCGATCGCGCTGCCACTGCGCGGGAACTGTCCATACACCGGCCGTCGCGAGCACGACGACGACCGCGACGAGCGCGCCTCTGGGCTGTACGTGCTCGCGCACACGCCAGTACGCATAGGCGCCGGCGAGCAACGCGAACCACGCGAGCCCGAGACTCCATCCGCCCAGCAGACCCGACAACCAGGTATCGCCGACGTACAGTCGCGCTAAGCCGCCGAGCACGATCCACAGCACGACCGCCGTCACGACCGGTATGCGCCACAGCGCGGGCCGGTCGCGCGTGAGCGCCCAGCCGAGGCCGCTGCTCGCGAGGATCGCGAACGCGGCGTCGGCATCGGGCAGCGCCACGTGCAGCGCGCCGGGCGGCAGGCTCGCGGGCGTCGCGCCGGGCACGCTCGCGCCGAACACCGGCACGAGCGCAACGGCGACGCCGATCGTCGCGAGCCACCAGGCAGCCGTCAGCCAGCAGCGATGGATCATCAGCCACACGAGGAACGCGGCCGCGACGATCAGCCCCGTGTCGTGCCCATGCAGCACGGCGAGCGCGCTCATCACGGCGTCGCCGGGTGGCGTGCGCAGGTTCTGCAGGAACGCGTACAGCGCAATGTCCGCGTGCATCAGCGGATCGTTCGCGACGACGTCCTGCACGATCCCCGCGAACAGCCACACGCAGCCGATGAACAGCAGCGCGAGCACGGGCACCGCGCCGGGCAGCCCGCGCAAGTACGCGATCCCGTCGTGCAGCCGCGCGCCGAATCGCGGCCAGCGGCGCGCGCATGCATGCACGGTTTCGACGAGCGCGCGGCGCAGCAACGGCCAGCCGCGCCGCAGCGCGACGCGCACGCCGATCCACACGAGCGCGACCAGCCCGGCCACGACCAGCAGGATCGCGGCGACCCGCACGCTGATCGCCGCGGCCAGCGCGGCCGACGCGCCGAACAGGATGCCGGGCCCGACGTGCACGGGCGCCCACACGAGCGCGGAGATCACGTTGACCGGATAGAACGACCGGCGCGGCAGCGTCGCGCAGCCGACGACGACCGGCACGACCGCCCGCACCGGCGCGAGAAAGCGCGCGAGCACGATGCTCTTCATGCCGTGACGCAGCACGAATTCCTCGCCGCGCGCGTAGGCGCTCGCATAGCCGAAGCGCGCCCACGCGTTGCGGATCATCCCGCGGTAATGCCGGCCGAGTTCGTAGCTGATCCCGTCGCCGATCACCGCGCCGACGGCCGCGACGCCGATCGTCGCCCATGCGTCGAGCGCACCCGCGCCGATCAGCGCGCCGGCCGCGAACATCACGGCACCGGCCGGCACGATCGTGCCGACCAGCGCGATCGCCTCGGCGCAGGCGGCCACGAACACGATCGCCAGCACGAGCAGCGGATGCGCGCCGATCGCGCCGATCCACGCATGGATCGTGTCGCTCATTGCACCCTCCCGGACGGTGCGGTCCGGTGCGCGACTACCGGGCCGGCAAGGGCATTGGATACGTTCATCGCAACATGCGCACGCTCGCGCCGACGTCGGAGGTCTGCAGGCTGGGTCAGTCGAACTCGTGCTGCCGCGCGTCGGCCTCCAGCGGCGCGTCGTGATAGCCGACCGTCGCGATCTCCCGTAGATAGCGCGCAAGAAACGCGCCGATCGAGCCGGCAGCCTCGTATTGATGGACATGCCTGAATTCGTGGGTCAACAGGCGGCGCGTGTCGTGCCCGCGCAGCACGTACACCGCATGACCGAGCGTGAGGCCGATCGTCCCGGGCGCCAGCAGCCCGGAGTCGCGGGCGATCGCGGCCAGCGTCGGCGTGTCTGGAAACGGCATGCGGTCGACCGCCATCACGCGAATCCGGTCCGGCTGCGCGACGCCCACCGTGCGCGCGTCGTCGGCTTGCGCCGGCGTCAGCGGCTCGCCCTGCGCGAGCCCGCGCGCGGCCTCCGCTTCGGCCCAGGCGACCGCGGCGGGCAGTGCGGACGGCAGGATATCGGCAAGGTCGATCATTGCAGGGCTCCTGGTTCGAGTGGTGGCATCGGGCACCAGTTTAGTCCCGAATCGGAACGGTTCGGGGCGCGGTTCCGGCGAGGCCGGGCCGGCTCGCGGCGGCGGCAAAAGTACCCGGGAATACCCTGTGCCACCTGCGCGCCATACCGTACCCTTTCCTGCCGATTATTTCGTTTCAGCGCACATTCCGCACCCAACCCTCCCGAAAATTTCGCGAACGAGTACCTTTTTCGGGATCGGGCGCATATATTGATCAGAAGAACGGCCGCGGCGACACCCGGACAGCAACGACAGCAACGCGCGGCGTCATCCCGAAGAGGATCGCTGGAAGATGATCAGGGTAATTCTGGCTGACGATCACGCAGTCATGCGGGACGGACTGCGTCACATCCTGGAACGGGCCGGCGGTTTCGAGATCGTCGGCGAGGCGAGCGACGGCTCGGGCACGCTCGCGCTGGCCGAGCGCGCGGCCGCCGACGTGCTGCTGCTCGACCTGTCGATGCCCGCACCGACCGGCATCGAGCTGATCCGGCTGGTCAAGCGGCGGGCGCCGTCGCTGCGCACGCTGGTGCTGACGATGCACGCGGAAACCCAGTACGCGGCACGCGCGTTCAAGGCGGGCGCCACCGGCTACCTGACGAAGGACAGTGCGACGGCCGAACTCGTCGAAGCCGTCGGCAAGGTGGCGGCAGGCGGCGTCTACGTGAGCCCGTCCGCGGCCGAAAGCCTCGCTCACACGCTGCGCGCGCCGGCTCAGGCGCTGCCGCACGAACGGCTGTCGGCGCGCGAGTTCGACGTGATGCGCCGCATCGTCGCGGGTCAGACCGTCACGCGGATCGCGTCCGAACTCGCGCTGAGCGCGAAGACGGTCAGCACGTACAAGACGCGCATCCTCGAGAAAATGGGGCTGCCGCACGAAGCCGCACTGGTCCGCTACACGGTGCGCCACGATCTCGACCTCGGGGACGACGACGCATGACGGCCGCCTTCCGCTTCCCGCCCACGTCGCCGCCGGACGACGACGATCCGGACACGTCGCGTCTGTTCATGTCGTCGCTGCCGCCGGGCCGGCGCGAGCGGCGGCTCGCGCTCGCGACGGTACTCGTATCGGTCGTGATCTTCGCCGCGCTCGCACCGTTCGCGGCCATGCCGCTCGCGCCGGGCTGGGCGTTCATTCCCGTGTACCAGTCGGCGATCGTGATCAACGACATGGTGACGGCCGGCCTGCTGCTCGGCCAGTACGCGATCCTGCGCGAGAAGCCGCTGCTCGTGCTGGCGGGCGGCTACCTGTTCACGGCGTTCATGGCCGGCACGCACATGCTGACCTTCCCCGGGCTGTTCACGCCGACCGGCCTGCTCGGCGCCGGCGAACAGACCACCGCATGGCTGTACCTGTTCTGGCATGGCGGCTTTCCGCTGTCGGTCGCCGCGTACGCGCTGCTGCGCGCGACGTCGCGGGGGCGCCCGGCTCCGGCCCCGCAGCGGCGCGCGGCGATTCCGGTCGTCCTCTGCCTCGTGGCCGCCGGCGGCGCGACGGCCGCGCTCGCGCTGCTCGCGACCGCCGGCCACGCCCTGCTGCCGCACATCATGAGCGGCAACCGGATGACCTCGACGATGACGAACGCGATCACGGTCGTCTGGGGCTTGAACCTCGTCGCGCTGATGCTGATGTGGCGGCAGCGGCGCCGCCATTCCGTGCTCGACCTGTGGGTGATGACGGTGCTCGTCGCGTGGCTGTTCGACATCGCGCTGTCGTCAATGCTCAATCACGGGCGCTTCGATCTCGGCTTCTATGCGGGGCGCGCGTACGGTCTCGTCGCGTCGGGCGTCGTGCTGTTCGCGATGCTGTTCGAGAACGGCCGGCTGCATGCGCAGACGGTGCGCGCGCTGGCCGGCGCGCGCTACCAGCATCTGCTCGTCGTGCAGAAAAGCGCGCAGTTGAACGATGCGAACGAACGGCTCGAACAGCGCGTCGCCGCGCGCACCGCGCAACTGAGCGCGTCGAACCGCGACCTGCGGCGCGAAGTCGAGGAGCGCGTACGCGCGGAGCGGGCGCTACAGGCCTCGCGCGAGGAACTGCGCGAGATCGCCGCGATCAGCGCCAGCGCGCGCGAAGCGGAGCAGCGCCGCATCGCGCGCGAACTGCACGACGAACTGGCGCAGACGCTCGCGACGCTGAAGAACGATCTCGAATGGCTGATCGACCACGTGCCGCAGGACGACGCATCGCTGGCACGCAAGATCGCGGCGATGCACGCGCTCGCGCGCGGCGCGGTGGCCGCGACCCGCCGCATCGCGTCGGACCTGCGCCCGCTGATGCTCGACGATCTCGGCTTCGCGGCCGCGATGCAATGGCTCGTGGAGGATTTCCGGCACCGTCACGGGATTGCCTGTTCGCTGCGCGTCGAGCCACCGGAGCTGCAACTCGACGAGCCGTACGCGACGGCCGTGTTCCGCATCGCGCAGGAAGCGCTCGCGAATGTCGCCCGGCACGCGGCCGCGTCGCATGCGGACGTCGAACTCGTGTGCGGCGGCGAAGCGATCGCGCTGACGATACGCGACGACGGCGCGGGATTCGATCCCGCGGTGCCGCGCAAGTCGGCGTCGTTCGGGCTGGTGGGATTACGCGAGCGAGCGTATCTGGTCGGCGGCACGCTGCGGATCGCGACGACGCTCGGCGAGGGGACGACGGTCGAGGTGGAGATTCCGCGGGCGCCGGCGCCTGTGGCGGTCGCGCATGGCGTGGACGGGGATTCGCGAATCAATCGCTGACCAACGCGGCAACGACAACCACCGCATCGTCACGTATCAGTGGTAATCATCTTCCCGTTGGTGTCGTACGGCTAAAATCGTAACTTGCTCGGCTGCTTCAATCTCGAACAGCAGGACATAGCCCGACGTGCCGAAGGACACGATCAGCTCGCGCAAAAATGGATTTCCGTGATCGACCTTGCGGCATGTGAACGGAAACATGCGGAGCATGGCGACACCTTGTTCGATCGCGTCCACAGCCCGCGCCGCCGCATCCACATCACGTTCGAGCAAGTATCGATACATCCGTACCAGATCCTCACGGGCCGCACGTGTATATCGAACCCGATAGATCAATCAGCCGCCTTCGCTGCACGCGCAGCCTTCAGCATGCCCTCGAGTTCGGCCTGCACGTCGGCGGCATCGACGTATTCACCGGTACGACGCGCCTCGTCGCGCGATGCGAGGCCACGGGTTACAAACTCGCGTTGCAGACGGCGACGCGCGATCCCGTCGCGCAGCGCCGACTCCATGAACGCAGACAACGTCTCGTTTTCCTCAAGGACCGACTCTGCCTCCTCCCGCAATTGCGGATCGACACGCAGCGCCGGCATGGTCGCGGTTTTCATCGCACACTCCATGTATTACATATGTAATGCATGGTAGCACACTGACTTTTTCGCGTGCAGTCAGCCATTCGGCCTAACCCACGTATCCCGGGCCACGCCGCGCCCCATCACGCCCGCGCCGCCACCATCCCCCGCTCCGAGCGCGTCCACGCGACCAGCGCGCCGATGCCGAGCAGCGCGAGGCACACGATCGGCACGATCATCGGCCCGAACGCGGTGCCCGTCACCTTGCCCGCAAACGGCATCAGGTTCTGGCTGAAGAAGCCGCCGAGGTTGCCGATCGAGTTGATCGCCGCGACGCTCGCGGCCGCCCGCGCGCCGGTGAAGTAACGCGGCGGCATCGACCAGAAGCACGGATACAGCAGCGGGATGCACGCGCCGCCGAGCACGAGCGCGATGAAGCGCAGCGGCGTCGATGGCAGCACGAGGCTCAGCAGAAAACCGAGCGCGCCGAGCGCCGCGACGATCGCGATCGTGCGCAGGATGCTCTTCGCGCGGCGCAGCTTCGACGGCAGCCACACCAGCAGCACCACCGCGAGCGCCCACGGCAGCATGCTCAGGAAGCCGTTCGTCGTGCTCGACACGCCGAACGATTTCACGATCGTCGGCAGCCAGTACGTGACGCCGTACAACGACGTCGACATCAGCATGTAGGTCGCAGCGAACAGCATCACGCGCGGATCGAGCAGCGCCTTCCACGGCTGGCCGTGCTCGGCCTGCGCCGGCTTCTCGCGCTCCAGCGCGGCCGCGACGATCTGCTTCTCGCGCTCGTCGAGGAACCGCGCTTCGCGAAACGATGCGGGCAGCACGCGGAACACGACGATCGCGACGACCACGGCCGGAATGCCCGTCGCGACGAACACCCACTGCCAGCCCGCCAGCCCCCACACGCCGTTCAGGCTCAGCAGCAGGCCGCCGACGAGCGAGCCGAGCATGTTCGCGAGCGCGCTGCCCAGCGTGAAGATGCCGAGCACCTTCGCGCGGTAGCTCTGCGGAAACCACAGCGTCAGGTAATAGATCACACCCGGATAGAAGCCGGCCTCGGCGATGCCGAGCACGAAGCGCAGCGAACAGAACGCGGGCATCGACGTCGTGAAGCCCATCAGCACCGTGATGAGCCCCCACGTCAGCATGATCCGTGCGAGCCACACGCGCGCGCCGTAGCGATGCAGCGCGAGCGTGCTCGGCACCTCGAACAGCAGGTAGCCGATGAAGAACAGCGACGATGCGAGCCCGAACGCGGCTTCCGTCATGCCGAGGCTGTGCACCATCTGCAGTTTCGCGAAACCGACGTTCTGCCGGTCGATGAACGCGATCAGGAACATCACGACGAGGATGGGCAGCAGGCGCCGCGCCATCTTCGACATGATGCGCTGTTCTTCGGCGGACGCGGGGTCCAGGGTGTCGGTAGCGTTCACTTCAGGCTCCTTGGGTGAATCGATTGCATATCGGTTGAATCGGTGAATCGGTGAATCGGTTGAATCGGCACCGCGCGTGACGAACGCGCCGGCGCGAGGTGGTTCGATGAACGGAACCGGATCGCGACGGGCGTAGCTCAACCCGACCGGTAGTCGTCGAGCATCGGCGCGAACATCTCGTGCCACGCGCGCGGCTTCGCCTTGATGGTGCCGGCGAGATAGAGGAATTCGACGTAGTCCATCAGCTGATTCGGCAGCACCGAGAAGCGCGTGTCGGGCGCGGCGAGCATCCGCATCACGTCGTCGTGCGACACGCCGACGCCCGACGACGCCGCATAGAGCGCCGCCGCCGCACGCGGGTCCTGCGCGATCAGGCGGTTCGCTTCGTCGAGCGCGCCGAGAAACGCGACGGCGAGCGCCGGCTCCGCATCGACGAGCCGCTTCGGTGCGAACACGACGTCGAGCGTCATCGGGCCGAGCACGTCGACCGAGCTCACCACGCGATGAATGCCCGGCTGCCGCAATTCGAGCGTCGAGAACGGCGGCGACGTGAAGTGCGCGGTCACGCCGTTCTCGCGGCGGATCAGCGCCTGCATCGCCTGCGGATGCGGCAGGTTCACGGTGATCGAATCGAGCTGCGCGAAATGCGTCGGGCCGAGCTGCCGGCTCGCGACCATCTGCAGCACGACCGCCGACAGCGACGTGCGGATGCCCGGCACCGCGATCCGGTCGGACGACGTGAAGTCGCGCAGCGATGCGAGGCCCGCGCGGTTCGCGTTCAGCGACAGCGACGTGGTCGACAGCCCGCTGATGCCGATCACCTCGACGTTCGGAATGCCGCGCGCCCGCGCCCACAGCTCGATGAAACCCGGCGCGCCGGCGCCCGCGAAATCGAGCGTGCCGGCCATCATCGCGTCGTTGACGGAATTGCCGCCGTCGAGCAGTACCCATTCGACCGCGACGTCGCGCACGCCGTGGCGCGCCGCGTGCCGCTCGAAGAGCCGCTGCTTCTCCATCACGAGCAACGGCAGGTACAGCACGCCATAGCCTTTGGAGATCCGCACCGTGCGCGGCTTCGCGCGCACCAGCGCCGGCGCCCCGAGCCCGCCCAGCACGCCGAGCCCGGCTGCGATCAACGCGCGGCGGCGCGGCGACGTCGTCATGCGCGTGCCGCCGTGCGGCCGACGGCCAGCGGCCACGCGCAAGCCGGCGTGGCGCCGCGGCGCGCGTTCGTCGTGCCCGTGACATGCTGCATGTTGCCGTCTCCTTGAATATTTCTGGTATTAATGCCGTCCTTGCATCCTGCTTCCGGCTCAACACAGGTTATCGGCCGAGTCTGAGAAAATGCTGACATCCCGGCCCCGGGAAAACCCCTAATTCACCTACCTGCAAACGGCACCATGCGCATTCTCGTCGTGGAGGACGATGCCGAAATCGGCGCGGCGATCCGCAGCCGGCTGGCCCGGCTCGGCCACGCCGTCGATCTCGAAACCGACGGCGCGACCGCGAACGGGCTGCTGCGCGTCGAGCGCTTCGATCTCGTCGTGCTCGATGCGAACCTGCCCGGCATGGACGGCTTCACGGTACTGCGCAACCTGCGCGCGTCGGGCAGCACGACGCCCGTGCTGCTCGTCACCGCGCGCTCGGCGATCGACGACCGCGTGAGCGGCCTCGGCCTCGGCGCCGACGACTACCTCGTGAAGCCGTTCGACTACCGCGAACTCGACGCGCGCGTGCAGGCGCTGCTGCGCCGCAACAGCGGCCACGCGAACGACGTGCTGACGCTCGGCGGGCTCGTGATCGATCGCAGCAGCCGCCTCGCGGAGCTCGACGGCCAGCCGCTGTCGCTGTCGCGCCAGGAATTCGCGCTGCTCGAAATCCTCGCGAGCCGCCCGCAGCGCATCTTCTCGAAGGAAGAACTGCTGAACCAGTTGTTCAGCTTCGGCAACGAGCCGACCGCGAACGCGGTCGAGCAATACGTGACGCGCGTGCGCAAGAAGCTGCAGGGCAGCTCGGTCGAGATCCGCACCGCACGCGGGATGGGGTATCAGATTGCCGCGCATTGACTGGTTCCCGAAGACGCTGTTCGGCCGCACGCTGCTGTTCATCGCGCTCGTCGTCGCGACCGGCGCGCTCGCGCTCGCGGCGATCGCGCGCTACTACGCGGGCGTCGCCGCCGAACGCGCATACGATCAGTTGCTCGCCGGCGCGTCGATCCAGGTCGCGGAAAACCTCTACGTGCAAGGCGGCGTGCTCGCGCTGAACCCGCCGGTGGCCGCGCTGTCGACGCTGTCGCGCTACGACCTCGTCTACTACAAGGTGATCGATTCGCGCGGCGTGGTCGTGGCCGGCTACCACGATCTCGCGAGCCCCGCGACGCTCGCCGCCGCGAAGCAGGGGCCCGCGTTCGCGAACGCCGTTTACCAGGGGCATCGGGTCCGCACCGCGACGATCGCGCGCTACATGCCCGAGGAAAGTACGCCGGGCTGGGCGCTCGTGACGGTTGCGCAGACAACCAACGCGCGCCAGCAACTGACGAATGACATGAGCTTCAAGGTGTGGACGCTGATCTTGCTGATGAGCGTGCTCGCGATCGGCGCGAGCGGCCTCGCGATCCGGCGCGGCCTGCGCCCGCTCGCGCAGATCGGCGCGATCATCGCCGCGCGTGACCCGGCCGACCTGCGGCCCGTGGCCGTCGATACGCCGAGCGAGATCGACGCGATCATCGGGTCGATCAATGGCTTGATGCACCGCCTCGCCGAGCGGATCAACGCGATGCAGCGCTTCATCGCCGACGCCGCACACCAGATGCGCACGCCGCTCGCGCGGCTCGACGCGCAGATCGAGCTGCTCGACGGCGAATCCGATCCCGCGCGTCACGCGGCGCGGCTCGATGCGCTGCGTGCGACCTCGTCGGACGTCGGCCGGCTCACCGGGCAGTTGCTCAATCACGCGATGGTGATTCATCGCACCGAGGCCGTGCCGCTGCAACCGGTCGACCTCGTCGCGCTCGCGAAAGAGGTCCTGGGCCGCACGATTCCGCTCGCCGGAGAACGCGACGTGGCCGTTGCATTCGCGAGCGACGCGCCGCATGCGTGGATCGACGGCGATGCGATCAGTCTTCAGGAAGCACTGTCGAACGTGCTGCACAACGCGCTGCTGCATGGGCATGCAGACGACATCGTCGTGTCGGTCGCGACCATGGGCAACGCGGATCAAGCGGTGACGCTGACCGTCACCGACAACGGGCGCGGGATGCCGCGCGAGCACTGGGACGCGGCGTTGCAACCGTTCGTGCGGATCGCGCCGGACGGCAGCGAGCGGCGCACGGGGTCCGGCCTCGGGCTCGCGATCGTGCAGGAAGTGATGAAGGCGCACGGCGGGCGCGTGGGGTTCGCGTTTCCCGATGCGGGCGGGTTCGCGGTGGTGTTGACGTTTCCGCGTGCGGCGTCGACGCACGCTGCACGCGACGCTTAAGCAACCTCAGATCCGGCGCACGCACGGCTCGATTGAACTCCACCGCGGCGACACGCGTTCAGTCGTCGCTGTCCCGATCGTCGTCGGCGTTGCGCTGCGCATACCGCGCCACTCGTTGATCCAGTTCGTCATACTGGCGGTCGCAGAACAACCGGCACAACGCATCGACGTCGACGCGCTTCCTGACGTCGATCGTGTCGACGTGCTGCTCTAGCTTGCCCTTGCCGATGCCGAAGAGCCCCTTCTTGATCCGCATGGACACCGCATTCAGCTGGAAGCCGTCCGAATGCGCATCTGTCAACGCCGTCACCCACAGCTCACGCTGATCGTCGGCATGCTGCAGCACGAGCGCCGGCAGCGGGCCGTCCTGCGTCTCGTTCCATTCGACGTGCTGCGCCACCCAAGGGAACGCATCGAACGCATGAACGAACGACGCGTAGTCGGCCGCGCCCTGCTGATCGAGCTGATTGAAGTCGTAGCCGACTTTCTGGATGGAATAGGTCAACATGGCGCGGTGCTCTCCGTGGTGTCGATCGCGACAGAACGCCAATCTACTCCACATTCGACAGCGCTTGGCAGCACCTGCTTGACCCGCCTACACCGCCACCGCCTCCCCGCCGAGATACGCATCGCGTACGCGCTCATCGTCGAGCAGCGTTTTCGCGGGCCCTTCCAGCACGACGCGCCCCGTCTGCAGCACGTACCCGTAGTGCGCGATCTCCAGCGCGAGGCTCGCGTTCTGCTCGACCATGAACACCGTCACGCCCTGCCGGTTGATCGCGTCGATCAGTTCGAGCACCTTGTCGACATACAGCGGCGACAGCCCCATCGTCGGCTCGTCCATGCAGATCAGTTTCGGCCGCGCCATCAGCGCACGCGCCATCGCGAGCATCTGCTGCTCGCCGCCCGACAGCGTGCCCGCGCGCTGCGCGAGCCGTTCGTGCACACGCGGAAACAGGTCGAGCACACGCTCGTAGTCGTCGGCGACCGCCGCACGATCGCCGCGCGTGTACGCGCCCATCAGCAGGTTCTCGCGCACGCTCATGTCGCCGAACAGCCGCCGCGCCTCGGGCACGGCCGCGATCCCGCGCCGCACGCGCTGCGGCGTCGCAAGCGCCGTCACGTCGTTGCCGTCGAAACGCACGACGCCGCGCTTCGGCCGCATCAGCCCGAGAATCAGCTTCATCGTCGTCGATTTGCCGCTCGCGTTGCCGCCGAGCAGGCTGACGATCTGCCCGCGGCCGACCTCGAAGTTCACGTCGAAGTGAACCTGCACCGGTCCGTAGAACGTGTCGAGATGTTCGAGTTTCAGCAGCGCGTCGGTCATGGTCGTATCAGGCACGGAAGATTGCACGGTCATGCGGCCGCCTGAGCGGTGCGCGCGGCCGGCGTGCCGCCCGCGTGGCGGCGGCCGAGATAGGCCTCGATCACGCGCGGATCGTGCCGCACGTCGCGCGGCGCGCCTTCGGCGATCTTCACGCCGTTGTCGAGCACCATCACGCGGTCGGACACGCGCATCACGAGTTCGAGCTTGTGCTCGATCAACAGGATCGTCAGCCCGCGCGCCTTCAGCGACTGGATCAGTTGCAGCATCTCGGCCGTCTCCGTCTCGTTCATCCCGGCCGTCGGTTCGTCGAGCAGCAGCAGGCGCGGATGCAGCGCGAGCGCCCGGCCGATCTCCACGCGCCGCCGGTTCGCATACGACAGGCTGTGCGCCGGATGATCGATGCGCGGCGTGAGCCGTTCGCCGAAACCGGCGACGATCTCGCGCGCTTCTTCACACAACGCCGCTTCCTCGCGCCGCACCGACGCGGGCCGCACGAGCGCGCGCAGCACTTCGGCGGCCGCGCCGAGCGCCGGCCAGCCTGGCCGTGCCGCGCGCAGCCGCGCATGCGCGCCGATCAGCACGTTGTCGAGCACGCTCAGGTTGCCGAACACGCGGCCGTGCTGGAACGTGCGTGCGATGCCGAGCGCCGCGAGCCGTTCGGGCGCGGTGCCGGTGATGTCGCGGCCGTCGAACGTCACGCGGCCGGCGTCGGGCCGGTCGGCGCCCGCGATCAGGTTGAACAGCGTCGACTTGCCCGCGCCATTCGGGCCGATCACGCTCAGCAGTTCGCCGTCGGCCAGCGTCAGGCTCGCGCCGTCGAGCGCGGTCACGCCGTCGAAGCGGCGCGTCAAACCCTGCACGTCGAGCAGGGGTCGAGTGGTGGTCATCGCATTCCTCCTCACACCGTGCCGAGCAGGCCCTGCGGCCGGAACCGGACGAGCAGCAGCAGCACGAGGCCGTAGATCAGCATCCGGTAATCGGCCGCCCAGCGGAACAGTTCGGGCAGCCCGATCAGCGCGATCGCGCCGACGATGCCGCCGAGCACGTTGCCGAGCCCGCCGAGGATCACCATCGTCAACGCGAGGATCGACACCTGCGAATCGAAGGTCTGGTGATTGATGTAGCTGTACAGATGCGCGGCAATGCCGCCGCTCACGCCGGCCGCGACGCCGCCGACCGCGAACGCGATCGCCTTGTAGCGGTTCGGTGCGATGCCGTGCGCACGCGCGGCGACGTCGTCCTCGCGCACCGCGCGCAGCGTGCGGCCCAGATGCGAACGCAGCAGCCTCACCTGCACGAGCGCGAACACGACGAGCACCGCGAACGTGAACCAGTACGCGGCGCGCGCGGTCGTCGCCCACGGCAGCGGCGCGATGCCGGTGATGCCGAGCGGGCCGCGCGTCAGGCCGTCCCAGTTCAGGATCACGAGACTCACCACTTCGCCGATGCCGAGCGTCGCGATCGACACGTAGTGCCCGCGCAGCCGGAACGCCGGATAGACGAGCAGCGTGCCGAGCACGGCGGTGATCACGCCCGCACACGGAATCGTCACGGCCGGCGACCAGCCGAGATCCGACGACAGCAGCGCCGACGCATACGCGCCGATCACGAGCAGCGCGGCGTGGCCGAGCGAGATCTGCCCGACCGTGCCCGCGACGAGCGTGAGGCTCAGCGCGAGCAGCCCGTACAGCCACGCGTTGGTCAGCGTCTGCAGCACGTACGGCGATGCACCGAGCCACGGCAGCACGGCCGCCGCCGCGATCAGCGCGACGAGCAGCGGGCGCGGTACGCGCACCGCTTTCGCGGCGGCGAGGAAAGTGCCCGTCATCGGCTCGGGCGGCAGCGCGCGATTCGCGCTGAACAAGCCGTTCGGCCGCCACACGAGGAATACGATCAGCAGCCCGAACGCGAACAGGTCGCGATAGCTGGTGCCGAACAGCGCGACGCCGTAGCTTTCGACGAGACCGAGCAGCAGGCTGCCCGCGATCGCGCCCGGCACGTTGCCGAGGCCGCCGATCAGCAGCGCGACGACGCCCTTCAGCGTCGCCTGGAAACCCATCGCCGGATCGATGCTGTTGTAGTACATGCCGACCAGCAGCCCGCTCACGCCGCCGAGCGCGCACGCGATCGCGAACACGGTCTGGTTCACGCGATCGACGTCGACACCCATCTGCAGCGCCGCATCGCGATCCTGCGCGGTCGCGCGCACGGCCCAGCCGAGGCGCGTGAAGCGCAGGAAGCCGTACAGCAGCGCGGCCGCCGCGATGCCGATGCCCGCGATCAGCAAGTCGAGCGAGCCGAGCGTCGCGCCGGCGATCCGCACGTGCCAGTCGGGCAGCGGCGTCGGCACCGCGCGCGGGTCCGCACCGAACGCGAGCTGCGCGAGCTGGTCGAGGATGAAGCTGATGCCGATCGTCGCGAGCAGCGGCGCGATGCGCGCGGCATGGCGCAGCGGCCGCAGCCCGATCCGTTCGATCGCGATGCCGAGCGCGCCGCAGCCGACCACGACCGCCGCGAGCGCGACCGGCAGCGGCAGCCCGAAGCGCGTCAGGCACAGCCAGCCGATGAACGCGCCGACCATGTACACCGAGCCGTGCGCGAAGTTGATCAGGTGCGACACGCCGAAGATCAGCGCGAGCCCGACCGCGAGCAGCGCGTAGATGTTGCCGACGATGAGGCCGTTGAGCGTGTAGTCGAGCCAGGAAGCCATCACGATGCGTCCGTCAGGTGCAGGCGGTTCATGTCGGGTTCAGCGCGCCGCGAGCTGCGGCTTCGCGCCGTCCCACAACGCCCACTGCCCCTGCTTCACGACCAGATAGACCGTGCGTGCGCCGGCGACGCGGCGCGTCTGCGGATCGAAACGCACCTTGCCGAAGATCACGCTCGGCACGTCGCTCACTTTCGCGAAGCCGTCGTGCGCGGCCTGGCGCGTCGTGCCGTAGCGGCGCAGCACCTCGGCCGACAGGATCAGCGCATCATAAGCACGCGCGACGAACGAATCGGGATCGGCGTGGAATTTCGCGCGATAGCGCTGCACGAACGCCTGCACCTCGGGGCGCGGTTCGGCCGGGAAGAAGTTCGATTCCGTATAGACGCCTTCGACGGCCGTGCCGCCCAGTTCGAGGAACTTCGGCGAATACACGGAGCCCACCGCCGCGATCGGCAGTGCCACGCCCGACGTGCGCGCCTGACGCACGATCTGCGCGCCGTCGGCGTAATAGGAGATCAGCACGATCGAATCGGGCTTCGATTCACCGATGCGCACGAGCGTCGAACGGAAATCCTTCTCCGCCGGCTGGTAGCCTTCGGCCGCGACGACTTGCGCGCCGAGCCCCGTCACCGCCTTCGCGAAGATGTCCTTGCTGGTGCGGCCCCAGTCGGTATTCAGGTACAGCACCGCGATCCGCTTGAAGCCGAGCTCCTTCACCGCGTAGCGCGCGAGCAGCGGCTGTTCCTCGGCCTGGCTCAGCGCGGTGCTCCACAGATAGTCGCCGCCCTTCGTGAAATCCGGGTGCGAATTCGTGAAGCCGAACTGGATCAGTTGCCCGCGCTGATAGATCGGCGACGCGGCCATCGACGTCGCGCTCGAGAAATCGCCGAGCTCGATCGCGATACGCGGATCGGCGACGAACTTCTGCGCGATCGCCACCGCCTGGCGCGGGTCGCTGCGACTGTCCTGGAAGTCGATCGCGAGCGGCCGGCCGTGAATGCCGCCGCTGCCGTTGATCTCGTCGAGCGCGAGATCGAAGCCGCGCTTCCACTGCTCGCCGTACTGCGCGTCCTGGCCCGTCAGCGGCCCGCTCACGCCGATCACCACCGGCTCACCGGACACCCCGGCCGCGAGCGCGCCGCCCGTCGACAAACCCCATGCGGCAGCGAGCGCCGCCACCGTGCCCAGCACGCGTCGCCATGCGCCGCGTGCGTCGTTCCCCGAAACGTTCATGCGTCCCCCAGCTTCAGTCAATCGAAAAGAGTGAGGGCATGTAACCATCCGGGTCATAGCGTTCCAACGAAGTTTTGTGCATATCGATATCGCATGCGGCGCGAAGCGGATGACGTTCGCGATCGACGTGAATGCCCGCTGCCTCGACCGACATGCGGGCATGCATCGCATCGCGTTGATTCGATTGGCGTTTCGTTCTCGTCATCCCGCGCAACCGACGCGCATGCGCGCATCGCCGGTCGCCGCGCCGGTCGTTCCCTTCGCAGTTTTCCCGCTGTCGATAGCAAAAATCATTATATGAATCGCGCATGCTCACGCTCCTACAATGCGCAAATCGCATCATCGGAACGCGTCATGGAGCTGCATCAACTCGAAGCCTTTTCCGCGGTCATGTCGGCCGGCAGCGTGACCGGCGCGGGCGAACTGCTCGGCCGCTCGCAGCCGGCCGTCACGCGGCAGATCCAGGAACTCGAAGCCGATCTCGGCTACGCGCTGTTCGACCGGCACGGCCCGCGCGTCACGCCGACGCGCCGCGCGTTCCTGCTGTACGAGGAAGTCGAACGCTCGCTCGTTGGGCTGCGCGCGATCGAGGCGCGGGCCCGCGCACTCGGCGATGAAACCGCCGAACCCGTGCGCATCGCGGCCACGCCGTCGCTCGCGGCCACGCTCGTGCCGGCCGCGCTCGCCGCGCTGCCGGACGACGCGCACGCGCCGCACTACCAGTTGCGCAGCGAATCGGCCGAGCATGTCGTGCACGAGGTGCTGGCCGGCACGGCCGATGTCGGCGTCGTCACGTTGCCGATGGCGCATGCCGGGCTCGACGTGCACTGGATCGCGCAGACGCCCTGCGTCGCCGTATTGCCGGCCGACGATCCGCTCGCGGCGAAGCCACGTATCGCGCTGCGCGACCTCGCGCGACGCCGCATCGTGACGGTCGCGAACCGGCACCGGCTGCGCCAGCGGATCGATGCGGCGTTCGCGGCCGCACGGGTCGACGCACGCGTGTTCATCGAAACCAATGCGTCGCTGAATGCGGTGATGGCCGCGCGCGCGGGCATCGGGATCGGCATCGTCGATCCGGCCACCGGCGTCGCGCTGCCTGTGGAGGGTGTCGTCGCGCGCGCGCTCGACGTCGACATTCCGTTCGCGTTCGGCGTCGCGACGCCGGCCGGCAAGGCACGGACGGCGGCCGTCGATGCGCTGCTCGACGCGCTGCATCGCACGACGCGCACGCTGCTCGACGACGTGATCTTTCACGACGCCGCCGCGCACGACGCGCTGCTGCGCGGCGACCGGCTGCGCACCGACCGCACCGCGCGACCGCCTCGCCCGACCCGTGCGCGCCGCGCGCGCCCGGAGGCCGCATGACGGCCCCGCTCGACGCACTCGAAGCACGGCTCGCGCAGGACCTGCGCTGGCTCGACCTGCCCGCGCCGTCGTGGGTGCCGCCGCGCGAAGCGGACGGCACGCGCGTGCTGGACGTGGCGATCGTCGGCGGCGGCATGGCGGGGCTCGCGGCTTCCGCCGAGCTGCGCCTGCTCGGCATCGACAACCAGTGCGTGATCGACCGCGCGCCGGCCGGCTACGAAGGCCCGTGGGTCACGTTCGCGCGGATGGAGACGCTGCGCTCGCCGAAGCAGCTTGCCGGCCCCGCGCTCGGCCTGCCCGCGCTGACGTTCCGCGCGTGGTTCGAAGCGCAATATGGCCGCGACGCGTGGGACGCGCTCTACAAGATCCCGCGCCCGCAATGGATGGAGTATCTGCGTTGGTATCGGCGCGTGCTCGACCTGCAGGTGCGCAACGACACGACGCTCGTCGCGCTGCGCCCGCGCGACGACGGGCTGCTCGCGCTCGACGTGCACGGCAACGGCGAAGCGCAGACGCTGCTCGCGCGGCACGTCGTGCTCGCAACCGGCCGCGACGGTCTCGGCGGCCCGTACGTGCCGCCCGTCGCGCAACGCGCGCCGCGCACGCGCTGGGCCCATTCGTCCGAGCCGATCGATTTCGGCGCGCTCGCCGGCAAGCATGTCGGCGTGGTCGGCGCGGGCGCATCCGCGTTCGACAACGCGGGCACCGCGCTCGAAGCCGGCGCCGCGCGCGTCGACCTGTTCTTCCGTCGCGCGGACATTCCGCGCATCAACAAGCTGACCGGCATCGGCAGCCCGGGACTCGTGCACGGCTATGCCGATCTCGACGACGCGACGAAGTGGCGCTTCATGCACTACGCGCTCACGTCGCAGACGCCGCCGCCGCGCGACAGCGTGCTGCGCGTCTCGCGCCACGACCATGCGCATTTCCATGCGGGCAGCCCGATCGAGACGCTCGCCGACCATGCGGACGGGCTGGACGTGACGACGCCGCGCGGCCGCTACACGGTCGATTTCCTGATCTTCGCGACGGGCTTTCATTCGGACTGGACGACGCGCGACGAATTCGCGTCGTTCGGCGCGCACGTGCGGCGCTGGAAGGATCGCTATCGGCCGGAACCGGCGCTGTGGCTCGACGAGCTCGCCGAGTCGCCCGATCTCGGCCCCGCGTTCGCGTTCCAGGAGCGCGAGCGCGGCGCGTGTCCGGCCGTCACGCGCATCCATTGCTTCAACCATGCGGCGAGCCTGAGCCACGGCAAGCTGTCCGGCGATATCCCGGCGATCAGCGCGGGCGCGCAGCGGCTGGCACGCGGCATTGCGAGCCGGCTGTTCGATGCCGATCGCGACCGCCACTACGACGCGCTCGTCGCCTACGCGAATGCCGAACTGCAAGGCGACGAATGGCGCGACGCCGATGCCCTCGATCACTTTGACGATGAAGGAATACCGAACCGATGACTGACTCCATCACGCCGGCCGCCGCGCCGGATACGATCGACGCGGCAGCCGGCCTGCGGGAAGGCGACGCCGTCGCCGCGCTGCGCCGCGCCCGCGACAAGGTGCTGCTTCCGACGCAACTGAGCGAAGCCGCGCTGTTCGATCCCGCGCTGCCCGATCTTTCGCTGATCGAGCGGCTGCATGCGGCACGGTATGTCGCGCGGCAGTCGAATGCACACGCGCTGGCCGACATCTATCGCGCCCGATTGCTCGACGCAGGCGGCACGCTTGCCGACATCGAACGAGCCGATGCCGACGCGCTCGACGCACTGCCGCGCCGCCTCGGCGCGATCCTGTTGCACGCGAAGCGCCTGACACACGCGCCGGTCGACGCGCGCGCATCCGATCTCGACGCGCTGAAATCGGCCGGACTCACGACACCCGCGATCGTCGCGCTGTCGCAGCTCGTCGCGTTCGTCGCGTATCAGTTACGCGTCGCCGCCGCGGCGCGGGCACTTCACGCACGTGCCGCCAGGGAGGCCGCATGACGACGGCCACTCACGGCTTCACGTCCGACACGCTCGGCTGGCGCGCGTGGCTCGACACGGTGTCGCTCGACACCGCGACACCCGAACAGCTCGCGGTGCTTGAAGCGAGCCATCCGCAAGCGAAAACGTCCGACTATTACCTGCTGCTCGTCCATCTGCCCGAGATCCTGCGGCAGCGCTCGGGCGTGTTCAACGCGATCATGTACGGCCCCGGCGGGCTATCGCGCGCGGAGCGCGAACTGGCGAGCACGGCGGTGTCGCGCGTGAACGGCTGCGTGTACTGCGCATCGGTGCATGCGCAGCGCTTCGCGCAACTCGCGAAACGCACCGATGCAATCGAACAGGTGTTCGACGATCCGGCGACGGCCGGCACGACGGCGCGCGAACGCGCGATCGTCCGCTATGCGATCGCGTTGACCGAACGGCCCGACGCGATCGACGAAAGCGACATCGCCGCGCTCGAAGCCGAAGGGCTCACGCATGAGGAGATTCTCGACCTGTCGCACGCGATCGCGATCTTCGCGTGGGCGAACCGGTTGATGCTGACGCTCGGCGAGCCGGTGTTTCCGGAATCGGCGGCCGGCGCCTGACCGCGCGCAGGAACGTGGCGCGGCCCTGCCCGCGTCACGCCTTGTGCGTCGACAACAGGATGCTCGTCTCGGTATTGGCGATCCCGTCGATCAAGCGGATCGCGCCAAGCACACGATCGAAGTGCTCGAGCGAATCGGCGCGCAGCTCGGCGACGAGATCCCAGCGCCCGTTCGTGCTGTGGATCGACGCGACGTTCGGATGCCCGCGCAGCACCTTCACCACCTCCGCGCCGCGATTGCCCTGCACCGCGATCGACATCAGCGCGCGAATCCGGTGCCGTTCGGCGGCCGGCTTGAGCCGCACCGTATAGCCGACGATCACGCCGTTTTTCTCGAGCCGCGTGAGCCGGTTCTGCACGGTTGCGCGCGCCACGCGCAATTCTTTCGCCAACGCGACGACAGGCAGTCGCGCGTTGTCGCGCAGCAGCGCGATGAGCTGACGGTCGACGTCGTCGAGCGTGATCATGAACGGCTTTCCTGTTGAGCGTGAACCGGCCGCCAGCGTGCCGGAGGCGACGCATGCCGGCCAGCGCAAACTGGTCAAACTGCCGGAATGGGCTGGCAATTTGCCAAGTCTATCGATAAATCTGCCACTTTTGCCGTCTTTTTGTTGGCTCGACTCGCGGAAATAATGACTCCATCGACCGGCCGACCCGCCGCGCCGCTGCCTTTCCAGGAAGCCCGGATTCGCGCCGAAGCCCCGCCCGGTCGACCAGAACGCCGGACCCCCGTACCGGCACCGAATATGGAGACAGACCGATGACTCGCTTCCTCGACGTTCCCGCCACCGCCCGCCTGATCGCCCAAACCGGCGTCACGACGTTCCTGCGCGAACTGGTCGACACGCTGCGCGCCGACTACCTGCACTGGGCCGATTTCGACAAGTCGCCGCGCGTCGCGTGCCACTCGCGCGACGGCGTGATCGAGCTGATGCCTGTGGCGAACGCGTCGTTGTTCGCGTTCAAGTACGTGAACGGCCACCCCGTCAATGCGGCGCGCGGCATGCACACGGTGATGGCGTTCGGCGCGCTCGCCGAAGTCGATACCGGCTACCCGCTGCTGCTCGCCGAACTCACGCTGACCACCGCGCTGCGCACGGCCGCCACGTCGGTGCTCGCCGCGCAGGTGCTCGCGCGGCCCGATGCGCGCTCGATGGCGCTGATCGGCAACGGCGCGCAAAGCGAATTCCAGGCGATCGCATTCCACACGCTGCTCGGCATCGACGAAATCCGCGTGTTCGACGTCGATCCGCTCGCGACCGACAAGCTCGTGCGGAACCTCGCCGCGTACCCCGGCTTGCGCATCGTGCGCGCCGCTTCGACCGCCGACGCGGTGCGCGGCGCCGACATCGTGACGACCGTCACCGCCGACAAGGCGTTTGCCAAGATCGTCACGGCCGACATGATCGAGCCCGGCATGCATGTGAATGCAGTGGGCGGCGATTGCCCGGGCAAGACCGAACTCGAAGCGGGCGTGCTGCGCGCGGGCCGCGTGTTCGTCGAATTCGAGCCGCAGTCGCGCATCGAGGGCGAGATCCAGCAGATGCCGGCCGATTTCCCCGTCACCGAGCTGTGGCGCGTGCTGCAGCGCGAGACGACCGGCCGCGAACGTGCGGACGAAGTCACGGTGTTCGACTCGGTCGGCTTCGCGCTCGAGGATTACTCGGCGCTGCGCTACCTGTACACGCTCGCGCAGCAGCACAACGCGGGCGTCGAGATCGCGTTGATTCCGCCGGCCGTCGATCCGAAGAACCTGTTCGCGCTGATCGACGACCCGGCCGCGATCGCGCACGGTCGCGCGGCGTTCGTGACCGAAGCCGTCGCCGCGTTCGCGCGCTGACCGTCATGCACGGGCGGCCCGCGCGCGCCGCCCGTTTTTCTGCCCTTCGCTTTCGACTTCCATGAATCTCGTATCGATCCAGGCGCCGTCCGCCGTCGTGATGATCCGGCCGCACCGCTTCCTGCCGAACCCGCAGACCGCGGCCGACAACGCGTTCCAGCGCACGGCCGCTGACGATTCGCACGACACGTCGTCGGTATCGGCCGCCGCGCGCGACGAAGTCACGGCCGCCGCGCAGACGCTCGCCGATGCGGGCGTGCGCGTGCACGTGTTCGACGACCACGGCGAGCGCGACACGCCCGACTCCGTGTTCCCGAACAACTGGTTCTCGACGCATCCCGGTGGGCATATCGCGCTGTATCCGATGCACAGCCCGAACCGACGCCGCGAGCGGCGCGCGGACGTCATTGAAATGCTGAAGGCCGAGTACCGCGTGCAGGACGTGATCGACTACTCGGGCCTCGAATACGACGACGTGTTCCTGGAAGGCACCGGCGCGATGGTGCTCGATCACGTCGCACGGATCGCGTACACCGCGCGCTCGCGCCGAGCCGATCCGGTCGCGCTCGAACGCTTCTGCACGCACTTCAATTTCGAGCCGATCTGCTTCGACACGGCCGATGCGAACGGGCGGCCGATCTATCACACGAACGTGATGATGAGCGTCGCGACCGAGTTCGCGATGGTCGGCCTCGACCTGATTGCCGACAGCCGCCGCCGTGGCGAGATCGCGCAACGCCTGAGCGAAACGGGGCGCGCGGTGATTGCGCTCGATCCGTCGCAAATTGCGAATTTCGCGGGCAATACGCTGGAATTGTCGGGGAAGGATGGGCGCGTGCTCGCGCTGTCGAGGCGCGCGTTCGACTGTCTCACCGGCGAGCAGCGCGTGACGATCGAACGCTCCGCGCGACTGCTGCCGCTCGACGTGCCGACGATCGAGCTGGCCGGCGGGTCGGTGCGCTGCATGCTCGCAGGGATTCATCTCGCGCGGCGTTCGGCGGCGGCACATGACGGCGTGGAAATCGAATCAGAGGAACAGCGGCGCGATGCGGTGTCGGTATCGCACGCCTGAATGAAACCGGCTTCGACGTCGTGCGATGGGCGGCGCGACCGCGATTGAGACGGACGCTTCGATCCGCGAACGAGATCGAAGCACCCTGCACTGCGCTCACCCGCCCAGCAGCTTCAACCCGGCCGGCAGCGTTTCGCCGAACACCCGCACCGTATCGGCTTCATCGAACGCGATCGCTTCACGAACCATGTCGATCCACGCCGCCGATGCATTTGCGGCCGACAGACGCTTGATAACGGCCTCACGCGTGTCGTCCGGCAGATCGCGCGAACGGTCGCCGGTCATCCGCGCAATCTGTGCAGCCGCGAACGCAGCCGGCTCGACCTGCTTCCAGTCGAGCGCGAACAGCGCATCGAGCCAGCCGATGACGATTTCCGCCGGCACGACGCTGTGCGCGCTGCCATAGAACGGCCGCCGCGCACCGATGCGCCCGAGCGCCCACGCACACAACGCGCGGTCGGCCGGCTTCTGCAATTGCGCGATCAGGCGCTCGGCGAGCTCGATCTTGCGCGCGACAGGCAGCCGTTCGAGCGACGCGGATAGCCGCGTCATGTCGGCCGGACCGACCTTGGCCGGATCGAACGGCAGCTTGCGCCGCTTGTCGTCGGATGGTTCGAGGAACGCGATCGCGTCGCGCACCTGCGTCTGCGCGTCGTCGTCGAGGCCGCCGGCCACGCGCCGCCACAGCGTCCACCACTCGGACCACACCTGCGCGTCGGTCACGTATTGAATGCCGTCGTCGAACAGCGGCCACAGCTGCTCGATGCGCCACGCGTCGAGCGGATGACCGAAACCCGGACGCAGGCAATACCCGGCGAGATTCAGCCACGCACGCTCGTGATCGGCCGAGCGGCGCCGCCGCCGCGCCCGCGCGAGCAATGCGTCGAACAGTTCGCGTGCAAGCGCGACGTCCCAGTCTTCGCGCGCGCCGAGCACCTGTTCAAGTTGCGCGCGCAACCGGCGCGTGTCCTTCGGCGTCACGCCCGCGGCCTTGCTGCCGAACGAGCGCTCGATCAGCTCGAGCGCCTGGTCGAGCCGCGGATGCCGCGCGAGCGCCGCATCGTCGCCTTGCACGGGCGCATCGCCGCGCAACTGGAATTCGAGCCGCCAGCGGCGCGCCGCGTCGTCGGTCGCGATGCAATGCATTTCGAGCGTGCCGACCTCGGTCAGCGACGCGGTGAGCTTCACCGGCGTTTCACGCGCGTCGCCGCCCGCCTTCGCGTCGACGACCGTCGCGATCGGCGGCAGCCGCACGAAATCGCCGCCGTCGAGATCGACGAGATCGCCGGGCTGGTACTTCGTGTCGGCCACCGTCGATACGAGGTGAAAGCGCACCGGCTGCCCGAGTTGCAGCGCGAACGTACGATCGTCGAGATGGATCTCGCGGCCCTCTTCCGCGCCGCGCGGCAGCAGGCAGACGCCGCGCGCGGCAGCACCCTCGGCGCCATCGTCGAGCACGAGGAAATAGCTGCGTGCGGAGCCGCCGCCGATGCGCGGCGCATGCCCGGCGCGCGCAAGCCCGTAGGCCACCGCGCCGCGCGCGACGGCCACGTCCGGATGCGCGTTGTGCAGCACGTCGAGCGGTGCGCCGCGCCACGTACCGAGCGTCTGCGCGAGACGGCCGGCGAACGCGCCCGCGCGGAATACGCCGCCGTTGAGCAGCAGCGTGTCCGGCAGCGGGCCTTCCGCATGACGCTTCAGGAACGCGGCGATGTGGCGCGTGACGGCCGCGTCGCTCGCATACGGCAAACCGAATTCGACGATCGCCGCGCGCGCACGGCGCGGCAATTCGCCGGCCTCGACCTGCGGAAAGAACCCGTCGACGACGATCTGCTCGACCTCCTGCCGTGTCAGCTCGGCCGAACGCGCGCCGCCGACGAGCTTGCTGCCCGCGCCGAGCAGCGTGACGGTGACGGACGCCGGCGCGTCGTCGCCGAGCAGCCGCTCCTTCGCCGCACGGCAGCGCTCGACGAGTTGCGACAGGCTCGCGGCCGACAGCCGCGTACCGGGCTCGGTCAGCCGCGACTCGACCAGGCGCGCGAGCGCGAGATCCATGTTGTCGCCGCCGAGCATCAGGTGATTGCCGACGCCGACGCGCGTGAAGGTCGGTTCGCCGTCGTCACCCGGCGCGACGTCGACGAGCGTGAGGTCGGTCGTGCCGCCGCCGACGTCGCAGATCAGCACGCGCCGCGCCGCGGTGAACGTGTCGCGCAACATGTCGCGCTGACCGTACAGCCAGTCGTAGAACGCGGCTTGCGGCTCTTCCAGCAGCCGCAGCGCCGGCAGCTTCGCGCGCCGCGCGGCCTCGACGGTCAACGCGCGCGCGCCGTCGTCGAACGACGCGGGCACCGTCAGGATCACGTCCTGCTGCGCGAGCGGCGCATCGGGAAAACGCGCGTTCCACGCGTCACGCACATGCGCGAGATAGCTCGCGCTCGCATCGACCGGCGATACCTTGTCGACGCCATCGGCCGCGCCCCACGGCAGGATCGCCGCGAGCCGGTCGACCGCGGCGTGCGACAGCCAGCTCTTCGCGCTCGACACGAGCCGGCCCGGTACCTGCGCGCCGAGCATGCGCGCGTAGCGGCCGATCACGGCCGCCGGCGCATCGGCCGCGTTCGCCTTCGTGTTTACCTTCGGATCAGCCGCCCACGGCAGCCGCAGCGCGTCCGGCGGCAACTCGCCCGCCGCCGGGTGATAACGCACCGACGGCAGCAACGGCTGCGCGGCCATCGCCCCGGGCCCGACCAGTTGCTCGACGTCGAACACGCGGATCGCGTCGGAACCGGCCTCGACGTACGCGACGACCGTATTACTGGTGCCGAGGTCGATGCCGACCGTATAACGCTTCATCGCGCTCAGGCGGCGCCGCGCACGTCGAACTCGACCTTCCAGCGCTCGTTCGTGCCGCTCGGGATCGCCTCGAGTTCGAGCGTGCCGGCTTCGGTCACGCGCGCATGCAGCTTCACCGGCACGACTTCGCCAACCGTACGCCCTTCGGCGGGCAGCGTCGCCTGGATTTCCTCCAGCTCCTGCAGCTCTTCCGGCGACCAGTAGTCGAGCAGCGTACCGACCTGATCCTGACGACGCACCGACGACCCGAAGAAGCGGAACTGCACCGGTTCGCCGACGACGACGCCGAACTCCTGCGGCGGCAGCGCCGCGTCCGAGCCTTCCTCCATCCCGAACGGCGCGACGCACAGCGCCTGCACCGGCGGCTCGAGCCCCGGCACCGCGGGCATCGCCGATTCGATCGCGACGTAGTACGCACGCGCCGTGCCGCCGCGAATGCGCACGCCACGGCCGCGCTTCACGTAGCCGTAGTACGCCGCGCCGCGCGCGACCGCGAGATCGAGATCGGCGCCTTCGAGCAGGCGCGCGGGCGGCGCGCCTTCGGCGGCGAGCCAGTTGTTGAGCGTATCGAGCACGCGCTGCGTGAGCAGCGTCGACTTGAACACGCCGCCGTTGAACAGCACGGCGGTCGGATGCAGGAACGTCGCGCCCTGCGGCAGCGTGCGCTGCACGCCTTCGAGCGTGTCGAGCGCCGCGACCTGGCGGCCGAGGAACGCCGCGAGATGGCGCGTGATGCCGGCGTCCTGCGCATACGGCAGGCCGAGCTGCGTCAGGCCGACACGCGCGCGGCTCACCGGGCGCGCGGCCGCATCGACCTGCGGGAAGAAGCCTTCGAGGATCGTCTGCGTGAGTTCCGCGCGCGTCAGTTCGGTGCGGATCGAGCCGCCGATCAGCTTCGAGCCGCGGCTCGGCACGACGAGCGGCACCGCGTCGGTCGTCGGGTCGGACAGCAGCGTTTCCTTGGCCGACCGGCACGCGTAGGTCAGCGCGCGCAGTTGCCACGGATCGGCCTGCGTGCCCTGCTGCGCGAGTTTACGCGCGACCACGTGCGCGAGCGCGAGGTCCATGTTGTCGCCGCCGAGCAGGATGTGCTCGCCGACGGCCACGCGATGCAGTTCGAGATTGCCGTCGCGCTCGACCACCGCGATCAGCGACAGGTCGGTCGTGCCGCCGCCGACGTCGACGCACAGGATCAGGTCGCCGACCTGCACCTGCTTGCGCCAGCCGCCTTCGCTCTTCTGGATCCAGCTGTAGAGCGCCGCTTGCGGCTCTTCCAGCAGCGTCATCCGCGAGTAGCCGGCGGCGCGCGCGGCTTCCGCCGTCAGTTCGCGCGCGGCCGGATCGAACGATGCGGGGATCGTGACCGTCACGTCCTGGTCGGCGAACGGCGCGTCGGGGTGCGCGTGATCCCACGCTTCGCGCAGGTGCGTGAGATAACGAATCGAGCTTTCCAGCGGCGACACGCGGGCCACTTCCGGCGGCGCATCGCTCGGCAGGATCGCCGCGCGGCGGTCGACGCCCGGGTGACACAGCCAGCTCTTCGCGCTCGACACGAGGCGGATCGGCGTGCCGGCGCCGCGCGTGCGCGCCATCTCGCCGACCGCGAACGCGCGCGAGGCCGTCCACGGCAGCGTCAGGTCGCCCTGGATCAGTTCGCTTTCATGCGGCAGGTAGAGGAACGACGGCAGCAGGTCGCGCGATTCCAGCGCGCCGGGTGCGGTCAACTGCGCGATCGGCAGCACCTGCTGCACGATCTGTTCGCCATCGCTCGTGCTGCTGTCGACGTACGACAGCGCGCAATGGGTCGTCCCGAGGTCAATACCGATCGAATAGCGCGGATCGCTCACAGTTCCACCTCCGCCGGTGCGATCACCGATGCGTCGTGGCTGCCCGTCAGCTTCGGCAGGCGCACGTCGGATACGCGCCAGCCGCGATGGCTGACGGTGCCGGTGAACGGCGCGGAGCCGACCACGTTGCCGGTCACGCGCACGGCCGTCGCGTCGAAGCCGGCCGGCAGCGTCACGCGGCTGCCTTCGGCTTCATCGCGCACCGGCACGATCGTGAAGTGTTCGCGCAGCGCGGCGCGGCAACCGTCGTGCACGAGGCGCGCGGCCGCGCCGATGTCGGCGTCCGCGTAGCCGGCGATGTCTTCCTCGACGAAATCGATGAAGCGCGCATCACGCTGCAGCAAGCCGAGCAGTTGCAGGGCGGCCTGCGGGCTCGCTTCGCGCAGCTCGGGGGCCGGCGCCTTCACCGGCGCGGGTGCGACGGGCGCGGCAGCGGGTGCCGGGGTCGGGGCGGGTGCAACGGGTGCCGGCGCGCCATCGCGCACGCGCAGCACGTCGGCCGCGAACTCGCGATTGCCGAGCACGGAGAAGAACGTGCCGACGGCCAGCGACAGCCGGCCGAAGAAGGACAGGTTGGATTCGGGCATGGGGTCTGGACTCCTGTGGGCTCGCAGCACGGCGAGCGTTTCTTGCCTGGGCGCCCGGCGGCGGCGTGCGGCATGCGCACTGGCGCCGCCCGGCGCGTGATTCGAACGCGCCCTCGCGGGTGCGGAAAACCCGTATTTTGCCCTGTGGCGGGCGAACCGGGCAGAAGTTGGGGGACAGAACATGGCGGCGCGGCGGTTTCGGCCGCGCCGGATCGTGCCAAATTGCATGTCAGGCGCGCTCGATCGGGATGCTGCGCCACGTCAGCGCGTGTACCCCCGCAGCGCGGCCTTCGCCTCGAAATCGCGCGACAGCATGCCGAGCGTGACTTCGCCGAAGCGTGCCAGGAGCGACGCTTCGGCCTCCTTCAGTGTCGCCGACAGATGCGCGTTGACCGCCTGTTCGACCAGGCATTCGGGCTCGTCCTCGGGCACCAGGTCGGAAAACAGCGGCGGCTCGCCCACCGCGCGATAGACGTCGAGCAGCGTGATGTCGTCGAGCGCGACGCTCAGCGCCCAGCCGCCGCCGTGCCCCTTCTCCGACTGCACGTAGCCGCAATCGCGCAACCCGCCGAGCAGGCGCCGCACGACGACCGGGTTCGTGCACAGCATCGTCGCGATCGTCTCCGACGTCAGCGGGCCGTCGGCCTGGTCCATGTGGATCAGCGCATGCAGCATGCGCGACAAACGGCTGTCGGTTCTCACGGGCGGAGCTCCCCTCTCTCGAAACTTCTGAAGTTGCATGAATGATACCATCGCCCTATCATGCAACTTCTCGTGTTTCATGAGTTGACCGCCAGCGGAACACGTCTGTCCGTCACGCAGGTTCAGAAAGGAGTGGATGCATGGATACCCATCATGAAGTGATCGTGATCGGCGGCAGCTTCGCGGGGCTGTCGGCCGCGATGCAACTGGCGCGGGCACGCCGCCGCGTGCTCGTGATCGACGCCGGGCGGCCGCGCAACCGTTTTGCCGAACACGCGCACGGCTTCTTCGGGCAGGACGGCAAGCCGCCCGCGCGGATTGTCGCCGAAGCGAGCGCGCAACTCGCCGCGTATCCGACCGTGCAGCGCATCGACGGCGAGGCGCGCACGGCCGAGCGCGACGCGAACGGACGCTTTCACGTGACGCTGGCCGACGGCAGCCACGCGAGCGCCGACCGGCTGATTCTGGCGACCGGCATCCGCGACGAACTGCCGGCGCTGCCGGGTCTCGCCGAACGTTGGGGCATCAGCGTGCTGCACTGCCCGTACTGCCACGGATATGAAGTGAGCGGCCAGCGGCTCGGCGTGCTCGCCACGCATCCGCTGTCGGTCCATCAGGCGATCCTGATTCCGGACTGGGGACCGACGACGTGGTTCACGCAGGGCGTGGTCGAAGCGAACGAAGAGGAAGCCGCGTTGCTCGCAGCACGCGGCGTACGCATCGAGCGCTCGCCGGTCGTCGAGATCCTCGGCGATGCGCCGCGTATCGACGCGCTGCGGCTCGCCGACGGTCAGCTCGTGTCGATCGATGCGTTGTTCATCGGCGCGCGCACCGACATGGCGAGCGACCTCGCGCAGCAGCTCGGCTGCGCGTTCGACGAAGGGCCGCTCGGCACCGCGATTCGCGTCGATACGTGGAAGCAGACGAGCGTCGCCGGCGTGTACGCGGCCGGCGACGCGTCGAGCCTGATGACCAACGCGACGTTCGCCTCGGCATCGGGCGTGGCGGCGGGGGTGGGCGTACATCGGTCGCTGATTTTCGGGCTGAACGCGTAGGTGGGTGGGCCGGCGGAGCGTCGCGATCGATTCGGAAAACTCAATGTATCGGGCGAATGGGACAGGCGTGTTCCGGCCATCCTCGGCGTCGTGGCCCCACGCCACGCTGATGGCTTCGCCGCGCGATATGCGGTTTAATGCTCGACACCCTCCGCATTAAGAGCCATGAAATGCTCGACCTCGACGATCTTCGACTCGTCCGCGCGATCGGCACGTCGCGATCACTGGCCGCTGCCGCCCGGCTGCTCGACCTCACGCCGCCCGCGGTCACGATTCGCCTGCAGCGAATGGAGGCACGGCTGAACGCAAGGCTCGCCGTGCGGCAGCCGAAAGGGATCGCGCTGACCGACGAAGGACAGCGGCTGTATCAAGAAGCCGTCGGCATCCTCGAGCGCGTGGAGGCGCTGCCGGTCAGCATCGCGGGCGACCACGGCGACGTGCAAGGCACGCTGCGTGTCGTCGCTCCGCTCGGCTTCGGCCGCAAGTACGTCGCGCGGATCGTGCGCGACGTGCAGCGCGCGCATCCGAAGCTCGAAATCTCGCTCCACCTGTCGGAGAGCCCGTTGACCAGCGCTTCGGGAGCCGACGTGGTCGTGCACGTCGGCAGCCTCAAGTCGTCTTCGTGGATCGGCTATCCACTCGCGCCCAACGAGCGCTTCCTGTGCGCGAGCCCCGGCTACGCGCGCCGCCTCAAGGAACTGAACCATCCGTCCGACCTGGCCCGCTACGACTGCCTGTGCCTGCGCGAGAACGACGAAGACATCCCGCGCTGGCGCTTCTCGCCCGGTCGCGGCGTCAAGGGCGAATCGCGGCGGGCGACCGTCATCCGCGTCACCGGCGCGCTGTCGTCCAACGACGGCACCGTCATCACCGAATGGGCGCTCGCCGGGCTCGGCATCGTCGAACGCTCCGAGTGGGACGTCGCTCCGCTGCTCGCGAACGGCAAGCTCGTGCGGTTGCTGCCCGGCTGGAGCCTGCCGCCCGCACCGGTGACGGCGCTGCTGCCGTCGCGTACCGGCCGCTCCGCGCGGCAGCGGGTGTTTCTCGACGCCGCGCGGCAGTTTCTCGATCCGCCACCGTGGCGGGGCAAGGCGTGAGCCGGGGCCGCGATCCGCGAGATTCGACGGATTAAATTCTGCTTAATGCCGGATTAGTCGCGCATTAAACATGATGCGAGCTAGCCGCCGTACAGTGTCCACATCGGCAACCTCGCACTCGGACGCATCGTGGACCTTCACACCCTCAACACCCCCGCCGCATTGATCGACGTCGCCCACATGCAGCGCAATATCGCCCGCATGCAGACGCATCTGGACGCGCTCGGCGTGCGGTTCCGGCCGCACGTGAAGACCACCAAATGCCAACAAGTGGTCGACGCGCAGATCGCGGCCGGCGCGCAGGGCATCACGGTGTCGACGCTCAAGGAAGCCGAGCAGTTCTTCGCGGACGGCATCCGCGACATCGTCTATGCGGTCGGCATGGTGCCCGCCAAGCTCGGCCAGGCGCTTGCGCTGCGCCGCCAAGGCTGCGACCTGAAAATCGTCGCCGACAGCCTGCCGGCCGCGCACGCGATCGCCGCGTTCGGGCGCGAGCACGGCGAACGTTTCGACGTGTGGATCGAGGTCGACGTCGACGGCCACCGCTCGGGCATCCCGCCCGACGCCGACCTGCTGATCGACGTCGGCCGCGCGCTGACCGACGGCGGCATGCTGCTCGGCGGCGTGCTCGCTCACGCGGGCTCCAGCTACGAATACGACACGCCCAAGGCGCTGGCCGCGATCGCCGAACAGGAGCGCAGCCGCACCGTGCGGGCCGCGGAGCGCCTGCGGGCCGCCGGCTTGCCGTGCCCGGTCGTGAGCATCGGGTCGACGCCCACCGCGCTGGCGGCGGAACGGCTCGACGGCGTGACCGAAGTGCGCGCCGGCGTGTACGTATTGTTCGACCTCGTGATGCACAACGTCGGCGTGTGCGAACTGTCCGACATCGCGCTGTCGGTGCTGACCACCGTCATCGGTCATCAGGAAGAGAAAGGCTGGGCGATCGTCGACGCGGGCTGGATGGCGATGAGCCGCGACCGCGGCACGCAGCGCCAGGCGCACGATTTCGGCTACGGGCAGGTCTGCACCGAAGCCGGCGACGTGCTCGGCGGCTATCTGCTGAGCGCCGCCAACCAGGAACACGGGATCGTGTCGCGAACGGATACGCCGGATACGGGCATCGCGCAGCGTTTTCCGATCGGCACGCGGCTGCGCATCCTGCCGAATCATGCGTGCGCGACCGGCGCGCAGCATCCCGAATATCAGGCCGTCGGCGATGACGGCGCCGCGCAGACGTGGCCGCGCTTCTACGGGTGGTAAGTGAAGTCCGGCGTGCATGCCGGATCATCCATTCATTGACTATTTGTCCAATTCTGGACAAACTTTAAATACTCTCGATTCGTCCCGCACCGAACAGCTCCCGACCATGCCGACCGATGCCCGCCTCCTTCTCCTCGACCGCGATGCCGTCGAGCCCGCCCTGCAGGCCGAGCAAGTGATGGCGGCCGTGCGCGAAGCCTTCGTGCTGCACAGTCAAAGGGCCGGACGCGTATTCCCGGTGGTGCGCGAGAAGCTGCATACCGGCGGCGTGTTCGGCATCAAGTCGGGCGACGTCGCAGGCCAGGACCTGCTCGGCTTCAAGGCGGCCGGATTCTGGCCGGCCAATCGAACCGTCGGCGGCGAGCCGCATCAGGCCACCGTCGCGTTGTTCGATCCGGCGACGGGCCGCCCGCTGTGCATCATGGATGGCAACGCGATCACCACCGCGCGGACCGGCGCCGCCGGCGGCCTCGGGCTGCAACAGCTCGCGCGGCGCGACAGCACGCGGCTCTGCGTGTTCGGCACGGGCGTGCAGGCGCGCGTGCAGCTCGACTACGCGCTCGCGCTGCTGCCGCGGCGGTGCACGGTGCAGTACGTGACCGTCAGCGGCGAGCCGGACCCGGCATTCGAAGCGCACTTCGTCGAACGATGCACGATCGGCGTGGCGCGCGACCGGAACGAAGCGGTCGCCGATAGCGACGTGGTGATCACGGCCACGCCCGGCGGCGGCCCCTTGTTCGACGCGGATGCGGTTCAGCCGGGCACCCACCTGACCTGCGTGGGCGCCGATACCGCGGGCAAGCGCGAGTTGCCGGCCGGCGTGCTGGAACGCGCGCGCATCGTCGTCGACGATCACGATCAGGCGCACAGCATCGGCGAGTGCCAGTGGGCGCCGGATTTGCCGCGCACGGAAATCGGTGACATCCTCGCGGGTGCGACATCGGTCGAGCGTGCCGCGCACGAGATCACCGTCTTCGACATGACGGGGCTCGCGCTGCAGGATCTGACCGTCGCGCGCTTCCTGTATCGGCATGCCCTCGACAACGGCAGCGGAACCTCCGTTCCGTGGCCCTGGTAAAACGACTTCCCGCTTTCAACCGCCATGCGTCTCGCCAAAGTTTCCGCCCTCTCGTTCGACCTCGACGACACCCTGTGGCCGTTCGGGCCGTCCGTCGTCCGGGCCGAGGCGACGCTGCGCACATGGCTGATCGAGCACGCGCCCGATACCGCGAGCGTGCTGCCGACGCAACAGGCGCTCAGTGCGCTCCGTGAGGAATACGAACGGTTGCGCCCGGATCTCGCCAGCGACTATCGCGCGATGCGAATCGGCTCGATCCGGCTTGCGCTGGAACGCGCGAACGAAGATGTCTCGCTGACCGAGTCCGCCTACGACGTCTTCTACGCGGCGCGCAATCGTGTCGAATTCTACGAAGACGCGTTGCCGGCGCTGGCGTGGTTGAGCGCCCGCTTTCCGCTGATCGCGGTCACCAACGGCAATGCCGACCTCCGGCTGACTGGCGGCGGCGAATTCTTCCGCACGACGCTCAGCGCGCGTGCATTCGGCTTCGCCAAGCCTGAGCCCGAGATCTTCCATGCGGCGGCTGACGCGCTCGACGTGCGGCCGGCCGAATTGCTGCATGTCGGCGACGACTTCCACCTCGATATCGTCGGCGCGCTGAATGCGGGGCTTCAGGCCGCATGGGTCGTGCGCGAGCCGCGGGCAGAAGAAAAACCGACGCCGCAGCAGGCGGAAATGCCGCATCTCACGTTGCGTGATCTGGCGATGCTGTGTTATGCGCTGGGCGGGCCCGACACCGTTTCGTGATCATGGGCGGGCGCGGCGCGTCATGCCGATGCGGCACATGGCCCGGCGCCCGTTTCACTTTCACGCCGCCTTCCTCGCGTCCGCGATCCGCTGCGGCGCCTTCGGCCGCGCATACAGCCGTTCGAGATACGCGCGCAATTGCGGGAACGGTTCGATCAAGTGGCATTCGCTCGCCCAGTCGATCAGGTAGGCCGTCACGCAATCGGCCACCGTCAGCGAATCGCCGACGATGAATTCGCGCCCTTCGAGATGCGTGTCGAGAATCGCGGCCATCGTCGTGAAATCCTCGCGGGCCAGTTCGATATCGGCCGGCGAGCGCTTCTCCGGCGGATAGAGGAACGTATGCCGCGTGATCCGCCACAGCGGCTGCTCGAGCTCCGTCACCGCGAACATGATCCATCGATAGGCTTGCGCCCGCAGCGCCGGATCGACGGGCAGCAGCGCCTTCTCCGGGTACTTGTCCGCGAGATACAGCACGATCGCGGCCGATTCGGGAATCACGAGGTCGCCGTCCACCAGCACCGGCACCTTGCCGGCCGGATTGAGGCGCAGGAAGTCGGGCCGCTTGTGCTCGCCCTCGAGCAGGTTGACCGACACGAATTCGAAATCCGCATCCAGTTCCTTCAGCCCCCACAGCGCCCGTTGCGAGCGGGTGCCGGCAAATCCGTAAAGCTTCATCGCCAGTCTCCATCCAGAACGTCGTAAAAATATTTGCCGCATGCCGGGCACGACACGTCGCGCGAAGCGACGCGCGGCACCCCGCAGCGCGCGTCGCTCATGCGCCGGGAATCGCCAGCACCGGCATCACCTCCACCGACACGCCCGGGAACAGCGTGAAATGCGGATGACCTTCGAACAGCGCGGCGGCCGCCTCGTGCGACGCCGCCCGAACGACGGTGAAGCCGCTCAGCGCATTGGTCGTGTCGTGGATGCCGCTCGCGTCGATGCGCTTGGTCTTGCCAAGCGGGCCGCCCAGCTCGACGATCGCGTCGCGATGCCGGTCGACCCACGCATGCCACGCGGCGATGCCGTCACGCTCGCGGGTGCGCCGCTCCTCCTCCGGCAGCGCGATCCAGGCCTTCATCGCCGGGCTATCCTGGGTTCCGAGAAATACGGCGAGATACAACGGTTGTTGCGCACTCATGCCTGCTCCTCCGATGACGGACGCGGCGGGTTGCCGCGCCTCGACCTTGACAAGATAGGTTGATATCAACACAATTGCAACATGGCACGCAAAGAAAAGCTTCCCTTGCTTCCGTTCGAAACGACGCTGATGGTGCGCGATTGCTGCCTGTGCCTGCACATGCAGCGCGCGGCCCGCAATCTGGCGCGCATCTTCGACGACGTGCTGCGCCCGCTCGACCTCACCAACGGCCAGTTTTCGCTGTTGATGTCGTTGAACCGGCCGCAACCGGCCCCGATGAAATCGGTCGCGTCGCTGCTCGCGATGGACCGCACCACGCTCACCGCGGCGCTCAAGCCGCTCGAGCGGCGCGGCCTCGTCACGATCGCGCAGGACCCGGACGACCGACGCAGCCGCCTGCTGGAACTGACGCCAGCCGGGCACGAGCTGCTGGCCAAAGCGTTCCCGCTGTGGCAGCAGACGCATGCCGAGATCGAGCGGCCGTTCGCGCCGGGCGAAGTCGACCAGTTGCGCGGCCAGTTGCGCACGCTGTCGATCGAGCCGGGGTCGCGCGACTGAGGCGGCGTACGGATCGTGCCGCGGCCGTCATGCGCACGTTCTGTCACACGCTGTCAGCAGACATTGCGCACGCCGGTCGCACCGCCCGATTCGATGGCAATATCGCTCGGCACGACAACCGATCCGGTATTCACGAGGAGACGAGCATGGGCAACAACGAGAAAGGCGCGATTTTCCGGTCGCTTCACCGCGCGGGCCAGCCGCTGGCGCTGTTCAACGTATGGGACGCCGGCAGTGCGCGCGCGGTGGCCGACGCCGGCGCCGCCGCGCTGGCCACCGGCAGTTGGTCGGTCGCGGCAGCCAACGGTTTCGGCGACGGCGAGCAGATGCCGCGCGCGCTGATGATGGACGTGCTGGAGCGGATCGTGCGCGCGACGGACCTGCCCGTCACCGTCGATCTCGAAAGCGGCTACGGCGAGCGGCCAGAAGAGGTCGCCGAGACGATCGCACTCAGCATCCGGGCCGGTGCGATCGGCTGCAATCTCGAAGACAGTTTTCCGTCGACGGGCGAACTGCGCGACGTCGACGAAGCGGCGGCCCGCCTCGCGGCAGCCCGGCAAGCCGCCGATCGCGCCGGCGCCGACTACTTCATCAACGCGCGCACCGACGTGTTCTTCACGGCAGCCGCCGATACGCACGACGAACGATTGCTCGACGCGACGCTGGCACGCGCCCGCGCTTATGCGGCGGCCGGCGCCGACGGCCTGTTCGTGCCGGGCCTGCGTTCGCCGACGCTGATTCGCGCGCTGACGGCCGCGTCGCCGCTGCCGGTGAACGTGATGCGCGTCGCGGAAACACCGACGCTCGCGGAACTCGCCGATTACGGCGTGGCGCGCATCAGTCACGGGCCGTATCCGTATCTGCAGGCGATGAAGACGCTCGCGGCGCTGGTCAAGCAAGGCGGGTAACGCATTCAAGGGGCAGCGGGCTGGCGCTCGCGCGTCAAACGATTACATCGCATGTAATTGGCGCTCGACACGCCCGCCCCTACGCTTCGGGTGTCGCGCAATCTGCTGCGGCACCTGCATCACGCATCGATCGGCCACATGACCGACGATGGCACGCGGCAGTGCTCGACACGCATGTACCGGTGCGCTGACCCACGCTCAGTATTCCTTGATGAAATCGATGAACGCGCGCAGCGCGGGCGGCACGAGACGCCGCCCCGGGTAATACAGAAAGGGCCCCGAGAACGGTCGCCACCACGGTTCGAGCACCGGTTCGAGCGCACCGCTTTCGAAATGCGGGCGCACCCAGTCTTCGAACAGATACAGGACCCCCGTCCCGGCGATCGCCGCGTCGACCATCAGCTCCGTCGCCCCGCCGATCTGGACCAGCAGCGGCCCGGCGGCCGGCTCGACCCGCACGACCTCGCCGTCACGCTCGTACTCCCACGGCGGCATCGCGCCGCTGGCGAAGCGTCCGCGCAGGCACCGATGGCCGAGCAGGTCGCGCGGATGCCGCGGCCGGCCGTGCCGGTCGAGATAGCCGGGCGCCGCCGCGGTCGCGAACCGCTGGATGCGCGGGCCGATCGGCACCGCGATCATGTCCTGTTCGAGCCGTTCGTCGTAGCGGATGCCCGCGTCGCAGCCGGCCGCCAGCACGTCGACGAAACTTTCGTCGGCGGTCACTTCCAGCCGGATGTCCGGATACGCCTCGAGAAAGCGCGGCACGATCGCCGGCAACACGAGCCGCGATGCGCTGACCGGCACGTTGAGCTTCAGCGTGCCGGCCGGTCGGCCGCGGAATTCGTCGATCCCGTCGAGCGCCGCCGCCACTTCGGTCAGGGCGGGCGCGAGGCGCGCGAGCAGGCGCTCGCCAGCTTCGGTGGGCACGACGCTGCGCGTCGTGCGGTGCAGCAGCCGCACGCCGAGCCGCGCTTCCAGCCGGCGCACGGCCTCGCTCAGCCCCGACGCGCTGAGGCCCGTCACGCGTGCGGCATCGCGGAATCCACTGGCGCGTGCCACGGCCATGAACGCGTTCAGATCGCCCAGATCGGTTTGCATTGTTCGCCTTTTCGTACAACCCGTGCGAATTATGCCGGCTTATCGCGCAGGCGACTCGTCCTTATGCTGAACGCATTCATCTCTTCGACAGGAGTACGGTCATGCCCGATATTCGCCACACCGCCACCTTCAGGCTCGGCGATCGCCACGTCAGACGGATCGGCTATGGCGCGATGCAGCTCGCGGGCCCCGGTGTATTCGGCCCGCCGAAAGATCGCGAAGCCGCATTGAACGTGTTGCGCGAAGCCGTCGAATCCGGCGTCGACCATCTCGACACCAGCGACTTCTACGGCCCGCATGTCACGAACCAGTTGATTCGTGACGCACTGCATCCGTATCGCGACGATCTCGTGATCGTTACCAAGATCGGCGCGCGACGCGGCGACGACGCATCATGGCTGCCCGCGTTCGCGCCCGACGAGCTCGAACGGGCCGTGCACGACAACCTGCGCAACCTGGGGCTCGACGTGCTCGACGTCGTCAACCTGCGCATCATGTTCGATACGCACGGGCCGGCCGAAGGATCGATCGAGGCGCCGCTGGCCACGCTCGCGGAGCTGCAGCGGCGCGGGCTCGTGCGGCACATCGGCCTGAGCAACGTCACGCCCGCGCAGGTCGCGCAAGGCCGGCGGATCTGCGACATCGTCTGCGTGCAGAACCACTACAACATCGCGCATCGCGGCGACGATGCGCTGATCGACACGCTGGCCCGTGACGGCATCGCCTACGTGCCGTACTTTCCGCTCGGCGGCTTCTCGCCGCTGCAGTCGTCGACGCTGTCCGGCGTCGCGGCCCGCCTCGGCGCGACGCCGATGCAGGTCGCGCTGGCGTGGCTGCTGCGCCGCGCGCCGAATCTCCTGCTGATTCCCGGCACGTCGTCGGTCGCGCATCTGCGCGAAAATCTCGCGTCTGCCGACCTGGACCTGCCGGCAGACGCGCTCGCGGCACTCAACGGCATCGCCGGCGCCGCCTGACGCGCGGACGATCGCCTGGCAGCCCGTGCGACACGAGCCGCCGGGCCGCAGGGCCGGTCAGGACGCGACCACGCCGACCCGCTTCGGCACGCCGGTCACGATCGTCGCGACCGCGACCGCCAGCACGATCGCCGCGCCGACGAACACGCCCGCCGCGCCGTTCGCGTCGAACACGACGCCGCCTGCGGCCGCGCCCGTCGCGATCGCGAGCTGGATCGCCGCGACGATCAGCCCGCCCGCGCTCTCGGCCTCGTCGGGCACGGTGCGCGTGACCCACGTCGACCACGCGACCGGCACGCCGCCGAACGCCATCCCCCACAACGCGACCAGCACCGCGTCGATCATCGGCGCGCGGCCGAGCACGACGAGCGCGATGCCGAGCACGACCATCAGCGCGGGCATGCCGATCAGCATCGGCCGCAGCCGGTGTTCGAGCACGCGGCCCGCGAGCGACGTGCCGACGAAGTTCGCGATGCCGTAGCCGAGCAGGATCGCCGACAGCCCGTTCACGCAGACGCCCGCCACCTGTTCGAGGAACGGCCGCAGATACGTGAAGAACGCGAAATGGCCGGTGAACACGAGGATCGTCGCGAACATTCCGAGGCCGACGGTCGGCCGGCGCAGCACGTCGATCAGCGTACGCAGCCGCGTCGTGCCGCTCGGCGGCATCGACGGCAGCGTGACGATCTGCGACACGAACGCGATGCCGCCGAGCACGGCCGCGATCAGGAACACGTTGCGCCAGCCGATCAGGTGACCGAAGTAGCTGCCCATCGGCGCGGACGCGATGGTCGCGACCGCCACGCCGCTGAAGATGATCGACAGCGCGCGCGGCACCATCGCCGTCGGCACGAGCCGCATCGCGGTGGCGGTCGCCATCGTCCAGAAGCCGCCGAGCGCGATGCCGAGCACGACGCGGCCGAACAGCAGCATGGCCAGGTTCGGCGCGAACGCCACGGCGAGGTTCGATACGACGAGCAGCACCGAGAACACGAGCAGCACGCGCCGCCGGTCGATCGTGCGCGTGAGCGCGGAGATCAGCAGGCTCGTGACGAGCGCGACCGTGGCGGTGGCCGTGACGGCCTGTCCGGCCACGCCCTCGGTCACGCCGAGGCTGTCGGCCATCGGCGTCAACAGGCTCGCCGGCAGGAATTCGGCCGTGACGAGCCCGAACACGCCGAGCGTCATCGCGAATACCGCGCCCCAGGCCGGTTCGCGGGGGGCCGCCGTCGAGGCGGCCGAGGAGATTCCGGGATTCATGCGGGGTTCCGTGTCGGTTAGGGAAAGTACTGATAAAGGCGTATCGTAAGGAACAGCGACAGGACGGTCTATGACATACAATCCGTTCTTGTTGATCGAACGTCCGTATCTCGATATGTCCGAGCCCCTTCTGCCCCCGATTCCCGATGTGCACGACCTCGTCAGCGAGTTGCTGTTGGGGATGCGGCTGAGCGGCGTCCAGTACCGCCGCATCCAGGTCGCGCGGCCGTTCGGACTGAGTTTCGGCCACGGGACGGGCCGCGCGCAGTTCCATTTCATCGTGCGCGGACCCGTGCTGCTGCGCGACGCGACGGGCGAGACGATGCGGCTCGAGGCCGGCGACGCGATCCTGTTGCCGCAGGGCGGCATGCACGCGCTGGTGTCCGATCCGGATGTGCCGTGCCGCGAGATCGACGGCTTCGAGGTCGCGAAGATCTGCGATACGGTCGCGTCGGTGGCGTCGGCCGGCGTGTCGCCCACGAGCTGCGCGACGAAGGAACCCGGCGCCGGCGATGCGCTGATCTTCAGCGCCTGCATGGAACTCGACCTCGGCGGCATGCAGCCGCTGGTCGGCACGATGCCCGCGTTCATGCACGTGGGCACGCTGCTCGCGCGCTACCCGGAGATCCGTCCGATGCTCGATGCGATGGAGCGCGAGGCGTGCACGGCGCGCGCGGGCTTCGCGGGCATCCTCGCGCGGCTCGCGGACGTGGTCGCGGCGTTCATCGTGCGCGGCTGGGTCGAGTGCGGGTGCGGCGATGCGACCGGCTGGGTGCAGGCGCTGCGCGAGCCGAAGCTCGGCCGCGCGATCGTCGCGCTGCATCGCGACCCGGGCCGCAACTGGAGCGTCGCGGAGCTTGCGACCGAGGCAGGCGTGTCGCGCTCGGTGTTCGCCGAGCGCTTCCTCGCGGCCACCGGGATGACGCCCGTGCGCTACCTCACCGAGCTGCGGATGCGGCTCGCCGCGCAATGGATCGCCCGCGACCGCGAAACGATCGAAGCGGTCGCGTACCGGCTCGGCTACGGTTCGCTCGCGGCGTTCAGCCGTGCGTTCAAGCGCGTGGTCGGCAAGCCGCCGGGCGCCGTGCGCGCGGACGGCGACGTGCCCGCCGAAGCGTAACGACCGACGCGCGGGGCCAGCGGCGGTGCCGGCCCGCTGGCCGTCACTTCAACGCGTCGAGCCGGTCGACCAGCGCCGTCGCGCACTGCACGGCGAGCGCCGCGCACTGCTCCACGTCGACGGCCGCGCCGGTCGCGACCGTGCCCTGCACGATCCGGCCCAGCAATTCCTTCGAGAGTTCGGCGATCTCGTGATCCCGTTCCGTCATGATGTCCCTCCTGCGCGTCGGCGATTCCGGTGATTCGCCCGTCCGGAGCGATTGCCGTGCCCGCGCCGCTCAACGCTGCTTCGCCCGCACGACGATCTGCGCCTGCGTGTCGCGCTCGATGCGCTCGAGCGACGCGCGCAGCGCCGCGAATTCGTCCGGCGTGCAGACCTGCCGCCCGAAATCCGCGTTCATCCGCCGCGTGACCTGCACGACGCGCGCGGCCGCATCGAACACGTAATGCGACGTGAAATTGACGAAGCGGTCGTGCACGGCCGTATCGGCCGGCAGGTCGGTCACGACCACGCCCGCCGGCAACGCGATCTGGCCGGTCTCGTCGAATGCGCCGCCGATGCAGCCCCACGGCTGCGTGCGCACCGGCTCGGCCAGCCAGGTTTCGACCTGGGTCGCGATACCGCCCGTGACGCTCGACAGCGCGGGCAACGCGGTCGTGCCGTCCGGCCAGACGAAATGATCGAGCGTGCCGGTCACGGTCACGTCGAACGGCCCGTCCGTCGCGCGCCGGTCGCTGGTCGACAGTTGCGCGCGGCCGCGCAGGCCGCTTTGCCGCAGGCGCTCGGTCGCGAGTTGCGCGATGCGCTCGCGCGACGCGCGGCGAAACAGGTTGCGTTCGAGTTCGGCCGTCCAGCCGTCGTCCTCGACATAAGCCTGAACACGTGCGGCGCCCGGCTGCGCGGCATCGATCGAGATCCGCGCGGTGCGGGCGCGCGGCTGCGTGGCCGGCGTGCGCGACAGCACGCCCGTATCGACCAGCAGCGCCGGGCGATCCATCACGATCGGCGGCAGGTAGCCGAACGCGATGCCGGCCGTCGTCGTATCCGCGTAGAGCGCGAGATCGGGCAGCCACGTGATCGCGTGATTGATCGCGCCGGCGCCGTAGCCGGGCACCGACGGCAGCGTGTACACGGCGCCGAGATTGATCAGCACCGGTTCGCTGCGAATGCCGACCGCCGCGAGCAACGCGCCGAACAGCGCGACATGATCCTTGCAGTCGCCGTAGCGGTTGCGCAGGATGTCGGTCACGCGATGCGGCGCGGCGGCCGTCTCGCCGAGAAACAACCCGACGTAGCGCACGTTCGCCTGCACCCAGTCATACAGGATGCGCGCCTTGTCGCGCGGATCGGCGGCATTCGCCGTGAGCGCACGCGCCAGCTGCACGACGGCCGCATCGTTCGCGCTCGGGTCGACGGCCGCGTTGCGGTAGCGCGCGGCGAACGCCGCGTAGGCGGGCAGCGTCGATACGACGAGCCGGTCGCCGTAGGTCGGATAGCCGACCGAGCCGCTCTCGATGCGATCGTACGCGCCGTGCCGGTAGTCGAATTCGTAGCGCGTGCGGCCGTTCGCCGTGACGGGCGGCAACGCGACGTAGCCGCGTGCGTCCGCATACAGCGGCATGTCGGCCGGCACGTCGAAGATCAGCCGCTGGCTGTCGACCGGCTCGCGCGACGGCTCGACGGTGTAGCCGAAGTAGCCGCGATTGACCGGCTTCGTGCGGGTCTTGCGGAACGCGACGCGGGTGCTCGACCCGGCTTCGACGCCGGGAAACACGACGGTGCGCAGCAGGCCGTCCTGGAACGTCGGTGCGCCGGCCGAGCGCGGCTCCTGCACGTCGCGAATGCCGTCCGCGCCGACCGGATGCGCGACGCCATCGCGGTCGATCGTCTCGGCCGCGAGCAGCTCCACCTTCTCGAGATGCTTGTCGAACCATACGTAGCGCTGCGCGACCGCGTCGATGCCATTCGCGTCGTTCGCGCGCAGCGTCGAATCGTCGTGCTCGTCGAGCGAACCGTCGTGCTGGATCACGAATTCGTGGACGTCGCTCACGAGCGTGACGGGCGCCATATCGGCCGCGTCGCGAGCGTCCCGCGTGTCGTGTGAGTCGCGCGTATCGGCCACGGCCCTACCCGCGCCGAGCGCAACGGCGCACGCAAGCAGGCAGCCGGTCCATCGGGAATAAAAACGCACCACGTCGAAGCTCTCCGCGCGTTCGTTACCGGACGTCAGCGCCGCGCGCCGGAGCGGGAGCCGTACCGCATGACGCGCGCATGACGGGCCGCTCGCGCGCACACGGACGCGTGGCCGTCGTGCGGCCCAGTGTGGGCGACGGGCTGGCGAGCGTCAAGCCGCGCCAGCAGGAAGGACACCTCGTGCCGATCGGCGACGCTTTCGAAACCGGTGACCGCGTGATGGCGTTCGCGTGGCTGGGCGTGATCCTGTCAGGCACGCTGCCGACGGTGCTGCATCTCGAACGGCGGCATCCGAAACCGATCGACGCCGAGCGGCCATGCGCGCCGCGCGTTCCCTCTCGCTCACGGTGAGACGAACCGCCCGCACGCCAGCCGGCCCGACCCGCAACAGCGGATCGGCGTCCTGGCGTCGCTTTCAGCGCGTAAGCGGCGGCAACGCCGGCTGCGTCATCGCCGGCGCGCCCGCTCCGCTCCAGCCCCCTCCCTCCCACCGACCTCAGCCCCTCGTCCCTCCGTCCGTCGTCACCCGTCCTTTCGCCCGAACGCAAGCCGCACCGGTGTCCCGGTCGTGCGTTGTTCCCCGCAATTCGACATTTGTGCGCGCGCAACAATGGCGATGCCTCGCGCCAGGCGCCAGGCGGGCAACCCGATGCCCGCCTGGCGCCTGGCGCGGCGGTCTTTAAAACCACATCTCACGAGGACATACCATGCAACTCCAATCCCATCCGGCTTGCCGTCCGTTTTACGAAGCCGGCGAACTCTCCCAACTGACGGCCTTCTACGAAGAAGGCCGTAACGTCATGTGGATGATGCTGCGATCGGAGCCGCGGCCGTGCTTCAACCAACAACTCGTCACCGACATCATCCATCTCGCGCGCGTCGCACGCGACTCGGGCCTCAAGTTCGACTTCTGGGTGACGGGCTCGCTCGTCCCCGAGCTGTTCAACGTCGGCGGGGACCTGAGCTTCTTCGTCGACGCGATCCGCAGCGGCCGACGCGACCAGCTGATGGCGTACGCGCGCTCGTGCATCGACGGCGTGTACGAGATCTACACGGGCTTCGGCACCGGCGCGATCTCGATCGCGATGGTCGAGGGCAGCGCGCTCGGCGGCGGCTTCGAGGCCGCGCTCGCGCATCACTACGTGCTCGCGCAGAAGGGCGTGAAACTCGGCTTCCCCGAGATCGCGTTCAACCTGTTCCCGGGCATGGGCGGCTATTCGCTGGTCGCGCGCAAGGCGAACCGCGGCCTCGCGGAATCGCTGATCGCGACCGGCGAAGCGCATGCGGCCGAATGGTACGAAGATCAGGGGCTGATCGACGAGACGTTCGACGCCGGTGACGCGTATCTGGCGACGCGCACCTTCATCGACGTGACGAAGCCCAAGCTGAACGGCATCCGCGCGATGCTGCGCGCCCGCGAACGCGTGTTCCAGCTGTCGCGCTCGGAGCTGATGGACATCACGGAAGCGTGGGTGCATGCGGCGTTCACGATCGAGCCGAAGGATCTCGCGTACATGGAACGCCTGGTGATGCTGCAGAACCGGCGCGTGTCGAAACTGCGCACGGTGTAATGCGACGGGCGCCGCCGGGGCCGGCGGCGCCTTTTTCCGGAACGACGCTCAGGCGATCAGCCTGAGCTTTCTCGTCTCCGCGAGCCACGCCTCGAACGCCTGCGCCGGCATCGGCCGCGCGTAGTAGTAGCCCTGCGCGTGATCGACGTCGAGCTGCTTGAGGAATTCGGCTTCCGCATGCGTTTCAACGCCTTCCGCGACCACCGCGAAATTCAGCGCCTTCGCGAGCGACACGACCGAGCGCACCAGCGCCTGCGAGCGCGGATTGCGGTCGATGGCCGTGATGAAGGTGCGGTCGAGCTTGATCGCGTCGAGCGGCAGGCGCGACAACTGCGACAGCGACGAATAGCCGGTGCCGAAATCGTCGAGATGGATCTCCGCGCCGAGCTGACGGAACTGCCGCATCAGCCCGTTGGCCGCCTCCTCGTCCTCGATGAAGCAGCTCTCGGTCAACTCGATGTCGAGCAGGCCGGGCTTCAGCCCCGCGCCGTCGAGAATCGACGCGAACTGGTGCACGATGTTCATGTCCTGCAACTGCCGCGCGGACAGGTTCACCGCGATCCGGACGCCGAGCCCCTTCGCCTTCCATGCAGCCGCCTGCGCGGCCGCGGTGCGCATCACCCAGCGCCCGAGCGGCGCGATCAGCCCCGACTCTTCCGCGAAGCGGATGAACTCGACCGGCGCGACGAGCCCGCGATCGGGCGACTGCCAGCGGATCAGCGCCTCGACGGCATGTACGTCGCCCGTCGCGATGTCGACGACCGGCTGGTAGTGCAGCACGAACTGCTCTTCCTCGAGCGCCTTGCGCAGGTTGGTGTCGAGCCACATGTACTTCGCGACCTTCTGGTTCATCTCCAGCGAGAACACGCGATACGTATGCTTGCCTTCTTCCTTCGCGACGTACATCGCGGTGTCGGCGCTGCGGATCAGCGTCTCGAGCGAGTCGCCATGCTGCGGATGCATCGCAATGCCGATCGAGCAGCTCGTGTAGACCTCCATCAGCCCGAGATGGATCGGCGTGCGCAGCCGTTCGAGGATGATCTGGGCGGTCGCTTCGAGCAGCGGCCGCGTGGCGTGTTCGAACAGCACGAGGAATTCGTCGCCGCCGAGCCGCGCGAGCGTCGCGCCGGACGGCAGGCAGCCGCTGATGATCGCCGACACGTCCTGCAGCAGCCGGTCGCCGGTGATGTGCCCGTAGTGATCGTTGACGCGCTTGAAGTTGTCGAGATCGAGGAACAGGATGCCGACGTGGCCGCGCGTATTGGCGTCTTCCTCCGCGATCGCCGCGTGGATGCGCTCGCTGATCGCATGGCGGTTCGGCAGCCCGGTGAGCACGTCGGTGTTCGCGAGCTCGGTGAGCCGCTGCTGCGCGTTGCGCTCCTCGGTGATGTCGATGCCCGAGCAGATCAGGTACTGCTCGTCGACGCCGCTGCCGCTCTGCACGAACTTGTTGCGGAACTGGAACAGGCGCGGCCCGTTGACCGTGTTGATGTAGCGCTCGACCGCGAACGACTGGTTGCTCGCGAAGAAGCCCGTGATGTTGCTGCGTGACTGCGCGCCCTGCTCGGGGCTCATGAACAGCTCGAACGCGCTGCGGCCGATCACGTCGACCTCGCGCTTGCCCGTCACTTCCTCGCACAGGCGGTTGAAGCGCTGCACCATCCCGTTGCGGTCGAGGATCACGACGAGCGAATTCACTTCGGACACGACCTGCTCGGCGAACGCGAGCCCGTGCGACAAGTCGCCGGCGACGGACTCGGTATCGGAATAGGCGGACGCCGTGCCGGCCCAGTCGACCGTATTGACCTTCCTGCCGACGAGATGGAGGCTGACCGGGTTGCCGAACAGCACGATGTCGAGCACGAGGTGCGACGTGACGCCGGTCAGCGCGCGAATGCGCGCGGCCTGCTCGAGCGTCAGCGCGACCGCGACGTTGGTCAGGCCGCGGACCGCGGCCAGTTCGAGCGCGTTGCTGTCGCTGCCGAGACGCCAGCAGGGGCTGCGCGTACCGACATGCGCCTCGAGCACCGCGCTATCGTTTTCGTCATCCATGGACACGCCCCGATCCAGAAAAAAACGCATAGTGTAGACGGAGGCGAGTGGGCCGACCGCCTTCCCGGGCCACGCAGTGCGCGTGCCTGGCAGGGCTGCCGTGATTGCCGTGACGGCGGGCCTCGTCCCGTTACTTGTTTCCAGCTGATGCGACCGGCGTTCGCGCGTGATGCGCAGGTTCCACCTTACGAATGATGAGAGCCATCTTATCAAATGACGATGAGGATTGGCACTCACATTTAGAGCAGAGTGTCAAGGAATCGGGACTCGATTGGCAAGCCGGATTTTTCATGATTGGCAGCGGCGAATGCGCAGATGACCCGGCGCGCATCCGCGGCGGCCAGACGGCCCGGAAGCCCCGCCGGGCGGGCGTTCATGACCGATCCACGGATAAGGGGCCGGATGCTCGAAGGGGTCGCCGCGGCGGGGTCGTATCGCGTACCGCGCGCCGGTTTTTTGTCATTTTTGATTCCATTCGCGCGTGAATGCCGGGCTTTATTCCACAGTTCGTTGCAATATCCTCTGCCCGCCCCGGCGCGGGGCATCCGCGCCGGGAGCCGGATGCGCGGCTCAGTCCGCCGCGCCGTAGCCGCCGCCGCCCGGCGTTTCGACGACGAACACGTCACCGGGCGCCATCTGCGCGCGGCCGATATGGTCGAGCACCTGGACCGTGCCGTCCGCCCGCTCGATCGTGTTGCGGCCGAGCGCGCCGGCCGCGCCGCCCGCCGCGCCGAACGGCGCGTGAATCCGGTTGTTCGACAGGATCGACGCCGTCATCGGCTCGAGGAAGCGGACCCGCCGCACCGCGCCGTCGCCGCCGCGCCACCGGCCGCCGCCGCCCGAGCCGGCGCGGATCACGTGCGATTCGAGCCGTACCGGGTAGCGCCATTCGAGCACCTCCGGATCGGTGAGCCGCGAGTTCGTCATGTGCGTCTGCACCGCGCCGACGCCCGCGAAGCCATCGCCCGCGCCGCTGCCGCCGGCGATCGTCTCGTAGTACTGGTACTGATCGTTACCAAATGTGAAGTTGTTCATCGTTCCCTGGCTCGACGCGACGCAGCCGAGCGCGCCGTACAGCGCGTTGGTGATCGCCGACGACGTCTCGACGTTGCCCGACACGACGGCCGCCGGGTAGTCGGGGTTCAGCATCGAGCGGGCCGGCACGATCACGGTCAGCGGCTTCAGGCAGCCGGCGTTCAGCGGGATGTCGTCGCCGACCAGCGTGCGGAACACGTACAGCACCGCCGCCATGCAGACGGCCTTCGGCGCGTTGAAGTTGTTGTCGAGCTGCGCGGACGTGCCGGTGAAATCGATCTCCGCGCACCGCGCCGCACGATCCACGCGGATCGCGACGCGAATCTCCGCGCCGTTGTCGAGCGGGTAGCGGTACGCGCCATCCTGCAGCGCACCGATCACGCGCCGCACGGCTTCTTCCGCGTTGTCCTGCACGTGCCCCATGAACGCGAGCACGACGTCGCGGCCGAACTGCGCGACCATCCGGCGCAGCTCGTCGACGCCCTTCTGGTTCGCGGCGACCTGCGCGCGCAGGTCGGCCATGTTCTGGTCGACGTTGCGCGCCGAGTAGCGGCCCGATGCGAGCAGCGCGCGCGTGTCGGCGTCGCGCAGCACGCCGGCTGACACGAGCTGCCAGTTGTCGATCAGCACGCCTTCTTCGTCGATGTGCGTCGAATCCGGCGGCATCGAGCCCGGCGTCGTGCCGCCGATGTCCGCGTGGTGGCCGCGCGAGCCGACGTAGAACAGCGGCGCGTCCGAGCCGTCCGCGAACACCGGCGTGATGACGGTCACGTCCGGCAGGTGCGTGCCGCCGTGGTACGGATCGTTCAGCATGAACACGTCGCCGTCGCGCATGCGGCCGCGGTTGCGCTCGATCACCGTGCGGATGCTCTCGCCCATCGAGCCCAGGTGCACGGGCATGTGCGGCGCGTTCGCGATCAGGTTGCCGTCGCCGTCGAAGATCGCGCACGAGAAGTCGAGCCGCTCCTTGATGTTCACCGAGTACGCGGTGTTCTGCAGCCGCAGCCCCATCTGCTCGGCGATCGACATGAACAGGTTGTTGAAGATCTCGAGCCGCACCGGGTCGGCATCGGTGCCGAGCGAGCGGCGCGTCGGCAGCGGCGTCGTGCGCGTCAGCACGAGGTTGCCCTGGGCGGTCATCGCAGCGCGCCAGCCGGGCTCGACGACGGTCGTGCCGTTCTGCTCCGCGACGATCGCCGGGCCGTCGATCGTGTCGCCGGCGCGCAGCGTGTCGCGCACGACCAGCGCCGCGTCGTGCCACTGGCCGCCGGAATAAAAGCGCACGGCCGCGTGCGCTTGCGGCGCCGCGCCCGCTTCGCGCGGTGCAAGCGGCGCGATGTCGACCGGCGCGTCCGAGCGGCCGATCGCCTCGACCGACGCGAGTTCGGCCACCAGCGGCGTGCCCGGCATCAGGAACGCGTAGCGCTGCCGGTACGCGGCCTCGAACGCCTGCTGCATCGCAGCGACGCTGCCGGCCGGCACGTCGAGCGCCGAATCGGTGCCCTGGTAGCGCAGGTGCACGCGCCGCTCGGTCGCGATCCGCTCCGGCGGCACGCCCTGTTCGAGCAGCGCGCCGATGGCCTCGTCGGCGAGCCGGTCGAGCGCCGCGTTCAGCGCCGGCAGCGATGCGTCGGACAACACGGCTTCCACCGCGCGCTCGCGCATCGCGGTCTGGTCGGCCAGCCCCATCCCGTACGCGGACAGCACGCCGGCGAGCGGATGCGCGAACACCTGCGTCATCCCGAGCGCATCGGCCACGCCGCACGCGTGCTGGCCGCCCGCGCCGCCGAACGTCGTCAGCACGTAGCGCGACACGTCGTGGCCGCGCTGCACGGAAATCTTCTTGATCGCGTTCGCCATGCTGCCGATCGCGATTTCCAGGAATCCTTCGGCGAGCGCCTCGGGCGTCTCGCGCCGGCCGGTCGTCGCGTGGATCTCGTCGGCGAGCGCCGCAAACTTCGCGACCACGCCGTCGCGGTCGAGCGGCTGGTCCGCATGCGGGCCGAACACGCGCGGGAAATGATCGGGCTGGATCTTGCCGAGCATCACGTTGCAGTCGGTCACCGTCAGCGGGCCGCCGCGCCGGTAGGCGGCCGGCCCCGGGTTCGCGCCGGCCGATTCGGGCCCGACGCGCAGCCGCGCGCCGTCGAAGCCGAGCACCGAGCCGCCGCCGGCCGCGACGGTATGGATGCTCATCATCGGCGCGCGCATCCGCACGCCGGCCACCTGCGTCTCGAATTCGCGCTCGAATTCGCCGTTGTAGTGCGACACGTCGGTCGACGTGCCGCCCATGTCGAAGCCGATCACCTGGCCGAAGCCGGCCGCGCGCGCCGCACGCACCATCCCGACGATGCCGCCGGCCGGGCCCGACAGGATCGCGTCCTTGCCCTGGAACGCATCGGCGCGCGTAAGGCCGCCGCTGCTCTGCATGAACTGCAGGTTCACGCCCGGCATCTCGTGCGCGACCTGCTCGACGTAGCGGCGCAGGATCGGCGACAGGTACGCGTCGACCACGGTCGTGTCGCCGCGCGACACCATCTTCATCAGCGGCGACACCTCGTGCGACACCGATACCTGCGTGAAGCCGATGCGGCGTGCGAGTTCCGCCAGCATCCGTTCGTGCGCGGTGTAGCGGTAGCCGTGGATCAACACGATCGCGAGCGCACGCACCCCGCTGTCGAACACGCGGCGCAACGACGCTTCGGCACCCTGAACGTCGAGCGGCATGACCACGTCGCCATGCGCGCCGACGCGCTCGTCGATCTCGACGACCGTCTCGTACAGCGCGTCGGGCAGCACGATGTCGAGATCGAACAGGCGCGGCCGGTTCTGGTATGCGATGCGCAGCACGTCGCGAAAACCGCGCGTCGTGGCCAGCGCGGTACGTTCGCCCTTGCGTTCGAGCAACGCGTTGGTCGCGACCGTCGTGCCCATCTTCACCATGTCGACCTGCGCGGGCGTGATCGGCTCGTCGGCCGCGAGGCCGAGCAGGTGGCGAATGCCGGCCACGGCCGCATCGCGGTACTGCTCGGGGTTCTCCGACAGCAGCTTGTGCGTGACGAGCGTGCCGTCGGGCCGCCGCGCGACGATGTCGGTGAACGTGCCGCCGCGGTCGATCCAGAATTGCCAGCGCGCGGTGTCGGAGGGAACGGGAGAAAGGTGTCGGTCAGTCATGATGTCGGTCGATGCGTCGTTGATTCGAGGACGAGCGCCGCCGCACGGCGCGCGTCGCGCGCCGTGTCACGGTCTCGATGAAAGGGGAAGAAACACGCGGGGCCGGCGGCCCCGCCGCTGCCGCCGGTCAGGCGGCGTCGAGTTCGCGGCCGCGGGTCTCGGGCAGCGTCAGCGCGGCGACGATCACCACGCCGTAGGCGGCGACCGCGAAGATGCCGATGCTCGTGCCGAGCCCGTATTGCTTCGACAGCGCGCCGATCAGGAACGGGAACAGCGCACCGATCGCGCGGCCCACGTTGTAGCAGAAGCCCTGGCCGGAACCGCGCACGCGGGTCGGGAACAGCTCGGTGAGGAATGCGCCCATCCCCGAGAAGATGCCCGATGCGAAGAAGCCGAGCGGGAAGCCGAGCCACAGCATCGACGCGTTGGTCAGGTTCAGCGACGTGTACGCGAACGCGATCACCATCGAGCCGACCGCGAACAGGATGAAGTTCGGCTTGCGGCCAAGGCGGTCGGTCAGGTACGCGCTCGTCAGGTAGCCGACCCACGAGCCGAAGATGATCATCGCGAGATAGCCGCCGGTGCCCATCACCGTCAGGTGCCGTTCGGTCTTCAGGAAGGTCGGGAGCCACGTCGTGATCGCGTAGTAGCCGCCCTGCGCGCCGGTCGTCAGCAGCGCCGCGCGCAGCGTCGTCGTGATCAGTTTCGGCGCGAAGATCTCGGTGAGGCGCGGCGCATCGGCCACTTTCGCCTGCGCGGCCTTCTCCTTCTCGTAGACGTCCGGCTCCTTCACATAGCGGCGGATCACGACGACCAGCAGCGCAGGCGCGAGCCCGACCAGGAACAGCGCGCGCCACGCCTGCTCGGCCGGCAGCACCGAGAACAGCAGCGCATACAGCAGCGCGCACAGCCCCCAGCCGATCGCCCAGCCCGACTGCACGAGGCCGACCGCCCTGCCGCGGTCGCGCGCGCGGATCACTTCGCCGATCAGCACCGCGCCGGCCGTCCATTCGCCGCCGAAGCCGAAGCCCATCAGCGCGCGCGCCGCGACCAGCTGGTGGTAGTTCTGCGCGAGCCCGCACAGCGCGGTGAACACCGCGAACCACAGCACCGTGAGCTGCAGCGTGCGCACGCGGCCAATTCGGTCGGACAGGATGCCGGCGATCCAGCCGCCGAGCGCCGACGCGAGCAACGTGATCGTGCCGATGAAGCCCGCGTCGGCGAGCGAGATGCCCCAGGTCGCGACGAGCGTCGGGATCACGAACGACAACATCTGCGTGTCCATCCCGTCGAGCATGTAGCCGACCTTGCAGCTCCAGAACGCGCGGCGCTCGCGCGGCTGCGCATCCGCGTACCATGAGAACAGGCCGTTGCGTTCGCGGCTCGCGGGCTCGGCGGCGGGCGCCGCGAGGGTCTTGCTTTCCATGGTGGTACTCCTGTCGTTATGCGCCGATCCAATGGCGTGGGGTGCGGTGTGTCGTCTGTACGTCGCTTACGGGTGGGCCGGCCGGGTCAGAACACGGCCAGCGAGGCATTCGTGATGTCGGTCATCAGCATGTGGCCGGGCGTATGCGCGATCGCGATCGGCAGCTTCGCGTCCATCAGCGCGGTTTGCGGCGTCACGCCGCATGCCCAGAACACCGGCAGCTCGCCGTCGCGGATCGTCACCGCGTCGCCGAATTCGGGCGCGTTCAGATCCTCGATGCCGAGTTCCCGCGGATCGCCGATATGGATCGGCGCGCCGTGCACGCCCGGGAACCGGCTCGTGATCTGCACCGCGCGGATCGCGTCGGCGCCGCGCAGCGGCCGCATCGACACGACCAGCTGGCCGCCGAAGATCCCCGCGCGGCGGTTCGCGATCGACGTGCGGTACATCGGCACGTTGCGACCCTCCTCGACGTGGCGCAGCCCGATCCCTTCGCGGGCGAGCATGTCCTCGAACGAGAACGAGCAGCCGATCGCGAATACGACGAAATCGTCGCGCCACAGCGCGTCGAGCGACTCGACGCGCTCGGTCAGGCGGCCGTCCCGATAGACGTTGTAGCTCGGCACGTCGGTGCGGATGTCGAGATCGTCGCCGAGCGCGTCGATCCGGAACGCGCCGGGTTCGCCGACGCCCAGCAGCGGGCAGGCCTTCGGGTTCGCCTGGCAGAAGCGCAGGAAATCGTGCGCGTACGCGTCAGGCAGGATCGCCAGGTTCGCCTGGGCAAACGGGCCGCAATGGCCGGCGGTCGGGCCGCGGAACGCGCCGCGGCGCACGGATTGACGGAATTCGGAAGGCGTCATGAGAGTCGGTCGCAGATCGGGATGGCGTGGCGATGACGGTGATGTGTCATCGGATAGGGCGAAGAATAGAAAGGAAAAAATTTTGTCGCCAACGAGTTTTTTTGCGCCTGTTGTATAGAATTTCTTAACGGCTCTGCGGGTTTTCCCCGGTCCCGTTCACTTTTCGTCGCCGGCAAGCTGCGCATCCACTGCCTCGCCCGACCGCCATGAACACGCGTTTTCTCGAAACCTTCGTCACGCTCGCGAAGCTGCGCAACTTCCGCACGACCGCGGCGGCGCTGCACGCGACGCCGGCCGCGATCTCGCAGCGCCTGAAGGCGCTCGAGGACGAACTGCATACGGTACTCGTCGATCGCGACAGCCGCGAATTCCGGCTCACGCCGAACGGCGAATACCTGCTCGGCTATGCGAAAGCCGTGGTCGAGGCAACGCAGGAACTGCAGGCCGCCGCGTCCGGCGAGAGTGCGCTGCGCGGCAAGCTGCGGCTCGGCGTGATCGAGACGGTCGTGCACAGCTGGCTGCCGCATTACATGCGGCGGCTCGCGGCCGACTATCCCGAGCTCGAGATCGACCTGACCGTCGATGTCAGCGTCGTGCTGCAGCGCCGGCTGATGGCCGGCGAGCTCGACCTGATCATCCGTGTGGAAGGCAGCGACGAGGCGTCGGTCGTGTGCGACGCGCTCGCGAACTACCCGGTGCGCTGGATCGCGCGCGCCGGCCTGCTGCCGAATACCCGCGCGGGCCTCGCGCGGCAGGTGTTGCGCCAGCCGATCCTCACCTACGGCCGCGGCACCGCGCCCCATCGCGCGCTGGAGGACATCGTCCGCACGCTCGCGCATGCGCACGGCGTGCCGCTGTCGGAGACGCGCATCACCGGTTCGCCATCGATCTCGGTGATCGTGCAACTGGTGCGTGACGGTTTCGGCGTCGCCGCGATTCCGGTGCTGTTCGTCGATGCGCTGATCGAAAGCGGCGAAGTCGTCGAGCTGCCGCTGCAGCCGTCGCCGCCGTCGATCGTCGTGTCGATGTCGCGGCGGGCGGACGCGCCGCGGTTCGTGCACGGCGCGTCGATCGCCGCGCGTGCAGCATGTCACGAGTATTGCGAGAAGAGCACGCGGTTGCTGGTCGAAGCGCTTTGACTTTGCAGCGGCGGACGACGCGCGTTCGACATCGCCGCATGAATCGCCCACAATCGCGTTCGGCGCGTCGCCGCATCGGCGCCGCGTATCGTGAATGACGGCCCGGCCGCCCGGCATTCGTCGCTTCGCATGATCGTGCACCACGAGAAGGCAACATGCAGATTCGTTCCGCTTCGTCCCGCCTGAACCTCGCACGCGTCGTGATCGTCGCGCTGTATGTCGCGTCGCTGCTGCTGCCCGTCGCGGCCGAACCGCCGAACGCGGCCGGCGCGGTGAGCTGGTGGCATGGCTACACCGTGCTGGTGCTCGGCCCGCTCGCGATCCTCGACCTGCAATTCGCATGGCTCGGCAACCCGCTGCTCGTCGTCGCGCTGCTCAGGCCGAGCCGTACGGTATCCGCGCTGCTGGCCGTGGTCGTGGTCTTCGCGCTCGGGTGGCATACGGTCCCGACCGATGCGAACTACGAAACGATCCGCACGTTCGGGGCCGGGTACTACTTATGGATGGCGGTGATGGTGGGCGCCGCCGCGCTGCCGTGGATCGATGGGCGCGGTTCGCAGGATGACGGTGCGCCGAGCCTCGGCGTCGGTGCCGCGGCTGGGGCCGTGCCGACCGGCACCGGCACCGGCACCGGCGCAGTCATCGGCAGCCCGGCCCGACCGGATACCGCGCCGTCATCGCCCCGACCGCCTGCCCGGCAGAGCGGCTGGACCGTGACGGCAACCGACACGCGCATCGAAGCGACCGACGGGACCGGGGCGATGCGCGGCATCGCGCTGTCCGACCTCGGCGCGATCGTGATCGAGACCAACGACCAGGGGCCGTTCGCGTCGGATATCTGGTGGATTCTGTTCGATACGAACAAGCAGTTCGCGTGTGCCTTTCCGCAGGATGCCGAAGGCGCGAAGGCGGCGGTCGACCGGCTGCTCGACCTGCCCGGCATCGATCACCGCAAGGTCATCGACGCGCAGACGTCGATTCAGAACGCGACGTTCCCGATCTGGGCGCGCGCGGCGGGAGAACCTGCCACGCCGGGAGAAACCGGCGCGACCGCCTGACCGACCGGCAAGCGTTACGCGACTGGCCCCGCATGCGGCGGTGTCAGCTTGCCGTCGCCATACTCGCGAAGCACCTGCGAAATCACGACGCGATACCCGTCCAGCCAGCGTGCCTGCTTCGCCTTGGCCTCGAGATGCGCGGGGTGCTGCATCAACTGCCGCAGCGCCGCCTCGGATTCCCAGTAGTAGACGTTCTGGATCAGGCCGGCTTCCGCGTTCTCCCACGTTTCCTCGCCGAGATAGCCGGGCGTCGCACGCGCCATGTCGGCGATCTGCCGATCGAGCCGATGGAATTCGTCGTCGTACTGCCCGGCACGGAAAATGAAGGTCGATGCGTACATGCCTGCTCGCTCTGCCACGATTGAAAGAGCGCCAAGTGTACGGCACATGCGGCGTGCCGCGAGCGTCAGGCGGCGAGCGGCGCGGCGTCGGCGCGATCGTCGAGCCACGCGTCGATGCGCGGCGCATCGTCACGTGTGGCGGCGGTGGGTGCCGGCATCGCCGCGAGCGCTTGTCGCGCCCGTCCCAGCGCCTGCGCGAAGCCACGCAATTCGTGCGTCGCGGGCCGGTCGGCGGCCTGTCGGCGCGCGAGTGCCGCTTCGACGTTCGCGCCGATCAAGGTCAGCTGTGCGTCGATGAAGTCGACGCACAGCGCGCGGCATCGCGCGGAAACCTGCGCGACGGCCAGCAGGACCGGCACGATCGACACGGTCAGGTAGCCGCCGGGCGCCAGCCGCGACAGCGCATGGCTCACCCCCGACCCGCCGTCGGCCAGCGACGCGAACACGGCGTCGCGCCACACCGCGCGCTCGAACACGAGTGCCTCGCGATGCGCGTCGAGCGCCGCGCGATCCGCGACCTGCCCGGCCGTCACCAGCGGAATCGGGAACACCGATTCGTTGACAGATCGCACACTCCCGGTCTCGACGATGCAGTCCGCGCCCAGCCACGCCGCATCGTCGCGCCGTGCCGCGAGCACGCGAGCCTGCAACCGGTCGGGCAGCATCGGATCGAGCGGCACCGCGCCGCAGATCGAAGGCTTGTTCGCATGCACGCCGCAGCGGCCATCGTCGGCCAGCGCCGCGCAACGGCCCAGCGACGGATAGTCGTAGCCTTGCAGCGTCAGCGCGAGCCATTCGCCCTGCACGCCGCCGCCGCGATGGAACAGCCGGTCCGCCAGCGCGTCGGCCGCGGCGACGTCGTCCGCGTCGAGCACATGCTCGCGCGCGCCCGCCTGCCAGCGTTCGCTGATCCGCCGCTTCGGCACGCGGCGAATCGTCAACGCGCCGACGAAGCGATGCCGATGCCGGAACAGCTCGCGCAACGACAGCGTCGGTGCGCTGTTGCAGCAGCGGCCGCACGCGTTGCACGCGAGCAGGTAGGTGTCTACCACGGCCGCCGCACCGAATCCTGGTAGCGCGTGAGGATGAAGCGCGCGACGTCGTCCGAGTGATACGCGGCGACGAGCTGCGCGACCCACGGCTTCGCGCGATCGGCGTCGCGCACCGTGAGCACGTTCGCATACGGCGAGCGGGCGTCCTCGAGGCTGATGCTGTCGCGCGCGGGCTGCAGTCCGAAGCGGGCCGCGTCGTCGCTGTCGATCGCGACGAACGCGGCCGTGTCGAGCGCCGCGTAAAGCCGGTCGCGGCGCAGCGCGACGAGTTTCAGCCCGAGCCGGTTGCCCGTCACGTCGCGCAGCGTCGCATGCAGGCCGGCTTTTTCGCGCAGCGTCACCAGCGTGTCGTTCTGCAGCAGCACGAGCGCACGCGCCATCCCGCGCGGATCGGCGGGAAGCGCGACCGTCGCGCCGGGTTGCAGTTCGTTCAGGTTCTTCAGCTTGCGCGAATAGAACGCCATCGGCAGCGTGACGGTCGGCGCGACTTCGGTCAGCGCGTAACGCTTGCGCGCACGGGTCGCGGCAAGCTGTTGCGCATCCTCGAAGCTGGCCGCGTCGATCCGCCCGTCGGCCAGCGCCGTGTCGATGCGCGATGCGTCGTCGAATTCGACGACGTCGACGCCCAGCCCGCGCGCGGCGGCCACCCGCTTCACTTCGTCGAGGATCTGCGCATGCACGCCGCGTGTGACGCCGACGCGCACGGCCGGCGCCGCGGCTTCGGCAGCCACTGCCGCGCCGTGAAGCACGACGCCGCATGCAGCCAGCAGCCACGCCGCCATGAAACGCCCGATGCGCGCCGTCATGACGCGTCCCTCAGGATCGTGCGAAACCCGATGTGCGACGCGCCGAGATCGGCTTCCTGCTGTTCGCGCGACGATGCGCGATAGCGCACGCAGTAGTCTCGCGAGCACAGGAACGAGCCGCCCTTGATCACCATCGGCGTATCGTGCCGGCGCGTCAGCGGTGCGACGGCCGCCGTATCGCCGTTCGTGTGCGACTGATGCGGGCCCGTGTACGCGTCCTTCGTCCACTCCCATGCGTTGCCGATCATGTCGTAAAGACGAAAGCCGTTCGCCGCATAGCAGCCGACGGGCGCCAATCCGGCGTGGCCATCCTCGGCCGAGTCGAGCACCGGAAACGCGCCCTGCCAGTAGTTCGCGGCCGGCTTGCCCTGCGCATCGCGCGGCGCCGCATCGAGCGATGCGTCGTCGCGGCCCGCCTTGCCCGCGTATTCCCATTCGGCCTCGGTCGGCAGGTCGCGGCCGAGCCAGCGCGCATACGCGAGCGCATCGCGCTGCGTGACGAGCGTCACCGGCAGGTTACCGAGCCCTTCCACGTCGCTGCCGGGACCGCGCGGATGTCGCCACGACGCGCCCTTCACCCACGACCACCACGCGAGGTCGCGTGCATTCATCTCGTCGCGCGTGGGTACATGAAACACTGCCGCGCCGCCCTGCTGCTCGGCCTCGGTCACGTAACCGGTGGCCTGCACGAACGCGGCGAACTGGGCGATCGTCACGTCGGTCTGGTCGATCCAGAAGCCGCCGACGCGCGTCTTGCCGTCGCCGACCGGGCGCTCGTCCGCATAGCCGCGCGTGCTGCCGAATACGAACGCACCGCCGCGCAGGTGCACCATCCCGGCCTGCGGATCGTCACGCCACTTCGACGGCAGCCCCGAATAGCGTTCGCACGCTCGCTCCGAACCGAGCGGCGCGAGCGCGCGGCCGCGATTCAGGTCGTCGAACGCGCCGTCCGCCGGCGCCGCCGGATTCGCATAGCCCGCCGCGAACGCGGCGGCGAACAGCGTGGCGGCCAGCGCCGCGCCGATCGTCCAGAAACGCAACCGCATCGTGTCGCCCCGCGATCAGTAGTAGCCGCGCGGACGCAGCGGTTCGACGCCGCCGACGTTGCCCATGTAGGTCTTCCACTGGTCGACCAGCGTGCCGATCACCGACGGGTTCTGCGCGGACACGTCGGTCGTCTCGCCGCGATCCGACGCGAGGTCGTAAAGCTGCCAGTGACCGTCGAGCGGGCCGAGCGGCGGCTCGGTCCACAATGCCTTCCAGCGGCCGTCGGCGCTGCGCAGATACGCGCGGCCGTACGCTTCGTCGCCGAACGGCGTCGTGTGCACTTCGCCCGTCGCCGAGCCGGTGAGCACCGGCAGCAGCGACTGGCCCGTGACCGGATACACGTAGCGGTTGTTGTAGACCACCTTGCCCTTGTTCTGGTCGACGCCCGTCAGCGTGTTGACGAGCGGCGGCGCCGGCTGCGACGGCGGCGTGACACCCGCGACCGCGAGGAACGTCGCCGTGTTGTCGGTCACGTGCGTGAACGCGCGCAGCGTCGGCAACGATTGCGACTGGCCCGGCAGGTGCACGATCGTCGGCGTCGATACGCCGCCTTCGCCCGAATAGCCCTTCGTGAGCCGGAACGGCGCCGCGCTCACTTCGGCCCAGCGCAGCCCGTACTGCAGGCGCTGCGCATTCTGCTTGCCGTTGTCGGTGCCGAGCGCCGAATAGGTCGGCTCCTGCGCGTTCGCGGTGTCGGTGGCGGTCGGGTCGGCGCCGGAATCGATCGGCCAGCCTTCCGCGCCGTTGTCCGACTGGAACATGATGAACGTGTTGTCGTATTCGCCGATGTCCTTCAGGTGCTGGATCAGCAGGCCGATGTTGTAGTCGAGGTTCTCGACCATCCCCGCGTAGATCTCCATGTAGCGCGCCTGCGCCTTGCGTTCGGCCGGCGACAGGCTCGACCACAGCTTGTCGACCTTGCCGGGGCCGTAGTCGCTGTAGCCGTCGGCGGCCGAATGCACCGCGTTGATGTACTTCGCGCTGGCCGTGCCGTTGTTCGCGGTCGCGGGCGAGGCGACCGTCGTCTCGGGCAGCCCGTCGAACGGCTTGAAATCGGCCGGAATCAGGCCGAGCGCCTTCTGCCGCGCGATCCGCGCGTTGCGGATCGCATCGTAGCCGGCGTCGTACACGCCCGCATATTTGTGCAGCCACGGATCGGGCACCTGCAGCGGCCAGTGCGGCGACGTGTAGGCCGCGTACGCGAAGAACGGCTTGCCGTCCTGCTTGTTCGCATCGATGTACGAGATCAGCTTCTGCGTATAGAAATCGGTCGAATAGAACACGGCCGGGCTGCCGCCCGTGCCGCCCGGCTGCCCGGGCTGGCCCGGCTGCACGTAGCGGCCGTCTTCCGTGTAGTTCGACGAGCCGGCCGGCTCGTGCGCGAAGTGGTTCGTCGCCGCGCCGCCGAGCAGCACGTAGCTGCGCTCGAAGCCCCACTGGTCGGGCGTCTGCCCGCTGCCCGTCGTACTGCCGACGATGCCCGAGCCGATGTGCCACTTGCCCGCGATGTACGTGTGATAGCCGGCGTCCTTCAGCAGTTGCGCGAACGACAGCGCGCGATCGTTCAGGTAGCCCTCGTAGCCGGGCAGCCCGCGCCGCTCGTCGGTCGGCACGCCCATCGTGCCTTCACCGACGAGATGGTGATCGGTGCCGGACACCAGCATCGCGCGCGTGATCGCGCAGACGGTGCCCGTGTGGTGATTCGACAGGATGCGGCCCGATGCGACGAGCGCGTCAAGGTTCGGCGTGTTGATCTCGCCGCCGAACGCATGGATGTCGGAATAGCCGAGATCGTCGGCCATGATGTACAGGATGTTCGGGCGTTTCGCGGCCTGGGTCGGGGTGGGCGTCGGCGTGACGCCGGCCTGCGACGGCGGCGCGTCGCTGTCGACGCCGCCGCACGACGCGAGCGACACCGCGCCGGCAATCGCGGCGCAGACGACACGGAAACGAAAAGCATGCAACGGCGACGCGGACTTTTTCATTATTGTTGACGCTCGATCTACGGGATCGGCGATCTTAGCGTCGCTCGCGCAGCGCCCAAAGTCGGATTCGTCACATGCTAACGGGGTGGGGGAATATGCGACCGAGGTCGTGCGCCACGCACCGCGCCGCCGTGCGTCAGCTGCGCCCGCCGAGGCTGCCGCCGCCGTCCACCGACAGCACCTGCCCGGTGACGAAACCGGCTTCGTCCGACAAGAAAAACACGGTGGCGGCCGCGACGTCGTCGGCCGTGCCGAGGCGGCGCGCGGGAATCGTCGCGAGCACCTTGCGCTCGGCTTCGCTGCCGACCGGCCGCGTCTGGCGGAACAGTTCCGTCTCGATCGGGCCCGGCGCCACCGCGTTGACGGTCACGCCGTATTCGGCGAGTTCGAGCGCCCACGTGCGCGTGCAGCCGACCAGCGCGTTCTTCGCGGCGGAATACGCGGTGCGGTCGAGGCTGCCGAAAATCGCGCGGCTGCAGATGTTGACGATGCGCCCGTGGCCGCGCGCCTTCATCGCATCGGCAAAGTGCTGCGTGACCTGAATTGCGGCCCGCACGTTGAGATCGAACACGGTCTGCAGCGACTGGAAATCGATCTTCCCGAGCGGTTGCGGCAACACGATGCCCGCGTTGTTGACGATGCCGTCGACATGGTGGTGTTCGCCGATCCGTGCGAGCGTCGCGGCGGTCTGCTCGATATCGGCGAGATCACACGCGAGCAATTCGCCGGGGAAGTCGATGCCCTGCGCGTGCCGCGCGAGACCGACGACGCGATGGCCGCGTCGGGCGAGCGTGGTGCTGATCGCGAGGCCGATGCCGCGCGACGCGCCGGTGACGAGATAAGTGCGGGATGACATGGGCGTGCCCTTGGGAAGGAATCCGGAGGAAATGGCGCAACGCGCCTTGTGGTCACCCGGCGCGCGCGTGCTCCGCCCGATTGTGCCGCAGCGGTGAGAAACGCGTACGGTCGATGCCTTCTCGTCGCGTTCGATGCGTCACCCTCACACTCGCCAGTCGCTCACCCCACCCGCCCCGCCGCGACCGGCATCGCGCGCCGCGACGCGATCCGCAACGCGAGCACACCGCCCGCCAGCAACGCGACCGCGACGAGCAGCAGCGCGAGATCGTACGAATGCGTGACGTCCTTGATCCGCCCCATCACCGGCGGCAGCGCGAGCCCCGCGATGTTCGCGACCGCGTTGATCAACGCGATCGACGCGGCCGCCGTGAGGCCCGACACGTACTCGGTCGTCACGGCCCAGAACACCGGCGTCGCCGCCCAGTTGAAGCCGACCGCGAGCACCAGCAGCGCATACGCGACGGGCAGCACCGGCGTGTAGATCGCCGCGACCAGCAACGCACCGGCCAACAGCATCGGCACGCCGAGATGCAGCGCGCGTTCTCCGCCGAGATCCGAATGCCGGCCATTTAGATACATCGCGACGCATGCGAACAGGAACGGCAGCGCGGACAGGCTGCCGACCGCGAAACTCGACTGCCCCGACAGACTCTTCACGAGCAGCGGCAGGAACAACGTCAGGCCGATCGTGCCGAACGCCTGCAACAACCAGAACGCGGCGAGCGCCCACACCTTGCCGTCGCCGAACGCACGCCGCAATGCGACGCCATGCGACAGATGCTCGCGCGGCGCGCCGTCGCGCAGCGTCGCTTCGAGCCACGCGCGCTCGTCGGCCGGCAGCCAGCGCGCGTGCGCCGGCGTATCGGGCAGGCGGCGCAGCACGACGAACCCGAGCAGCAGCGCGGGCACGCCTTCGAGCAGGAACAGCCAGCGCCAGCCCTCGACGCCGAGCATGCCGTTCAGGTTCAGCAGCGCGCCGGACAGCGGCAGCCCGATCACCGACGCGAGCGTCGCGCCGATATAGAAGAACGACATCGCACGCGCCCGGTCGCTCTGCGGATACCACGCGGACAGGTAGTAGATGATGCCCGGCGTGAAGCCGGCTTCGGCCGCGCCGAGCAACAGGCGCATCGCGTAGAGCTGCCCCGGTGTCTGCACCGCGCTCATCGCGGCCGCGACGATGCCCCACGTGATCATGATCCGCGCGATCCAGCGGCGTGCGCCGACCCGCGCGAGGAACAGGTTGCTCGGCACCTCGAACAGGATGTAGGTCACGTAGAACAGCCCCGCGCCGAGCCCGTACATTTCGGCGCTGAGGCCGAGGTCGGCATTCATCTGCAACGCCGCGACCGAGATGTTCGAGCGGTCGATATACGCGACGAGGTACAGCAGCATCAGGAACGGAATCAGGCGCAGGTTCAGGCGCCGCATCGTCGCGGCGTGCAACTGCGGGGCGGTGGCGGCCATCGGCATGTCTCCTGGATCGTCTCGCGTGAGGCGCGGCCTCATGCAGGCCAGTCTAGGAGCCCCGTGAAATTCGCGTCAATTACCGGGATGTGTTCTCGATATATGAGACGCGAGCGGGCGCGATGCGCGGCCAAGCGGGTTGTCGCGTCGTCGTCGGCGCATCGGTCGCGGTCATGCGCGCGCCCCGTTTGCGTCGTCGGACGCCAGCATGTGCGGAATCTCATCGACCAGCGCATCGACGACGGCCCGCACCTTCGACGGCACGTGGCGCGCCGCCGGCCGCACCGCGAACACCTCGGCGCCCGACACGCTGTTGCTGTCCATCACGAGCGCGAGACGGCCATCGTGCAAGTACGGCGCCATCAGCCAGCACGGCAGCCACGCCAGGCCCGCGCCGGCGGCGGCCGCATCGGCGATCGCCTGCAGGTCGTCGAACCGCAGGCGGCCGGCCGCGCGATGGTCGTGCACCGCGCCGTCCGCGCCGATGACTCGCCATGGTGTCGGCTGTCCGCCGCGCGAATACGCGATGCCGACGTGTGACGCCAGTTCGTCGAGCCCCGACGGCCGGCCGTGACGCGCGAGATACGCGGGCGATGCGCAGATACCCATGCGCTGCACGCCGAGCTTGCGGCCGACCAGCGCGTTCGTATCGGCCAGCTCGCCGATGCGCACGGCCAGATCGAAACCGTCGTTGACGAGGTCGGCCACGCGATCGCTGAACGACATGTCGATTTCGAGCCGCGGATGGCGCTCGACGAGACGCCGCACGACGGGCGCCACGCACTGCCGCCCGAACAGCACGGGCACGCTGACGCGCACGCGCCCGGCCGGCTCGCGGCGGCCCGCGTCGAGCGCGGCTTCCGCCTCGCCGAGTTCGGCCAGCAGCCGCCGGCACTGCTCGTAATAGACGAGCCCTTCGTCGGTCAGGCCGAGCTGGCGCGTCGTGCGCTGCAAGAGCCGCGCGCCGAGACGCAGTTCGAGCCGCGCGACGATCTTCGCGACGGCCGAGCGCGTCATGCCGAGGCGCAGCGCCGCCGCCGCGAAGCTGCCCGATTCCACCACGTCGACGAATTCGGCGACGCCTCTCAGCCGTTCATCCATGTCGCTCCGCTCCGATGCGATGACAGGGTTGTTTCCATGCCGGCGACAATCGTTGGCCGAATTCTCGCCAATGCGTCCGCCTGCGCAACACTATGATAGTCCGGACTATCTCGAAAAGGAGCCGACATGCATGCATGGCATCTCAAACTGGGCGACGGCATTGCCGGGCTCGGGCGCATCGACGCGACGCCGCGCCCGGTCGGGCCGACCGACGTCGTCGTGAAGATCCACTCGGCCGCGCTGAACTATCGCGACCTGATGTTCGCGCGCGGCGACTATCTGGGTATCGGCAAGGAAGCGCTGATCCCGGTCGCCGACGGCGCCGGCGAAGTGGTCGAGACCGGCCGCGACGTCACGCGCTTCAAGCCGGGCGACCGCGTGATCAACACCTACTTCCCGCGCTGGAGCGACGGGCCGCCGACGCCGCACAAAGTGTCGGGTTCGCCCGGTGCGCAATTCGACGGCGTGCTGGCCGAACGCTTCGTCGCCGACGAAACCGCGCTGGTCGCGATTCCCGCGCATCTCGACTACGACGAAGCGGCGACGCTGTCGTGCGCGGGCATCACCGCGTGGAACGCGCTGTTCGTCGGCGGCGGATTGAAGCCGGGCGCGACCGTCGTGCTGCTCGGCACGGGCGGCGTATCGATCATCGCGTTGCAGCTCGCGCAGGCCACGGGGTTGCGCACGATCGTCACGTCGTCGAGCGATGTGAAGCTCGAACGCGCCCGCGCACTCGGTGCGGACGCAACGATCAACTATCGGACGACGCCCGAATGGCAACATGAAGTATTGCGGCTCACCGGCGGCGCGGGCGCGGATCTCGTCGTCGAAGTCGGCGGCCGCGATACGCTGCCGCGCTCGATCGCCGCGACGAAGCTCGGCGGCATCGTGTCGATCATCGGGGGTCTCAGCAGCTTCGGCGGACCGGTACTCGATCTGCTGCCGCTGATCGGCGGCGTCAAGCAACTGCACGGCTTCATGGTCGGCAGCCGCGCGATGCTCGACGACGTCGTGCGGCTCGTCGACGCGAAGCGGATCAAGCCGGTGGTCGATCGCGTGTTCGGCTTCGACGAAGCGCCGCAAGCGTATGCGTACCTGCAATCGGGGCAGCACTTCGGCAAGGTGGTGATTCGCGTCGCGTCGTGACGCGTGAAGGGACGACGTACCGCGGCTCGACGCACCAGGCGCCGGCGCCGCGGCAGGCGTTTCCGGTCAGGCTCAGATCTTCGCGGTTAGCGTGATCCCGACCGTGCGCGGATCGCCGTACAGCGTCGGATACGCGCCATACGACGGCAACAGCTCGAGCTTCTTGTAGACCTTGTTCGTCAGGTTCGTCACGTAGCCGGTCACGATGTACTTCTGGTTCGGCGTCGTGTACGACACATGCGCGTTCAGCACCGTATAGCCGCCCTGCCACAGCTGCGGCATCGTCTGCCGCGTCGCGCTGAAGTACTCGCGGCTGCGGTAGTTCACGTCGCCGCCCGCCGTCAGCGTGCCGAACGACACCGGTACGCGATAGTCGAAGCCCGCGTTCAGCGTCGTATGCGGCGAACGTGCGAACGAGTTGCCCACGGCCGTCGGCACGTTGCGGAATTCCGTGTAGCGCGTGTTCAGCATCCCGAGGTTCGCGAACAGGTACAGGCTGTTGACCGGCTGCGCCTTCAGCTCCAGCTCGAAGCCGTCCGCGCGCCCCTGCCCCGCATTCGACAGCGTCGACACCGGCGCCCCGCCGAACGGGTTCGGCGCCAGCGCGAACACCTGGATGTCGCGATAGTCGTAGTGGAACACGCTCGCGTTGACGATCAGCCGCTTGTCGAACCATTCGCTCTTGATGCCGACCTCGTAATCGGTCAGGTACTCCGGCGACACGGTCGACACCGTGCTCTGCGTATACGCGTTGCCGTTGTAGCCACCCGAGCGGAAGCCGCGCGCATAGCGGAAATACGCACGCACGTTGCTGCTGAGCGCATATTCGGGCGTGAGGTCCCAGGTCGGCGCGCGCCAGGTGTTGGTCTGGTTCTGCCGCGCGCTGACCGCGAGCGGCGACGACACCGACGACGGCGACCACCAGCTGTTCGGATCGCTGAACGTCACGTTGCCGGTATCCTGCAGCCCGGTCAGGTTGATGGTCTTGCGCTCGATCGTGTAACGCAGCCCGCCCGTCACGTTGAAGCGGTCGGTGAAGCGGTACTTGACGCTGCCGAAGATTGCCGCGCTCTGCGTGTGCTGCGTGAGATCGGTCAGGTGGTAGTACGCGGGCGACGGCGAGCCCGGCAGCCCGCCGCCGGCGCCCTGCTCGGCCAGTTGCTCGGTAAACAGATGCGTGCCGACGATCCAGCTCAGGCGGTCGCTCTGCGGCGATTCGAGCCGGAATTCCTGCGAAAACTGCCGGCTCGACAGGCGGTCGTGCGAGCGCGCCGCATCGAACGGCGAATAGTCCTCGTCGTCCTGGTACCAGCGGTGCAGCCCTTCGAACGCGGTGATCGACGTTAGCGACACCGCCGGGTTGATGCGCCAGTGCGCGGTCAGCGACGTGCCCCACGTCGAGATGTGATCGCTCGACGGCGCATTGAGCGACACCGTATACGGATCGCTCGACCCGACGAAGCCGAACTGGTTCGTGCCGCCGCGCCCCGCGCCTTCCGCGTGCCATGCGTTGCCGCCGCCCGTGTAGTTGCGGCCATGGATGTTGAACAGGAAATCGGTGTCCGACGTCGGCACGGCGAGCACCTGGAAGCGCACCGCGTTGTCGTGGAAACCGCCGAAGCGCCCCTGCTGCACCGTGTTCGTGTAGAAGCTGTCGGCATTCTCGTGATACACCGACACGCGCGCGGCCAGCACGTCGTTCTTGCCGATCGACCCGCCGATCGCCGCTTCCGCGAGCCGGCTGTTGTACTGGCCGAAGCCGAGCTTGCCGTAGCCGCTCACGTCGAACGTCGGCTTCTGCGACGTGATGTTGAGCGCGCCGCCGACCGTATTCTTGCCCCACAGCGTGCCCTGCGGCCCGCGCAGCACTTCGATGTGGTCGAGGTCGAACAGCGGAAAGCCCTGCCCGAACACGCTGTTGATGTACACGTCGTCGAAGTACACGCCGATCGGGCTCAGCGACAGGTCCGACGGATCGTTGCTGCCGACGCCGCGCAGGAACCAGCGCGGCCGCTCGCGGCCCTCGGTCGATTGCCCGGTGAAGTTCGGCACGTACTTCGTCACGTCGTTGATCACGCGCAGCTCGTTGTTCTTGATCGCATCGCCGCTCAGCGCGCTGACCGCGACCGGCACGTCCTGGATGCGCTCCTTGCGCCGGCGCGCCGTCACGGTCACCGTGCCGAGGTTCGTTTCGCGTACGGCCGTGCCGCGGTTCGCACGCACCGCCTTCGGTGCGGCTGCGGCCGCATCGTCCGATGCCTGTTGCGCCGGCTTCGCGTCCGGCGCCCCCGCCGTCGCCGTCGCCGCGCCATCTTCCGCCCATGCGGGCAACGATACGGCGCCGCCCGTCAGCAGTCCCCCCAGCGCGGTGACGATTAGTTTTTTCCTGAACATCGATGAGTCATCCTGTTTGATCGGTTGAACGCAGTGCGTGCGCGACGCACGGGTTCTCTCATGCAATTCGGATGCCAGCATCGACAGGCCCGTCGCACGGGGCTCGCGACGGGCCTGCTGCGCCCGTGTTGCTGCATGCGCATCTGTGAAGGCGGAAAATTGCTGGTCACGCAACACCGCACGATGCCGAATTCGTCAGGACAGCTTCGCAGGCAGCGCTTGCGTTGCGCCGCGACGCCCGTGTGCGAGCCGCAGCGCGAGCGCGACCAGCACGACGATCGGCAGCCAGCACAGAAACACGGCCCGCAACCCGACGAGCGGCGCAAGCGCGCTGCCGACCAGCGGACCGCAGAACGCGCCGGTCATCGACGCGAGGTTGTAGAGGCTCGATACCTGGCTCTTGTCGGCCGGATGACGGCCGAGATGCTGCATGTTGACGAGATGCAGCAGCGACGAGCCGGCGCACAGCGCGGCGAGCCCTGCACCGACGATCCACGCATCGCGCCCGAGGCCGAGCGCGAGCAGCCCGGCCATGCCGCCCGCGAGGCCGAGTGCATGATAGCGGCGCTCGGTCATGCGCTGCGCGACGTGCCCGAGCCCGAACAGCGCGATCACCGCGACCGCGCCCTGCAACGTCAGCAGTGCGACGGCATGGGTCTGCGTGAGGCCGAGCGACTGGATCGCGAGCACCACCGTATAGGTGCCGACGAGCGCACGCGTCGCGCTGTTCACCGCTTCCACGACGAGCTGCTCGCTGATGTCGCGGCTCCACGCGAGCGCGAACAGCGCGCGCAGGCCGCCGGTTCGACGTGACGCGCCGGGAGACGGTGGCGCCGCATCGCCGAGCAACCCGCGGCTGAACAGCGCCATCCCCGCGAAGCTCGCCGACGCCACGCAGAACGTCGCGACCGCACCGTGCGTGCCGATCAGCCCGCTCGCGAGCCACGGCCCCACCATCCCGGTGCCGATCGACATCGCCGCGCGATACCAGCCCGCGCGGGCCAGGCCGATCTGCGCGAGCCGCGCGAGAAACACGCCGTTGATCGACACGATCCGGAACGGGATGCACAGCCCGATCAGCCCCTGCGTGAGCGCGATCAGCGGCCACGCGCCCGTAAACGGCACGACGAGATTGAGCAGCATCGGCCCCAGGCTGGCGGCGAAGTACACGCGCCGCGCACCGTAGCGCGCGACCAGCAGCCCGGCCGGCAACGTCATCAGCGCGATGCCGAGCGGCTCCATCGCGGCGATGATGCCGAGCCGCGCGTCGTCGACGCCGAGCGCCAGCGCATACAGCGTCGTCGCGAGCTGCGCCATGCTGATCGTCGTGCCGCTCGCGAACGCGAGCAGCATGAAGCCGCCGGTGAAGCGCTCGCGCCGCCATGCGTCGGCGACGCGTGCCGGCGCGCTCACCGCGACAGCGTCGCGATGCCGTCGAGCGCGCGCCGGTCGATCCACGCGCGCACGTCGAAGTCGGCGGGCAGGAACCGCCAGTCGACCAGAAAGCGCTTGAAATCGTCGAGCGCGGCGATCGACGCTTCGTCGAGATCCGTGCGCAGCCGCCGGTGCACGTCCACACCGTACGCGAGCCGCAGCCAGTCATGGCCCGAGCCCGTCTCGCGGCCGAGATAGCCGAGCACTTCGTGCTCATGCTCGCGCGCCCAGCCTTCGACGTCGGTCACGCGTGCGAGAAAGCGGCTGACGATGTCGGGATGGCGTTCGAGCGTCGACGCATTGACGGTCAGCGGGCGCGGCGAGCCGTTGTTGATGCGGATCTGCGGATCGGGATGAAAGCCGATGTCGACCACCGGCTGCGCGCCGATCAGGTGCGCGGTCTCGAGCCCAAGCGAACCCTTCACGTAGATCGCATCGACGTCGCCGCGCACCAGCGCGGCCGCCTCGGCCGCATAGAGCCGCCGGCTCGACAGGCTCGCCGGATGGCTGAACGCCGCGTCGCGGGTCGCGGGCGTCGACACCGGCGTGCGCAGGTTCGACGCCGGTACGTCGACCCACTCGACGTCGCCGGGGCCGAGCCCGTCGAGCGACAGCGCACTGACGAAGCCGCGCAGCGCCGCCGCGCGGAAGATGTCGATCCGCTCGCCGTCTCGGCGCGGCAGGCCGATGCGGCGCCCGCGCAGGTCCTTCGGCCGCGCGAGGCCGGCCTCCGGCAGCGCGACGATCGCCTGGGCCTCGTCGACCCAGGTCAGCGCGACCACGCGCGTGTCGGCGCCGGACGCGCGCGCCCACAGCGCCGGAATGCTGCCGCCCTGCCGGAACGCGTTGTCGAGCGAATGGTCGACGTGCGCGTGATGCAGCGCCGCGTGCTGGCTTTCCTGCAGCGCGCGCACGGTGATGCCGTCGCCGGCGAATTCGTGATCCAGCCAGCCGAGATGCGCGGCGATGCCGAGCGGCGTCGGCACCGGACAGCGCGTGTACCAGATCGACTGGACGTTGTGTGAAGCCGTGGTGCTCATGAATGCGTTCGCAAAAAGGAGTCTTGAAAGGCGCGTCAGCCGCGCGGCGCGGTGAGCACCGACAGCCGCGTGATGCCCGCGTGCTCGATCGCGGCCATCAGCTTCGCGACGGTGCCGTACGGCACGTGCTCGTCGGCCTGCAGGTCGAGCGCGACGTCGGGCCGGCCGGCCTTCAGCGCGGCCAGCTCGGCCGGTACCGTGTCGAGCGCGACCGCGCGCTTGTCGAGATACACGACGCCGTTGCCGTCGACGCTCACGGTCACGTTCGGCTTGCGGTCGACCGGTGCGGTGGCGACGGTGTTCGGGAGCGTCACGTGCACCGCGTTGTTCAGCAGCGGCGCGGTGACGATGAATGCGACGAGCAGCACGAGCATCACGTCGACGAGCGGCGTGATGTTGATTTCGCTGAGCACGTCGTCGTTGTCGGAGGAGGACGAGAAGGCCATTATGCGAACGCCTCCTGGCGAGTGTCGTCGGAACGGCGCGCCGGCGCGGCGGCGGGCACCGCGGCCGGCACGCGGAAGCCGGCCTTCTGCGCGAGCGTGACGAAGTCGGTTGCAAACGCATCGAGATCGGCCGACGCGGCCTTCACGCGGCGCACGAAGAAGTTGTACGCGAGCACGGCCGGCACCGCGACCGCGATGCCGATGCCGGTCGCGACCAGCGCTTCGCCGATCGGGCCAGCCACGACGTCGATGCTCGCCGACGCGCTGTGCGTGATCGCGGTCAGCGCGTGGATGATGCCGAACACGGTGCCGAACAGCCCGACGAACGGCGCGGTGCTGCCGATCGACGCGAGCACCGCGAGCCCCGCTTCCTCGCGCCGGCGCGCGTTGTGGATCTGCTGGCGCAGATGGCGTTCGAGCAGGTCATGACGGCTCCAGCTATGTTCGAGATCGTGCGCGCTGCTCTCGTCGGCGCGTCGCAATGCGTCGAAGCCCGTCGCGGCGAGTTCGCCCACCGGGCTGTTCGCGCCGTCGAGCGTGGCCGCGTCGTGGAAGCTGTTCGCGGCCCAGAACGCGCTGACGTAACGCCGGTTGCGCGCGCTCGAGCGCAGGCTCTGGATCGCCTTCACGACGATCAGCGTCCACGTGACGACGGAGAAAACGACCAGCAGCCAGAGCGCGCCCTGGACGATGAAGGTGGTCGGGATAGCGTTCATGATGTGAGTTCCTTGAAAAATGTGCGGGCGGCCCGGCGGGTCAGCCCAGCTTGAAATCGATCGGCACGTTGACCCAGCCGTCGACCGCTTCGTCGCCGCGCTTCGCGGGCACGAAGGTCCAGCGCTTCACGGCGGCCACGGCCGCGCTGTCGAGCAGCCGGCGGCCGCTGCTCGTGCGGACCTCGACCGAATCGGGCGTGCCGCTCGCGAGCACGTGCACGCGCAGCACGACGCGCCCTTCCCAGCCCTGGTCCTGCGCGAACGCCGGATAGTCGGGCGCCGGGTTGCGCAGGTACGCCGCGTCGCCGATCGGCGCGGTTTCGCGCACCGGTGCGGCAGGTGCGGGTGCGGGCGCCTGAACCGGAGCAGCGGGCGCGGCGACGGCCGGCGTCGCCGTCACGGGTGCAGGTGCGGCTTCGCGCGTCGCCTGCGGCGTGGCAGCCGGCGCCGGACGCGGTACGGCCGCGCGCGGCTTCGGCGGGGTCGGCGCCTGCTTCAACGGCTTCGGCGGCACGACCGGCGGCGGCGGATGCGCGGCCTGCGGCAGCGGTTCGGGCGGCCGCGTCAGCTCGACCGTCATCGGCAGCGGCCGCGGCGGCTGCACGGGCGGTGCGGCAGGCACGCGCGCAGCCAGCAGCACGACGCCCGCATGCAGCGCCGCGATCGCCAGCGCAATCGCCGCCGCGCCACGCCATCCGTTCGCCGGTGCGGCCCGTGCGTCGACCTGCGCGGACGGCGGCAGCGACGGCGGCCGCGCAACCGCCGCCACCGTGCGCGGCGCCGCACGTGCCGCATGCCGGCGTGCGGGCGGCACGCCGTATTCGATCGTCAGCCCTGTCATGTTCGACTCCTTGCAATGACACGCCGCGGCGCGCTACGCGACCCACGCATGGCGGTGCCGGTCGATCTGCGTGAACGGCGCCGGATCGATCCACGCGCGCGCGTCGAAATCGTGTTCGAGAAAGCCCCACTCGACGAGAAAATCCTTGAACGCGACCAGCCCGTCGATCGACGTCGGCGCGAGCCCGGTCTCCAGATGGCGATGCACGTCCGCGCCATACGCGTAGCGCACCCACTCGTCGGATGCACGCGTTTCGCGGCCGATATACGCGACCGTCTCCGCCGGATGACGCGCGGCCCAGTCGCCCGCGCCGACCACGACCGACAGGAAGCGGCTCACGAGATCGGGGCGCGCGTCGATCAGCGCGCGGTCGACGGTCAGCGTGCGCGGCGTGCCGTTGCCGATCCGCACCAGCGGATCGGGATGCGCGCCGAGATCGATGACGACCTGCGCGTCGATCAGATGCACGGTTTCCAGCCCGGCCACGCCCTTCACGAACACCGCGTCGACGTCGCCGCGCACGAGCGCCGCGATTTCGAGCCCGTATTCGTGCGGGCCGCGCGTGAACGACGCGGGCCCGGTGTGGCGCTCGCGCGTGTCGGGCAGGTCGACCCATTCGGCGTCGCCGTGGCCGAGCCCCTCCAGTTCGAGCGCGCTCAGGAACCCCTTCAGCGCGGCCGCGCGCCAGAAGTCGATGCTGATCGGATGGCGCGGCAAGCCGAGCCGCCGGCCGCGCAGGTCGCGCGCGGTGCGGATGCCGCGCTCGGGCAGCGTGACGATCGCCTGGAATTCGTTGGTCCACGACAGGCCGATCACGCGCGTATCGGCGCCGCGGGCCCGCGCCCACAGCGCGGGAATGTTGCCGCCCTGCCGGAACGAGTGCGGCAGGCTGTGATCGAAGTGCGATTCGCGCTTGTCGGCGTCGGCCGTCTCCTGCAGCGAATGGAGTGCGATGCCGTCCGGCCCGAACTCCTCGTCGAACCAGCCGCGATGCACGGCGATGCCGAGCGCGGTCGGCACCGGGCAGCGCGTGTACCAGAGTGCGTCGCAAGCCGTGGCCTGCGCAGCGAGTGTCGTCATGGTGAGTGTCCTTGTCGTTGTCATGGGTGCGTGGCGGCGGGCCGCCGCGCTCAGGCGCCGGCCACGCGCAGCGCCGCCTGCGTGCCGCGCGCGCTCAGCGCGCCGTCGACGAGCGGCAGCACTTCCTCGCCCACGCGGTACGCTTCTTCGAGGTGCGGGTTGCTCGCGAGGATGAACGTCGACACGCCGATCTCGACGTATTCCGCGAGCCGCTCGGCCACCTGCTCGTGGCTGCCGACGATCACGCAGCCGGGGCCGCCGCGGATCTGCGACATCCCGGCCCACAGGTTCGGGCCCACGATCAGGTCGTCGAAGTGCTGCGTGTTGCCCTGGTGCAGCGCAAACTGGCGTTTCGCGCCGACCGATTCCGACGCTGCGCCGCGCCCGCCGAAGCCGTTGCGCGTCGTGTCGCCCACCGTCGCGAACATCTGCCGCAGCTCGGCCCACGCCTGCTCCTCGGTCTCGCGCGCCAGGATGTCGATGCGCATGCCGAAGCGCAGATCGCGCTCGGCGTTCTGCCGGTCGAGCGCGCGGCGCGCCGCATCGATCACTTCCTTCTGCTTCGCGAGCGGCTCGCCCCAGCTCAGGTGCACGTCGCCGTGCTTCGCGGCGACCGCGAGCGCGGCGTCGCTCGCGCCGGCCAGATAGATCCTCGGCGGTTTCTGGCCGCTCAGCGGCGGCAGCAGGCCGCCCTCCTCGACGCGATAGAAGCGGCCGTCGAACGTGAACGGCGCGCCGGCCGCGACGCCCTTCACGACGTCGAGGAATTCGTCGGTGCGCGCATAGCGGCTGTCGTGATCGATGAAGTCGCCGTACGCACGCTGGTCGGGCCCGCCGCCGCCCGTGACGACGTTCCACTCGACGCGGCCACGGCTGATCCGCTGCAGGCTCGCGGCCATCTGTGCCGCATAGACCGGATGCACGAAATGCGGCTGCAGCGCGATCAGCAAGCGCAGCCGGCGCGTCTCGCGCGCCAGCGCGGCCGCCACGACCCACGGTTCCTCGGTGAAGCGGAAGATCGGAATCAGCGCGCCGTGGAAGCCGGCGATGTCGGCCGCGCGCGCGACCTGCGATAGATAGTCGATGTAGCCGAACGCGTCGTCGTCGACTTTCGGCGCGACGCGCGACGCGCGCTGGCGATTCCATTCGCCGCGCGTATGCAGATCGTGTGCGCGCCGGCCGTCGCCGTGCATCGGCAGGCGCCACAGAAACTCAACAGCCATCGGGATTCTCCTTGTCGGCCCGTTCGGATTGCGTGCGACACCGGCGTGCCGCGCGTTTGCAGCGCTGTAAAGCACGCGGTGTGCCAACGGGCTCGCCGCGACATGCGCGAAGCCGCCGGCGAATGCGCGCGGCGCCTTGCGGGTCGGGCGTGCGCGACGATTCGAATCACGTGCGCCGGGTGCCGCCGGACATGTCGCGACACGCATCCGTGCCGCTGCTGCTTCCGCCGCACCGGTGCTGCGCGCGCAACAGCGCCCGACCCGACTGTTGCTCACGCAACAACGCAGGGAACTGCCGCCATGCCGCGCATCGCCCGTGCGGCCCGCGGCAGCGGCCGCACGGCGGTTGCCGTTCACTGGCCCGGAACTTGCAATGTGGAACGGCCCGCGCGGGCGACACCGCGCCTCGACCACGCTTACCCAGACAGGGGAATCTCACACATGACAGACAGGCCCGATTCGTCATCGGACAAGCAGCAAACGTTCTGGTACGCCCGATCGCCGGTGCCGACGCCGCTCGGCATCGCCGTGCACCTCGGCTGGCTCAACGGCGAGACCTCGGCCGACGGCGTCGCGATCCGCTCGCCGCGCGGCGCCACGCGGCACGACGTGTCGTCGATCAGCGACCACACGCTCGCGCAGTCGTTTCGCCAGGGCGGCAGCATCCCCGCGATGTGGGCGCGCTCGAACGACGCGAACACACGCGTGATCGGGTTGTCGTGGGTCGACGAATCGCAGCTGATCCTCACGCGCCCCGAGTCGGGCATCCGCTCCGTGAAGGCGTTGCGCGGGCGCCGGATCGCGATTCCGAGCCGCCCCGACGATCGCATCGACATCTTTCGCGCGTCGGCGCTGCGCGGCTTCGTCAATGCGCTGAGCCTCGACGGGCTGACGCTCGGCGACGTCGAACGCGTCGACGTGCGCGCCCGCACGCTGCAAGCCGTCGGCCCGGCGCGCGCGGCGAGCCTGTTCGCGTCGCCGCAAGGCTTTTCGAGCCGTGCGCTGTATGCGGCCGAAGCCGGCGCGCTGCTGCGCGGCGAAGTCGACGCGATCTACGTGAAGGGTTCGACGGGCCTCGAGATCGCGCAACTGATCGGTGCACACGTCGTGATCGACATCGGCTTTCATCCGGAGCGCTCGATCCGCAACAACAACGGCACGCCGCGCCCGCTGACCGTCAACGCGGACGTGCTCGCGAACCACCCCGACATCGTCGCCGGCTTCCTGAAACTCGTGGTCGCCGCCGGCGAATGGGCCGGCACGCATCCCGACGAAACCGCGCACTACGTGGCCGGCGAAACCGCGTCGTCGATCGACTGGGTGCGCGCCGCGTACGGCAACCAGTTGCACCGGCATCTCGGCATCAATCTCGACGACGAATCGGTCGCCGCGCTCGACGAGTTCAAGACCTTCCTGCACGACCACGGCTTTCTGGAAGCCGATTTCGACGTCGCCGACTGGATCGATCCGCGCCCGCTCGCCGACGTGCTGCGGCCGTCGTTGCAGAAGCGCGCGTGAGCCCCTTTCACGTTCACTGCTCCCGACCATCATGAAACCCACACTCTCCCTCGCGTCGCTGCATCGCCCGCTGCGCGCGCTGCTCGCCGCGCTGCCGTTGGCCGTCGCATCGCTCCTCACGCCCGCCGCCCACGCGCAAGACTCGCCCAAGGTCGTGCGAATCGCCGTCGTCGCGTATTCGAGCGGCGGCAAGACGCAATACGCGGGTGCATCCGCGCTGATCGACGCCGACAAGTCGCTCGAAAAAGCGCTCGCCGCGCGACACGTGACGCTGCAATGGGTGCCGGTGTCGACCGCCGCGGTCGGCACGCTCGTCAACGAGGCATTCACGAACGGCAGCATCGATTTCGCCGGCTACGGCGACCTGCCGTCGGTGGTCGTCAACGCGTCGGGCACGCACACGCGTCTGATCGTGCCGGGCGGCGTCGGCAGCAATACCTATCTAGTCGTGCCGGCCGGCTCGAGCGCGAAGTCGATCGTCGACCTCAAGGGCAAGCGCATCGCCCTCAATCGCGGCCGGCCGTGGGAAGTGCCGTTCAGCAAGCTGCTCGCCGAGAACGGGCTGAAGCTGTCTGACTTCAGGATCTACAACCTCGATCCGCAGGCCGGCGCGGCGGCCGTCGCGGCCGGCCGCGTCGACGGCTTCTTCACGCTGTCCGACGCGTATTCGCTCGTCGACAAGAACGTCGGCAAGATCATCTGGTCGACCAAGAACGCGCCCGACGACTGGAAGATGCGCGCGGAACTGTGGGCGTCCGACGATTTCGTGCGGCGCTACCCCGACATCACGCAGATCGTCGCGACGGCCTACGTCCGGGCCGCGCACTGGATCTCGCAGCCGCAGAACCGCGACGCGTACGTGAAGATCCTGAGCGCGTCCGGCCAGCCAGAAAGCGTCGTGCGCCGCGAATACGCGGACGAAGCGACGCCGTGGAAGGAGCAATGGACGCCGCTGTTCACGCCGGCGTTGACCGGCCATTACCGCGATGTCGTCGCGTACAGCCGCCAGGCCGGGCTGACGTCCGCGCCGGTCGACGTGAACGCGCTGCTCGCGCCGACCTTCGTGTCGACCGCGCTCAAGCAGCTCGGCCTCGACGGCTACTGGCGCGCCGACGCCCCGCGCGTCGCGAGTCGCTGATGGCGACGCGCGCCCTCGCGCCGAATGGCTTGCGCGCGGCGGTTCGCCTGCCGGGCGTCGCGCGGCTCGGCGACCACGCGCTGTGGTGGATCACGCCCGTCGCATTCGCCGCGCTGTGGTGGCTCGCGAGCGCGCAGCGCTGGTTTCCGCCGCAGCTCGTCGTGCCGCCCGAACGCCTCGCGGCGACGCTGCGCACGCTGCTCGGCACCGGCGAACTCCGCGACAACCTGTCGATCACGCTGCACCGCCTCGTGCTCGGTTTCGCGATCGGCGCGACCAGCGGCGCCGCATTCGGCATCCTGCTCGCACGCAGCCGGCTGTTCGCCGACTACCTGCGGCCGACCTTCGACCTGTTGCGACAATTGCCCACGCTCACATTGATTCCGCTGCTGATCCTGCTGATCGGCGTCGACGAACCGTTGAAGCTCGTCGTGGTCGGCAAGGCCGTGTTCTTCCCGGTCGCGCTGGCCGCGTACACGGGCGTGCACGACGCGCCGCGCGATCTCGTCGAGATGGCGCGCCACTACGGGCTCGGCCGCTTCGCGCTGCTGCGCGACGTGCTGCTGCCGGCCGCGCTGCCGCCGCTGCTCACCGGCGTGCGGATCGCGCTCGCGCGTGCGTGGCTCGCGCTCGTCGCGGTCGAGCTGCTCAGCGCGGACAGCGGCATCGGCCAGATGATGGAACTCGCCCGGCAGATGCTGCGGCTCGACGTGGTGCTCGTCGACGTCGCGGTAATCGGGCTGATCGGCTTCGCGCTCGACCGCTCGATCGCACTCGTCCAACGTTATGCGCTGCGCTGGCAGACGCCCGCGCGCTGACCCTGACCGGAACCGCTTCGGCATGACCTTCGTTACCCGTGTTGCCTCGCTCGCCCCGCTGCGCCGCCGCGCGCGCGGCCTCGTCGTACCGGCGCTGCTGCTGGCCGCCTGGCAAACCGCCTCGTCCGGCGACGCGGCCCATCAATATGCGTTCGTGCCGCTGCAGCAGGTCGGCGCCGCGCTCGTCGAACTTGCGCGCAGCGGCGAACTCGCGACCGATCTCGGCGCGAGCGTGCGCCGCACGACGCTCGGGCTCGGCTTCGGCGTCGCGTTCGGGCTCGTGTTCGGCGCGGCGATGGCGCGTTCGACGCTCGCGCGCAAGCTCGGCGAACCGGCGTTCCAGGCGCTGCGCTACGTACCGCTGCTCGGGCTGATTCCGCTGCTGAGCCTGTGGGCCGGCACCGGCGAATTCGCGAAGGTGTTCATCATCGCCCTGGCCGCGTTCTACCCGATGACCACCGCCAGCTTCGACGGGTTGCGCCGCGTCGATCCGCGCTACGTCGAACTCGCACAGTCGTATCGCCTGACCCGCATCGGCCTGTGGCGCGACGTGCTGATCCCCGGCGCGTTGCCCGACCTGTTCGCGGGCGTGCTGCAGGCCGTACCGTTCGCGTGGATCACCGCGACCAGCAGCGAGCTGCTGTTCAATACGGGCGCCGGCGTCGGCAGCCTGATGCAGAACGCGCAGGCCGGCGCGCGCGCCGACGTGCTGCTGGTGTGCGTGCTGGGTGTGACGGCGCTGGCCGTCGGCATGAGCTCGTTATGCGAGCGGATCGCGCAGCGCGCGCTGCGCTGGCGCGATCACGCCTGACGGCGCAGCCGCGCGTCGGCGTCGCCGCCGTCGCCCGCGTCGCGCGGCTTCAGGATGCCGAGCTGCGCGAGCCGCGCACGCACGATATTGCGCGACTGGTCGAGCAGGCGCGACATCCGCAGCTGGTTGTGCTCGCTGTAGTCGAACACGCTGCGGTACACGGTGTCCTCGATGTGCTGCCACAGCGCCGGCGTGCCGAGATCCAGCAGTTCGATCACCGCGTGGCGCAGCGCGTCGGTCGCTTCGACCAAGTCGCGCGCGCGGCGCGGCGGTGCGGCGGTCGCACCTGCTGCGTCCGCCGGATCGGGCGCAAGTGACAGCGCGGAGAACTGCAAATCGCCGACGTCGATCGCGCCGCCTGCGCAGATCAGCACCGCGTGGTGAATCACGTTCTCCAGTTCGCGGATGTTGCCGGGCCATGCATGCGCATGAAGCCGCGCGCGAGCGGCGTCGGTCAGCGTCGGCGCGGCCACGCGCAGCCGCTTCGCGTAGGTGTCGATGAAGTGTTCGATCAGCGGCGCGATGTCGCCCGGCCGCTCGCGCAGCGGCAACAGGCTCAGCTTCACGACGTTGAGCCGGTAGTACAGATCCTCGCGGAAATTGCCCGCGCGCACCGCGGCTTCGAGATTCACGTTGGTCGCCGCGACGAGCCGCACGTCGATCTTCACGGTCTTGCGCGAGCCGACCGGCGTCACCTCGCGCTCCTGCAGCACACGCAGCAGCTTGACCTGCGCGGACAGCGGCAGGTCACCCACTTCATCGAGAAACAGCGTGCCGCGATTCGCGGATTCGAACCAGCCGGGCTGGCTGTTGATCGCGCCGGTGAACGCGCCGCGCTCGTGGCCGAACAGCTCGCTTTCGATCAGCGTTTCCGAAAAAGCCCCGCAGTTGACCGCGACGAACGGCCCGTCGTGACGCTCGCTCAGCGAATGCACGAGGCGCGCGATCAGCTCCTTGCCCGTGCCGCTCTCGCCGGTGACGAGCACCGTCGCATCGCTCGGTGCGACGAGCTGGATGCGTTCGAGCAGCACCCGCGATTTGGGATCGTCGAACGTCAGTGCCTTCGCGCGAATCGTGATCGCGTGCGAAGTCGGGTCCGGCAAGCTGAAGATGGCCATGGCACGACCGGCGTGTTGAACGGGGAAGGTTCGACGATAGCAAGGCGCACGCCGGCCACGAACCAATTCATCGAGCTATCGGTATGACGGCGGCCGGATTGCGCCGGCCGCCGCGCGGCATCATGCGAGACCGGTCATCTTCCATTGCTGTTCGAGCGCGCCCGGCCCGAATTCGAGCGAGCCGCCGAGCGGTTCCGCGAGCGCCTGGAAGTACGCGGCTTCCTCGAGGATCAGGATGTACTTCGACACGTCGAGGATCGACTTGCCCCAGAACGTCGCGCCGCCGTTCGCCTCGATGATCGCCGGCACGTCGGGATCGCGCCGGATCGTGTCGACGATGAAGCGTGGCTCGCCGGGGCGGCGATCGACGTAGACGGGGATTTCGCGTGCCCGCGTGTAGCGCGCGGCCGGCGCGTAACGGATCGGCAGCGGACGATGCGCGCTCGCCCATGCGCCGAGATACGGGCCGTGGACATGAATCACCACGTCGACTTCCGGCACCTCGCGGAATACGCCCGCGTAGCGCGGGCCGTTGCCGCCCGCGCGCGCATCGCCGTGCAGCACGTCGCCGTCGAGCGTCACGACGACCGGCTGGATCTCCCGCGACGCGGCCCACGGGCTCGGCGCCGACAGCGCGACGACGAGCTCCGTGCCCGGCACGCGCTGAAACGCCTGGAACGTGTTGGTGGCGCTGAGCGTGCGCGTTTCCTTCAGCACGCGCTCGGCCTGCGCGAATTCGCGCGTGGCGCGCTCGACGAATGCCACGAGTTCGCCGCTGTCGATGGCTTGGGTGACGGACATGAGGAAGGTTCCTTGATCGGTTGAACGGATGGGCTCGCGTCGCAACGCCGCGACGCACGGTCGACGAATCAGCAGCATTCGTGCCAGCGCGGCGATGGGCATCTCGAGGGCCGGCTGACGCGGCGCAGGAAAGCGATGCCCGACTTGCGGCGGGCAGCCTGCGCCTACGCATCTGTTGCGCAAGCAACAACCTGCCGGCCGGGATTGCTGCACGGCACGCAGTCAGTGCGTGTGGACGATGCGCGCGGCATCGATCCATCGCTCCGCCATACCGCGCGTTGCGTACGCAACGGCCCCGCTGGTTCGAAACTTGCATCGCACTCGGCCCGCGCCGGCCGTACCCGGCGTATCCGCTCTCACCGACCTTCATCCAACCATGACGCTTCTTTCCTTGCGCGGCATCGCCGCGCGCACGCTGCTCGTATCGGCACTCGCCGTGTCTTCCATCGTTTCGCTCGCGGCGTCGCCTGGCCGTGTCCCCGCCCCCGATCCGCTACAGGGCGACGGCCGCGTATCCGCGTTCTACACGTGGGACCGCGACGTTCCGGCCACGCCCGGCGCGCTGCTGCGCACCGAAGCGCTGCCCGCGACGCTCGGGCTCGCGAGTGCCGCGCGGCAATTGCGCATCCTGTACGCGTCGACCGACGGCGTCGACGGCCGCACGCCGATCGCGGTGTCGGGCGCGCTGTTCCTGCCGCGTGGCACGCCGCCGGCCGGCGGCTGGCCGATCGTCGCGTGGGCGCACGGCACGTTCGGGATGGCCGACATCTGCGCGCCGTCATGGTTCGGCCGCTCGTATCGCGACGTGCGCTACCTGAACGCGTGGCTTCAGCAAGGGTTCGCGGTGGTCGCCACCGACTATCAGGGCCTCGGCACGCCAGGCCCGAATCCGCAGCTCAACAACCGCTCGAACAGCTACACGCTGCTCGACAGCGTGCGCGCGGTGCTCGGCGGCGTGCCGGGCCTCGCGAACGAGGTCGTGCTGGTCGGCCAGTCGCAAGGCGGCTCGGCCGTGATCGCGGCGGCCGGCTATGCGCCGGTCTATGCGCCCGAACTGGCGATCCGCGCGACTGTCGCGACCGGCACGATCTACAACGCATCGCGCGCCACGCTCGCATCGCTGCCGAAGTTCGAGACGGCCTACCGGCGCGATCCCGAACGCGTCGATCCGACGCTCGCGTATCAGTTCTACTCGGTGCTGTCCGCGCAGCAGATCGACCCGTCGCTGCACGCCGACGAAGTGCTGACCGATACCGCACTGCCGATCCTCGAACAGTCGCGCATCAGTTGCCTCGCATCGCTCGAGGACGATGCGGCGCTCGCGCACCTCACACACGCGAACACCGTGAAGCCGGGCGGCGATGCGCGGCTGAAGGCGTGGTGGGACGACTACCTGAAGTACCCGACGCTGAAGATCGCGACGCCCGTTTTCATCGGCGCGGGCGCGGACGACGGGCTCGCGCCGCTCGAACTCGCGCTCGCCAGGGACGCCTGCGCGGCCGGCACGACGGTCGAGGCACACCTGTATGCGGGCCGCGAGCACAACGGCACCGTGAACGCGTCGCTCGCCGATTCGATTCCGTTCGTGAAGCGCGTGCTGGCCGGCGAGACGATCCGCCCGGTCTGCTCGCCGGTCGCACAGCCCGCCGTATCGCAATAGCCGGCTCACGGCGCTTTGCACGACGGCGCGAATGCTTGTGCAAATCCGTTATTGGATCGCGCCGCCGCGCATTTTTATACTCGTCAGCACTCTCTGTTAAAGAGTGCCAGCCAATTTCGACAGAACAGGACAGGACGAAAAAATGAGCCTACGCCCCTTGCACGATCGCGTGATCGTGAAGCGACTCGATCACGAAACCACCACCGCGTCGGGCATCGTGATCCCCGACAGCGCCGCCGAAAAGCCCGACCAGGGCGAAGTGATCGCCGTCGGCCCCGGCCGCAAGGACACGGACGGCCAGCGCATCGTGCCCGACCTGCAGGTCGGCGAACGCGTGCTGTTCGGCAAGTACGCGGGGCAAGCCGTCAAGGTGGACGGCAACGAGTTTCTCGTGCTGCGCGAAGAAGACATCGTCGCGGTCGTCAATCAATAACGGAGCGCAATCATGGCAGCCAAGGAAATTCTTTTCAGTGACATCGCACGGTCGAAGCTGACCGAAGGCGTGAACATTCTCGCGAACGCGGTGAAGGTCACGCTCGGCCCGAAAGGCCGCAACGTCGTACTCGAACGCAGCTTCGGCGCGCCCGTCGTCACGAAGGATGGCGTGTCGGTCGCGAAGGAAATCGAACTCGCGGACAAGCTGCAGAACATCGGCGCGCAACTCGTGAAGGAAGTCGCGTCGCGCACCAGCGACGCGGCCGGCGACGGCACGACCACGGCCACCGTGCTCGCGCAGGCGATCGTCCGTGAAGGCCAGAAATACGTGGCGGCCGGGCTCAATCCGCTCGACCTGAAGCGCGGCATCGACAAGGCCGTCGCGTCGGCCGTCGAGGAATTGAAGAAGATCAGCAAGCCGACCACCACGAGCAAGGAAATCGCGCAGGTCGCGACGATCTCCGCGAACGGCGAGGAGTCGATCGGCCAGCGCATAGCGGAAGCGATCGACCGCGTCGGCAAGGAAGGCGTGATCACCGTTGAAGACGGCAAGTCGCTCGCCGACGAGCTCGACGTCGTCGAAGGGCTGCAATTCGATCGCGGCTACCTGTCGCCGTACTTCATCAACAATCCGGACAAGCAGATCGCCGAGATCGAAAGCCCGTACATCCTGCTGCACGACAAGAAGATCTCGAACATCCGTGACTTGCTGCCGGTGCTCGAACAGGTCGCCAAGTCGGGCCGGCCGCTGCTGATCATCGCGGAAGACGTCGAAGGCGAAGCGCTCGCGACGCTCGTCGTGAACAACATCCGCGGCATCCTGAAGACCGTCGCGGTCAAGGCGCCGGGCTTCGGCGATCGCCGCAAGGCGCTGCTCGAGGACATCGCGATCCTCACCGGCGGCCAGGTGATCGCCGAGGAAACGGGCCTGACGCTCGAGAAGGCCACGCTGGCCGAACTGGGCCAGGCGAAGCGCATCGAGGTCGGCAAGGAAAACACGACCGTGATCGACGGCGCGGGCGATGCGAAGAACATCGAAGCGCGCGTGAAGCAGATCCGCGTGCAGATCGAAGAAGCCACCTCCGACTACGATCGCGAGAAGCTGCAGGAACGCGTCGCGAAGCTCGCGGGCGGCGTGGCGGTGATCAAGGTCGGCGGAGCGACCGAAATCGAGGTGAAGGAGAAGAAGGATCGCGTCGACGACGCGCTGCACGCCACGCGCGCGGCGGTCGAGGAAGGCATCGTGCCGGGCGGCGGCGTCGCGCTGATCCGCGTGCGGCAGGCGATCCGCGAACTGAAGGGCGCGAACGCCGATCAGGACGCCGGCATCAAGATCGTGCTGCGCGCCCTCGAGGAACCGCTGCGCCAGATCGTCACGAATGCGGGCGAGGAAGCGAGCGTCGTCGTCGCGAAGGTCGCGGAAGGCACGGGCAATTTCGGCTACAACGCGCAGACGGGCGAGTACGGCGATCTCGTCGAATCGGGCGTGCTCGATCCGACCAAGGTCACGCGCACCGCGCTGCAGAACGCGGCGTCGGTGGCCGGGCTGCTGCTGACGACCGATGCGACCGTGTACGAAGCGCCGAAGGATGCGGCGCCGGCCGCCGTACCGGGCGGCCCGGGTGCGGGCGGACCGGGGTTCGATTTCTGATGACGCAGCGTGCGCGCCGGTTCGCCGGCGCGCGCGGCCTGGCAGGACGCTGCAACGCGTGGCGACGAAAGTCGTCACGCGTTGTTCGTTTTGGCTGTCGATCGCGATTTCGGCCGCGTGGTATTGCACGATGGCGGTGCTCGCGTCGCCTCCGTCGGTACGCCGGCTGCTGGTCCGGCCCAAGGCCGTGCTCGATACGGCGGCCGGGCTGCTGCTGATGGGCGTGGGTGGGCGGATGCTGGCAGGACGCTGACCCTCTGCGTCCTTGTCTTTTTTCGGAGCCCTCGCCGCTTGGTTGCCATGCTGCACCAGCGCGCGTCCGTGACCGTGCGGGCGCGGCTCCATCGGTGCCCAATACGAAATTTTAATGCCTGGCCCCCGCGTATCTGACACCGTCTTTACGCGCGGTTGACTAGGATTTCCGTGTCATCCCGACACGGAGCAGTCCGCATGCAAACGCATCAGGTCGCCGTCGGCGGCCAACCCACCCTCCCTCACCGACGCGGCGGCTTGCCATTCGTGCCCCGGCTCGCCGATGCCTGTCCGCCGGACAACATCCTGCTCGATGTGCCCGTGGAAGGCGCGATTCAATTGTTCGACCTCGTCGCATGCCATGTCGCGCGCGGCAGCGGCGTATCCGCGGAGCGGATCGGGGCCGAACTGATCAAGCGCGAACGACTCGGCTCGACCGGCCTCGGGCAAGGCGTCGCGATTCCGCATGCGCGCGTCGACGGGCTCGGTTCGGCCGTCGCGCTGTTCGTCCGCGCGCGGCACCCGTTCGTGTTCAATGCGCCGGATCACAAGCCCGTGGGCGAATTCGTCGTGCTGGTGCTGCCGCTCGCGGACGACCGCGCGCACCTCGAACTGCTCGCCAACGCCGCGCGATGGTTCAGCGAACGCGCGATCCGGCAGGCGGCGCGCGACGCGCAAACGCCCGACGAGATTTACCGGCTCATGCAACGCGCGGTTTGACCCAACGTCGCGCAACGACAGGTATCTCCCCAATCATTTCGGATCCCCATGTTCCCAGACCCTGAAACTTCCCCGCCACGCGTGGCCGGCCTGACCCGCTCGCTGCCGTTCATGCAGGCGCTGCACGGACAGACCGTCGTCATCGTCGACGGCGGTGCCGCCAGCGACGTCCACACGCGCTCCGCCTTCGCGCAGGATGTCGCGCTGCTCGCGCTCACCGGCATCCATCCGATCGCGATCCAATGCATCCCGACTGCGTCCGGCGCGCAATCGGTCCACACGACACACGCCGCCATGGCCGGCGTCAATCACGAACTGGTGCGCCTGATCGGCAGCCACGGCGCCCGGGCGATCGGCATCGACGGTCACGACGGCGGCCTGCTGGTCGCCAGCGCCGAATCCGACCACGCGGACACGAGCAAGGTCGCGCGGTTCGACGTCACCGCGTTGAACGCGTTGCTCGACAACGGACTAGTGCCGGTCGTGATGCCGGTCGCACCGGACGACGCGGGCCATGATCGGCTGCTGCGCCCGGAACGGCTCGGCAGCCTGTTCGCGCAACGCACGGGCGCCGTTACGCTGGCGATGATGGTCGACAGCGCATGGCTGCGCGAACTCGGCGAACTCACCGGGCTGTACGGCATCACGGAGCTGAAGCAATGGCTCGCCGAGCATCCGGCCGCCGACGCGGCGCCGTGCGTACGGGACGCGCTCGATGCGCTCGCACACGGCGTGCAGAACGTCCATCTCGCCGATATCGGGCAACCCGAATCGCTGATCGACGAACTATTGACGGAGGAAGGATCGGGGGTCGTGTTCTGCCGGCGCGGCAACACCGATCTGCTGTCGGAAACTCGTCGCTACTTCGCCGATTCGGCGTGCGTGCTGCGCGACGGGTTCAATGTCGAGCAGAAGCCGGTCGTGCGCTTCTGATCGCGTAATCAAAACGCTTGCGGCGGCCCGCAAAGGCCGCCGCAAGCGGACAACATCAACATCAGCGCGAAAACGTCAACGCCGCGCCGCCAGTCTCCTGACGACACTCACCAGCGCATCGACTTCATCGCACGTGTTGTAGAAGGCGAGCGACGGCCGCACCGTGGCTTCGAGCCCGAAGCGCCGCAGAATCGGTTGCGCGCAGTGATGCCCCGAGCGCACCGCAATGCCCTCTTCGTTCAGCGCCTGCCCGACTTCCTCGGTTTCATAGCCCTTCAGCACGAACGACAGCACGCTCGCCTTGTCGCGCGCGGTACCGACGAGCCGCACGCCCGGCACCGGCGCGAGCACGCTCGTCGCATACGCGAGCAGATCGTGCTCGTAGCGAGCGATGTTCTCGATGCCGACACGGTTCACGTAGTCGAGCGCCGCGCCGAGCCCCACCGCATCCGCGATGTTGCCGGTGCCGGCTTCGAAGCGGTTCGGCGGCGGCTGGAACACCGTGCGCTCGAACGTCACGTCCGCGATCATGTTGCCGCCACCCTGCCACGGCGGCATGTCGTCGAGGATCGCGCGCTTGCCGTACACCACGCCGATCCCGGTCGGCCCGTAGATCTTGTGCCCGGAGAACACGAAGAAATCCGCGTCGAGCGCCTGCACGTCGACACGCATGTGCGAGATCGACTGCGCACCGTCGACCAGCGCCTTCGCGCCCGCGCGATGCGCAAGCTCGACGATCTCCTTCACCGGCACGACCGTGCCGAGCGCGTTCGACACCTGCGTGACCGACACGATCTTCGTGCGATCGTTGAGCAGCTTCCGGTATTCGTCGAGCAGGACCTGCCCCGAATCGTCGACCGGAATCACGCGCAGCTTCGCGCCCTTGAGCGCGGCAAGCTGCTGCCACGGCACGATGTTCGCGTGATGCTCGAGATGCGACACGACGATCTCGTCGCCTTCGCCGACGTTCTGCACGCCCCACGTCTTCGCGATCATGTTGATCGCCTCGGTCGTGCCGCGCACGAACACGATCTCGTCGGGCGACGATGCGCCGATGAAGCGCTGCACCGTTTCCCGTGCATGCTCGTACGCATCCGTCGCGCGGCCGGCCAGTGCGTGCGCCGCGCGGTGGATGTTCGAGTTCTCGTGTGCGTAGAAGTACGCGAGGCGGTCGATCACGGCCTGCGGCTTGTGCGTCGTCGCCGCGTTGTCGAACCAGACGAGCTGCTTGCCGTTCACGCGCTCCTGCAGGATCGGGAAATCGCGGCGGATCGCGTTCACGTCGAACGGCGGATGAGTGCCGCGATACAGCTGGCCTTGCGGCTCGGCTGCGTGCGAGTCGTCGATGAAATAACGCGGCACATCCGCGCCCGACGCGCTCGACACCGGCACGTCGCGCTGCACGGCGAGCAGCGCGCGCAGCGCATCGTCGCCCGGCAACCCGAACGCTTCCGGCGACACGAGGCCGTTCGACGGCACGACGATGTCCTGCGGCGTCCCCTGCCAGCCCTGCAGCGAACCGTCGGTAAAGTAGTACGGCGACGCCTTCGCCGCGCCTTCCGGTGCCGGCGCATTCACCTGCGGCACGCCGAGCGCCGCGCCGCCGACGCGCGGCTCCAGCGCGGGCGCGATCGATACGACGTTGTCGGGCAGCCCGTTCTGCGCGGCCGCATGCGGCGCGAGCGCGGGTGCGCGGTTGCCGAGCGACAGCACGTGCGTCGGCGCGGACGGCGCGAGGTTCGCGCCCGGTACCTTGCCTTGCGGCAGCGCGAGCCCCGGTACGCCGGTGCCCGCCCCGCCCGGGCCCGCGAGCGGCGAACCGCCCGGTACCGGGTTGCTCACCGACGCGAGAATCGGCGCCGCGGCCGGCAAGGCCGACGGCACGCCGCCGACCGCGCCGCTGCCCGCCGACAACCCGGGTGCGGTGGCCTGCCCGGGCGGCGTCGCGAAGAACTCGGACGCGAGCCGCGCGAGCGTCGCCGGGTCGGGCAAGCCGGCCGGCAGCGGCGCATGCGGCAACGCGTGCGCGTCGCCGCCGGCCAGGCCGGGATTAACGGTAGGTGTCGGGATAGTCATGGAACTTGGCGATTTCGACGTCATCGAGGACAGCCAGCGCATCCGGCGAATGGACCGCGAGCGAGCAATACAACGAGATCAGGTACGACGCGATCGCCTGGTTGTTGATCCCCATGAAGCGCACCGACAGGCCCGGCCCCTGCTCGCCCGCGACGCCCGGCTGATACAGGCCGACGACGCCCTGACGCTTGTCGCCGACGCGCAGCAGCAGGATCTTGGTCTTGCCGTCCGCGACCGGCACCTTGTCCGACGGAATCAGCGGAATGCCGCGCCACGTGAGGAACTGCGAGCCGAACAGGCTGACCGTCGGCGGCGGCACGCCGCGCCGCGTGCATTCGCGGCCGAACGCGGCGATCGCGAGCGGGTGCGTGAGGAAGAATGCCGGCTCCTTCCACACCTTCGTCAGCAGCTCGTCGAGATCGTCCGGCGTCGGCGCGCCCGTCAGCGGGAAGATCCGCTGTTCGTCGGTCACGTTCGCGAGCAGCCCGTAGTCGGGGTTGTTGATCAGCTGGCTTTCCTGCAGCTCCTTGATCGTCTCGATCGTCAGGCGCAGCTGTTCCTTGATCTGGTCATGAGGACTGCTGTAAAGATCGGAGATCCGCGTATGCACGTCGAGCACCGTGCTCACCGCGTTCAGGAAGTACTCGCGCGGCTGCTCCTCGTACGGCACGAACGTCTGCGGCAGCACGCTTTCGTCCTCGAGCTGCGTGCACGCGGCACGCACGGCTTCCGGGTTCTTCACCTGGTTCAGGCGATAGATGCCGGCCTCGACCGGCACCCATTGCAGCAGATGGGTCAGCCAGCGCGGCGTGATCGTGGAAAGCTGGGGGACGGTCTTGGTAGCGTTCGCTAGTTGGCGGGCGGCGTGATCGCTCAGCGCAGCCGTGCCGCTTGCAACGGTCGACATGTGTGGCTCCGGGTTCTTAAGATGAAAAACGGGATTGCTTATGACGCTGGGTGATTATCGGAAGCACGCCCCTGCCGGCTCAACATGCTATAGCCGTCAGGTCATGCACCCGAAAGGGGAAACGGTGCGAGCGGCCTCAGGTGACGTACGCACCCGGCAGCAGCGTCGAGATCGACACGTCGAACGCGCGCGCGATCTTGTCGGCCGTGACGATCGACGCGATCGCCTCGCCGCGCTCGATCTCGCCGACGTACGAGCGGTTCAGCCCGGCATGCTCGGCCAGTTGCTCCTGCGACCACGTGCGCGCTTCGCGCAGCTTGCGCACGGTGGCGCCGAAGTGATGGATGAGGTCGCTCATCGCGCCTCCTAGGCAACGCGCGCCGCCGTGCGCGGCGCGGCGTTCGCTTCGCTGCGCAGCACGGCCTGCGTGACGTTTTCGCCGGCCGGCACGTCCTGCGTGAGCCACACGTTGCCGCCGATCACCGCGCCGCGCCCGATCGTCACGCGGCCGAGGATCGTTGCGCCCGCATAGATCACCACGTCGTCCTCGACGATCGGATGGCGCGCGAGCCCTTTCTCCAGATGGCCGGCCGCATCGCGCGGGAAGCGCTTCGCGCCGAGCGTGACGGCCTGGTACACGCGCACGCGCTCGCCGATGATCGCCGTCTCGCCGATCACGACGCCCGTGCCGTGGTCGATGAAGAAGCCCGCGCCGATGCGCGCGCCCGGATGAATGTCGATGCCCGTTTCCGCATGCGCCTGCTCGGCGATGATCCGCGCGAGCAGCGGCAGGCCGAGCCCGTACAGTTCGTGCGCGAGCCGGTGATGAATCATCGCGAGGATGCCCGGATAGCACAGCAGCACCTCGTCGACGCTGCCGGCCGCCGGATCGCCGTGAAACGCCGCCAGCACGTCGCTGTCGAGCAGCCGGCGAATCTCCGGCAAGCGTGCGGCGAACGCCTGCACGGCCTTCGACGCGACTTCGTCGAGGTTGTCTACCGGCCCGTCGGCATTGCGGTGACGCGCCGCGTAGCGCAATTCGAGCGTCACCTGCGTGAGCAACGCATTCAGCGCCGCGTCGAGCGCGTGGGCCACGTGGAAGTTCTCGCTTTCCTGCCGCAGGTCGGGCGGCCCGAGCCGCATCGGGAACAGCACGCCTTTCAGTGCGCCGACGATCTGCGCGAGCGCTTCGCGCGCCGGCAAATCGCGCCCGCCGGGTTCGAGCGAACGCCGCTGCTTTTCGCGCCATGCGCGACGCACCGTCTGCAGCGATTGAACGATGTCGTCGATATCGAATGCGGCCATGCTGCTTTCTCCCCGTAACCGCCGTGAATCAATCCTGCGCCCAAGGCAGGCCGCGGAAGCGCCAACCGTTTTGGCCGCCGCGATGCTGCCGCTCGTCGAGGTCGCCCTCGAAGCCTTCGAGCACATTGAAAACCTGCGTGAAACCGCCCTTCGCCGCGGCCTCGGCCGCCTGCGCCGAGCGGTTGCCGCTGCGGCACAACAGCAACACGACCGCGTCCTTGCCGGTCTTCGCTTCCAGTTCGCGCACGAAGCGCGGGTTGCGCGTCAGGCTCGTACCGGTCGCCCACGGAACGTGCAGCGACTCCGGCACGTAGCCGACGAATTTCCGTTCCTCGGCCGTGCGCACGTCCACCAGCACGGCGTCGCCCGCCGAAAACAACGCCCACGCGGTTTCCGGCGCAACGCCGCCCGCGTAGGGCTTGCCGGCCGCCAGGGCCGCCGCGCGGGCGTCTTCGAGCGCCTGCTGCGCAGCGGTTCGTTCTTCCAGTTCAACCGTCATGACACTTCCTTGTATTCTCAGATTCGTATGAACAAAGACACCGGGAATGCGGCCGTTGCAGCTTGCGTGCTGTCTATAGCCGTCAACGCCACTATGCGAGTGCCGTCGGGGAAGCAGAACCAATAAAAATTCATTTCCTAATCAGCGCCGCGGGGAATGCAATAGCAGACGCGCGCTATTGGCGCGCGGTTGATGGCGGGTTGGAAAGGGAGGACGAGGGCCGTTCGATGGCGTGTATCGAAGGGATTTGAAAGGAAGGGGAAGAACGATCAGCGCGGCATTCGGCGCATCGTCACGGAATCCGAAATGGAACGGATCAGGCCATGCACCGACGACGCCACCGAGCCTCGCCGATGCATGGGTTCTTCAGGATGTCATACCACCGGGTCGACCGGCACAACCGGCACCCCACGCGCCTCGATATCGCGCCCGGCAAGCAGGCACAGATCCTCGCGATGATGCGTCGCGACCACCTGCACGCCCACCGGCACGCCGTTCACGAGCGCAGTCGTGACGGCCAACCCCGGCAGCCCCATCGCGGGTAGCGCGCGCAACGTGAGCTGCGCTTCCCACACGCGATCGAACCCTTCCGGCCCTTGCCGGTCGAGATCGTCGGGAAACGGCAGTTCCGATGAAACGGGCAGCAACAGCACCGGATATTCATCTAGAAACAGCCGCCATTGCCGCGTCAACGTCGTGCGCCGGACCAGCGCACGGCTGATCACATCCGCCGGCAGATCGCGCACCTTGCCGCGCACGGCGGCGATCACCGCAGCCGCGCCCGGATCGCCGTCTTGCTCGACCGCATTCGCCAGCGCGTCGAAACCATCGCCGAGCCACAGCTGCTCCTGCAGCAGCGCAGCCTCGCGCATCGGCGGCGTATCGTCGATCTCGTCGACGGTCCAGCCGGCATCGACGAGCCGGCGCGCGGCATCGCGCAACGCGACCTCGACTTCGGGCACGACCGCCAGGCCGCGCGGACGCACGCACAGCGCCGCGCGCTTCGCCACCTCGGGCCCGTCGAACGGCACCGCGACGTGCCACGGATCGCGCGGGTCCGGCGCGGAGAACGCCCGCAGCGCGAGCGAGAGATCGTCGATCGTGCGCGCGATCGGCCCGGCCGCCGACATCAGTTGCGCGCCGATCGCCCGCTCCGGCGACGACGCATTGAACGCCGGCACGCGGCCGAGCGACGGCCGGATCCCGTGTACGCCGCACGCATAGGCCGGGTAGCGCACCGAGCCGCCGATGTCGGTGCCGACCGCGAGCGGGCCGATCCCGGCGGCCACGGCCGCCGCCGCGCCGCCGCTCGATCCGCCCGGCGTCAGCGACGGATTGCGCGGGTTGCGCGTATGGCCATGCACGAGGTTAGACGTGAACCAGCGCAGTGCGAACGTCGGGGAATTGGTGCGGCCGAGCAACACCCCGCCAGCCTTCCGGATGTTCGCGACCACCGGGCTGTCGGCACGCGCGATCAGGTCGCGCTGCAGGCGGGTGCCGTTGGTCGTCGCAAAGCCGGCCTGATCGACGTTGATCTTCACGGTGACGGGGATGCCCGCGAGCGGCCCCGGATCGTCGCCGCGCGCGATCGCACGATCGACTTCGTCGGCCTGCCGCCGCACGTCGTCGGGACGATGTTCGACCACCGCGTTGATCGCCGGATTCACGGCATCGAGGCGATCCAGCACCGCGTCCGCCACTTCGCGCGCCGATACGTCGCGCTGCCGCACGCGTTTCGCGAGCTCGGTTGCCGACAGTTGCCAGAGTTCGGTCATGACTTCTCCTGGTGAAAAGACATCACGATCACGCGCGGCGCCGCACCGCCTCACGACAGCACGGCGCCGCATTCGCTCACTGCGTATCCTGCTTCGCGCGCTCGGCGGCGGCAATGATCGCGTCGGCCACGGCCTTCGGCTGGCTCAGCATCGCGACGTGGCTGGCATTCACGCGCGTGACCGTCGCGCCGATCCGCTTCGCCATCGCTTCCTGCAGCGTGGGATCGATCATCCGGTCCTGCGTCGCGACCACGACCGTCGACGGCTTCGCATGCCACGCGGCCTGCGTGACCTTCTCCGAAATGCACCCGCCGTACCACGGCCCCTGCGTCGCGGCAACGAGGCGCTGCTGCGCGGGCGGCAGATCCGGCGCGAAATCCTGCGCGATCGCCTTGTCCGACAGCCGTGCGAAACCGCCCGCGTCCTTGCGCAGCTCACCCGCCCATGACGGCGCCGGCAGCCCCTGCGTGACGTCCGCGATCGACTGGCCGTTGTCGGGCGCGAACGCCGCGACGTATACGAGCGACTTCACCTTGTCGTCGTTGCCCGCATCGCTGATCACGACGCCGGCCCACGAATGGCCGACCAGCACGACCGGTCCCTTCTGTTCGTCGATCGTGCGCTTCGTCGCGGCCGCATCGTCGGCGAGCGAGCTCAGCGGATTCTGCACCGACACCACGTGCAGGCCGCGCGCCTCGAGCAGCGGAATCACGCGATTCCAGCTCGACCCGTCGGCGAACGCGCCATGCACGAGCACGACGTTGGTGCCCTTCAGGTCTTCCTTCGGCGCGGCCTGCGCCGCGACCGCACCGAACAGTCCGCCGATCATCGCGGCGGATACCAGAGCGCGTTTCATCAAACCGGCCATCGTCATGCTCCTTTCTTTATCGTGTCGTTGAAGTGAAGTGCTGTCTGAGCGATCGCGCCTGCATGCGGCAGGCGCGACGCGAGATCACGAATGCGCGTACAGGTCGTCGGCGGCGTTGCGTGCGGCACGCGGCGGCGCGGCATCGCGATGGCCGGCCGGCGTCGACGCATCGGCCACGTTGTCGTCTTGCGACTTCGACGGGCCGTTCTGGTCGGAACGCGCGACCTGCTCGGCAGCCGCGACGGCATGCTCCGCGGCGGCGATGTCGTCCGGGTAATGCGCTTCGCTGCCGGCCGGGTTGTAGCCGGCCTTCTCGAGACGGATGAGGTCGGCGCGCACTTCGGCACGCGTGAGGCCGTGGCCGGTATCGGCGAACGACAATGCGGGTGCGACGGCGAGAATGGCAACGGCGAGGATTCGAGCGGCTTTCATGAGATTTCTCCTTGAACGAAGTTGGGTGGTCGATCACTTAGGCATCCGGTGCGAACGTCTGGCGCCGAACGTTTGCTGCATGTCGACAGTAGAACCCGCGCACGTATCCGGCATGTTTCCGAAACCGGGCTTTCTGCATGCCAGTTTTTCAGGAGCGGCCGCAGATACAGAGCGATACAAACCCGTTTGCCGAGGGGATTCGTTTCGCCTCGCGCTACGCACCACGAAAAAAGGCGTGCCTCGCGGGGCACGCCTTTCCTTCGCCTCCACACCGCCGTGTCACGTCACGGCGCGAGCCGCGTGAACACGTAGTCGTGGTTCTTCACCCGTGCCTGATGGCACGCAAAGCACGTCTGATGCTGGCCGATGTCGGCCGGCACGCCGTTGACGAAGCGCCCGAATCCCCAGCCGCCCGTCGCCGCGTAACGGCGTGAATCCTTCACCATCACCTGCACGGTCGTCGCCTGGCCGGGCACCGTCGCGGGCGCGAACTCGTCGGACTGCTTGCGCTTGTATGCGAGCTTCACGAGGATCGTGCCGTCCGGAAACGGCAGCGTCGCCTGTTCGAGCGCACGGATCGCGACCGGATTGCCGAGCACCACGCGCAGTTCGTCGAGCGGGGCCGCCTCTTCGGCCGGCGCGACCATCTCCCACTTCCGGTAGCCGGGCGGAATCGTCACGCCGTAGATCGGCGACGCGGCCGCGGCCGGTTTCGGCTGTTCCGCGAACGCGGCCGGCCCGCTCGCCGACCACGCGCCGGCCAGCAGCACACCCGCGACGAGCGCACGACGCACACCGCGCCGCCCGAACCCTACACGGGCCCGCATCACAGATGCTCCACTTGCAGGATCGCATCGGCGAATGCCTGCGGCGCTTCCTGCGGCAGGTTGTGGCCGATGCCGCCGGTGATGGTCCGGTGCTGATACTTGCCGGTGAACTTCTTCGCGTACGCGGCCGGCTCCGGATGCGGCGCGCCGTTCGCGTCGCCTTCCATCGTGATCGTCGGCACGGTGATCGCAGGCCCCGCCGCGAGACGCCGCTCGATGTCGTCGTATTGCGCTTCGCCCTTCGCGAGCCCGAGACGCCAGCGATAGTTGTGGATCACGACGGCCACATGATCGGGATTCCGGAACGATGCGGCCGAGCGTGCATAGGTTTCATCGGAGAACTGCCACTTCGGCGACGCGAGCTGCCAGATCAGCTTGTTGAACGCCTCGCGGTTCTGCGTATAGCCGAGTTCACCGCGCTCGGTCGTGAAGTAGAACTGATACCACCACTGGAATTCGGCCTGCGGCGGCAGCGGCTTGGCGTTCGCCGCCTGGCTGCCGATCAGGTAGCCGCTCACCGACACCAGCGCCTTCACGCGCTGTGGCCACAGCGCCGCGATGACGTCGGCCGTGCGCGCGCCCCAGTCGTAGCCGCCGAACACCGCGCGGTCGATCTTCAGCGCGTCCATCAGCGCGACGATGTCGACGGCCGTCACCGCCTGCTGGCCGTTGCGTACCGTGTCGGCCGAGCGGAACGTCGTCGAGCCGTAGCCACGCAGGTACGGCACGATCACGCGATAGCCGGCCGCGACGAGCAGCGGCGCGACGTCCGCGTAGCTGTAGATATCGTACGGCCAGCCATGCAGCAGGAACACGACGGGTCCGTTCTTCGGGCCGAGATCCGCATACCCGACGTTGAGCACGCCCGCGTCGATCTGGTGGATCGTGCCCAGCGACGCGACGCCGGCCGGGCGCTTCGCCGCGGATGCATCGGGCGCCGACTGCGCCTGCGCGAGTGCGCTGAAGCCGAGGTCGGCCAGGCTCAGGCTCGCCAGCGTCGAGCCCAGGATCAGGCGGCGGCGGGTGTTCACGGTATCAGGCATGACTCGTTCTCCATTGTCGATCGCTAAGGAAAGGGCCCGCGGCACGTGCGGGCAATCGGTTCTCGCCATTCGCAGCGGCAGCGCGTGGCACCGCGCCGCCGTGTGAATCGCTTCACCGGTTTTATATCCGAACCGTCCGGACGCTTTGTATCTCAACGTATCCGTGTGCGAACACGACATACTGCGATTCAAAAATGGAGGGGAAAACGACGTTTCGGCACGGCCGCGCGGCACTCGCGGCCCCGTGCGCCGGCGAGTCAGAACAGCCTGGCGATCGCGGGCACGCTGAGCACCGCGACGTAATAGCCCATGAACTGCACGCCGGTGTTGAACGCGAACAGGCGCGACAGCATCCCGCCGAACAGGCCGATCGTCACGATCACGGCGAGCCCGAGCAGTTGCCCTTCCCACACGCCGATCACGACGATCAACCCCGCGAAGGTCGCGATGATCGCTTCGTGGCTCAGCTTGCGCGCGACGAACGACGCCGCGCGGTGCGCGTGGTGCATCGCGAGCGGATACGCGATCAGCGCGGCCAGCACGATCGACAGCAGCCCGTAGCCGAGGAACTCGGGCCAGCTCATCAGCGTATGCAGGTTGTGGATCTGCCCGCTCACCGCGTCGACCGTGAAGCGCGGCGGCGCATTGAACAGCGGCGCGGCCGGCCCGGCCGCCACCGGGCTCAGCGGCAGCCCGAACGCGATCAGCGGAATCAGCGCTTCGGCGATATAGGTGGCTTCGGTCACGCCGTTGCGTGCGGCGATCACGGTCGTCAGGCGCTGGTACGCATGACGCACGCGCGCGCCGACGATCTCGCCCATCAGCACCGTCATCGCGACCGGGCTGAACACGAACGTCGCGCTCGACACGGCCGCCGTGCCAACCGTCCACGCGACCTGCCCGCGGTCGAGTACCTTCAGCGGATTGGGGAAATAGCCGCGCCAGCTTTTCACGTCGGGCGCGAGCACGAATGTCGACGGCCCGTCGCGGCGCATGCGCCGCCGCTCGGCCGGCGACAGGATCGAGAACAGGTCGGCCACCAGCGGGCCGATCGCGATCCCGAGGAAGTAGCTGACACTCAGCTTCACGCCGTAATGCCCCGTGAGCGCCTGCAGCCCGACCACCAGCATCACGAACGGCACCAGCAGCAGCACCGACGCCCAGCGCCCCGCCGAGCAGTACGCGATGCCGACGGCCGCCGCGAGGAACACCCACGGCGCGGCCTTCGCGATCGCCGCGCCGAACGGCGCGAGCAACGACGCGAACAGCACCGCGAGCGGCAGCGCGACGAACGCGGCGACGATCGCGCCGGAGATCATCTTGCGCAGCGCGATGTGCGGCACGCCGAGCGCGCGCAGCAGCGTCGCCTGTTGCAGCAGCGGCGCGGCCATCGTGTCGCCGGGAATGCCGAGCAGCGCGGTCGGGATTGCATGCGTGATGTGCTTGGCCACTGCGCCCGCGAGGAAAAACGTGAACACGCCGGCCGGCGGCACGCCGAGCAGCGCGACGAGCAACGTGAGCGGCGCGATCGTCGTCGTTTCGTCGGTGCCGGAGATCAGCCCGATGCCGGAGAACACGATCGCGCCGAGCAGCCCCATCGCGAACGCGGCCGGCAACGCCTGCAGCAGTGCGTCCATCAGCGGCCTCCCGCGCGTGCGCGCCCGGTCGACGCGTCGTACGACGCAAACAGGTCGAGCAGCCCGAGTTCTTCCATCTCGGCGCGCGCGCTGGCCGACAGGTCGCTCGTCGCGCCGAGTCCGCCCGATGCTTCGGCGAGTTGCCGCAAGGCGTCGTCGCGCTCGGCGCTGCCCGCCGCATGTTCGATCACCGTGCGCTTCGGCTTGAACAGCACGGCGCAGATCGTGCCAGCCAGCAGGCAGCCGCCGAGGCCGATCAGCATCGCATAAGCGCGTGCGATCGCCGCGTCGTGCACGAACGATGCGAGCGCGATGCGGCCGATCTCGAACGCGCCGAGGCTGATCGCGATGCCGAGCAGCACCGACCACGCGAGATGCTTCGTCGCCACCGTGTCGCCCCATACCTCGACGAGCGTCGTGGCCGCCGCATCGGCGCCGGCCAACGGCCGGGTGCGATGCGGCGCGGGTGCGACGGCGCTTGAACCGGTCTGTTCCATGTGTCTCCTCCTGGTTTGATATGTCGCCGGCCATGCCGGCGCGGCGCGGACTGCACGCCGCATCGATCACGCGGCGCACAGCCGCGCGTCAGCCGCCGCTGCGGCCCGCGAGCAGCTCGACGGCGAAATCGGTACGCACGTCCTTCGCCGCGACCATCTGCTGCGCGATCCGGTCGATGTCGGTGCCGGTCGCGCCGGCCGCGACGGCGATGTTGCGCGCATGCAGCGCCATGTGGCCGCGCTGGATGCCTTCGGTCGCGAGCGCGCGCAGCGCACCGAGATTCTGCGCAAGCCCGACCGCAACCGCAATTTCGCCGAGTTCCTGCGCGGACGTCACGTTCATGATCTTCAATGCGAGGCGCGCGAGCGGATGCGTCTTCGTCGCGCCGCCGACGAGCCCGACCGGCATCGGCATCTCGATCGTGCCGACGAGGTCGCCGTTGGCGGCCTTCTCCCACGTCGTCAGCGACGTATAGCGGCCGCTGCGGCTCGCGTACGCATGCGCGCCGGCCTCCACCGCGCGCCAGTCGTTACCGGTCGCGACCACCACCGGGTCGATGCCGTTCATGATGCCCTTGTTGTGGGTCGCCGCGCGGTACGGATCGGTCGCCGCGAACACGTATGCGTCGATCACGCGGTCGATCACCGCTTCGCCGGCGTAATCGTCGGTCGCGAGCGTCGCGGCCGAGTACCGTACCTCTGCGCGCGCCAACCGCAGGTCGGCGAGGTTGGACAGTATCCGCAACCGTACCTGGCCGCCGGTAATCGCCTCGATGCGCGTCGCGACGGTTTCGGCCATCGTGTTGACCGTGTTCGCGCCCATCGCGTCACGCACGTCGACGATCAGGTGCGCGACGATCATCGCGCCGCGCGGCGTGTCGGGGAACACATGAACCTCGATGTCGCGGCAGCCGCCGCCGAGGCCGACCAGCACCTTGTCGCGACTGTTCGCGAGGGCGATCAGTTCGGCCGCATGACGCAGGATCGCGAGCCGCGCGCCATACGGATCGTCGACGCCGATCACCTGCACCTGCGCACGCATCAGCGGGCCGCTGCTCGACGTGCGGAAGCCGCCCGCCACGCGGGAAAGCTTCGCCATATACGATGCGGCCGCCACGATCGACGGCTCCTCGACGGCCATCGGCACGATCACGTCCCGATCGTTGATCCGGAAGTAGCCGGCCACCGCCATCGGCAGCTCGAACGTGCCGATCACGTTCTCGATCATCCCGTTCGCGGTATCGAGCGGCAGCGCGCCCGGTTGGGCGAGCAGCGCGTGCTCGGCATCGTCGAGCCCGACGGCACGGGACAAGTGGGACAGGCGTTGCTCGGGCGTCAGCGAGCGGAAGTTCGGCAAGGCGGAATCGATCGGCATGATGGGTTGACTGTTGCGGGTGGCGATGTCGCCCGTCGGTGCTTGCGGCGGGCGGCGGACAGCCGAATAATAGTCATGCTGTACCCATTGAAAAGGTACAGACGGCGCAGACAGTCACTCAACCGTACCCATGACAGTGGGCCGGCCCGACGGAAGATTCCGATGAAACAGCGTGCAAAAGCCAGCCTGTCTGGCGCGATGGCGGACAATCTCGCCAGACAGATCGAGGAAGGGGTGTTGGCGGCCGGCACGAAACTGCCGTCGATCAGGGAATACGCTGAGGCATCCGGCTGCTCGAAGAACACCGTGATCAGCGCGTTCGAGATGCTCGCGGCCGACGGCCTGATCGAGCCGCGCCGCGGCTCGGGTTTCTTCGTCACACGACGCGCGGCGGCCGCGCCCGACCTCGACGAGCCGAGCTCGCTCGACCGCGCGATGGACATCGTGTGGCTGATGCGCGAGCAACTGCACGCGAAGCCCGACGTGCTCAATCTCGGCGAAGGCTTCCCGCCGATCGAATGGCTCGAGGAAACGCGGTTGAACCAGTACCAGCAGCGCATCATGCGCACGAGCGCCGCGTCGCTGTTCCGCTACGGCAGCCGCTTCGGCTACCTGCCGCTGCGCCAGTCGCTGCAGCAGAAGCTCGCCGGCTACGAGATCGAGGCGCCGCCCGCGCAGATCGTGCTCACGCACGGCGCGAACCAGGCGATGGACCTCGTGCTGCGCTATTTCGTGCGCCCCGGCGACACCGTGCTCGTCGACGATCCCGGCTACTACCCGCTGTTCGGCAAGTTGAAACTGAGCGGCGCGAACATCGTCGGCGTGCCGCGTGAGATCGACGGCCCCGATGTCACGAAGCTGGCCGAGCATATCGCCACGTACCGGCCGAAGCTGTTCTTCACGCAATCGGTCGGCCACAACCCGACCGCAACCGATACGAGCGCGGCCAAGGCGCACCGCATCCTGCAACTCGCCGACGCGCACGACCTGATCATCGTCGAGGACGATGCGCTGGCCGACCTGCGGCCGCGCTCGCTCACGCGCATCGCGACGCTCGACCAGTTGCGCCGCACCATCTATATCGGCAGTTTTTCGAAATCGGTGTCGGCCGCGCTGCGTGTCGGGTTTCTCGCGTGCAATGCGGCGCTTGCCAGCGATCTCGCCGACGTGAAGATGCTGACGCACGTCAGCAGCTCGGAATACTGCGAACGCACGCTCGATGCGATCGTCAGCGATGGCCATTTTCTCAGGCATACGAATCATCTGCAGGAGAAGCTGCGACGCGCGACCGGCACCGCGCTCGATGCACTCGGCCGTCTCGGCGCGGAAGTCTATCGGCCGTGCGAGCAGAACCTGTATCTATGGGCCGCACTGCCCGGCTGGCCGGATTCGATGCCGCTCGCGCAGGCGCTGCTGGAGCGCGGCGTGATCCTCGCGCCCGGGGCGGTGTTCTCGCCGCAGGCCGATCGGCCGTCGAAGTATTGCCGCTTTAACGTCGCGTATCTGGCGGACAAGCGGTTTGCGCAGGCGTTGCAGGCGGTGACCTGAAAACGAACACGAGCCGCGCAACAACCGGCCCGCATTCGTCGCGCTACCCCGCTTACACGCGCCGCAACGGCCGGAACCCGGCACGCACTTCACGCGCAAACAATTCCGGCTCCTCCCATGCCGCGAAGTGTCCGCCCTTGTCGACTTCGTTGAAGTAGATCAGGTTGTGATAACTGCGCTCGGCCCAACTGCGCGGTGCCTGATAAATCTCGCCCGGAAACACCGTGATCGCCGCCGGCAACGAGATATCCACCGCGTTGAAGTTGTTCGAGTGATCCTCCCAGTAGATCTGCGCGGCCGACGTCGCGGTGTTCGTCAGCCAGTACAACGAAATGTCGTCGAGGATCTCGTCGCGCGGAATCGAGCGTTCCGGCACGCCCCCGCTATAAGTCCACTGCGAAATCTTGTCGTACATCCACGCGGCCTGCCCGGACGGAGAATCCGCCAGCGCATAACCGACCGTCTGCGGCCGCGTGACCATCATCGCCGAGTAGCCGCAGTTGTCGCGATAGAACGTCGCGAGCCTCTCGTACGCGGCCTTCTCCTTCGGCGACAACGAAGCCGGCGCGGGCGCATCGGTCGCGAGCAGCGTCGCGATGTCCGGCGGCACCGTCGCCGGCATGTTCACGTGAATCCCGGCCAGACCCTGCACGCGCTGCATCGCCATCCGGTGCGAGATCACCGAGCCGCAGTCGCCGCCCTGCGACACGAAGCGCGTATAGCCGAGCCGCGCCATCAGCTCGCCCCACGCTCGCGCGATGTGATCGGAGCCCCAGCCCGTCTTCGTCGGCCGGCCCGAGAAGCCGAAGCCCGGCAGCGACGGCACGACGACGTGGAACGCGTCGTCCGCGCTCGCGCCGTGCGCGGTCGGGTCGGTCAGCGGGCCGATCGCCTTCAGCAACTCGAAGATCGAACCGGGCCAGCCGTGCGTCATGATCATCGGCATCGCGTTCTCGTGCCGCGAGCGGACGTGAATGAAATGAATGTCGAGCCCGTCAATTTCCGTGATGAACATCGGGAAACCGTTCAGGCGCGCCTCGCCCTTGCGCCAGTCGTAGTCGGTGCCCCAGTAGCGCAGCAGTGCCTGCATGCGCGCGAGCCGCACGCCCTGCGATTCGTCGGCGACGGTCTCGCGGCCCGGCCAGCGCGTCGCGGCAATGCGACGGCGCAGGTCGGCCACGGCTTCATCGGGAATGTGTGCGGTGAACGGGCGTATGCCGCTCGCGCCGGTGGCGGCATGCAGCGCGGTGGGCAGCATCGCCGACACCCCGGCGGCCACGGAAGTGGCCAGCAGGTGGCGACGCATCGGGGAAAACGGTGTGGAAGACATCGTTCGGCATCTCCTTTCGTGAAGTGGAAAGTGAACATGCCGCGCGCGGAATCGCGCCCAGGCTTTCAATCAGGCGCGCCCTCGTCACGCGGCGTCGCCTATTCGAAAGGTCTGATGTATCCCGGATTTGTCTGATTTGTACGCGTTTGTAGCTGTTGCGTGGTGAGCGGCCACGCCTGTATGGCCGCTCGCCGGTGCGGCGCTCAGAGCGCCTTGACGATCGCGCCGTCGACGCGAATGTTCTGCCCGGTGATATAGCCCGCGCCGTCGGACAGCAGGAACGCGACCGTCTTCGCAATCTCGCCGGTCTTGCCGAAGCGCCCGGCCGGAATGCGCGCGACGATCTCCGGCGTTTCCGGCCAGCTGTCGATGAAGCCCGGCAGCACCGCGTTCATCCGGATGTTCTCGGCCGCATAGCGTTCCGCGTAGAGGCGCGTCCATGCGCTCAACGCCGCGCGCAGCGCCGACGACACGGGCATCGGCTGCTCCGGCGCGTCCGCAGCGAAGCTCGAGATGTTCACCACCGCGCCGCCGCCCTGCTTCTGGAAGATCGGCGTCACGCGGCGCATCACGCGCACCACGTTCAGCAGGATCAGGTCGAGCCCCGCGTGCCAGTTGTCGTCGGTGATCGCCAGCAGCTCGCCCTTCGGCGGATGGCCGGTGTTGTTCACGACCGCGTCGATCCGCCCGTAGCGCGCGATCGTTTCCTGCACGAGCTTGTCGATGTCGGCTTCTTCCGTCACCGAGCCCTGGATGCCGAAGCCGCCCAGTTCTTCGCCGAGCGCCACCGCGCTGCCCGACGGCGACATCAGCGCGACGCGATAGCCCGTCGCCGCCAGTTCGCGCGCGATCGCCGCGCCCATGCCCTTGCCCGCCGCCGTGATCAACGCCACTTTTTCTACAGTCACGATGTGCTCCTCGTTCCAATTCTGCCGCCGCGCAGCCGCCATTCGGCGCGCCATGGTGGTAATGTAGGCGCATCGATTCCGACTGTCGAACCAGTATTTCTGCCGCCAGCCGATAGTTTTTCTACAGCCTGACGATGCCGCCACGCCCTTCCCGCCTGCCGCCGCTGAATGCGCTTCGTGCGTTCGAAGTGTCCGCGCGGCACCTCAATTTCCGCGCCGCCGCCGACGAGATCGGCGTCACGCAGGGCGCCGTCGCGCAGCAGGTGCGCCACCTCGAGGACGTGCTCGGCCTGAAGCTGTTCGAGCGCCTGCCGCGCGGCCTCGCGCTCACGCACGACGGCGCCGCGTATTTCTCCGACGTGCAGCGCGCGCTGCATGCGATCGCCGACGCGACCGACAAGCTCGTCAAACGGCGCGCCGCGCTCACGATCAGCACGACGCCGTCGTTCGCGTCGAAGTGGCTGATCCCGCGGCTCGCGCAATTCACCGAGGCACACCCCGACTACGACGTGCGCGTGATCGCCGATCCGCAGATCGCGACGTTCCGCCACGATGGCGTCGATCTTGCGATCCGCTACGGCAAGCCGCCGTTCGGCAAGCATCTCGCCACCCATGCGCTGTTCCCGCTCGACGTATGCGCGGTGTGCAGCCCGTCGGTGCTGACCGCGCCGGCTTCGCCGCGCGCGCTCGCCGGGCAGGTGCTGCTGCACGATGCGCATGACCTGTGGCCCGAGTTCCTCGCGGCGATGCCCGCACCGGTCGACATCGATCCGCACAAGGGGCTGCGCTTCAACCAGACGTCGCTCGCGATCGATGCGGCCGTCGCCGGCCAGGGCATCGCGCTCGCGACCGAGCCGCTCGTCGAGCGCGACATCGCCGCTGGCCGGCTGTGCAAGCCGTTCGACTTCGCGTTTCCGCTGTCGATGGGGTTTTATCTCGTGTATCCGGCCGAGCGCCGCGACGACGATGCGATCGCGGTGATGCGCGCGTGGATGATCCAGGCCGCGTCGGACGGGCGGCCTTGAGCGGATCGGGTGCGCTTGGCCAGCGTCAGGGCGCGATCCAGCGGGCTTCGTAGCCGCGTTCGTTCAGTTCGAATACCGCGCGGCGATGGCCGGCGCGCGCGAGTTCGAGCCAGTCGATGCGCGTGACCGTCATGTGGATCAGGCAGAAGTTTTCGTAGCCGTCTGCGGCGGGTGCGGTGCTGTCGAGATGCGCGGCTTCCGGCGACACGACCGGCGTGCCGGGCGGCAGCGGCGCACGATACAGCAGCAGCGTATGCGGACGGCTCGCTTCCCAGATCGCGCGCCGTTGCGCTTCGTCTTCGCAGATCGTCGCCACGCCTTCCGCGCGAATCTGCACGAGCGCGTCGAGATCGTTGGCGACGATCGAGAGACGCGGATCGCGACGCAACTCCGCAACCTTCGCCGAACGTGCATCGATATGAAACGACAGCACGCGCTCGACGCGATTCACCTGGCGCAACACGATCGTCCGAACCTTCGGTGCACCATCGAGGCCGAGCGTGGCCGCCTGCAGCATCGTGAACGGCGAGCGCTGCACGTTGACGCCGGATTCGAGGCAGGACCACAGGCGGTCGTAGGTTTGCGCGAGCGAGTCGGTGGTCGAGTCGGTGGTCGAGTCGGACATGGGGCGGTGGCGATCGTCGGTGTTTCGATCGCGCCAGCTTAACCGTTTGTTTCGGCGACGACTCGCATGGGATGCGCCGCCGCCGTTGTGCCGGTCAGTTGTAGCCGAGCACGACCGGCGCCGCATCGCCTGCATCGGGCGCCGGCTCCGCGCCGAAGCGGCCGAGCACGTCGGCCACATATTGCGGCCCGGCGCTGATCTGCGACGAGCGATGCTTCGCCGGCTGCTTATACGCGGCGCTCGCCGCCGCCCCCATCGATGCCGTTTCGTTGACGGTGATATTCACGCTGATGTCTCCTCACGCGGCCAGCGCCGCACCATACGCGCGCACGAGGCGCGCGACGCCTTCCCGGATCGCATCGACGTCCGGCGCGGCGAATGACAGGCGCAGCGACGCTGCGTCGACGTTGTCCGCGAAGAACGCCTTGCCGGGCACGAACACGATCTTGTTGGCAATTGCCTGTTGCAGCAGCACGTCCGACGACACCGCGCCGATCCGCGCCCACACGAACATCCCGCCTTCGGGACGATGGAATTCGATCGCATCGCCGAACCCGTCGCGCAGCGCGTCGCACATCGCGTCGCACTTACGCCGGTACGCGGCCGTGATGCGCGGCAGATGACGTTCGAGCGCACCGTCGGCCAGATATTCGGCGGCGGTGGCCTGCGTCCACGGCGTGCTGCACAGGTCGACCGTCTGCTTCGCAATCACGCAGCGCCGCGTGATCTCGGCCGGTGCGATCGTCCAGCCCACGCGCAGCCCCGGCGCGACGATCTTCGACAGGCTCGCGAAATGCACGAGCCAGTCGCGCGCGCCGTCCACCTCGCCGGCCAGCGCGAGCATCGACGGCACGGCTTCGCCGGCGAAACGCAGGTCGCCGTACGGATCGTCCTCGACGATCAGGAAACGGTATTGCACCGCGAGACGCAGCAGCTTCAGCCGGCGTGCGCGCGTGAGCGTCGCACCCGTCGGGTTCGCGAAGGTCGGGACCGTGTAGAGCAGCTTCGGCTGCGCGATCGCGCCGGACGCGAGTTGCGCCGCGAGGCGGTCGACGTCGAGGCCTTCGCCATCGACCGGAATCGTCACGATGCGCGCCTGTTGCAAACGCATGGCCTGCAGCGTGGCCGGGTACGCCGGCTGTTCGGTCAGCACGACGTCGCCGGGCGACACCATCACGCGCAGCAGCAGGTCGAGGCCTTGCTGCGAACCGGTCGTGACGAGCAGTTCGGCCGGCGTGCAGGCGACGCCGCGACGCGCCATCAGCGCGATCAGTTGCTGCTTCAGTTCGGCGAGGCCGTCGGTCGGGCCGTATTGCAGGCAGCGGACGGGCTGTGCGTACGCGCGTTCGGCGGCCGCGTTCAGGCCATCGACGTCGAACAGGTCGCTCGCCGGATAGCCGCCCGCGAAGGAAATCATGCCCGGTTCGGACAGGTACTTGAACAACTCGCGGATCGGCGAGCCGGCAGGGTTTTGGAATGAGGGCGTGAACGCGTACATGTCGTCGTGTGCTGGTGGGCGCGGACGGCCGGGATAGCCGCCGAGTGCCGGCCGCCAAGGCGCTTCTGGCGCCGCGGCGGTGAATTCGAGCCACGATTGTCGATAGTCATTAAGGGCTCGGCAAACGATATCTATGCACTAGGTCTTGCGGTTTGGTCATTAAATCGCGGTGGGGCGCAGGTTGGTGGTGCGGGTTTCGGGCTGGTTTGTCGAACGGGTGCTTGATTCGGGCGATTGTTTCGCCGGACGTAGCGGCCTCACGGGCCTTGCGGTCGTGACAGTTGTTGACGGTGGCCTTAGGTGTGAGTCGCGGCGTTCGCGCCGATGGCGAGGGCGATGTCGCGCCGGCGGTCAGTCGCGTTTGGGTAACACCTGCGTCCCACTCACTAGAGCCGCATCAAGCGGCTCTTGCAGGCGTTATAGCGACAACGGTTCCCAATCAGGATCGTGGTACGGCTGCTCTCGCAACGCCAACTGGCCATAGTCCGGCGTGATCGTGATCGTTCGGTTGGCGCCGCAGACTCTCAGATACACGCGGTCGCCCGGCCTGAATCCGAAGATCTTGAAATTGATATCGATCGCCTTCATCCACGCAAGGTACGGCCAGCCCCGCTTGGGAAGGTCCGGGTAGTCGCACAGGACCAGCTCAAACGTCTTTTGCATGTTGACGGGTGGCTGTTCGGTAGAGGGATGGTCGTGCCGCAATCACCATTCACCTTACGGTCGCTGCTGATTTGAGAAAAATGAAAGCGTGGACGTAAGGACGCTATCACCTATCCGAGCGCGGCCGAGGCAATACAAGAAGCACTGATTCCGAGCAAGAGCGCTACAAAGAAGGCAAAATATCGCGGAAACTATAAATTCCAAAATCCCTTAACCCATGCGCGAATAGTAGTCACAAATATGGCCATCAATAAGATTAAGGACGTCGCCAAAACATCAACTACGCTCGATCAGTTCGGTCGACCAGGATTTCCTACCCGGATCACCATTGTTCCAGTCTACAAAGACGAGACTGAGACGATGTCACGTGCAAGAGCACGCGACACTTCTGTTCGCTCCTTTCAGGTAAGAGCGCGCCTAGCAAAAGCTATGACACCTCCTAAGGGAATCGAAGTCAATTTCAATGCCGAAACCGGTGGCTCCTTCTTCATCGCTAGCACCGGCGATGCCTATGAGATCTCAACCACCAGTGGCATCAAGTGCACTATCGAACTGAATTCTCAGCGAGAACTCGCGGCCATCGGTTTCCGCTGTGATGCACGCTCGTCAGGTGAGGCACGTTTAGCTTTTCACAACATCGTCAGACCATTGCTCGACTATTTCTGTTATCTCGCGGATGTCCCATATCACATTGACCAAATCTCGATCGTTGATGAGGTTCATCACATACAAGATGTCGAGGTCTTTCACTCAGAAATTGCGAAGATTCTTGGTTCCGGCGTTACTCCCACGCTGGGGTTACTGGTTCCGTACTACGCCATGTATCGAGAGGGGAAAAACTCAACCAGTATGATCTACAAGTTTTTTTGCTACTACAAGATACTTGACGGCCTGATGATCGCGCTCCAACCAAAGCTGAAGAAGGCGGCCAAGGCGCAAGGAATTTCTTCCGAATCTCTTGTACACCTTGTGCCGCCACCAACCGAACATGATTTCTATGACTCCAAGCAGACGGAGTATATTGGAAAATCAATACAACTCTTCATGAGCGAATATCTGACCAAACGATACAGGGATGCGGTAGCACATTTTTCCTTGAAGGATGGCACGACCTTAAACGTTAGCGATATTCAGCAAATTGATAAATATGCAAGAACTCTCCCGATCGTCGAAAATTGCTGCAGAGAATCGATCGGAACATTTGAGAATTTCTTGTCGAATAATTTACTTCCCATAAGTTAAACGAAGGGCGGCCTCAGCCGCCCCACGACAACCAATCAATCAGCCCGCCACACCCCGATTAGCCTCGATCACCGTCAGCGCAGCCATATTCACGATCCGCCGCACGGTCGCACTGGAAGTAAGAATATTCACCGGCGCATTCACGCCCAACAGGAAAGGCCCCACCGCCACATTGCTCCCCGCCTCGGTCTTGAGCAGGTTGTAAGCGATATTCCCCGCATCCACATTCGGACAAACCAGCAAATTCGCGGCCCCCTTCAACGGCGACATCGGCAGCAGCTTCGCGCGCAGCCCTTCATCGAGCGCACAGTCGCCATGCATCTCGCCATCCGCCTCGATATCCGGCGCCTGCTCGCGCACGATCTCCAGCGCCCGGCGCATCTTCACGCCCGAAGCCGCACTCCCCGACCCGAAATTCGACCGCGACAGCAGCGCCACCTTCGGCGTCAGGTTCAGCCATTCCATCTGCCGCGCCGCCGCGATCGTGAATTCCGCGATCTGCTCCGCATCGGGGTTGTCGTTCACGTGCGTATCCACCAGCGCGACCGTCCGCTGATCGAGCAACAGGATGTTCATCGCCGCGTAGGTCGATGCGCCCGGCTTCTTGCCGATCACTTCGTCCACGAACCGCAGGTGATTGTGATACTCGCCCACCGTCCCGCAGATCATCCCGTCCGCGTCGCCGAGCTGCACCATCATCGCGCCGATCAGCGTCAGGCGCCGGCGCATTTCCACGCGCGCCATTTCCTTCGAGATACCGTCGCGGCAGCGCAGTTCCCAATACTTCGTCCAGTACTGCGGAAAGCGCTCGTCATATTCCGGATTGGTCACTTCGATATCCTGACCGAGTCGCAGGCGCAGGCCGAACCGCTCGATACGCGCCAGCAGCACCTCCGGGCGCCCGACCAGAATCGGCCGCGCAAGCTTCTCGTCGACGATCACCTGCACCGCCCGCAGCACGCGTTCGTCCTCACCTTCGGTGAACACGATCCGCGCCTTGCCGCCGTCGCGCACGAGCTGACGCGCGGTCGCGAACAGCGGCTTCATGAATGCGCCCGAGTGATAGACGAATTGCTGCAACTGCTCGACGTACGCATCGAGATTCGCGAGCGGGCGCGTCGCCACGCCGCCTTCCATCGCCGCCTTCGCCACGGCTGGCGCGATCCGCACGATCAGGCGCGGATCGAACGGCTTCGGGATCAGGTATTGCGGGCCAAACGACACGTCGTAGGCACCATAGGCCGCCGCGACGACTTCGTTCTGCTCTTCCTCGGCCAGCCCCGCGATCGCGTGCACCGCGGCAATTTCCATCTCGCGCGTGATCGTCGTCGCGCCCACATCGAGCGCGCCGCGGAAAATGTACGGGAAACAGAGAACGTTGTTGACCTGGTTCGGGTAGTCCGAGCGGCCCGTCGCGATCACGACGTCGTCGCGCGTCTCATGCGCCAGTTCCGGGAAGATTTCCGGCGTCGGGTTGGCCAGCGCGAGAATCAGCGGGCGCGCTGCCATCTGCTTGAGCATCTCGGCCGTCAGAATGCCGCCGACCGACAGGCCGAGGAACACGTCCGCGCCGCCGATCACTTCGGCGAGCTTGCGCGCGTCGGTTTCCTGCGCGAAGCGCGACTTGGCCGGGTCCATCAACGTGGTACGGCCGCGATAGACGACGCCCTCGATGTCGGTCACCCAGACGTTTTCCACCGGCAGCCCGAGGTCGACCAGCAAGTCCAGGCACGCCAGCGCGGCCGCGCCGGCGCCCGACGTCACGACCTTCACTTCCTTGATGGACTTTCCGACGACCTTCAGCCCGTTGATGAACGCGGCGGACACGGTAATGGCCGTGCCGTGCTGATCGTCGTGGAAGACGGGAATCTTCATGCGTTCGCGCAGCTTCTGCTCGACGGTGAAGCATTCCGGCGCCTTGATGTCCTCGAGGTTGATGCCGCCGAACGTAGGTTCGAGGCCGGCGATGATGTCGATCAACTTGTCCGGGTCGGTCTCGTTGATCTCGATGTCGAACACGTCGATCCCGGCGAACTTCTTGAACAGGACGGCCTTGCCCTCCATCACCGGCTTCGATGCGAGTGGGCCGATGTTGCCGAGACCGAGCACGGCGGTGCCGTTCGTGATCACGCCGACCAGGTTGCCGCGGCTCGTGAAGCGGTGCGCCTGCAGCGGATCGGCGGCGATCGACTCGCACACGCTCGCCACGCCGGGCGTATAGGCCAGCGCCAGATCGCGCTGGGTCACCAGCGGCTTGCTCGCCACGACCGAGATTTTCCCGGGGGTCGGAAACTCGTGATAGTCGAACGCGGCCTGCTGCTGTGTCTCTGTCTGTTTCATGTTCTGGGTCTCGGCGTGGGCGCCAGGCCAGTCCCGGCGCGATCCATGAAGGTGATTCTAGGGATCTGCCATAACGTGATGATTCTGTTTTAATATCGGTCCATCACTTTTTCATGATGAATGCATGACCAGTCAATGAATTTTGATGCAAACGACGTGGTCAGGCGGCTCGGCGCGCGTCTGAAGATCCGGCATCTGGTGCTGTTGCTGCAGATCCAGCAGCACGGCTCGTTGACGCGGGTCGCCGAGCACATGGCGAGCAGCCAGCCGGCCGTGACGAACGCGCTGTCCGAACTGGAGAGCATGTTCGGCACGCCGCTGTTCGAGCGCTCGTCGCGCGGCATGCGGCCCACGGCGCTCGGCGCGGTCGTGCTCGAGCGCGCGAAGGCGATGATCAAGGATCTCGACCACCTCGCCCGCGAGATGGAGGCCGTCGCCGCCGGGCATGCGGCCCATCTGCACATCGGCGTGATTCCGTTCATCTCCGGCCAGATGCTGTCGGCCGCGCTGAAGCGGCTGCAGGCGCGCATGGAGCGGCGCCTGACCGTGACGATTCACGAGGGCACCAGCGATCAACTGCTGCTGCAGCTCAAGGATCACAGTGTCGATATCGTGATCGGGCGCGCGTCGTCGGCGATCGATCTCGGGCAGGTTTCGTTCGAAGTGCTGTATCAGCAGCAGCCGCGCATGATCGCGAGCCGGCGGCTGGCGGCGAAGCTCGCCCGCACGCCGCTCGACTGGCACAAGCTGCACGCGCTCGACTGGATTCTCGGCGCGCCGCATACGCCGATGCGCGAACAGGTGACCGACCTGTTCCTGTCGGCCGGCATCGCGCCGCCCGTGCCGATCGTCGAAAGCTACTCGTCGAAGCTGATCGGCGAAATGATCGCGTCGAGCGACGAAGCCGTCTCGATCGTGCCGGCCGATATCGCGGAGGAACTGGTGCGGATCGCCGGCGTGGCGATCGTGCCGTATTCGCTGGTGTGGACGTTGCCGCCCATTGCGCTGTTCACGCGCTCCGCCGATTCGCGGTCGCCCGCGCGGGATTTGCTCGTCGACGCGCTACGCGCGGTGTGCAAGGAGACTTACGGGGACGCGCAGCGATAACGCGCTACCGGGCGGCGGCGAGGCGGCGGAGGATTTCCGCACGCTCGGCGCTCAGCACGTGGTCCGCACCCTCGCCCCTGTCGTAGCGCTGGCTCGTCCGGTAGGAAAAGCGCTTCGCGTATTGATTGGCGGCGGGATCGAACGCCCATGCGTCGACGTCGAAGAAGTGCTTGCCGAAATGATCCTCGCCCTTGCCCCACACATAGTCGGCCCGGACGAACAGCGGATACGGCGACACCGCCGGCAAGTTCCACATCGCGCGATCGGCCATCTCCGTTTCGGTGACGATCGGCATCAGGTTCTCGATCTTGCCGTTCGCGCCGACACGCAGGACGGCCACGCGCTCCAGCATGCCGCTGCCGCCGCCTGAAAACGTTCCGGCTAAAAACACCCACGAGCCGCCGGATGCAATCGGCAATCGTTCGGACCGCGGATTCAGACCGAACTGATACAGCTCCTTGGCGGACCCGGGGACAAGCGTCGGCGGCATCTCGAAGCACGGCGCATGGTCGGGAAGCACGCAGAGCTTCACGCCGGACAGCGGGAGCCCGTCGGCATCGAGCTTGCCTTCGGCCTGCGTGAAGCGCGGGAATGCGGTTTCGCTGGGGGCGGCTTGAACGCACACGATACCGACGACCGCCATGCCCGAGATCACCGCGAGCGTCTTACCGATCCAGCGCATACCGCACCCTCTCTCATTTTTTACAGCGGCATATTGTCAGTGATCTCGCCGGCTGCCGCCAACCGGCATCGCCGGCATCGGTTCAGTCGGCGAGGCCCATGCGGCGAAAGCCTACGCCTCCGCGATGGGCACGTTGCGCAACGCCGTGACCAGCTTGCGCCCGGCGTCCTCGATGTGCCGCACGAGGCCCTGGCAGGCCGTCTCCAGGTCGCGGGCACGCAGCGCATCGAGGATGGCCATGTGCTCGGTGCGGCTGTCGCGGCTGTGGCTCATCACGTCGTACTGGAACCGCAAGTACCTTTCCGCCTGCAAATGCAGCCCGTCGAGCGTGACCAGCAGGCGCCGGCGGTTGCCCTTCTCATAAAGGGTGCGGTGGAACAGCCAGTTCGCCTGGCTCTGTTTCGCGGGGTCGTTGCCGAGGTGTTCGACCTTGTCGATCAGGTCCTCCGCTTCGCCCAGCACGCTCTTGGTCAGGAACGGAAACGCCATTTCGAGCGCGAGCGGCTCCAGGCGCGAACGCATCATCCACAAGTCCTCGGCCTCGGTGGCATGCAGCGGCGCCACCGTCAGGCCGCGCTTGCCCTCCTGCCGGGCGAGCCCGTCGGCTTCCAGGCGCACCAGCGCCTCCCGGATCGGGATCCGGCTCACACCATATCTGACCGAGAGGTTCTCCTGGATCAGCGGCGTTCCAGGCGGCAATTCTCCCCGCAGGATGTCCTCGCGAATCGCTTCCGCGACCAGCGTGTTTGGGGGTCGCAATGCATACCTCCGGCTTGATTTTTTTGACTTGCCAATTGTATCTTGGCACCGATATGCTACCAATGTATCCAAAATACATAATATGGATACATAAGACGATTTGCGGGGTTGCACGTCGTCATCCTGCACCAGAGCGGCGAAACCCGGGGGCCAGCAGGCTGCCGACGGGGTCGCGAGCGAGGGGCTGGCGTGATTCAAAACAAGGCACCGGTCAGTTGCCGGGCGTGACGGGAAGTTCTCAACCACACTCGCAGGAGAGCCGCACTTGAAACGAGCAAATTTATCCAGCGCACTCAAGCTTTCGCTGAACGCCACGCTTTCGGTGTTGGCGCTTGCCGCCGCGACGGCCGCGAGTGCAGACCCGGTCGTCGTGAAGATCGGCAGCGTCGAGCCGTTGACCGGCGGGATCGCGCATCTTGGTAAAGACAACGAAAACGGCGCGCGCCTCGCGGTGGAGGAAATCAACGCGAAAGGCCTGACGATCGGCGGGCATTCCGTCACGTTGCAGCTCGACGCCCAGGATGACGCAGCCGATCCGCGCACGGCCACGCAAGTGGCCCAGAAGCTCGTCGACGACAAGGTGGTGGCCGTGGTCGGTCACCTGAACTCGGGTACGTCGATCCCGGCCTCGAAGATCTACAGCGAAGCCGGCATCACGCAGATCTCCCCGTCCTCGACCAATCCGGTCTACACGCAGCAGGGCTTCAAGACCACCTTCCGGGTCGTGGCCACCGACGCGCAGCAAGGCCCGGCGCTGGCGAACTATGCGAAGAAGCTGGGCAACATCCATCGTGTGGCGATCGTCGACGATTCGACCGCCTACGGCCAGGGCCTGGCGAACGAATTCGAGAAGCGCGCGAAGGAGCTGGGCATCACCGTGCTGTCGCACGATGCCACCAGCGACAAGGCCATCGACTTCCGCTCGGTACTCACCAAGATCAAGGGCGAGACGCCTGACGCGATCATGTACGGCGGCTCGGATTCGACTGGCGGCCCGTTCGCCAAGCAAGCCAAGCAGCTCGGCCTGCGCGCACGCGTCTTCACGGGCGATGGCGTCTGCACGGAATCGTTGGCCAATCTCGCCGGCGATGCGACCGAGAACGTCGTGTGCTCGCAGGCCGGCGCGGCGATCCAGACGATGCCGGGCGGCGAGGCGTTCCAGGCGAAATACAAGAAGCGTTTCGGACAGGTAGTCGAATACGACGCGCCGTTCGCCTATGACGCCGTGTACATCATCGTCGATGCGATGAAGCGGGCGAAATCCACCGACCCCGCCAAGATCCTCGCGCAGATGCCGCCAACCGACTATCACGGCGTGATCGGTGAAACCCAGTTCGATTCGCATGGCGATCTCGCGCATGGCGTGATCTCGCTGTACGTCTACAAGGCAGGCAAGAAGACGTTCCTCGATCAGGTGAAGATGTAAGCGGGTCATTTCCCGGGATCGCGGAATCGAGAAATCGTGCAGGGCGGATTTGTTCAGGCAAAACCCCGGAGCTTTTTGAAGGAGAGCCGTTGTGTCCGTAATGACGTATTTCGAATTCCGCGATCAGCTTAAACGAGCACGGCTGACCGTACGGGAATTTGCGAGCCTGGTGAAGATGAATGAAAATTCAATCACCAATTATTCACAAAAAGGTGTTGTGCCGTCTCACCTCGCGGTAATCGCGCTCTTGATGGGAGAAATGGCTGACCATCAAATCGAATTTCGCGATATTATCGATCAAATGGAAATCGAGCAGAAGAAACCGCGCGGCGCGCCGATCAAGTTCGGCATGAGCCACGCCAAGCCGGCCCTGCAGGGCTGAGCAGCTGTAACGCCTGCGGCTCGCGACATGCATGCCGCAGCGCGAATCAAACTCCCGGATTAAAAACAAAAACGTAACAACAATAAAAGAGATTCGCTTTTTTATGTCGCAGTCGAGCAATGCAGTTCCATCTTTCGAGGGCCGTAAAAATAACCATGAACAATACTATCGAGGTACGTAGTACCAGGTTTGCTTTGAGCCAGGAGGAATTGGCAGATTTTCATCGCAACGGCTATATCGGGCCGTTCGATCTTTATCCCAGCGACCAGATGGAAGCCAACCTTCAGGCGCTGCGCCCCAAGCTGCTGAACACCAAAAAGGCGATCTACAGCCAGGAAAAATCGATTTCAGGCGTCACCAATCTGGCCAACTACGATCGTCATCTCGACGTCGACTTCCTGGCTTCGCACATCACGCGCCCGGAAATCACCGACCGGGTGGCGAGCATTCTTGGCCCGGACGTACTGTGCTGGCGCTCGGAGTTCTTCCCGAAGTATCCGGGCGACGAGGGCACGGACTGGCATCAGGCCGACAACTTCTCCAACGTGGCCGGCTCCAAGCACCCGCAGATCGTGTGGCCGGAGGATGCGCAGTTCGGCGGCACCATCACGGTCTGGTCGGCGTTTACCGACGCCACCATCGAGAACGGCTGCCTGCAGTTCATTCCCGGCACGCATCGCACCATGAACTACGACGAATCGAAGGTCATGGAGTATCGCGAGGACGCCATCAACAACCGGGAAAAACAGGGCGTGCGCCGCGGCTTCTTCGGCTACGACTACCGGCAGCTGCAGAAGGACCCGAACTGGAGCCCGGACGAGAGCCAGGCCAAGTCGATGGTCATGCGCCAGGGCCAGTTCATCATCTTCTGGTCGACGCTCATGCACGCGTCGCATCCGCACAGCGGGCTGACCGACAAGATGCGGCTGGGCTTCGCCGCGCGCTATCTGCCCAACTCGGTGCGCGTCTATCCGTATTCCAACACGCTGGAGGAATTCGGCGGGAGCGCCAGTCTCGACAAGTTCGGCTGCGTGCAGGTCGCGGGCCAGGACGCCTTCGGTCACAACCGTTTCGTCACCGAGAACGTCAACGGCTTCCGTTTCCAGGCCAACTAATCCGGCAGGAGCACTAAATACCATGAGCAATCGCAACGATATCACCGAGATCGAGGCGTGGCTGGTCGAGGCCTGCGGTGCATTGGGCCTGCGGGTCGAGAACGCCGACAGCGACTTCTTCGCGGCGGGCGGCACCTCCATCACCGCGGTCAAGCTGCTTTCGCGCGTGGAGGAGCGCTTCGGCGAGGATGCGCTGACCCCGGAGGCGCTGTTCGAGCACAGCCGCCTGTCCGACATCGCGAGCCACATCGCGCAACACAGCGAAACGCGCACCTCGTGACGCAGGTGCAAGCCGGCGCGGTCCAGGCACGGTGGTGCCTGGTTCCGCGCCCCGTGGCCGCTCCCCGGCTGCGGTTGATCTGTTTCGCCTATGCAGGCGGCAGCGCCGACCTGTTCCGCAACTGGGTCGAGCACCTCACCCCGGATGTCGAGCTGGTGGCGGTGCGCCTGCCCGGCCGCGGCATGCGCCTGCGCGAGCCGCTGTACGGCGAATGGCCCGCGCTCGTCGAGGATTGCGCGAGCGCGCTCGCGCCGTATCTCGGCGAGCCGCACGCGCTGTTCGGGCACAGCTTCGGCGGCCGTCTCGCCTACGAGATCGCGCAGCGGATGCGCCCGGTGCTGCCGCCGGGCACCTGCCGGGGGCTGTTCATCGGCGGTTGCCGCAGCCCCGACAGTCCGCAGGCGCGGCCTTACCTGCACGAACTGCCGGAGCCGGCGTTCCGCGCCGCGTTGCGCACCATGGGCGGCACGCCGACCGAGGTGCTCGAAGATGAACGGCTGATGAGTCTGATGCTGCCGATCATGCGCGCCGACATGCGGCTCGCGGAGCTGTGGGGCAACTGGCACCGCACGCCGCTCGACGTACCGCTGCATGTCTACTACGGCCACGCCGATCCGATCGACAGCGAGGCCAGCGTGGCCGGCTGGCGCGGCTTCACCACATCCGGATGCGAGCTGGTCGGGTTCGACGGCGCGCATTTCTTTCTCGATAGCCATCGCGAATTGTTGCTTGCGCACATGGCCACTCGTTTGAGGAGCTAGTTCGATGAAATCGCTTCGCTGCGATGAAGCCGCATGGTCGCTTCACGAGCGGATCAACCAGACGTCCGTGCCGTACCCTGACGACGCGAGCATCGGCGAGTTGTTCGACCGCGTCGTGGCGCGCCGGCCGGACGCGGCAGCCGTGATCACGGCGAGCCGCGCCTGCACCTATCGTGAGCTGGACGACTGCGCCAATGCGCTGGCCTGGCGTCTGATCGACGAGGGCGTGCGCCCCGGCGACGTGGTCGCACTGGTGCTGCCGCGCGGCGTGGATCTGGTGGCCGCCCTGCTCGCGATCGTCAAAGCCGGCGCGGCCTACCTGCCGCTCGACGCGGCCTGGCCCGCCCAGCGCATCGCGCATCTGCTCGAGCAGACCGGCTGCCGCCATGCGTTGTACGGCGCGGCCGGCCCGGCGCCCGCGGCGCTCGGCGCGTGTCGCGCGCTGCCGGTGTCGGTCGACGCGCTCCGCGAGGAAGGCCGACGCGAAGCGCCCCACGGGCGCGCGACGGCGGCCTCGATCGCCTACATCAACTTCACGTCGGGCTCCACCGGCCAGCCCAAGGGTGTGCCGATCGAGCATCGAAGCGTCGCGCGGCTGGTCTTCGGCGCGCGTTATGCGCGGCTCGACACGGAAAGCCGCGTGCTGCAGATGGCACCGGTCACGTTCGATGCCGCGACTTTCGAGATCTGGGGACCGCTGCTCAATGGCGGCGCGTGCGTCGTCTATGAAGACGGCTTCGTGCGCGCGTCGCGCCTGCGCGACCTGATCGAGCGCCACCGGATCAACCTGCTGTTCCTGACCACCGCGCTGTTCAACGCGCTCGTCGACGAAGCGCCGGCGACGCTCGCGAGCGTCGAGACGGTGCTGACCGGCGGCGAGGCCCACTCGCTGCGCCACATGAACGAGGCACTGCGCCGCTACGGCGCGGACCGGATCGTCAGCGTCTACGGTCCGACCGAATGCACGACCTTCACGACCTGGTATCCGGTGCGCGAGATCGGCCCCGACGAAACCATGCTGCCGATCGGCCTGCCGATCCAGAACACGCGCCTCTATGTCGTCGACCAGGGTGCGCTGTGCCGCGCCGGCGAGCCCGGCGAGATCTGCGTCGCGGGGCCGGGCCTGACGCCCGGCTACCTCGGCATGCCGGAAATCACCCGCGAGCGCTTCGTCGAATACGAGATCGCGGGGCGACGCGAGCGGCTCTACCACACCGGCGATATCGGCTACCTGCGCGAGGACGGCGTGCTGGTGTTCAAGGGGCGCCTGGACGACCAGGTCAAGATCAACGGCTTCCGGATCGAATTCGGCGAGATCGCGTTCCATCTGCAGAACCGGCCCGAAGTGCGGCGCAGCTATGTGACCGTGCATGACAACGGCATCGAGAAGCGGCTGGTGGCGTTCGTCGTGCCCAAGAGCGAAGGCAGCGGGGCCGAGCAGATTCGCGCCGCGCTGGCCGAAGTCCTGCCCGCGTACATGGTGCCGGCACAAATCCATCTTTGCGACGAACTGCCGATCTCGGCCAACGGCAAGATCGATCATCGACATCTGAAACAGACACTGGAGTGACAAGCATGAGCCTGAGCAAACGCGCCCAATATTTCCAGGATCTGCTGGCGGATCGCGGCCTGCAGATGGAAGTCCTCGAACTGCCCGCCTCCACGCGCACCGCCGACGACGCCGCGCGCACGCTCGGCTGTCAGAAGGCGCAGATCGTCAAGTCGCTGGTATTTCGCTCGCTGGCCGACAACCGGCCGGTGGTGGTGCTCGCCAGCGGGCCGAATCGCGTGAACGAGGCGGCGATTTCCGAATTGATCGGCGCGCAGATCGTCAAGGGCGATGCCGACTTCGTCAAGGAAACCACCGGCTTCGCGATTGGCGGCGTGCCGCCGTTCGGCCACCGGGAGGAAGTTGCGCTGCTGGTGGACGAGGACCTGCTCCAGTTCGACGAACTGTGGGCGGCGGCCGGTACGCCGAGCGCGGTGTTCAAGATCGCCGGCCGCTTCACCGACGTGCTGCCCGCGCATCGCGTGGTCTCGGTGAAGTAACGAGGCTGCCCATGTCCAGTCCCTATCCGGACGAGTCGTATCGCGGCCTCGCGGCCGAGCTGCGCGAGCGCCTGCAGGCCTGCCTGCTGCCCGAAGCCGAGGGCGCCGAGGCGCGCGGCCATCTTCCGCGCGCCATCTGGCCGGCACTGGCCGCCGAGGGCTGGCTGGACCTGCCGCTGGCGGGCGAAGGCTTCGTGCGCAGCGCCGTGTTCCTGGAGGAACTGGGACGCCTCGGGTATGCGGGCGTGCGCGCCTCGATCGGCGTGCATGCGTTCATGGCGGCGTCCTACCTCGCCTGGTTCGGCGACGACGCCCAGCGCGAGCGCTATCTGGCGAGGATGCGCGACGGCACGGCCGTGGCGGCGCTCGCCATCACCGAGGATCAGGCCGGCAGCGACCTGAGCGACCTGCAATGCAGCGCCGCGGCGAGCGGCGACGGCTGGCGCGTGAACGGCACGAAACGCTTCGTCTCCAACGGCTCGCAGGCCACGCTGATCGTCGCGCTGGTCCGCAGCAACGCGCAGCGCCACGCACTGGGCGGTTGCAGCCTGCTGGTCGTGGATGCCGAGGCGCCCGGCGTCACGCGCACGCCGCTGAACCTGCTGGGCTGGCGCAGCGCCGACGTCTGCGACATCCGCTTCGAGGACGTCGCGGTGCCGCGCGAGAACACGCTCGGCAAGCCCGACAAGGCGTTCACCTACCTGATGCGATGCCTCGACTTCGAGCGCATGGTGGCAGGCATGCTCGCGCTCGGTGGCGCGGGATGCAGCATCAGGCTGATGAATCGCTTCGTGCGCCAGCGCGTGGTGCGCGGCGCGCCGCTGAGCGCAAACCAGACGATCCGGCACGAACTGGTCGAATTGATCGCCGAATTGCGGCTGTTGCGCCATTTCGCTTATCAACTGGTCCAGCAATACGTGGGCGGCAGGCTCGGCAGCGGCGACGCGTCGATCCTGAAGCTGCGCAGCACCGAGCTGGCGAAGCGAGCGGCGCATCTGTGCGCGCAATTTCACGGCGCGCGCGGCTATCTGTCGGAATCCGATGTCGCGCGGCTCTATCGCGACGCGACCGCCGGCACGATCGCCGCCGGCGCCAGCGAACTGGTGCGCGAAATCATCTTCGACAGCGTCGATCCGGAAGCGCTGCTCGACTGAACCCACTGCCGCGCGCCCCGCGGGGCCGCACGGTCGCGAAACGACTTTTTCCCTTCTTGCTCAAGGAACACGTGATGTGGCTGATACAAGTGGCGCTCGTCGTTCTGGTCTGTAACGGCTGCGGCGCGATCGCGGAGCGGCTCGGGCAATGCAAGGTGATCGGCGAGATCGCCGGCGGCATCCTGCTCGGCCCGCTCGCGCTCGGCGTCGTCACACCGTCGCTCTATCACGAGCTGTTCACGCCCGACAACACCTCGGCGATCAGTCGCATCGGCGAGATCGGCCTCGCGTTGCTGATGTTCGAGATCGGCCTCGACGTGCGCCTGCCGGCGCAACGCGCACTGCTCGGCCCGGTGCTGATCGCCGTGCCGGGCATGCTGCTGCCGTTCGGCGGGGGGCTGACGGTGGGCTGGCTCGCCCACGACGTCCTGGCGCCGCAGCAGCCGTTCTGGCCGTTCGTGTTGTTCTGCGGCGTGGCGCTGTCGGTATCGGCCGTGCCGGTGATGGCGCGCATCGTGACCGACCTGAATCTCACGCGGCATGCCGGCGCCGCGTCGGCGCTGTCGGCGGCGATGGTCGGCGACCTGCTCGGCTGGGGTGCGCTGTCGCTACTCGTCTGCCTGTCGCACAACGCCGCCGGATGGCGCACCCTCGCCGTCAACGTCGTGCTGCTCGTCGCGTACGTGGCGCTGCTCGTGATCGCGGCCAAGGGTGTGCTGCTGCGCGTGGTCGGGCGCTCGCTTGCGCAGGGCTGGTCGCGCGACACGGTGGCGATCCTGGTCGCCTCGGTGCTGGTGTCGGGGTGGATCACTTCACAGCTCGGTTTCCATAGCGCGTTCGGCGCGCTGCTGATCGGCATGCTGCTGCGCGACGTACCGAGCGTACGCGAGCAGTTCGACCGCCTGCTGGGCGGCTTCCTGCATACCATCCTGATGCCGATCTTCTTCGCCTGCGCGGGCCTGAACCTGCAGTTCTTCGACGTTACCGCCCATGCGCAATGGCTCTGGCTGCTGGCCTTCATCGTGGTCGGCTTCGCGGGAAAATACCTGGGTGTGTTCGCCGGCGCGCGACTGACGGGGCACACGAGCGGCGACGCGACGGTGATCGCCACGCTGATGAACGCGCGCGGCCTGATGGAACTGGTCTTCCTGTCGATCGGGCTGCAACTGCGCATCCTGCCGCAGAACGTCTACACGATGCTGGTGATCTTCGCGCTGTTCACCACCGCGATCACCGCGCCGCTGTTGCGCCACCATCTGCGCCCGGTGGCGGGCGGCGCGACGGAATCGGTGTAGGGCGAGGCGGAGGCCGAGGCTCAGTGCAGACTACGGTGCCCGCCACTCTGGCCGACTCGACGGAACGGGATCTCATGCCGTTTGACAGCGATTACTTCATATAACGAAGCGTCGCCTGCCACGCCCGCGCCGTTCAATGTGTGCCGTGCAGGGGCTGCGTGAACCCCCTGCCCGTTATCGACCGGCGGCCGCGCCAGATCAAGTCAGGTTGGCAAACACCGGCTGGTTCCTGACGCTCTCACGCTGGCGCATTCTCGCGTACCAGGCTCGAAGCGCCTCGCACTCCTCGGGCACCACCAGCTTCACGAGCATCGCAAAGATCAGACCGCCGATGACGGTGATGTCAGCCATCGAGAACGCCTCGCCCGCGACATACGGTTGGCTTCGCAGAACGGCATCGAAATAGCGCATGCCCTTCAGCGCCTTGTCGCGTTGGCGGAACCCCCATTCCGGGTTTTGATACGTCTCGACGTCGGGGCCCAACCCCGGCGTGCCGTGATGGAAATAGACGCTGATGGCATCGAGCAGTTCCAGCTCGGCGCGCTTGCTCATCATGTGGATGATGCCCTTTTCGCGTGGCGCGCTGCCGGTGAGCGTGGGCACGCCGTCGAGCGCGTCGAGGTATTCGGTAATGGCCGTGCACTCGGCAATACAGGTGCCATCATCGAGCTCCAGCACCGGCAACGTACCCGAATAATTCTTGCCGGCGATGAACTCGGGCTTTTTGTGCTCGCCCTTGTAAAGATCGACCATCACGAACTCGACGCGCGATTGCAGCCCTTTTTCGGCCAGCGCGATACGCACGCGGGTCGGATAGGGCCCCGTAGGGAAATCGTGGATCTTCATCAGGGGCAGTCGGGCTGCATCGAAATCGACGTTGCTGGAAGTCATTGCGGGGGCGCTCCGTAGTCGGTTGCACGGGTCGGACGACGTGAAAGACACGTCGCCCACGAATCTACCTAACGTTCGTTAGGTTAACCATATAAGGTACAATCCGGGGTGTCAACACCCCTTTCCCGTGCGCGGAGACTGAAGCAGTGACGAACGACGCGAGCTCGAACTCGAGAGAAAGAATCCTGGCGGCCGCCACGAGGCTCGCGCAGACGCACGGCTACGGCGGGTTGAACTATCGGGATCTCGCCAGCGAGGTGGGGATCAAGGCCGCGAGCATCTACCACCACTTCGAAAACAAGGCCGATCTTGGCGCAGCGGTAGCGCGGCGTTATTGGGAGGATTCAGCGGCGGCGCTGGACGACATGCTGGCCAACTCGCGCGATCCGCTGGATTGCCTGCGTCGCTATCCGGATACCTTCCGCAAGGCGCTCGAGACCGGCAACCGCCTGTGCCTTTGCAGCTTCATGGCCGCCGAAACCGACGACCTGCCGGAAGTCGTGATGAAAGAAGTCCTGGCCTTCGCCGACGTGAATGTCGCGTGGCTGAGCAAGGCTCTGTCCGCGGCGGCCGTGGTCGGCGCCCGGGAGAGCAAACAGCGGGCACGGGCCATCTTCGCGGCCATCGCCGGCGCGCAGCTCATCGCGCGGAGTCGCACCGATCTCTCGCTCTATGACGCGCTGATCGACAACTATCGTAAATCGGGGCTGTTGCCTGCGTAGCAGGGCCAACGGTGACGCGACTTCGAGTGACGTCGCACGTTCGCGAACGCGCGATGGTCAATCGTGCGGCCAACTGGCAGCGTTTGCAGACGAACCGCCGCGATCACCGGCTGGTCGAACTGACAGGTTTTTCGTACAGGGACCAGACAATACCGTCCGTTTTCAATCCGACGCGGACAAAGCCCAGCGACTCGTAGTAAGCGCAGAGCTTCGTGTTTTCAGCGCCGCAGTCGAGTCGAAGCAAACGCCGGTTCAAGCGACTCACCTCGCGAGCACACCAGTCGAGCATGAAGCCGCCGAGCCCGAACCCGTTGAAACCTTGCCTTACGCAAAGCCCATGCACGTAACCGGCGATCGGCGCTTGCGGCCCCCAGTGCCTGTCCTCGTCGAAGCCGAGCGAGAACGTTCCGACCAGCGCGCCATCCTGTTCGACGACGTACACGGCTTTCTCGGCGACATGGTTTCGCACCCACCGCTCGGAGAAGCCGTCGCCTTCCCTGCCCCACACGTAGTCGCCGTGCGTGACTTTTTTGGCATGTGCATCGTTCCGGATCTGTGTCAGCACCGGGACATCGTCTGCCGTCGCTCTGCGGACGCTTTTTGAGATCATCGCTTGTTTCTCCGTTGAGTCTGAGCCGCCATCTCGCCGCATCGCGTCACGCGTCGATTATCGACGAGATGGCACGACTACACGCTCCACGGGTACTCAACTTGATTGTCGCGCCGACGCGATACCGGCAAGCCACTCCGGAAAACTCCTCGCGATACGCTCGCGCCGCGCATCATCATGCCAGACCCGAATCACTTGTCCGGCGACGCCGCCCTCAGCGGGATCGAGGTCGACACACAAGTGATTACCGCTGCCGTCATGCGTAAACGGAATCCATTTCAGGTTGTACCAGTCATCGGCGATGCCCGCATCCGGTTCCGATGTCATGTCACCGAAATCGCCAGCGTCCACGAGACCTTTCCAGATGCGCCATTGCGCGAGGATCTCGCGGGCACTCAGCAGCGCATCGCTTCCAGAAAACGCCTCGCCCAACGCCGCCTGTCCATCGTGAATCCGCAGACTGTCGACGAGTGCGTCAGGCAGCGTCGCACCCAGCGCGACCTGTAAGGCAGCGATGTCGTCGTCGGACGCGGGTCCGTTGAGTCCGCCAGGCAGGCGTGACGCATCGGCGGCGAATGCTGCGTCGAGCCATTGCCACGTGTCGCGAAGGTCGATGGGGCGTGCGTCATCGATATCGACGGTTGTCGTACGGGTTTCAACCGCTGGCGGCGATTGTGAGGCTCCCTCGGCGGATGTCGCCGCCGTCTGGCGCGGCGGCTCGCTGGAAAGGTCGCGATCGAGACGCAGGAACAGCACGGAGGAACCTGCAGCCATTGGATATTCCGCAGCCGGGATCGCGGCGAGCACATCGGCATGCACGACACCGCTGATCAACCCGTCGCCTTCGGGCGGAAGCAGGCGGACGACCACGTGTCCGTCGGCCCCACGATGCAGGTTACCCCATCGCATCGCGTTCAGTTGGGCATCGCGCTCGACGCTGTGGTCGATGATGCCGGTTTCCCAATGCGGCCCGGGCGTTGCGGCGTGCTCGAGCAAATCGAGCACACGCGGCATGATCGCGTGCATCAGCATCGCCACTGCGCTCGTGTGGCCCGGCAGGTTGATCAGCGTGGCCTGATCGTAGCTCGTCAGGACCGTCATCCCGCTTTGCGTACCATCGGGCCGCGTGAACGGGAGTGTGGTCTTCTTCGGTGGCGAGCGATCGTCACTGCGTCCGAAGTTGAAACGATCAGCCGGTGTTTGTCTGATCTCGACGGTCGCCTCGTCGCGCGAATACACTCGTTGCGCATTCAGTCCGATGTCCCGGAAGGGCGGCGTGGCAGGCAATCCGGCTCCGACGATCAGGTCGTAACGTTGCGCGAACTCGGCGAGCTTCTTCTGGAATGCGTACTCGTTCTGTTGCACTTCGAGCGGCGGCAGTGTCATGTCCGGCGGCTCGATGTACTCGATCGACGACACCCTGTATCCCCAGCGCTGCAGTACCGCACGGATATACGGTCCGCTCGTATCGGGCCGCTGCCATTGCTCGCGAGCGATGCCGGGAGCGCGCTGCTCATACCCGACGATCACTACGCCAATGCGCGGCCGTTTCGTCACCTCGATATCGCGGACGCCTGCCGCTGTCAGCGCGATCTGCAATTCGGCCGTTATCCGGCTGCCCTTGGGCAGGAGCAGGCTGCCTTGTCGATATTCGCTGCCGGAAGCGATGACGTGTTGCCCGGCGGATAACGGCGCGTGCAGCAGCAGGAAAGACCGAGCGTCGCGATGCGTCACTTCAAGACCGCCTTTCGGGACGACGGTGTCGGCGTTTTCCGGCAGCGGGAAATACGGAGGGACATCGACCGCACACTGCGCGTGGATTGCGCGAGCCGCCGGACTGCCCGCCGACGAAGCCAGTGCGCGCCGACTGAACTCGAAATCGAGCTCGACCGGTGCACCATGCGTCGCATGTACGGTATCGGATGCGCGCAATGCATAGCCTTCGACCGCAGCGAGCGGAACGGGCGGGACATTCTCCGGTGCGAAAACATCGGCCGCCGTCACGCGCGTCAGCGCATCCTCGATCGGCACTGTCTCGGATTGCATCGCGCCCGGCACGACGCGGCGACAGCGTTCATAGGGCTGGTTAAGCCAGAAAGGGAAGTTCTCGTGATCGCTCATATGGTGAATGTTTTCGTGCCGCGGTCCGAAGATACCCGCGAACCGCGGCAACGGCACGCGTTTCCTTCCCTGCGGCTCAACGTTTTGCCGCAGGCTGCTGAGAGCCGACATCGACGTAGAATTTCTCTTGGTCGAGCACGCGCTGGTTCAAATAGAAATTGCCGAGAAAAGCGCCCGCGCGTCGATTATCGCTGGCATCGATACGTTTGACCGATACTTCCGGGTCACTTGATGCACCCTGCTCGGTCGACGCAAACGGATACTCGTCGCAATCGCAATCGGTCGGCGTTTCGTCCGGATCGCCGGTGAACGTGCACTGGCCGTTAACCGAGCCGTATTTCGCGACGCATTGCTTCTTGGATGCATCCCGATTGTCCCGCCGAAGCGTTGCGTCGCGCGTGCGTGTCAGCGGCCTGGACTCCCAGGTATCAGGAAAAATCGTGCCGTCACCCTTCGGCACGAACTTGCCGGGGCGGCCGGCCGCCTGCGCCTCGCGAATATGGATTGCCGATTCGTCGACGTCGGGATTCGTGGCGACGATGGTACGGAGAACCGCCGGTGCGTCCTCGTAGACGCATCCTTGCGAGTTGCTCTTGACGAGCGCGACGTCGCATCGAATGTCGGGAATATAACCCACGCCTGCGTACGGACTCACGCTTGCACCGTTATCGAACGAGTCTCCCGACTTCGCGACCCGATACTCGAGAGTCGGACTGAACCTGAGCGGGTTACTGGATCCCATGTTCGGCGTGACCATCACCGATATTTCGTTGGACAGCCCGCCGAGGGCAAGCGGTACGCCGGCATTGGGTGCAACCGTGCAATCCGAACCGCATTCGACGATAGGCTTGATCATCAGGCCGCCCGGATTGCCGGAAATGATGCGTGTGCGAAATCGGAACTTCAATGGCCATGCGAGCTGATTCGATGGATTGTCGGAATACGCGTAGGCGTCGATAGCCACTCGCCCGATTTCATTGTTTTGATCGTCCTTCGCGACATATTCGAGCGGAACCGTTTTCTGGCAATAACTGCTTCGGCTCAATAGCGAGTCCCTGGTTGGTTCGGTCCGGACTGTCGTGCAGATGGGAGAGACGTCCGTGGCACTTCCCGCATGGGCAGGCATCGCCGTTGTAAGCACAATCGCGCCGGCAAACAGCATTCGATGAATCACATCCCCTCCTGATTATTCCATTAATCGAAATGACAGATTTAGCTGCAAATCAATTTAAATTAACATTTAAATGAAATGTAACTGCCAATTTCGTCAGGTAGATGCAAGTCGACGACCAACCATACCTTGAGCGCTTTATTTTTATAAACAAAGTCATTCATAAAATCGCACAACGTGAACTGACCACACCGTGCCAATGAAGCCAATTCCGTCACATCAGAATCCCAACTGCATAGCGCATCTGACGCAAGGATCGACGCCCCTCCTGGAGACCTCGTTCAAACAAGTCTTCGGCCCTTCCGTCTCCGGATTGAATTTCTTATTCGTACACTGCAATCCCAAGCGGCGCGCGCAAGGCCCATATTCCATGGCCGAATCCACACACACGACACAACTGATCTCGGCGCGCCGAAAAATTGAACGCTTCCGTCACTGGGTGCGGTAGCTGTCCGCGTTCAGCTGTTCCCGGTCCCGCGCGGTTCTTCTGGCATGCCGCCGGCAGCACAGCCCTACGGATGAAACGTCTCGCCCCGCTTCAGCATGTCGATGAACTCCGCGATTTTGCGTGCCCGTGTTTCAGGCTTCCTGGCGTTCTGTATCCGGAACAGGATCGCATAGCGATTACGGCTGTTCAGCGTCGCAAAAAACTTCGCGGCTTTGGGATTGGCGTCCAGAGCCGCCTGCAAGTCGTCCGGCACGATCGCATTGCTGGCCGACGTATAGGCAGCCTCCCAACGGCCGTCTTGTTTGGCCTTCTCGATTTCACGCAGGCCGGCCCGGCGCATCCTGCCGGCGACGATCAGCGCTTCGGCCTTGTCCTTGTTGATTTTGGACCAGATGCTCTTCGCCGAGCGCGGGGTAAAGCGTTGTAACCAGTATTGCTCGCTCTCGGCCTTCTTCTGGCCATCGATCCAGCCGTGGCAGAGGGCGCTTTCCACCGCCGCTTCATAGCTGACGGTTCGCTGCCCCGCGCCTTTTTTCGCGAGCCGCAGCCATGCTCCGGTCGACGTGCCGCCGTTCTGCCCCAACCAGCTTTCCCATTCAGCCTGACTGGCAAACGTTAGAGCGCCTTCGGTCATGTCACGATCCAGAATGGTTGCGTTTTCAACGACTAAAAAGCCGCCGCTCAACGGTTGAGCGGCGGCCACCCAAACACTCCACTCCGCAAAACCGCGTCAAACAATCCGGTTCAACGCATCGGCAAACCGCTTCACCGCGCCATCGACATCATGCAGCTTGTCGAGACCGAACAACCCGAGCCGGAACGTCTTGAAGTCCTCCCGCTCGTCGCATTGCAACGGCACGCCCGCCGCGATCTGCAAACCGACATCGGCGAATTTCTTCCCGGTGCGAATCCCGTCATCGTCCGTGTAGCTCACCACGACACCCGGCGCCTCGAACCCTTTCGCGGCCACGCTCCTGAACCCCTTCTCCGTCAGCAGCGCACGAATGCGCTCGCCGAGTTCGAGCTGTTCCGCCTTCACCTTGTCGAAGCCGTATGCGTCGGTTTCCTTCATCACGTCGCGCAGCGTCGTGAGGCTGTCCGTGGGCATCGTCGCGTGATACGCGAACCCGCCGCCCTCGTACGCTTCCATGATCTGCAGCCACTTGCGCAGATCGCACGCGAAGCTGGTGCTGGTCGTCGCATCGATACGCTCGCGTGCGAGCGGGCTCAACATGACCATCGCGCAACACGGCGACGCGCTCCAGCCCTTTTGCGGCGCACTGATCAGGATATCGACGCCGCTCGCCTGCATGTCGACCCACACGGTGCCGGACGCGATGCAATCCAGCACGAACATGCCGCCGACCGCATGCACGGCATCGGCCACCGCGCGCAGGTACGCATCGGGCAGCATGATCCCGGACGCGGTTTCGACGTGCGGCGCGAACACGAGATCGGGTTTGTTTTCCTTGATCGCGGCGACCACTTCATCGATCGGCGCCGGCGCATAGGCCGCTTGCCTGCCCGCTTCCACCGGGCGCGCCTTCAGCACCGTCGTCTCGGACGGAATGCTGCCCATGTCGAAGATCTGCGACCAGCGAAAGCTGAACCAGCCGTTGCGGATCACGAGGCACTTCTCGTTCGTCGCGAACTGTCGCGCCACGGCTTCCATGCCGAACGTCCCGCTGCCCGGGACGATCGCGACCGATTTCGCGTTGTAGACTTTTTTCAGCGTGGCGGAGATGTCGCGCATGACACCCTGGAAGCGCTGCGACATATGGTTGACCGAGCGATCGGTGTACACCACCGAATATTCGAGGAGCCCCTCGCGGTCAACATCGGGAAGTAAACCTGGCATGCTCGCCTCCGGTGAAAGATGAACGATGGAATCAGGACAAGCAGCGTCTTCGATTCGATACTGCTCTGCACCATGCAAATGCGTCATTTCCTCGACGAAAGCAGATTCTAACGAACGCCGCCGGACGATTGGCGCCTATTTTGTCGGCCGCCGGGGTCGGTGTTCGCCCATGCCGGCCCATGCCGCGCCCATCGCCCTGTTCGGAGTAAGGGTTAACGACGCGTGCGGCAACCGCCTCATAACATGTCGACCAGGCCCTTCACGACGGAAACTTCGATGACCTCCTCTCCCGCATCGTCACAGCAGTCGTCCACCGATCCTGCGCTCGCCGCGCGCATCGACACGGTCCTGTCCCGCCAGCTCGACACGCAGCGGCTGGTCGGCGCGGTCGTCCTCGTCGCCCGCGACGGCGAGCTCGTCTATCGCCGCGCGGCCGGGTTCGCGGATCGCGAATCGCGTACGCCGATGCGCGAGGACACGCTGTTCCGGCTCGCATCGGTGACGAAGCCGATCGTGTCGGCGGCCGCGATGGCGCTCGTCGCGCAACGCAAGCTGTCGCTCGACGAAGACATCGCGCGCTGGCTGCCCGACTTCCGTCCGGCGCTGCCCGACGGCCGCGTGCCGACGATCACGGTGCGCCAGTTGCTCGTGCATACCGCCGGCCTCGACTATCGTTTCAACGAAACCGACGCGAACGGCCCCTATGCGCGTGCGGGTGTCTCCGACGGGCTGGATGGCGCATCGATCACGCTCGCCGAAAACCTGCGCCGGATCGCGAGCGTGCGGCTGCTGTTCGCGCCCGGCACGAGCTGGAATTATTCGCTGTCGATCGACGTCATCGGTGCGCTGATCGAGGCCGTCTGCGGCGTGCCGCTCGCCGATGCGATCGATGCGCTCGTGCTGCGCCCGCTCGGTGCGCGCGACACTGGGTTCGTCGCACGCGATCCGGCGCGGCTCGCCACGCCGTACGTGAACGACACGCCGCAGCCGCACCGGCTCGCCGAGAACGAGACGGTGCCCATCGACGAAGGCTTCGTCGGCGTCACGTACTCGCCGTCGCGCGCGCTGAATGCACACGCGTTCCCGTCGGGCGGCGCCGGGATGGTCGGCACCGCGGGCGACGTGCTGACGGTGCTGGACACGCTGCGCGCGGGCGGCGGCACGATCCTGCCGACTGAGCTGGTCGACGAGATGGGCCGCGTACAGACCGGCGATTTGGAATTGCCGGACCTGCCCGGCGCGGGCTTCGGGATCGGCTTCTCGGTGTTGCGCGACCCGCAGGCGGCCGCGTCGCCGGAATCCGTCGGCACGTGGCGCTGGGGCGGCGTCTACGGTCATTCGTGGTTCGTCGACCGCGCACGCGGGCTCACCGTCGTGTCGCTGACGAACACGCTCTACGAAGGGATGAACGGGCAGTACACGCTCGATCTGCGCGATGCCGTCTATGGCGTCGGCTGATGCACGCCACGAAAAAAGGCCCGACACAGTCGGGCCAACGGGTTTGAGACACTAGGAGAATTCCGCCCACCCCATACCGGGCGGTCACGCCGCGCTACACGACGTTCTTTTCGACGATCGGCCGGTTTTCGAGCACGCGCGCCCAGCCGAGCGACGACAGGTCGAGCGTGTCGTAACGCCCGCCCAGAATGAGTTCGCTGACGCCCCGCCCCGTCGCCGGCCCTTGCTGCAGCCCGTGGCCGCTGTAGCCGTTCGCGAACACGACGTTGTCGAGTTCGGGGTGGTAGCCGATGATCGCGTTGTGATCGAACACGTTGTACTCGTAGTAACCGGACCAGCAATTCTCGACGCGCAGCGCCTCGAATTCCGGCACGCGGTGCGCGAGCGTCGGCCAGATCACGTCGTCGAACAGGCCGTGGTCGACTTCGTCGAGCGGCAGGTCGTCCGGGTCGCGATCCGGGCTCGGCGACGTGCCGCAGATATACGTGCGCCCTTCCGGCCGGAAATACACGCCGGTCGGATCGATCAGCAGCGGGCAATCGGCGAGCTTCGCCGGCGACGATACGTTGAAGATGCTGCGCCGCCGCGCATACACGGGAATGTCGATGCCCATCATCGACGACAGCGTGCGCGTCCATGCGCCGGCCGCGTTGACGAGCGTGTCGCACGCATAGCGTTCACCGTCGCCCGTCACGACATGCGTGATCCTGCGGCCGTCGCGCACCACGTCCTTCACGTCGGCCGGCACGTAGCGCGCGCCGAGCGCCTGCGCCTTCTTGCGCAGCGCCTGCACGAGCCCGTAGCCGTCGAACCAGCCTTCGCCGCTCGCGCCGTACGCGCCCGACACGAGATCGTCGACGTTGAGCCACGGAAACTTCGCGCGCAGCGCGTCGCCGTCCATCAGCCGGATATCGGCGCCGAGGCGCGTCTGCAGCGCATGGTTCTCGCGCAGCGTCGCGTCGCCGGCCGGCGTCGCGAGGAACAGGTAACCGCCTTCGTGCAGATCGATCGACGGCCGGTTGCCGTCCACTTCGAGCCGCTCGCCGATCGTGCGCAGGAACTCGATGCCGAACAGCGACATCTCGATCGACAGCGGCGTGGAGAACTGCTGGCGAATCGACGCGGCCGACAGCGCCGACGACGATCTGGCATAGGTGGGGTCGCGCTCGATGACGGTCACGGCGACCGTGGGATCGGTGGCGCGCAGGAAATAAGCGATCGAGCTGCCGATCACACCACCGCCGACGATGACGACTTGAGAACTCACGACTGACTCCGGTTGCACGTAAAAGGCTCAGGGCCTGTGGGTGATTCGCGCCGCGACTCGCGCGGCGTGCCGCAGGCAGGCTTCGTGAACGATCGCTTCGGCTATTTCAGCACGTCCGGCATCGCCGCGAAAGCCCGCGCGCGGGTTGCGTTCAGTCCGCCGACTGGGTCGTGACGGGCTGCCACGCGGCGTTCTTCACTTCATACAGCGTCGAGCTCGGGTTCTTCAGGTCGCCCGTGTTCGTGAACGCGATGGTGCCCGTGATGCCGTCGTAGCGCGTGCCCTTCAGCGCGCCGTTGAAATCGGCCGGCTTCGTCGAGTTCGCCTTCTGCATCGCGTTGATCGCGATCCACGTCGCGTCGTACGCGAACGGCGCATACGCGAGCATGTCGACGCCGTACTTCTGCTTGAATTTCGTTTCGAACAGCTTGCCCTTCGCGAGACGCGACAGCGGCTGCCCGTATTCCCACACCGACGCGCCTTCGGCCGCATTGCCGGCCAGCTTGATGAAGTTCGCGTTCATCACGCCGCCGCCCGCGAGGAACTGCGCGCGGATGCCGAGCTGGCGCATGCGCTTCACGAGCATCGCGGCCTGTGCGTCGAGCCCGCCGAAGAACACGAGATCGGCGTTGGTGCTCTTGATCTTCGTGAGCTGCGCGCTGAAGTCGACGGCCTTGTCGTTCGTGAATTCGCGCGTGACGATCGTGCCGCCGTTCGCCTTCACGGCCTTCTCGAATTCGTCGGCTTCGCCCTGGCCGAACGCGGTGCGATCGTCGATGATCGCGATGCGCTTCGCCTTCGTCACGCTCGCGGCGTACGCACCGGCGTTGCCCGCGTTTTGCGTATCGGTCGCGATCACGCGATACACGGTGCCGAGCCCGGCGCGCGTGATGTCGGGATTGGTCGCCGACGGCGTGATCATCGGAATGCCGGCCTTCGCGTAGATCTTCGACGCGGGCAGCGTCGTGCCCGAATTGAAGTGGCCGATCACGACGGCCACCTGTGCGTCGGCGAGTTGCTGCGCGGCCTGCACGCCGGTGCGCGGATCGCTCTGGTCGTCCTGCGACGCGATGACGAATTTCACCGGCTTGCCGCCGACCATCGTGCGAGCGGCATTCGCTTCGTCGACCGCCATGCGCACGCCGTTCTCGATGTCTTTCCCGTAAGCGGCGCCGCCGCCCGTCAGCGGGCCGGCCACGCCGACCTTGACGATCGTCTCCTGCGCATGGGCCGCGCCCGTCTGGAACGCGAGAAGCGCGGCGGTCAGTGCGACGCCGGAAAGCGAACGAATGCGGAACGTCATGGCTGTCCTTCTTCTGGGGGTCGGGATGCAACGCGCGATCGGCGCCCGTCGGCAACCTCCTGCGCGCCGGCGATGGCGTGCGCCGCCGAGGCGCCATGCGCCCGACCGGCTGGCCGATCACCGCGGTTCCGTCTCCGAAGAACCTTTCATCGCGAAAGAGGTGAATGGATTGTGGGTAGCCAATACCCGTGCAGCAAACGAAATATCGGAACTATGTTGTGAGATTTGGTCATCAAGTTCCGTGGTCATGGCCGATCCGCGGCCCGTATGACGGTGAGCCGGGATGGAAGTCTGCGGCAGGAGACAGCGGCCGCGCCGCCGGGTCAAGGCCGACCGTGGTCATGCCGGCAACGCATCATCGTTGCGAGGGCGGCCCGGCCGGCCTTCGCAACGCCCCTTGCGGGCGCCGCGTCATCGGTCAGTGCCGATCGGTGCCCGTCTGGTTACGCACCGCATCGGCCGCCTCGCCGGCCTTCTCCTGAAGCTTGCCGGCCTGCTGTTCGGCCACACCTTCCGCTTCGGTCTCGCGGTCGCCCGTCACCTTGCCGAGTGCTTCCTTGACCGAACCCCTGACCTGTTTGAGCTTGCCTTCGATGCGATTCCTGTCCATGGTCATCTCCTGCGATGGTTTGAGGGAGAGCCGGCGATGCGGCGCCCTCCGTCGCACCGCCGAGTGGACAGGATCGCAAGCGGGCGCCGCGCGAGGTAGATGCGGATGCACCAATCCGCATGGTGCATTCGTACCGCCGCGCTCAGTCCTTGCCCTTCGCGCGGCCCTTGTCGCCGCGCGCGCCGTTCGCTTCGGCCGCGCCGACGATCCCGCGCTCGCGCGCCCACACGATCGCCTCGCCGCGACTGTGCACGTCGAGCTTCGCGTAGATCGTCGCGACGTGATTGCGTACGGTGTTCGGCGCCAGCCCGAGGCGGCCGGCGATTTCCTTGTCGGCCAGACCGTGGCACAGCAGGTCGAACACGTCGCGCTCGCGCGCGGTCAGGTCGGACAGCTGCGCGCCCGCATCCGGCGCATTCGCGCGCCGCACGTTCGCGAGCTTCTCGATCAGCGTGCGGCTGAACCACGACGCGTCCTGCATCGCCGTCTCGATCGCATAGACGAGCTCCATCTCGGTACGCTTGCGGTCGCTGATGTCGAGCAGCGCGACCAGCAGGCAATCGCGCCCGTGAATCGCGACGGGGTCGGCCGACACGACGCAATCGCGCACGTCGCCGTCGCGCGTGCGAATCTGCACGTCCACGTTGCGCACGTGACCGTCGCCCGCGAGCCGGCCTTCGATACGCGACCACGCGCCGCGTTCGGCCCACAGCCCGATCTCGTCCGCGGATTTACCAAGGAGATCGGCCTGCGCATGGCCCGTCATCGCGGCAAACCCGTCGTTCACGTCGAGTAGCTCGAAACGGTCGGCCGTGACGATCGCCATCGCGACCGGCGCCATCCGGAAGGCCGTCGCGAAGCGTTCCTCGCTTTGCATCAGCGCGCGCTCGGCCTGCTTGCGCGGCTCGAGATCCATGAACGTGAACAGCATGCATGCCTCGCCGTTCATGTCGATCGGCTGCCCGGCGACCACCACCGCCTTGGTGCTGCCGTCGGCCAGCTTGAGCACGGCCTCCATCTGCGGGATCGTCGCGCCTTCGCCGAGCCGCTCGATCGCCAGCTCGCGCCGCTCGGCCTGTTCGAGCACGTCGATCTCGTACACCGAGCGGCCGAGCACGTCGTCGCGCGCGTGGCCCGTCATGTCGAGAAAGCCCTGGTTGACCTTCACGTAGCGCAAGTCGTCGAGCCGGCAGATCACGGCCGGCGCCGGATTCGCGTTGAAGGTTCGCTCGAAGCGTTCCTCGGCGCTCGCCCATTCGGTCGCGTCGTGCAGCACGAGCGCCAGGCAGTCGGGCGCGCCGGCCGCGTTCGTCAGCACCAGGCTGCGGATGCGGTGCACCCAGCTCACCGACTCGTCGGCGGCCGATTCGACTTCAACCGTCACGTCGCTGAATTCCTCGCCCGCAATCACGCGATCCATCGGATAGTGGCCGTCGCGCACCGGATGATTGTTCCGGTAACGCAGCCGGAATCGCTCGCGGTATTCGGTGACGTCCGCGCCGAGCGCCTTCAGCTCGGTCACGCCATGCATCGCGAGCGCGGCCTCGTTCGCCCAGACGATCCGCTGGTCCGGCTCGATCAGGATCACGCCCTCGGTCAGCCCCGCGATGATCTGGTGCAGCTGGCGCCGGTCGGTATGCGACTTGAGCGCCTGTTCGTCTACTGGTTCGTTCATCGAATCGTTGTCCCTTCTCGTCAACATGAGCGATCAACATGAGCGCCGGCCGAGCGCCCGTTGCAGCGACATGCCCCGGCCGGCGCGTGCGGCGATGATCGCGTGCCGCGCAACGGCGCGACACGCGCGAATGCACTATCTCGAATAGTACATTCGCACGCCGCCCGTGATCGTGCGGTGCCCCGCCGAATGGTGCGGTGCGGCCAGCGCGCCTGTCGCGCCGCGTTGCCCGGGTCGTGGTGCATGTCCCTGCCCACCGTCTGTTCCGTCCCCCAGTGCAAACGCACTAACCGATCCGGTGAATTTGCGCGATGTCCGCTCGCGTTCGCGTCGGTACGCTGGTACTGCATCGGCGCTCATGCGCTGCCCTTTCATACCGCAGAGGGAGGACACACGGATGAAATTGCATCAGACACCCGATCCGACGCGGCCCGAACCGCCCCCGGACCATCCGCCCGAACCGGCGCCCGGCACCGACCCGCCGGTACCGCTGCCGCCCGACGTACTGCGCCCGGACATGCCGCCGCGCGAGCCCGGCTACGACACGCCGATCGCGCGCTGAACGCGCGGGCACCGCACGGGAACGCGCCGTGCTCCCCGACTGATTGATTCAACCCGCCAATCGAAGGAGAACATCAATGAACAAGACCTCGCACCTTTCGACCCTGCTCGCCGTCAGCGCGGCCTTCCTGCTTTCCGCCGCGCCGCTCACGAACGCGCATGCCCAGGCCTCGTCGACCGACAGCGGCATGGCGAGCGAATCGAATCAGCCTGTCACCGACACGTGGATCACGACCAAGGTGAAAGGTGAGCTCGCAACCACCGACGGCGTGAAGAGCACCGACATCAGCGTGAAGACGGTGGACGGCGTCGTCACGCTGACGGGCGTGCTGCCGACGAAGGTCGCCGTGAAGAAGGCCGTTGCCGTGACCCGCGCGATCAAGGGCGTGAAGCACGTCGACGCATCCGGCCTGAAGGCGAAGGCCTGAGCTACCCCGCGGCCGAGCGCCGCACTTTTCTCCCCTTACGAAAGGAGCACACCATGAACGAAGACAAGATCAAGGGCCAGTGGAAGCAGCTCACCGGCAAGCTGAAGGCCAAGTGGGGCAAGCTGACCGACGACGACCTCCAGGTCGCGGAAGGCAATCGCGATTATCTGGCCGGCAAGATCCAGGAGCGTTACGGGATCGCCCGCGACGAAGCCGAGAAGCAGTTGAAGGAGTTCGACCGCGAGCTGTAACGCGCCAGTCGTCTCACCCCGCCGCGACGCGCACCGCGTCGCGGCCACGAGGAGGACCACGACATGGGCAAATATCTGATCGCATGGCTGCTCGGCGTACCGATCGGGCTGCTGGTGCTGTTTTTTCTGGTCACGCACCTCTTCTGACGCGCACGACGCGTCGTCAATGAAAACGGGCCGACGGCTGAAACCAGCCGCCGGCCCTTCTCTTTTGCGTGCGGTGCGTGACGCGCCGCGCTTACTTCGCCGCGTTCGCCGTCATCTTGAAGATGCCCTGCGCGTTGCCCGCATCGAAGCGCAGGTCGGTCACCCAGCGGCGCGCCGCCTGGTCGAACGTGCGCTTGCGCGTGATGAACTCGTAGAACGAACCCGGCACGTTGCGCTTCACCGTGCCGCCGTCGCGGGTGCGGAACTCGCGCTCGACGGTATCCGCGCGATAGGCCGTCTGGAACACGCGGCCCGAGCGCGAGCGTTCGACTTCGGGCTTCATCGGCCGCCCCTTCGCCTTCTCGTCGTCGGACAGCTTGAACACGTCGGCGACGCGGTCGGTCGCGTGATTGAACGCGTTGCCCTCGGTCGCGATCCACGCCATTTCCGCCGATTCCATCAGCAGCGTCTCGTAGTCGAGCTCGTTCGGCACGTCGTGCTGGCGCGCGAACGCGCCGACGATTTCCGGCAGCAGCGCATGGGCGTCTTCGAGCGACAGCCAGCCTTCGCGCTCGACTTCCCACAGCCGCGCGACGGCCGCCGGCGACAGCGGGTCGCGCGACGCGCCGACCACGTTCGTCACGGCCTGCTGGAATTCCTTCGAGAAGCGCTCCGGATGCAGTTCGCTCACGAAGAACTGCGCGATTTCGTCCGGCGCGTCTTCATGCGCATACGCGCGGCCGGTCATGCCGAGCTTGTCGAGCGGGTAGCGGCCGTTCAGGCGGAAGCCGAGCGGACGCAGGATGCGCGTGAACGCCGCCTCGCCCGGCGGCAGTGCGCCCGTGTGCGGCCAGCGCACCGTGCGCAGCGCGCCGTGGTCGAAATAGACCGAGCCACCGTTTTCGATCGCCTCGGCCGTGTACGCGCGGCCGTTCGCCGAACGCTCGAGCAGCCCTTCGAACAGCGCCATGTTCATCGCCTGCGCAATTTCCGCGCGGGTCACGACGCCGTCTTCCCATTCTTCGAGGATGGCCGGCATGTTCAGGGTCGAGAACAGGGCGTCGGTCTTCGCCTGTCCCAGCAGCTTGGTCAGCAAGCTGTCGATATTCGGATTGCGCATCAGGATTCTCGTCTCGGGGACTCGCCGGCAAACGTGCCGGCCACTCGTCGGCCGGCCGCCCACGGGCGCCAAGCCTTGCATGGCAAGCATTATTCAAAGGGTTGCAGCGGGGCGTAAAGCGAGATTAAATTGATACGTGATGAGTTTTTGGAATTATCAGCCGCGCTTCGCTGGCGCTTCACCCCGGCGGCGTGCGGGTCCGTTCGTCAGACGAATCGAGCATCATGCGCAAATTCAAGATCCCCAACATGGGCGCGCTCGTGGCTTTCGAAGCCGCCGCCCGCCACGAGAGCTTCACGCACGCGGCCAAGGAGCTGTTCCTGACCGAAAGCGCCGTGTCGCGGCAGATCGCGACGCTGGAGGCGAGCCTCGGCGTGCGGCTGTTCGCGCGCGTGAAGCAGCGCGTCGTGCTGACGCGCGCCGGCAAGCTGTACGGCACGCAGGTGCGGCGCGCGCTCGAAACGCTCGACCGCGACACGCTGTCGATCATCGCGCACGGCAGCGGCGGCGGCTACCTGGAACTCGCGGTGCTGCCGACCTTCGCGTCGCACTGGCTGATCCCGCGCATCAAGAGCTTCTACGACCGCACGCCCGACGTGCGCGTGAACATGGGCAGCCGCACCGACCTGTTCTCGTTCGAGGACACGCACTTCGAAGCCGCGATCCACTACGGCAAGCCGACCTGGCCCGGCACGTCGTCCGACTACCTGTTCGGCGAGGAAGTCGTGCCGATCTGCTCGCCCGCGCTGCTGAACGGGCCGGTCGAGCGCGTCGAGGATCTGCTCGCGTATCCGCTGCTGCACTCGACGACGCGCCCCGGCGCGTGGGCGCAGTGGTTCGAGACGCACGGCGTCGAGGACATCCGCACGATGCAGGGCGTGCGCTACGAACTGCATACGATGCTGATCAGCGCGGCCGCGGCCGGGCTCGGCGTCGCGCTCGTGCCGAAGTTCTTCGTCGAGGAACAGTTGCAGCAGCTCGGGCTCGTCGTGCCGTGCGACGCGGCAACCGTCGGCGATTCGGCGTACTACCTCGTGTATCCGACCGAGTTCAGCCACAGCAAGCCGCTGGAATCGTTCCGCGGCTGGCTGCTCGAACAGGCGAGCGCGTATGCAGCGCCGGAACGCGACGTGCAAGACGCCGATGAAGAGGATGACGAAGACGTCGAGTAACGGCGCGGTCGCACCGGTGTCATGACGCGGTGGCGCCGGATGCGTGCCGCGCCGGCACGCCGGCCGAAAGAATCTTCACCAGCAGCGCGCGGGCGCGACCGCTCATGCTCGACACATCAAGCGCGAGCCGGATCATGGGCGCTCGAGTGCGAGGCATCGTGAGGAAGCCCCGCATCGTCGCGCACCGCGTGCGTTACATGTGCCACTTCACCGTGGCGGTCAGCGTGCGCGGATCGCCGGGCATGTTGTACAGGTCCGCGTTGCCGTGCGCGGCGATGAAGTAGCGGCGATTGAACAGGTTGTCGAGCGTGAGCGTCACGTCGACCTTCTTGCTGCGATAGCCGGCGCCCAGGTTGAACACCGTGAACGACGGCAGCGTGACGAGATCGCTCGCCGACGTGTAGCGCGCCGACTGGAACTGCATGCCGGCCGCCGCATAGAAGCCGTACGGCAGCTCGCGCTTGAGCCACAGGTTCGCGCTGTGGCGCGGCATCAGCCCCGGCGTATTGCTCGATACCGCGAGGCCGGCCGCCGTCGATTGCGCGGAGCCGTCCACCGTACCGTTCAGGTACGCGTAACCCGCATACACCGACCACTTAGGCGCGATCTCGCCGGTGAAACCGAGCTCCATTCCGCGTACGTGCTGGGTACCGATCGGCAGCGCATAGCCGGGATTCGCCGGGTCGCCGATCTGCTGGTTGGTCTGGCGCATGTCGAACAGCGCGACGCTGGCCGTCGCCTTGCCGCCGAGGTCGAAGCGTGAGCCGACTTCATACGCGGTGGTCTTCTGCGGCGCAAGCGCGGCGCCGTTCGTAAACGCGCCGGAACTGATCAGCGTGTCGGCCAGCGGCGAGAACGACTGGCTGAACGACCCGTACAGCGTCAGCCAGTCGAGCGGTTCGTAGATCAGGCCGACGCGCGGGCTCCACGCATGGTCGGTGCGGTCGAGATTGACGTTCGACGACGTGTAGTCGTGGCGGATCTGGTTCAGGTAGTCGAAGCGCAGGCCGGCAAGCACCTTCCAGTGTTCGGTCAGCGAGATCAGGTCCTGCGCGTAGACGCCCGCGAGCCCGACCACGGTCGACGCGTTCGTCTTCGCACGCGTGCCGGTCGGCACGCCGGGCAGGACGACCGGCTGCGGATTGAAGAGATCGTAGGTCGCGACCTTCGACACGCTGTAGATCGTGTCGAACTTCTGCTGCTGCGACAGTTCGAGCCCGTACAGCAGCTCGTGGCGCATGCCGAACAGCGACGTCTTCTGCGTGAGTTCGAACAGCCCGTCGATGCCGTGATCGGTGCGCTGGCGCGTCGACTGGTCGAGCGTGACGACCGGGTGCGCGGCGGTCTTGATCGGCTCGTACGTCACGTAGTTCTTCCGCTCGAGCGAGAAGTCGTACGCGCGGATCGCGCCGTGGAACGACAGCGAATCGTTGAAGCGATGATCGAGCGACACCGTCGCGCTTTTCGCGGAGACGTCGTTGTACGAACTGTTCACCCCGTCGGCCGACCCGTAGTACGTGTTGATCGGCACGTCGACCGGCCGGCCGCGATACGCGGGGATCCCCTGGTCGGACGTGCGGCGGTCGTGCAGGTAGTCGAATTCGACGTTCAGTACCGTGTCGCGGTCGAGCTTGAACTGCGCGGACGGCGCGATCGCCTGCCGGTTGAGCTGGAACTGGTCGCGGAAGCTGTTCGAATTCTCGGCCGCGCCGGTCATGCGAAAGCGCGCCGCGTCGTTCGCATTCCAGCCGAGGTCGAATTCGCCGCGCCGCTCGCCGCGCGTGCCGAGCGTCACGCCCACGTCGTTCACCGGGTTCGCGAGCGGCCGCTTCAGCACGCGATTCACGATGCCGCCCGCCGAGCCGCGTCCGTACAGCACGGCCGCCGGCCCCTTCAACACCTCGACGCGATCGACGTTCGACAGGTCGCGGTAGTACAGCGCGTCGTCGCGAATGCCGTCGACGTACTGGTCCGTGATGCTGTTGAAGCCGCGGATCGTGATCTGGTCGCGCTGACCGTCGCCGACCGAGAAGCCGACGCCCGGCACGTTGCGCAACGCATCCTGCAGCGACGTCGCGTTCTGATCCTCGATCACCGCGTGCGGCACGACGTTCACGGTCTGCGGCACGTCCATCAGCGACATGTCGGTCTTGGTCGCCGCGCGCGAATGGCCGCCGTCGTACGACGCATGCTCGGCGGCCGCGTTGACGGAAATCGCGGGCAGGGTCGCCGCGGCGTCGGCCGCCTGCGCGCAGGCGGCGCGTGTGCCGGCAAGCGACGAGGCGATCAGAAGGACGTGGCACGCGCTCTTGTTGAATTTCATCGTTGAAGTAAAGGCAGAGGGAAAATGGTGAGCGCAAACGCGTGCGGCCGACGCAGGGTCATCAGCCGGCGACTCGACAGGCGAACGCGTGTCTACGCACAACGGACGGCGCACAGAGAATCGCCTCGTCGCCCCGGCCGGCATGCCCGGCACGAAAACGCCGTTGCGACGCGTCACAGCTCGTAATGGACCGAAATATTAAACGAGAATGATTCGCGTTATTAATCAATTTCCAACATGTCGCCTTCGTGCAACGTACCTCCGGCTAACACTGCGGATTCCTGACGAATAACTTTCAGTTTTGCGCATCGACGCGCGGATTTCGTAAAGAAATAGAAAGAAATTGAGCGGGCGCGGTGCGTTATGACCGTATGGATCGAAGGGCTGCTTGGGATGCGTCGTTCGAGGACATGCACTTCGGGCGCGATCCACGACGGCAAGCCGACCTGGCGAGCGCGTATGCGGCGCCGGAGTGCGATACGAACGAGGCCGATGAGGAAGACGACGAGGACGTCGAATGACGCGAGCCATTGCGACATCCCGCCGGCGCGTCGACGGGCCGGCGCGGCCCGTCGACGCCGGGTCTTACTTCAGGCGGCAATCGCGAACGGTCGCGATCCCCGATGCAAAGTCGCCCACGCAATGCAGCGTGACGCGCTTGCCGACCAGCCGCTGCGCCTTCTGTTCGGCCGCCGCATCGACGAACGACGCGCGCACCGCCTGATCGGCATCCACGTCTTCGCCGATCTCCGCGAGCGTCTTGCCTGTGAAGCCCTTCTCGAGACCGAGCAGCGTGCCCGTCAGCGCGACCGGCTGGTCGAAATACTTGTCGCCGCCCGAACCCGTATAGGCCTCGATCATCTGCGCGGCCGATACCTTGAGCTCGCCTTTCGCGGCCATGGCGCCCGAGACGATCGTCAGCGCGAGGGCGGCAAGTGCGATTCGTTTCATTGCGTGGTTTCTCCGTGGTTGAACAGTGTTTTGAAAAAGTTGGCGCTCGCGCGCCGGCGGAACACGACGGCCCTGCACGCACGCGCCCCGTGTCCGCCCCACGGGCAACACGACGGCGCACGACGTGCACGGCCTGACGGTTATTTGCGTGGGGCTGCTTCGATCAGCGCGACGGCCCTGCGGTCGTACACGTCGGGCGTCGCCTTCGCGCCGCGCGCGACCGCTTCGCGCACGCTGCCGGTGGCGTCATCCTTACCCGCGCCGATCAGCGCGGGCGCATCCGGATCCGCGCCGGCATCGAGAAGCGCCTTCACGCAGTCAGGGTTGTGCACGATCGCCGCGCGCAGCAACGGCGTCTCGCCCCAGCGGACGCGTTGCTCGCCCAGCCGCGGCTCGATCGGCGTGCCGGGTTCATGCAGGATCGCGATGCGCTCGGCCGCGGTCGGGTCGGGCTGACCGTCCAGTTCGTAGCGTCGCTCGCACACGAAGCTGAGCGGCGTCTGTCCGGTCTTCGCATGCGCGTACGGATCGGCGCCGGCGTCGACCAGCAGCTTGAGGATGTCGAGATCGGATGCCGCGCGTCCGGTCAGCACCGTGTATCCATTCGGGTCGGTGGCGCGGGCATCGGCGCCAGACTTCAACAGCATCCGGACGAGCTCGGGCGACGGGGTATACGCATTCGCGGCCATCGCCAGCGGCGGCTCGCCGCTCGGTGCGATCGCGTTGACGTTCGCGCCCGCGCCGATCAGCAGGCGGATCGTTTCGAGCTGGTCGGGCTTGAGTTCGCCGAGCGTCGAGTTGCTGATCGCGTACGTCAGCAACGTCCAGCCCTTGGGCGACATCGGCATGTTGATCGCAACGCCGGACGCGATGAACAGTGCAACGACGTCCGGCACCTGGCTGACGACGGCCAGCCCCATCGGCGTGAGTTCGGCATCCGGCATCGCGTAGCGCTGCTTCGCCGTCTTGTCATACGGACGCGCGCCCTGCTTGAGCAGCGCGCTGACGCGCGCCAGGTTCCGCGGGGTTTTATCCGCCGCGTAGTCGCCCATGGCGACCATCAGCTTCCATTCCTTGCCTTCCAGCGCGTAGCTCGCACTGGACAACGCCATTCCGGCGCACAGGCACGCCACCCCCCGTGCCAGCACGGTAGCGGCTTTTTTCGTTCTCGACCGCATGAACGCTCTCAGTATCGTTGTGTGTATTCGTGGCGCTGTCGCGCGCCGACATGATCGACGAAATACCGCACACGCACAATGTTCGCGCGATACCTTCTAAAGACAGGACGGGAAAGCAATCAGGAAGACGAGGATGGGAAGCGACGCGTGTGGCCCGCTGCGAATGTCCGGTGCGCGCCGGACCGGGCAACCCCGACCCGGCGCTCCGGGCAGCCGACCTCGTATCGGCGGCGCGGCGGATCTTCTTCTGTTCTTCACTACGTCTGCTCTCAGGTTCACTGCATTTTTTTCCTCACCGCGTCGGGCCATTATCCGCTCAATTCAGCCGAAGTAAAACGTTTGCGGTTGCACCATGGCTGTTATACCGGCGATTCGGCAACAATCTTTCCAAATGCTTACGGTCATTTCGACGCGATAGCACCCAGGTTGCATTCATTGCGGCGTTCCTTTTAAATGGAACTGGTTCCATTCATTGAATCGGCCATGTTCGCGCGTGACGAGCAGCCGCGTGCGCGTCATGATGCCGATTCAGGATCGAGGATCATTCCGCTCAGGATTCGCATCGCCCGTCCTTCCCGGACACCCCGTCAAACGAGACCGTCATGCCCGATTCCGCCTCCCTGCAGCACCTGTTTCCCGCCTTGCAAGAGATTCCCGCCGAATTCCGGCTGGCTTCGCCGATCCACCAGCGCGTGTCACTCGTCGACGGCGAATTGCGACCGTGGGACGGCGCAACCAAGACCGTGCTGTCGCCGGTATGCGTGCGACAGGCGGACGGCAGCGTCGAGCAGGTCGAGATCGGCAGCTACCCGGTGATGGGCGAAACGGAAAGCGACGCGGCGCTCGACGCCGCCGTGCGCGCGTACGACGCCGGCCGCGGCGAGTGGCCGACGATGAAGGTCGAGCAGCGCATCGCGTGCATGCAGGACTTCATCAAGCGGATGGTCGCGCAGCGCGAACTCGTCGTGAACCTGATCATGTGGGAGATCGGCAAGAGCCTCGCCGATTCGCAGAAGGAGTTCGACCGCACCGTCACGTACATGACGCAGACGATCGACGCGCTGAAGGAGCTCGACAACGCGAACTCGCGCTTCGTGATCGCGGAAGGCACGATCGGCCAGATCCGCCGCACGCCGCTCGGCGTCGTGCTGTGCATGGGCCCGTACAACTATCCGCTGAACGAAACCTTCGCGACGCTGATCCCCGCGCTGCTGATGGGCAACACCGTGGTGTTCAAGCCGCCTCAGTACGGCACGCTGCTGTTCGAGCCGCTGCTGGAAGCGTTCCGCGATGCGTTCCCGAAGGGCGTGATCAACACGATCTATGCGCCGGGCGCGGTGGTCGTGCCGCACATGCTCGCGTCGGGCAAGATCAACGTGCTCGCGCTGATCGGCTCGAGCAAGGTGGCCGATCACCTGAAGAAGCAGCACCCGAAGTCGCACCGGCTGCGCGCGATCCTCGGCCTCGACGCGAAGAACGCGGCGATCGTGCTGCCCGACGCCGATCTCGACCTCACCGTGAAGGAGTGCCTGCTCGGCGCGCTGTCGTTCAACGGCCAGCGCTGTACCGCGCTGAAGATGCTGCTCGTGCATCGTTCGATCGTCGACGAATTCCTGAAGCGCTTCACCGCCGCGCTCGAACAGTTGAAGATCGGCATGCCGTGGGAAAAGGGCGTCAGCATCACGCCGCTGCCCGGCATGCATCGCACCGCGTACATGACCGACGCGATCGATGACGCGAAGGCGAAAGGCGCACAGGTCGTCAACCATCAGGGCGGCGAATTCAGCAAGACGCTGTTCTACCCGGCCGTCGTGTATCCGGTGTCCGAAGGGATGAAGCTGTACCGCGAGGAGCAGTTCGGGCCGATCATTCCGGTCGCGCCGTTCGACGACGTGGAAACCGCGCTCGACTACGTGACGACGTCGGAGCACGGCCAGCAGGTCAGCATCTTCGGTTCCGATCCGGCGCAGATCGGCGCGCTCGTCGATCCGCTCGTGAACCAGGTGTGCCGCGTGAACATCAACTGCCAGTGCCAGCGCGGGCCCGACGTGTTCCCGTTCGCGGGACGCAAGGATTCGGCGGAAGGTACGCTGTCGGTGAGCGACGCGCTGCGCGCGTTCTCGATCCGCTCGATGGTCGCGGCGAAGCAGACCGACAGCAGCAAGCAGCTGCTCGACTCGATCGTGTCGGATCACCACTCGAAGTTCATCAATACGGGCTTCATTTTCTGAAGCCGGCTTGACTGATACCGGAGCCTCCGTCGCACGCTAATGCGGCGGAGCGCTTCCGGCACACGCTGCGCGGGCTAGACGTTCGTCACCAGCAGCCGAACGCCCGCCACGCCGAACACGACGGCCAGACACGCTTCCATCGCGCGCCGGCCGCGCACATACAACCGGCGCGCCCCGTCCATCGAGAACACCAGCGCATAGCCGCCGAACACCAGGCAGCCGATCGCCAGACAGCCCGGCACGACGGCGCCATGCGCACCGCCCGCGCCGTTCGACGACAGCGCGACGATCGACACCCACACGAGAATCGCCTTCGGATTGGTCAGGTGCAGCATCGCGCCGCGCACGTAGAAGCGCGACAGCCGCTGCTCGCGCGCCGCGTTCGCCGCTGCCGCCGGCGGCCCCGCCAGCGCCGTGCGGCCCGACTTGAACGCGAGCCACAGCAGGTACAGCCCGCCGAACACCTTGATCGCGACCAGCAGCTTCGACCACGCGAGCAGCGCGGCCGAGATGCCGAGCGCCGCCACCGTCGCCCAGAACATCGACCCTGAAATCACGCCGAGCGCGAATGCGAGCGCCGCCTTGCGGCCCTGGTTCGCGGCGACCGACATGATCGCGAGATTGCTCGGCCCGGGGCTGGCCGTGCCGATGAAATAGGCCGTGTAGGCGAGCAGCAGGTTGGCCGAGAAGAAGGTGTGGACGTTCATGCGAACCTCGCGGGGATGATCGGGAGATTGTTGGCAAACCCGCGCCGTCTGCCCATGGACAATTACGCGGCCAATCGCTGGGCCAGTTGCGTGGCCATGCAACCAATCGCCGCGCCGAACCGTCTCTGTTTTGAAACAACTGGCGCGTTCGCCGCCGGTTCGCGCGATGCGGCGGCGTGCGCTCCATGCAGCCGTTTCACGTCGGCGAACGCACGGCGGGCATGGCCGCACCGCGCGGCACGCATCGTTCCGGCCATTCGCCGGCACGAGCGCGCGATGCGCCGGACGCCCGCGTTACGTTACATCCGTGAAGCATTTCGCGTCGCCGCGCCGCGTCAGGCGCCCGACGTCGCTTACCTGCCGCCCGTAGATGCCCTCCTCGATCGCCTGCGCGATCCAGTCCCGGCGGGACTCGCCGACCGACGCCGGATCACGGCTCAACATTGCTCAACAATCGTCCGGCGGGGCTGGTACGGAATCTGCATTCCGTTCGGGCAGAAGCCGCGCCCGGTACCGCGCGGACATGATTTCACCCTCGGGCGCTCCCACGGATACGCCCGTACGATATGCACACGCAGCGAGGCTCTTCATGGATGCGCAGCCCAATTCGTCCGATACGTCATTCCAGCTCTTCCTCGCGAAAGTGCTCGAACAGCCACTGCCCGACTGGACCGAAAAACAGCAGATGGAACTCGAGATGGCGCGCACGCTGTCGACGCAAATGGTCACGCTCGCCGAAGACATGCGCGGCCGCACGCCCGATCTTGCTCGTTGCCTCGTGCTGCTCCGCTACGCGAAGGTGCTCGACTTCATGCTGACGTCGCTCGCCGCGCACCGCGACATCCATCCGCAGACGCTGCGCACGCTGTTCCGGCTCGCGAACCTGAAGGTCGACGATGCGTATCCGGTGTGAGCGGACGCAAGGGATCGGGCGCCGCGCACGACCGTCGCGGCAACGCCGGCCATGCGCGATTCGCGCGAATGTCGGATAACCTCGCCGCATGAGCGTTAGAAATAGAAACCGGACATCCCGGCTCGCCGGCGAATTCGGCTTCTTCGTGAAGCAATACGGTCGCAACGCGCGGAAGCATCCCGATCGAACGATCGCCGCTACGATCACGACACCGAGCGCATGATGAAGCGACTGTCGCCGGCCGATCGCGCCGATCTGCTGGCCGACGGCGAACGGGACGTCACCCCTGGCTCCCCCTGACTTGCCCCACTCCACACGCACGGCCCGCCTGCCCCTCCACGCAAACGGAGGTACAATCGCGCGCCATGAACGCACTTCGCCGCTTCCTGCTCCGGCCAGGCGTCGCACGACAGTGGCTGTGGGGGTTCCTCCTCGTGACGCTGCTGTCCCGCGCGCTGATGTCGGGCGCCGTGATGCTCGATCCGGACGGTCCGGATGCGGGCTCGGTGGTGCTGTGTTCAGGCCAGGGCCCGCTGATCGTCACCGCCGCCGCGCTGGCCGCCCGCTTCGACGCGAGCGCGCCGATCACGCCGGCCAACGATGCGCTGGCGCTCGTCGATGCACTGAAGCACGACGCGCACGCCGACAAGGCGGCGTCTTCCGGTAACGGCGACAGCCTGTGCGCATTCGGCGCCGCGCTGTTCACCGCGATCGCATCGTTCGTGCTGCTGGTGCTGCTGTTTCCCGCGGCGCCGCCGCGACGCTTTCGCGTTCACTTCGACAGTCTTCCTTTCGTGCGATCGGTATTCGACGATCGCCCGCCCTCCCGCGCCCCTCCTCGGTTCTGCTGAACGTTCCGCCCAGTGGCGCAGGCACGTCGACGTGCCTGCGCGTTCACGCCGTTCGTTTCACCCGACCTGATTCACGCGTTCACCCGCCTGCCCGCATCGCGCGGGCGACGCCGCCCTGCGCCCCGTTTGCGCAGCGCACCGCGCCGCCTGCTGCGGCGATGCCCGCACGCGGGTGCGACGCACGTTGACGGCCGCCGGCCCGCGCCGGCCCCGCCGCTCGACGAACCGAGGAGTTCACACCATGTCGACCACCGTCGATCGGGCCATCTCGCCCGCCCGTTCCGCCAGCGCCGGTTACCGGACGCTCTGGCGCTGGCACTTCTACGCCGGCCTGTTCGTGATGCCGTTCCTCGTGATCCTCGCGATCACCGGCACGCTCTATTGCTTCCAGCCGCAGATCGAGCCGCTGCTGTACCCGCACCGGCTGGTCGTCGAACCGCGCGCGACGCCGCGGCTCGATGCCGACACGCTGCTCGCCCGCGCCCGCACCGCGATGCCGGCCGACGCCACGGCGGTTTCCGTGCAGGTCTCCACCGCGCCGGACCGCAGCGCCGAGTACGTGTTCCGGTTGCGCGACGGCAGCCGCGAGAGCGTGTACGTGAACCCGTACGACGGCAGCGTACTCGGCACGCTGAGCGTCGAGAACCGCTTCATGCAGGTCGACCGGATGCTGCATCGCAAGCTGCTGCTCGGCAAGACCGGCGAGTTGCTGATGGAGCTCGCCGCCTGCTGGACCTTCGTGATGATCGGCACCGGCATCGCGCTGTGGTGGCCGCGCGGCGCGGCACGCGTCGGGCGCGCGCTGCGGCCCGACCTGTCGCTGCGCGGCCGGCCGCTGTGGAAGAGCCTTCATGCGACGGCCGGCATCTGGCTCGCGGCCGGCACGATCGCGTTCATCCTGACCGGGCTGCCGTGGTCGGGCTCGTGGGGCAAGAACTTCAAGGCGCTCGCCGCGACCGTGAACCTCGGCGCGCCGGAAGGCGCGTGGGGCGGCGCGTCGATGCGCTCGACGCGTCCGGGTGCCGCCGCGACGGCCGCGCATGCGCCTGCGCAGGCCACCGCGCCGTCCGGCCATCACCACGATTCCGACGAATCGATGCCGGGCATGGTGATGGACGACCTGCCGTTGCCGCAAACGCCGTGGGCGGTCGGCAACGTGCCCGTGCCGCATTCGCCGGCCGCGCCGACGCCCACACCCGCGCCGCTGCCGCTGGCCCGCGCGATCGCGATCGTCGCCGGGCTCGGCGTGACGAGCGGCTACACGCTCGCGCTGCCGTCCGGCCCGGACGGCGTGTTCACCGCGTCGTACTTTCCGGCCGACCCGAAGGCCGAACGCACGATCTACGTCGACCAATACAGCGGCGCGGTCTTGAAGGACATCCGCTATGGCGACTACGGCGCGGTATCGAAAGCGGTGTCGTACGGCACGTCGCTGCACATGGGCCGTTATTTCGGGCTCGCGAACCAGATCATTTGCGCGGTGCTGTCGCTCGGGCTGGCCGCGATGGCCGTCACGGGCACCGTGATGTGGTGGAAGCGCCGCCCGGCCGGGACGCTGGGCGCGCCGTCGCGCGAACGCGGCACGCCGCCGATGCGCGGCTGGCTCGCCGGGCTCGTGCTGCTCGGCCTCGTCTTCCCGTTGATGGGGCTGACGATCGTCGCGGTCTGGTTGCTCGACCGGCTGCTGTTCGGCCGCGCGGCGCGCGCCGCGGCGTGATCGACGCAAGCGCTTCCCCCATTCTAAGGAAACCGAAACAATGAAGTTCAGATTGATGCTGCCCGCCGCCGTGCTCGCGGCGCTGTCGCCGGCCGGGCAGGCACAAACACAGGAACGCAGTGTCGACGGCGCCGGCGCCACGCTCGCACCGATTCGCGTCGACGCGCAGAAGGCGCCCGCCCTGACGCAACCGCTCGACACGGGCAGCCATCTCGGGCTGTCGCCGCTCGAAACGCCCGCGAGCGTCGAGCAGATCAACCGCGCGACACTCGACACGCGCGGCGACAGTTCGATCATCGACGCCGTGAGCCGCGCCGCCGGTATCAGCGCGTCGCCGCATCCCGGCAACGGCAACTCGGAGCTCGCCGCGCGCGGCTTCGTCGGCGCGTCGTCGGTCACGCAGCTCTACGACGGCGTGCGCCCGTACGGCGCGATCGGCGTCACGTTCCCGTTCGATACGTGGTCGGTCGACCATATCGACGTGCTGCGCGGCCCCGCGTCGGTGATCTACGGCGAAGGCGCAATCGGCGGCGTGGTCAACATCGTGCCGAAGAAGCCGACGCGCACGCCGATCCGCAACGAACTGCAAGTCGGCGGCGGCACCGAAGGCACGGCACGCGCCGCGTTCGGCAGCGGCGGCGCGATCAACGACAAGCTGTCGTACCGCTTCGACATCAGCGGCAACCGATCGTCGAACTGGGTCGACCGCGGCGATTCGCGCAACCTGTCGGTGTCCGGCGCGCTGCGCTACGACGTGACGCCCGACCTGTACGTGACGGCGTCGTATGCGCAGGGCTTCATGCATCCGATGCAGTATTTCGGCGTGCCGCTCGTCAACGGTGCGCGCGATCGCGCGCTCGACAAGAAGAACTACAACGTCGGCGACGCCGACATCGCGTTCCGCGACAGCTGGGCCACCGTCTCGGCGAACTGGCAGCCGAGCGACAGCCTGAACGTGACGAGCACGCTGTACCGGATGAAGAGCAACCGTCACTGGAAGGATGCGGAGTACTACACGTACCTGCCGTCGAGCGCGCAAGTGCGGCGCAGCAGCTACACGGAAATCTTTCACGACCAGGAACAGTACGGCAACGTGACGACGGCCACCGTCGGCGGCGCGCTGCTCGGCATGCGCAACACGTTTTCGGCGGGCGTCGAGTTCAACCACACGACATTCCAGCACGACAACAATTCGCCGTATGCGGGCACGTCGACGGTCGATCCGTTCAACTTCGATCCGGGCAGTTTCATCAACACGGCCGGCACGTTTCCGAAGTACCGCAGCCAGTCGAACCAGTACGCGCTGTTCGCGGAGAACCGGCTGGAGATCACACCGCGCTGGTCGGTGATCGGCGGGCTGCGCTACGACCATGCGAGCGTGAACCGCGACGATCTCGTGAACGGCGGCGCATTCACGAAGGTGTTCGCGAACACCGGCTGGCGCATCGGCACCGTGTACGACGTGCGGCCCGGCCTCGCCGTGTACGGCCAGTATTCGGTCGCGGCCGATCCGGTCAGCTCGCTGCTGTCGCTCAATGCGTCGAAGGCGAACTTCACGCTCGCGACCGGCCGGCAGATCGAGATCGGCGTGAAGCAGTCGTTCCTCGACGGTAAGGCCGAATGGACGCTCGCCGCGTACCGGATCGTGAAGAGCAACCTGCTGACGGCCGACCCGGTGAACCCGAACCAGTCGATCCAGGTCGGCCAGCAGTCGTCGCGCGGGCTGGAGGCGACGGTCGGCGCGGAGATCGCGAAGGACTGGCGCGTCGATGCGAACGTGTCGATCCTGCGCGCGAAATACGACGATTTCCAGCAGTCGTCCGGCGGCACGACCGTGTCGCGCGCAGGCAACGTGCCGGTGTCGGTGCCGCAGCGGCTCGCGAACCTGTGGGTGAGCTGGCGCTTCGCGCCGGACTGGACCGGCATAGCGGGCGTCAAGTACGTCGGCAAGCGATTCGCCGATACCGCGAACCAGCTCGTGATGCCGTCGTACACGACCGTCGACCTCGGCCTCGCGTGGAAGCCGCGCAAGGACACGACGATCACCGCCCGTGCGTACAACGTGTTCAATCGCCGCTACGTGCAGTCCGCGTACTACAACGAGACGCAGTATCTGCTCGGCAACGACCGGCGCGTCGAGGTGCTGGCGAACTACCGGTTCTGAGCGCGCAGGCCGCCGCGCAACGTGCCAGGCGGCACGGCCGCGGCGGCGTGCCGGTCAGCCTTCGGCATCGCCGGCGCGCGTCGATGCATCATGCACGCGTGCCCGCCGCGCGCCCGGCCATCCACTTCCGGTAGCGCCGCGTCTGGCACTGCGCGGCCAGTTGCTGCCGCACCAGCGCGCGCAGCGGCGATACCTGCGGATGCGTGCGGCGCCCTTCGCTCAATCGCGTGAGCTGGAACTTGACGACGGCCATGTTCGCCAGCGCGCCCAGCGCCTTGTTCTTCCAGCGGATCGGCTGCAGCACCGGCGCGCTGTCCTTGCCGGCGCGCCAGTCGCGCGGCAGGTTCGGGTCGATCGACAGCGCGGTCGCGATGCCGACCATCGCCACGCCGCTGTTCACCACCTGCTCGGCCACCGCACGACGCCGGATGCCGCCCGTGACCATCAGCGGCATCCGCGCGACGGCGGTGATGTCGCGCGCGAATTCGAGGAAATACGCTTCGCGCGCCAGCGTGCGGCCGTCGCGCGCCTCACCCTGCATCGCCGGCACTTCATAGCTGCCGCCCGACAGTTCGACGAGATCGACGCCGAGAGGATTCAGCAGTTCGACCACGCGCTTCGCGTCGTCCGCGCTGAAACCGCCGCGCTGGAAATCGGCCGAGTTCAGCTTCACCGCGACGACGAATGCCGGCGACACCGCCGCGCGCACCGCCTTCACGATATCGAGCAGCAGGCGCGCGCGATTCTCGATGCTGCCGCCCCATTGATCCTGCCGGCGGTTCGTCAGCGGCGACAGGAACTGGCTCAGCAGATAGCCGTGCGCCGCATGCACCTGCACGCCGGTGAAGCCGCTTTGCTCCGCGAGCTGCGCGGCGCGCACGAAGCGCTGCTGCACGTCGGCGATGTCGGCGGCCGTCATCTCCTTCGGCACCGGGAACTGCTTCGACAGCGCGCCGAGCGCGAGCGGCACGGCCGACGGCGCGAGCGTCGTCTGGCCGAGCGCCGCCTGCATCTGGCGCCCCGGGTGATTGATCTGCATCCACACGTGCGCGCCGTTCGAGCGGGCGATCTGCGCCCAGCGGCGGAAACGATCGAGATGCGCGTCGTTTTCGAGCACGACGCCGTTCGGCCCCGTCATCGCGCGGCCGTCCACCATCACGTTGCCGGTCAGGATCAGCCCGGCCTGACCGTCGGCCCACGCCTGGTACAGGCGCAGCAACGCGTCGGACGGCGCGTGATCCGCATCGGCCATGTTTTCTTCCATCGCGGCCTTGGCCAGACGGTTCGGAATCACCGCCCCGTTGGGCAGTGTGAGGGGCGCAAACAGATTCATGGTGGGACATCCTTGATTGACGATGGCCCACGATAACTTTAAAGTCAACTTTAAGGTCAAGCCCTTTTTGGAGCCCATCATGAAAATCGGCGAACTGGCGAAGGCGAGCGGCCTCGCGGCGTCGCGCATCCGCTTCTACGAAGCAAGCGGCCTGCTCGAACCGGCCCGCCGGCAGGCGAACGGCTATCGGGAATACGGGCCGGAAGCGTTGACGCGGCTCGCGATCATCGACCGCGCGCAGTGCGCGGGCTTCTCGCTCGACGAGATCCGCGCGGTGCTGCCGCCCGATCTCGGCGCATGGCCGCACGACGAACTGCTGGTCGCGCTGCGGCACAAGGTCGACGAAATCGCGCTGCTCGAACGGCGTCTCGCGCAGAACCGGCAACATCTGGAAACGCTGATCGACGAAATCGAGAACAAGCCGGCCGGCGAGGATTGCGCGGGCGCCGCGCAGCGAATGCTCGACCGGCTGTGCGAGCAGGCCGCCGAGCCGCTGGAGGCGACGCCCGTCGTGCGGCCGGCGCGCAAGCGGGCGTGATGGAGTGTGCTGCAGGATTGTGATGCGGAATCGCGCCGCGCCGGCCATCGATCGATGCGCGCCACGGCCTGAAACACGATGCGGTGCAGTTGTCCGGATTTGCTTACGTCGCAGGTAATCGACGCGCGCAGCCCGCGCCGCGATCATGGCTTCATCGACTCTCGAACCGCATCACGCCAAGGAGCCCGCCATGACCGCCTACGCCATCGCCCACCTGCACGACGTCGAAATGTGCGACGACATCGTCGAATACCTCGAACGGATCGACGGCACGCTCGCACCGTACGACGGCCATTTCGTGATTCACGGCGCCCGGCCGGAGGTACGCGAAGGCGTGTGGCGCGGCGACCTGATCGCGATCGCGTTTCCGGATCTCGACATGGCGCGCGCGTGGTACGACTCGGATGCGTACCGGCAGATCCAGCCGCTGCGTGAACGGCACGCGAGCGGCCCGTTGATCCTGATCGACGGCGTCGACGAACGGCACAAGGCGACCGACATTCTGCGTTGATCGCCGACGCCCGAGGCCGCCGCCCTGACTTATTTCACGTTGCGCTCCATCGGCTCGCCGACGACGAACCCGCCGCCCTGGAACCGCTGCGCGGGATCGTCGTATTCGGCCGTCGGCGCCGTCACCGGGAACAGCCCCGCGAACTGCTCGGAGCTGTCACGCGGGCGAAAGCCGAGGAAACCGACCTTCGTGTTGTCCCACCACTTCACCGGGTTGTCCGACGCGCCGTAGACGATCGCGTGGCCGACGCGGTTCGTCAGCAGCGAGCAGCGCACGAGCTCGATGAAATCGCGATAGCTGAGGAACGTGACGAGCATGCGCGGGTTCTTCGGCACCTCGAACGACGAGCCGATCCGCAGGCATACGGTTTCGATCCCGAAGCGGTCGAAGTAGTAGCGCGACAGCGATTCGCCGAAGCACTTCGTCACGCCGTACAGGCTGTCCGGGCGCAGCGGCGCATCGGCGTCGAGCACCTCGGTGACCGGATGGAAACCGATCGCATGGTTCGAGCTCGCGAACACGACGCGCTTCACGCCGTGTTTGCGCGCGGCTTCGTACAGGTTGTACGTGCCGGTGATGTTCGCGCCGACCAGATCGTCGAACGGCGCATCGACCGAAATGCCGCCGAGGTGAACGATCGCGTCCACGCCGTCGACGAGCTGCATCACGGCCGGCCGGTCGGCCAGGTCGACCACGCGGAGTTCTTCATGCGCGGCCGCGTCGCCGAGCGCCGCGATGTCGCTGACGCGCACGACGTCGGCCCAGTCGGCGAGCGCGCCGCGCAACTGGCGGCCGAGGTTGCCGGCCGCGCCCGTCAGCAGCAGGCGGCCGAACGGTTTGCGCGCGGCGGTGGATGAGGCGTTCATCGAATCTCCTTGATCTGACCTAAATCGGAAAACGTTTTCCAACTATACGCGTGCGCGGCGTCGAGCGTCAATGGTCGAATCTGCTCGCAGCCATCCGCACTTTCCCGATATCGACGGGTGGCTGCGCGCCGTCTTTTTCTGCCACAATCCGGCGTTATCGAACGAAAACGTTACCCTTCCGATGAAAAAAGTTTCCTCGACGATCCGCGACGTGGCCGCCGAAGCCGGCGTGTCGGTCGCGACGGTATCGAAGTACGTGAACGGCACGCAACGCTTCTCGCCGACCGTCGAGGCACGGCTCAAGGAGGCCATCGAGCGGCTCGGCTACCGATCGAATCCGCTTGCGCGCTCGATGATCACCGGCCGCACGCGCACCATCGGCCTCGTGATCCTCGACATCAGCAACCCGCACTTCACGAACGTCGTGAAAGGCGCGAACCGCGTCGCGCTGCAGCACGACTACACGCTGCTGCTCGTCGATACCGAGGAAAGCCAGGCGCGCGAACGTTCGCTGATCGAGGCGCTCGCGCAGCGCGTCGACGGGCTGATCGTCAGCACGCGGATGCCCGACGAGGAAGCCGGCTGGATGCTCGACCTCAACAAGCCGCTCGTGCTGCTGCGTCGCAGCCCCGGCCTGCCGATTCCGAGCGTCGGCATCGACAACCGGCTGTCGACCTACATGCTCGCGCGCCACCTGCTCAACCTCGGCCATACGCGCATCGCATATCTCGGCTTCGGCACCGCGCGCGTGAACGACGAACGAATCCAGGGCGCGCGCGACTGCCTCGCCGAAGCGGGGCTCACGCTCGACGTGCACGACGCGCACGCGCCGACCGCCGAGGCCGGCGAGCGCGCGTGCTCGCGCGTGATGCTCGGGCCGCAGCGCCCGCAGGCCGTGATCTGCTACAACGACCTGATCGCGCTCGGCTTCATGAAGGAAGCCGCGTCGCTCGGCTTCCGGCTGCCGCAGGACGTGTCCGTCGCCGGCATCGACAACGTGCCGTACGGCGCATACGCGGCGCCCGCGCTGACGACCGTCGACATCCAGAGCGAGAACATGGGCGAACTCGCGATGCAGAAGCTGATCGATGCGCTCGCCGGGCGCACCGACGCGAGCTATTCGACGTTCGAGCCGCGGCTGATCATGCGCGCGTCGACCGCATCGGCCGCGGCCGGATAACGCAATCGCGACGCGTCACGCCCCCGAACGAAAAACGCCGCCCCCGAGGGCGGCGTTGTTGCTTGCCGACACGCGATCACGCATCGAGTTTCGCGGGCTTCATCTTCGGCGTGAGCACGTGCATCACGGCCAGCGCGATCAGGTAGGCCGACGCGCCGATCGCAAACAGCACCCAGTAGTGGCCGGTGCGCTGCAGCACCTGGCCGATCACTTCCGAGAACAGCACGCCGCCGATCGAGCCGGCCATCCCGCCGATGCCGACCACCGACGCGACCGCGCGGCGCGGGAACAGGTCGGACGCCGTCGTGAACAGGTTCGCCGACCAGCCCTGGTGCGCGGCGGCGGCGAGGCCGACGATCAGCACCGCGATCCACAGGCTCTGCACCTGCGATACGAACGCGATCGGCAGCACGCAACATGCGCAGATCAGCATCGCCGTCTTGCGCGCCCGGTTCACGCTCCAGCCCGCGCGCAGCAGCATCGACGACAGCCAGCCGCCGCCGATACTGCCGACCGTCGTCAGCGCATAGATGCAGACGAGCGGCAAGCCGATGTGCTGCATGTCCATCCCGCGCGATTCGTTCAGCCACTTCGGCAGCCAGAACAGGTAGAACCACCACACCGGATCGGTCAGGAACTTGCCGATCAGGAAGGCCCACGTCTCGCGCTTGCGGATCAGTTCGCCCCAGCGCGGCGCGCCGGCGTTCGCGTTCGCCGCGTCGAGCGCTTCGGCTTCGTCGCGCGGCTCGTCGTATTCCGCGGCGAGCGCGCGCGTGTCGGCCGTGCGATACATCACCAGCCACACCGCGAGCCACACGATGCCGATAGCGCCGATGATCACGAACGCCGCGCGCCAGCCGTAGGCCACCGCGATCGCCGGGATGATCGCCGGCGCGAACACCGCCCCGATGTTCGCGCCCGAGTTGAAGATGCCGGTGGCGAGCGCGCGTTCGCGGCGCGGGAACCATTCGGCCGTCGTCTTGATCGCGGCCGGGAAGTTGCCGCCCTCGCCGATCCCGAGCAGCGCACGCACGAACGCGAAGCCCGTCACCGAGCCGACCGCCGCATGCAGCATCGCGGCGATGCTCCATACCAGCATCGCCACCGCGTACGACACGCGCGTACCGAGCCAGTCGACGATGCGCCCGAAGCCGAGCAGACCCAGCGCATAGAACGCCGAAAACGCCATCACGATGCGGCCGTACTGCACCTGGCTCCAGCCGATGTCGTGCTGGAGCATCGGCGCGAGCAGGCCGAGGATCTGCCGATCCATGTAGTTGATCACGGTTGCGAAGAACAACAGCGCACACACGGTCCAGCGGTAGCGGCTGGCGGCCGCGCGCACGGCGCCGACGACGGCAGATTGCATGAATGTCTCCGATGCGCGGTCGCGCCCGTCGCGCCGCGCGGTATTCGTTGACCGGCGACCGGCGCCGGGGCGAACGGCCCACGCGCTGACGCACTGGCCCTTTTCGCCAACCCATCTGGAAAACGTTTTTTAAAGAATAGGGCGTCTGCCAGTGCCGTGTCAGTCGGGGATTTCGATGAGTCATCTCAAATTAGTCGCGGTAAAAGAGACGACTGTTTCGCAGAGTGGTATTAACCGTTTTTCCCCTGATTTTCCCGCTGCGGCGCGGCAGGCGCGCGGCGGCCGACACACATGTCCGATTCCAGCCAGAATCGACCGCGAGGATGGTTTACAGTCATCCCATGTGCCTCGATCCCGACACCTGCTACGACGCCCTGCTTTCGCGGAACCGCCGCTTCGACGGCTGGTTCTTCGTCGGCGTCGCGACGACCGGGGTGTACTGCCGCCCCGTCTGCCCGGTGAAGCCGCCGAAAGCGCAAAACTGCAGCTACTACCCGACCGCCGCGGCCGCCGAGAAAGCCGGCTTCCGGCCCTGCATGCGCTGCCGCCCCGAACTCGCGCCCGGCCACGGGCTGCTCGACCTGTCCGGCAATCTCGCCGACGCGGCCGCGACGCTGATCGACGACGGTTTCCTGAACGCGCATTCCGTCGCCGCGCTCGCACGGCGCGTCGGCGTGACCGAGCGCCATCTGCGCCGCATCTTCAGCGCGCAGTTCGGCGTGTCGCCGGTCGAGTTCGCGCAGACGCAGCGGCTGCTGATGGCCAAGCGGCTGCTGACCGATACCGCGCTGCCGGTGGCCGTCGTCGCGTCGACGGCCGGGTTCGGCAGCGTGCGGCGCTTCAACGACCTGTTCCGCCAGCGCTACGGCCTCAATCCGCTGCGGCTGCGCAAAGGGGCCGGTGCAGCGGCCGACGGCGACATGACCTTCCCGCTGCCGTACCGGCCGCCGTTCGCGTGGGCCGACCTGATGCGTTTTCTCGCGCAGCGGCAGATCGACGGCGTCGAGCGGATCGACGCGCGCGGTTATGCACGCATCGTCGAATTGCCGAATCGACACGACGGCGGCCGCGTCGCCGGCTGGCTGTCCGTCGCGCACGTGCCGCAGCGCTTCGCGCTGGCCGTCACCGTGTCGCCCGCGCTGACGCCGGTCGTGCCGGCCGTGCTCGCACGCGTGCGCCGGCTGTTCGATCTCGACAGCCGCCCCGACGTGATCGACGCGCATCTCGGCGATCTCGCGAGCGGCTCGCCGGGGCTGCGCGTGCCCGGCGCGTTCGACGGTCTGGAGATTGCGATCCGCGCGATCGCGGGCGAGCAGCTCGCGGCGGCGCAGGCCGATACGCCGTTGCTCGCACGGATCGCGGAGCGCTTCGGTCACTCGGTCGATGGCGCGCCGCCGGGCCTCATGCATGCACTGCCCTGCGCCGCGACGCTGGCCGCGCTGCCGCCTTCGGCCCTCGAAACGATCGGCATCGAGCGCGACATGGCGCACGCGATCGTGTCGCTCGCCCGCGCGGTCGGCGACGGCACGCTCGCGCTCGAACCGATGGCGCCGCTCGATGCGACGCTCGCCGCGCTGCGCGCGCTGCCCGGTTTCGACGAACGCGCGGTGCAGTACGTCGCGATGCGTGCGATGGCATGGCCGAATGCATTCCCCGCCGACGACGCGTTGCTGCCCGCCCGCGCCGCCCGCACCGACCGCACGCGCGTGCCATCATCAGCACCGCACGCGGCGCGCTGGGCGCCGTGGCGCGCGTATGCCGCGCTGCATGTGTGGCGCCTTCATGGAGATGTATCGCGATGACTCCCGCTCACCTGATTCCGAGCCCGCTGGGCGACATCGCCGTGCGCATCGAGGACGATGCGCTGACCGGCCTGTACTTCGTCGGCCAGAAATACTTCCCGTCGCTTGCGATCCTGAACGACGCGCACACGCTCACCACGTCGCCGATCGCCCGCCGGGTCGCAGAGGAAATCGCCGAGTACTTCACCGGCGCGCGCGACACGTTCTCGGTACCAATCCACCTGCGCGGCACCGCGTTTCAGCGACGCGTATGGCAGGAACTGCTTGCGATTCCGTTCGGCGAACTCGTGTCGTATGGCGACATCACCGAACGCGTCGGGCTGCCGATGAGCGGCGCACGCGCCGTGGGCGGTGCGGTCGGCCGCAATCCGGTATCGATCATCGTGCCGTGTCATCGCGTGGTCGGCGCATCGGGCAGCCTGACCGGCTATGCGGGCGGCATCGATCGCAAACGTGCGCTGCTGTCGCTCGAAGGCGCAGAACTCTCACGCGGCGCGCATCATCCGATGCAGCAGGCGCTCGCGTTCTGATCGACGAAGCGCGTCACGCGGGCAGCACCGGCCGGCGCGCTTCACGCTTCACATACGCGCCGGGCGTCATGCGGAATTTCGCCTGGAACAACGCGATGAACGACGACGTCGAGTCGTAACCCAGTTGCGCGGCCACCGTGCCGATCGGCTCGCCTGCATCGAGCAGCGGCAACGACGCGAGCAGCCGCACGCCCTGCCGCCATTCCGTGAACGACAACCCCGTGTCCTGCCGGAACAGCCGCGACAGCGTGCGCCGCGTCGCGCCGACCTGATGGCCCCATTCGTCGAGACTGCGCGTATCGCCCGGCGCCGCATGCAACGCGCGCGCGATTTTCAGCAGGCGCGGATCGCGCGGCAGCGGCACCGTGAGCGGCGCCGGCTGCATGCGCGCGATCCGGTCCGCGATCAGGCGCACGAGCGCACCGTCGGGCCCCGCCTCGTCGTAATTCACCGGCAACTCGCCGGTCGCGATCACCAGCTCACGCAGCAGCGGCGTCATGCAGAGGATCGTGCAATCGTCGTTCACGTCGCCGCGCGCGATGGCCTCGTCGAGATACAGGCTGTGGAACGCGACGCAATCGCGCGTCGACACCGCATGCGGCACGTGCGGCGGAATCCACATCGCGTAATGCGGCGGCAGCAGTTGGCGGCCCGACGGCGTCGACACCTCGAGCACGCCGCTCGTCGCATACATCAACTGCGCCCACGGATGACTGTGCACATCGACACTCACGTTGCCGGGAATGCCGAACGCACGCACGTACAGCGGCCTCGGCAGGCGCGCCATCGGCGGCACCGCGTAAGGGTCGCCGGGTTGTCCCGCCAGCAACATAAGACGTCCTCCGAAGGTCATTGCACGAACGCACGCGATGCTACCGTGGCGGCTCCCTTTTTCACACGGCTTCCGCCCATGAGCGCTCATACCCGCATCACCCGCAAGACCGTCACCGCGATCCGTTCGACCAAAGGCATCGGCAGCCTCGTGTCGCTGACCGCGTACTCCGCGCCGATGGCGAAGCTCGTCGATGAAGTGGCCGACGTGATCATCGTCGGCGACTCCGTCGGCATGGTGCTGTACGGGATGCCCGATACGCTGCGCGTCACGCTCGACATGATGATTGCACATGGGGCGGCCGTCGTGCGCGGCGCCGCGCAGGCGTGCGTCGTCGTTGACCTGCCGTTCTCCACGTTCCAGGAATCGCCCGCGCAAGCGTATCGCTCTGCCGCGCGGCTGCTCGCCGAAACCGGCGCGCAGGCCGTGAAGCTCGAAGGCGGCTGCGAGATGACCGACACCATCCGCTTCCTGACCGATCGCGGCATTCCGGTGATGGCGCATGTCGGCCTCATGCCGCAGCAGGCCAACGCGGCGGGCGGCTTCCGCGCGCAGGGCATGGACCCGCGTTCGGCCGCGCAGGTGTTCGACGCCGCGTGTGCGGCCGAGCGGGCCGGCGCGTTCAGCGTCGTCATCGAAGGCACCGCCGAAGCGCTCGCGCGCCACCTGACCGAAACGCTGACGATCCCGACGATCGGCATCGGCGCATCGCCCGCGTGCGACGGGCAAGTGCTCGTGACCGAGGACATGATCGGCGCGTTCGATGCGTACACGCCGCGCTTCGTGAAGCGCTACGCGGATGCGAACGCGGTGATGCGCGACGCGATCCGCCAGTACGCTCACGACGTGCGGCAGCGCGTGTTTCCCGAGCCCGCGCATTGCTTCGGATACGGCAAGCCGCTGCAACTGGCGGACGCGGCCACCGCCGCGTGATGCCGGACGAACGACACGGTGGACTTACGTCATGTGCGTTTGCGCATCGCGTGCGCGACCCGCGCGTTCGCTTCGAATTTCGCGCGATGCGTCGAAAAAAACGTTCGCACGTTGCGGACGTTCGACGCGCCGGTGAACAGCCGCCGCGCGAATTCGTCGTATTCGGCAACGTCGGCCAGATCGGCGATCACGACGAAATCGGGCCCCGGCGACACGCGATAGCACTGCGTAACGGCCGGTTCCGCGCACACGTACGCTTCGAACGCGTCGTAGTCTTCGGCCGTCTGCCGGTCGAGGCTGATCTCGATCAGCGCGGTGACGGCCGTGCCGATCGCGACCGGATCGAGCACCGCGACCTGCCGACGGATCACGCCGGCTTCCGTCAGCCGGCGCACACGACGCATGCAGGTAGGCGGCGATGACAGCGCGCGCTCGGCGAGTTGCAGGTTGGACACCGACGCGTCGTCCTGCAGGATCGCGAGGATGCGCAGATCGAGTTCGTCGAGGGTGATGCCGGCCATCGGCCACTCCTTCCGATCAGAGAGTGAAATTTAATTTCAACATGATAGACTATCATCCGTTAGTTTCATATTTATTTGTTTTTTGAAATTTAATTCCATTTCACCGGCTCTACCATCGCTCTCACTGATCCAGACAGGACATTTACGGAGCGCGATATGTGTGGAATTGTCGGGGCGGTTGCCCAGCGGGACATCCTGCCGAACCTGGTCGATGGCCTGAAGCGGCTCGAATACCGCGGCTACGATTCGTGCGGCGTCGTGGTCTACCGCGACCGCGCGCTGGCGCGCGCCCGCAGCGTCGATCGCGTCGCGAACCTGCAGCGTGAGATCGCCGATCAGGCGTTGTCCGGTTACACGGGCATCGCGCATACGCGCTGGGCCACTCATGGCGCCCCCGTCACGCTCAACGCGCATCCGCACTTCTCGCCGAGCGACGCCAATGCGCGCATCGCGCTGTCGCACAACGGGATCATCGAGAACTGCGATCAACTACGTGCGGAATTGCAGACGCACGGCTATGTGTTCGCGAGCCAGACCGACAGCGAGGCGATCGCGCACCTGATCGACCACCTGTACGACGGCGACCTGTTCGAGGCCGTTCGGCGTGCGGTCGCGCGACTGCGCGGCAGCTATGCGATCGCGGTGATGTGCCGCGACGAGCCGCACCGGATCGTCGGCGCACGCGACGGGATGCCGCTCGTCGTCGGAGTCGGCGAAGGCGAAAATTTTCTGGCGTCCGACGCGATTGCACTGTCGGGTATCACCGATCGCATTGCCTATCTGGAGAACGGCGACGTCGCCGACATTCAACTGCATCGCTACTGGATCGTCGACGCGGCTGGCCAGCGCGTCGAGCGCGCGGTGCAACGCGTCGCCGCGCATAGCGGCGCGGCCGATCTCGGATCGTATCGCTACTACATGCAGAAGGAGATCTTCGAGCAGCCGCAGGCCGTGGCCGATACGCTGCTCGACGTTTCGTCGATCATGCCCGAGCTGTTCGGCGACGGCGCTTGGCGTGTGTTCAATGACGTCGATTCGGTGCTGCTGCTCGCGTGCGGCGGCAGCTATCACGCGGCGCTGACCGCGAAGTACTGGATCGAGAGCATCGCGAAGCTGCCGGCCAGCGTCGAGATTGCCAGCGAGTTTCGTTATCGCGACAGCGTGCCGAATCCGCGCACGCTGGTGGTTGCGGTGTCGCAGAGCGGCGAGACGGCCGACGTGCTCGGCGCCGTGCATGTCGCGAAACGCAGCGGGATGATGCACACGCTCGCGATCTGCAACGTGGCGACGAGTGCGCTGATGCGCGAATGTGCACTGCAGTTCGTGACGCGTGCGGGGGTCGAGATCGGTGTCGCTTCGACGAAGGCGTTTACGACGCAGCTCGTTGCGCTGTTCCTGCTGACGTTGTCACTGGCGCAGGTGCGCGGGCGGTTGAGTGACGACGAGGAGAAGGAACATCTGCGGGCGCTGCGGCATCTGCCCGATGCGATGTCGAAGGTGCTCGCGCTGGAGCCGCAGATCATGGCGTGGTCGGAGTTGCTCGCGAGGCGCGACAACATGCTGTTTCTCGGGCGCGGGATGCATTATCCGATCGCATTGGAAGGCGCGCTGAAGATGAAGGAGATTTCCTATATTCACGCGGAGGCTTATCCGGCGGGGGAGTTGAAGCATGGGCCGCTGGCGCTCGTCAGCAATGAAATGCCAGTGATCGCGGTTGCGCCGAATGACATGTTGCTTGAAAAGCTGCGATCGAACATGCATGAGGTCAGTGCGCGGAATGGGCGGCTTTTTGTGTTTGCGGATGTTGACTGTGGGATCGTGCCGAGTGAGGGGATCGAGGTGATTCGGCTTAACGAGTACTACGGGCCGTTGTCGCCGATCTTGCATACGGTGCCGATGCAGTTGCTGGCGTATCACGCGGCGCTCGCAAGGGGGACGGATATTGATAAGCCGAGGAATTTGGCTAAGTCGGTGACGGTGGAGTGAGGGGCGTTTTCCGCCCTTTCGTGGTGGTTTACAAAGATGTTGTCCTATCGCGCCTCGCTGCATGCTCGAACTTCAACAACGTCGTAACACGTCGCCGGAATCCCACAACATCGAAAGTCGATTCACCGCCTAAATGGCTAGGAAATTCCGCCGTAGATCAAGAAACGGAGCTTGAGCAGTTTCGCTATCAATTGTAGAGATTGATCCGTGCTACATAGCGGAAAGCGACTGAATGAACGGTGATTCAGGGGTACCGGACTGGAGTGCACGCCACACCGCCATCAAGTTCTCCCGGTTCGCTGCCGCCCACGCCGAAACCGACTTGTCGTATTTGCGATCGAGGGTTCCCTCGATTCTCTCGCCTGTGTCTATAGCATATGTCGCGACATGATTGTTTTTACCGTAATCGACATGAAAATGCGCCCTAGCATGTTGTTTTTCTTGATACATCTTAATTTTTATATTCTCATGCTTGAGCACTAATTGTTCAAGCATGCCAGATGCCTGACCACGAGATGGCCGAGACATCAAGTCAATTAACGCAAGTTGGTTTTGGAGTGATGCAAGATTCAGTTCCACGGCGTCTCTCGTCGGATGTAGTGATCGCGATCATATCGGATACACTTAGAAACCGTGAATTTCAATCGTTCCGTATTGCCCCGAGATTGTCGTCGTGATCTTTAGCCGGCTACTGACGGCAGCGGTACCGGTTACCTTACGAGCTTCACTCAAACGTTGCCTACCTCAAGGAATGCCCTGAGCCGAACAGAGCTCAGGGACAAGCTTATTTGCGAAGGTACACTTCGACTGCGCGAACGCATCGTCTGACGACCGCTCCTGCACATGTCAGGCCGCCGCTGATCGGCCCCGAACGAAATGATGCTCCACCCTCGTCCGTAGCACCCCCTCCACCGCCGCAAGCCGCTCACGCAGCCTTACCGCCTGCCCTTCCGTCATTTCACCGAGCACGATTTTTTGTTCGAGAACGTCGCCACAGCGCGTGATGGCCCACCGATCGACCGTAGCCGTTTCCCCTTCGAGCACGGCCGCCGCGGTCGAAACGATGCCCGGATTCCGTCTCGAAACGAGATGAACCGTATGCGTCAAAGTGAAACCGGGAAGAAAATGCGACCAGTCTTCACAGACCGTCTGATGGGAAGCGGAGGAAACTTGGCTCATGGTTGCTCCGGATGAATGGTTATCGAACCGGTGCCAGCCATGCTGCTCCCGTTTCGTTGCCGTCAATCGGCCGCATCGCCTCGAGGGCGTCCACCTTGCCCGGGAGGGCAGGTTGGCGTCGGGAAACCCGACTCTGGATGCTTGATTTCTCACGTTCGACATTCCGAACGTGGATTCATTATATCGAAAAATCGACGGCGAACAAGGAGTCTGTGAAAAGCAGCACTTCGGCGGGACAGGCGCCCCCGCCCGCCCCACCTCCACCGAGCGCCTAGTATGAGGGTCGGAATCCCGTCATATCCGACGAAAACCACACACTGAACCGCGTCCCCGTCGCCAGCACATCGACCGTCAGCTTCCATTGATGGGCCTCGGCAATCTCCTTGCAGATCGCCAGCCCGAGCCCCGCACCGTCATACCGCGAATCCGGCGCCCGCCAGTATCGATCGAAGACCAGCGGAAGATGTTCCCGCCGAATCCCCGGCCCTTCATCTTCGACATGAATCGCCGTATCAAGAACAGTCAGCACCACGACCCCGCCCGACGGCGACGCATTGATCGCATTCTCGAGCAGGTTCTTGAGCAGGATGAAAAGCGCCCCGCCGTCCGCCCGTATCGGCGACGCGGAATCGCGCGCTTCGATATGAAGTGTCACCTGCTTCGCATCGGCCTTGCCGGCCAGCAAGCTCACGACGTCCCGCGCGACGTCGGCACCATTCACGTCGCCGAAACTGAAGTTCTGCGCCTCGCTGACTTCAGCCAGATGCAGCAGTTGCTTCACCTGCCGAGCCATCAGATCGATCTCGCGAAGCAAAAGCGCCTTCTGGCTAATGTCCGGCTGCAACTCGATCTGCCCTCTGACCAGCGTGAGCGGCGTCTGCAACTCGTGCGCAGCGTCGGCCAGAAACTGCTGCTGCACCGCGAAGCCATTCTCGAGCCGGGTCAGCGCGTCGTTGAACGCATCGATCAGCGGCTTGATCTCGCTGGGAATCCCCGCCGACGACAGCCGCGTCTTCAGGTTGCGCGGCTCGATTTCCCGCGCGGCACGCGATACCTCCCGCAACGGCTTCAGCACATGGCTGATCGTCAACGGCAGCGTCAGTCCGAAAATGACGGTCGCAATGACCAGCACATAAACGACGGTCTTCGGTATCGGATCGATCCGCGTCCTGACGAGCGCATCGACGAGTTGGTCGCTGTGCGCCACCTGCACGTAATAGACGACGCTCCCGTTCAACGCGCGCTGCGTCGCGACCGCGTATGCCTTGCCGTCGATCGTGGTGGGCAGCACCTTGCCTGCCACCGTCGCGAGGTCCTCCGTCAGCCACGGTCGATCGTCGTTCGAAGGCGCCGACGCCAGCAACACCTTCCCCGTCGCATCGAGCACCCGATACTTCACGTCGGCCGGCAAGAGCCGGAACATCACCGCCGGATGCTCGCCCAATCGCACGGATGCCGGGCGCCCGGCCGCATCGAAACGCATCCCGGCCACGATATGACGGATGCTCTCCATCTGCTGGCGCCGCCCCAGGAACTCGGGATATCGATCCAGAAAATACACGGAAAGCGCGGACAGCAGCGCCAGGCTGATGGCGAACGCGGCAACGTTGGTCACCCACAGACGCGTCGACAGACGCAGGACCCAATGACGGAACATGGCGGTTTTCTTACGAGGGAGTAGCCACGTGCGACGCGCGGCGAAGCATCGTCACGTGTCCCGCAGCGCGAAGCCGGCACCGCGGATATTGGTGAGCCGCATCGTCGCGCCGATCGCCGTCAGTTTCTTGCGCAAGCGGTGCACGGTCACCTCGAGCGCGTTCGGCGTGACCGCTTCCGCAAGCCCCCATGCGGCATGCTCGAGGTTCGAATGCCGGACGGTCCGGCCCGCCGCTTCGATCAGGCAGAGCATGATCTGCAGCTCGGCCGGGGCCAGCAGTACCGTCCGGTCGCCACAGCGCATCGCGCGCTGGGGCGGGTCCACGGTCACGTCCGCGAACGACGCGACGAGCGTCGTGAGCAGCGCCGGGCGCCGCATCAGCGTGCGCACGCGCGCAACGAGTTCGCTCATTTCGAACGGCTTGGTCACATAGTCGTCGGCGCCGCTTTCGAGTCCATCGATGCGGTCATGCAACGCGTCGCGTGCCGTCAGCATCAGGCAAGGCATCATGCGCCCCGCCGCACGCAGCGTCCGCAAGAACGCCAGACCGTCTCCGTCGGGCAATCCGCGATCGATGATCAGCAGCGCGTAATCGGCCCGGTCGACACCGTAAGCAGCTTCCCGAGCATTGCCGAACCGGTCGGATTCGATTCCCGCCGCGGCCAACGCCTGCGACAACAGGCCGGCCAGGCGCTCGTGATCCTCGACAATCGCCACTCTTGGCATGCTCGCACTCACTTGAACCGATACATGTAGCCGATCCGGGCCTCGGGAATGAACCGCCTGCCGACGAGCGGACTGTCGGTGATGCCGTCGCCGAGACGCGACACGCCCACATCCACGAACATCGTCTGCTGCTTCGTCAGCCGGTAGTCGACACGCGTGCCGGCCGACACGTTCACGGCCGAACCCGCGCTGTAGGCGGCGCGCCAGGCACGCGCCTCGGATGGTCGCACGCCGTAATAGTAGTCGACGTATTTGTTGCTCAGCCATTCCGCGCCGACATGTGGCGCGATCGAAAATGCGCCGACGGAGAACGCCTTCTCGAAGCCGATCTTCGCGCGCTCGCCCTTGTTTCCGCCGAGCAGGAAGCTACCCGACAACGTGCCGAAGCCGGTGTTCCATGACAGCGCAGGGCCGTACCAGAACGCGCCCTTGCGATTTTCCATGCCGTTGAGGATCGGCGCGTCCGAGCCCTTGTATCCGTCGAACAGCGAGAACTGGCCACGCAGCGCGAGATTGATGCCGCTCCAGCTACCGATTTTCAGATCGACCGTGGTGCCGATGGCCTGCACCCATTTGTTGTCGAAGTAGACCAGCGGAAAAGGCAATACGCGGGTGCCGTCGCCCCTGTAGGCCGACGGCTCGACGCCGACGCCGGCGCCCAATCCCCAGTGCGTGACGTTCGTCGCGTTGTTGAGGATGGTCAGCCCCGAATTGTCGGGATCGGGCGGGCTCGCGCCCTCGTCCGCCCACGCGGAAGCAGATGAAAGTGCAAATGAAGCGGCAATCAGCCATAACGGGCGGGCGCGGCGAGAGGCAATTTTCACAATCGTTCCTGGAGTCGAGGGTCGAAACGGGGGCTACTGTAGGACCAGTCGACTTACCGCTCACTTACCAGGAAAAAATCATCGCTTTGCGGACTGTGCGGGAAATGCAGATCGTGGGAAATATCGAGCAGGGCGAGCCTGTGTCGCCCCCGCGCCTTTAAGGAATATGGCAGTGCGCCCCGTCAAAACACCGTATGCAATCCCACCCGCGCGACCGCCTGACGCGGAACTCGATGCCCCGTCATTTACTTGGAACGAGGTCCGACTTTGGCAATGTCATCGACGAGCTTCTCCAGCTTGCTGACATGGTGAGTGATTTCCGCAAGGTCCCGATCGCGCTCAATCTTGTTTAGTACCTCGACATCGATTTCGAGAATTTCTGCAATTTCCTTTGCGAGCGCGGCGGAAATCGGCCGATGCCCTTTCTTCCCTTTTGGCGTCAATATATGACTTACGCGGGACATGGAGCGCCATCCAAGCCGCAAAGCCAGATTCTTTTTAGTGCCGACCGGCATTTTTTCCAACTGCGCGATCAGATTTCTCCGCCGACGCTCCTCGGGAGGCAGTTGAAAATCCTCGATAGGCCCACCTGTGTCGAATGCGAAATTTTGTCGAACCCTCGCCGCTTCGTCCTTTGCCGCCTGTTCCTGTAACGACTCGCGCTTTCGCGCTTCAATTCTGGAGTTCAACCCGGCAAGACCACGTTGACGATTTCTCCGAGCCGCTCGAACATCATTACCAAGCTTGACGAGCGCGGAAATATCGCCCTTTTGTGCCGCCGTTACACATTCCAGTAAATGCGCCTCCAGAAATATCTGGTATTTCTCCAGCCAAACTGCTCGCTCGGCCCTTTGAGCTTGCCCGAACTCATCGACCCGACGCTGTAACGACGCCGACAGACCCGAGTCAAAACGTTCTTCGAGAAGTCGCGCGAGCTCCTGCTCTACGCTCGCTCCCCGCGCCTTCGCCGACGCGACCAGATTCCGCTTGAGACTCGCCGGGATACGAGCAAACAGGGGCTCGGTGCGCGCTTTCAGTTTATCAACCATGCAATCACTTTAGCATAGCTGCTCGAAAACGACGCCATGGCCTAAAGTCGCTCCAGTCACACTTCGTGGCCAACCTTCTCTAGAAAAAGAGGCAAATATGAGCAAACTCGGCATCGCGGAAGGCATTAAATTGCGCGGAAATGTCAATCGCATTACCGAAATCATGAAGCAAGGCACACTGGAGGACGCCGTCGCCTGTTTCGCCCTGGGCGGAATGACGCTGCAAGCTAACGGCGGCGACGTCCCTCTCCTGCGCAATCTGTCGGAACTGACCCGCACGGCCTTGCCGAAACGGGTGGTCAAGGACTACTTCGGCGCAAGCAACGGCGTCGTCATGAGTCTCGCGTAAGCGAGTATGGCAATCGCAAACGCAGTAAAAGTGGAAAAGAAAACGGGCCGCCTGGCCCGTTTTCCGTTTGATCCGCCCAACGATAGGCGTCGCATACGCGACGCACCACGGCGCAGCTGAAGCGCGGCACCGCCGCCCCGTCAAAACACCGTATGCAACCCCATCCGCGCGACCACCTGACTCGCGGAACTCGACGCGCCGTTCGAATCCAGCACGCCATTCACCTGCGCATTCGCGCCGCTATTCGCGCGCTGATAATCCGCCGACACATACACCATCGTCCGCTTCGACAACAGGTATTGAAGCGCAACGCTGATCTGATGCGCATGGTTGTCGTTCACCGCTTCATTGCCCTTCATGTACATGTATTTCGCGCCCAGCACGATATCCGGCCTGATCCGCCACAAGCCGCCGGCCTCGGCCATCCACACGCCCGCATCGTTGAACGAATTGCGCACGGTGGTCATCAGCGCCTTCGCGGTCACGACACCAAAGTCGTAGTGCATCCCGACACCCCAGTTGCGCACGCTGGTCGACGGCACGCCCGGCGCCGGGCCGTATTTCTCGTTCGTATAGGCCGCGCCCACGCCGAAAGCCCCCAGCTCGTAGTTCACGCCGGCGCTGACGGCGTTGTCCGCACCGACCGAGCCGGCCACGCCGCCGAACGCATACATCACGCCGCCAGAAAAACCCGCGACCGTCGGCGAGCTGTACTTGACCGAATTCGCGATCGGCTTGCTGCCGGCCGTGCGGTCCCAGTCGAACGCGCCGGTCGGATTGCCCGGCAGCGCGAGACGCTGGAACGGGCCGTTCCGAAAGCCGTACAACCCGGAAATGTCCCGCGAAATCGCGTTGCCCTTTGAAAAGAGCGCATCCACCATGAAGTCGTACTGATTGCCCAGCGTGATGCTGCCGAACCGATCGCTCTCGACGCCCACGTATGCGTTGCGGCCGAAAATCCCGGTCCCGACGATGCTCCCGTTCGCCATCGAGAACTGGTTCACGAGCGCGAACGTCGCGCGATATCCGCCGCCGAGATCCTCGGTACCGCGCAGGCCGAACAGGTTGGGCGCGAATATGCCGTCGTCGAACTTGACGTTCTTTCCGCCGCCCTCGTTGCTGACGTACGTGATGCCGGAGTCGATCAGCCCGAACATCGTCACGCTGCTTTGCGCCCACGCGCCTTGTGCCACGGCGAGCATCGCCAATACACCAAACCTGAGTTTCATGTCGTCTCCGTCTTTTTTATGAAAATACGAGTCCGTCACCCGCCGCGGGGCGGGTGTTCGCTCATTGCTTCGTAGAAAATCGCCTTGGTTCAGGCAGTCACATCAAAACCAGAAATTAGTTTTACTGATTGACAAATTCGAAAAATTTCCAGTGAACCTGCATCGACGCGCAAGCATTCCAAATCCGCGAAATCAAGCGCCCCGAAAGACGATCCATGCGGATGCATCCACTTCGACGGCCACGGTTTCCAGCCCGGCCCCCGTACAAGGCCCGTCGATACACACGCCGTCATCGAACCGGAACAACGCACTGTGATGCGCACACATCAACACCTGCGACCGGTAGCAGGACACAGTGCCCGGCACGAAATCGAGCGGTACCGAAAAGTGCGGGCACCGATTCACGTACGCCCACACCTGCTCGCCACGCCGCACCACGATGACGGGCTGCCCGATACACGCTGCGTCGACGACTCGCGCGCCGCCGTCGGGCACATCCACCACGCGGCACAGCTGTTTCGCTTCCATCGCTCACACCCTTTGCTCGGGATTGCCGAGGCTCCAGTCCCACGGACGCACCTCGACGTGCGAGAACAGGCCCTCCTTCACATACGGGTCGTTGCCGACGAACCGCATCACCGCATGGATATCGTCCGCCTCGATGACGAGCAGCGTGCCGTTCATCGCGTCGCCTTGCGGGTCCAGCGTCGGGCCGCCGAGCCGCACATACACGCCGTGCTCGGCCGCCGAGCGCAGATAGCTCCGGTGAATCGGGCGCATGCGGTCGCGCACGTCACGCATGCCCGGCTGGTCGGTGGCAAACACCGCGAAAAAGCGCGCCATGGCGATCAGCTCCGATCGAGGATGAAGCCGGACATCACTTCGCGGTTCAGGCCGTGCAGGCCAATCTGGTCATTCATCACGTCGTTCTCCGTTCGCCCATCCGGCCGCTCAATGCGGCGCGCGTCCTTCCCATGCGTGCTGAAGCAACGCGCGAATCGCCGCGCGTTCGATCGGCCGCGGGTTCGCATACGGATTCCTGCATGCCAGATCGGCTGCTTCGTCGAGCCCCTGCTGCGGCATCCCGATATCGGCGAGCGCCGGCGCGATGCCGAGCTGCGCGTTGAGCCTGAACAGCAGCGGCCCGGCTTCCGCCGCATCGCGCCCGCCCAGCGCCCGCGCGACGCGACGCAGCGCATCGGGCGCAGCGGCGTGGTTGTAATGCGCGGTATGCGGCAACATCGCCGCGTGCGTCTGCGCGTGCGGCAGGTTGAACGTGCCGCCGAGCGTGTGGCAGAGCTTGTGATGCAACGCCATGCCGACCGCACCGAGGCAGGTGCCGGCGAGCCACGCGCCATACAGCGCGCGGCTGCGCATCGCGCGATCTTGCGGATCGCGCACGACGACGGGCAACGCTTCGCCGAGCGCACGGATCGATTCTTCGGCCATCAAGCTGATGACCGGGTTTGCATCTTCCGCGTAGAGCGCCTCGACCGCATGCGCCATCGCATTGACACCGGACGCCGCCGAAATGGCTGGCGGCAACGACACCGTCAGCGAAGGGTCGTAAATCACGGTCCGCGGCAGCACGCGCGCATCGCGCCCGGTGCGCTTCAACCGATCTTCGGTGAGCCCGTAGATCGGCGTCATCTCCGAGCCGGCATAGGTCGTCGGCACCGCGAGGATCGGTAGCGACGATTCGAGCGCGATGGCCTTGCCCAGCCCGATCGTCGAACCGCCGCCGATCGCGATGCAACAGTCCGCGCCCAGTTCGACGGCCGTCTCGCACGCCGCGCGTGCGACTTCGACCGGCACGTGCATCACGGCCCGCGCGCACACGCCGGCCGCCTGCTCGCCCAGCACGTCCTTCACGCGATCGGCAAGCGGCTGCTGTTCGGGCGTGGAGAGAATGAGCGCGCGGCGCGCGCCGAGCGCCGACAGCTCGTCCGGCAGCCGGGCCAGCGCGCCCCATTCGAAGACCACGCGCGACGGCGTGCCCTGATAGACGAAGCGCTCCATACGAGCCTCAGCGCTTGAAATGCGGCGGCACGTTGCCGTCGACGTTGACCCACACCGAGCGCGCTTCCGTGTAGTCGTGCATCGCCTCGAAGCCCATCTCGCGGCCGTAGCCCGACTTGCCAACGCCGCCGAACGGGCTGCCCGGATTGACGCGCTTGTAGCAGTTGATCCAGCACATGCCCGCGTCGATCCGCGCCGCCATCCGGTGGGCACGCGACAGGTCGTTGGTCCACAGGCCGCTGCCGAGCCCGTATTCGGTTGCGTTGGCAATGGCCAGCGCTTCGTCGTCGCTGCCGAAGCGCAGCACGGTGACGAACGGGCCGAACACTTCCTCCTGCGCGACACGGTCGGTCGCACGCTTCGCCTCGATGATCGTCGGGCGCACGTAGTAGCCATTGGCGAGCGCCGGGTCCTGCGGTGCGCTGCCGCCGGTCAGCACGCGACCGCCCTGCTCGCGCGCGACGTCGACATACGACAGCACGCGATCGAGGTGCTGCTTCGACGTGAGCGGCCCCATTTCGGTATTCGGATCGAGCGGATTGCCGATCCGGATCGACGAGGCGAGCGCGACGAAGCGTTCGAGGAACGCGTCCGCGATGCGTTCGTGCAGCACCAGGCGCGACCCCGCGATACAGGCCTGCCCCTGGTTGTGGAAGATCGCCCACGCGGCGCCGTTGATGGCCGCGTCGAGGTTGGCATCGTCGAACACGATGTTGGCGCCCTTGCCGCCCAGTTCCAGTTGCACGCGCTTCAGATTGCCCTGCGACGCTTCGACGATGCGCCGGCCCGTCGCCGTCGACCCGGTGAACGCGATCTTGCCGACGCCCGGATGTTCGGCGAGCCGCTGGCCGGCCGTATGCCCGTAGCCGGGCACGATGTTGACGACGCCGGCAGGAAACCCGACCTCGGCCATCAGCTCGACGATGCGCAGCGTCGACAGCGGCGTGATTTCCGACGGCTTGAGCACGACCGTGTTGCCGGCGGCGAGCGCCGGCCCCATCTTCCAGCTCGTGAACATCAACGGAAAATTCCACGGCACGATCTGGCCGACGACGCCGATCGGCGCGCGCTGCACGTAGTTCAGGAAACCGGTCTCGACCGGGATCACCGAGCCTTGCAGCTTGTCGGCCATGCCGCCGAAATAGCGAAAGCAGGCCGCCGTGCGCGGCACGTCGAGCGCACGCGAATCGCGAATCGGGTGGCCGGTGTCCAGCGATTCGAGCTGCGCCAGCGCGTCCGCGTTGGCTTCGATCGCATCGGCCAGGCGCAGCAGCAGACGGCCGCGCTCGGCGGCCGGCATCGCCGACCAGGTCGGGAAGGCGCGCGCCGCGGCTTCGACGGCCAGATCGACGTCCGCCGCGGTGGCCGCCGCGATCTTCGTGATGACGGAGCCGTCGTGCGGGTTCAGCACGTCGATCGTGCCGCGGTCGACGGCGTCGACGAAGCGTCCGTCGATGAAGAGTTGGGTTTGCATGAATCGTCCTCGGTGTATCGCAAAAGCAAAAGCGGAAGCTGCAACTGAAGCGCAGCCTAGAACGCGATCGGGTACGGCGCGAGCTCGCCGCTCTCGTAGCGTTGCGGCAGATCCGGCGTCGCGTTTTCCCAGACCAGCAGCATCGAGCGCTTCGTCGAATAGCCCTGATGCCGGATATCGGCCGGCATCGCGCAGATGTCGCCGGCCCGCATCGTGATGCGCGCACGCGGCGCGCCGGTGTTCTTGTCGCCGATGTCCCACACGATTTCGTCGGACAGTTGCAGGAACCATTCGACGCGATCGTTGCCGTGGAACACCGGGAGGATGAATTCCTCGGTGGTCGGGCAGAACAGGCTGCGCCCGCACACCGACGTGACCGACGGATTCCACGTCACGTCCGAGCGCGACAGATACTTGAACAGGTTGAACGCGTGCAGTTCGCCCTCGAAGCCCGGCTCGACATGCACTTCCGGCTCGTCCTGCGTCACGTCGAGAAACGCGCGGTTGACCGGCAGCTCGTCGCGCAGCGGCGAGTCGCCCTCGAGGCCCGGCATGCGGCGCGTCGCGATACGCGTGCGCTCGATCGCCGCGCCGTTCTCGCCGTGCTTGCGGCCGAACGCCGTGCCCGTTTCCTCGGGCGCCGCGAACGGGTCGAAGCCTTCGTTGGTCCAGTCGTGCAGCATCGCCTTGAAGGTCGCCATGATCGTCGGCGTGTCGAAGGTCTCGGTGTAGTCGACGCCGGCGTCCTTCAGGATGCCGTTGAAGGTCCCCGCATACATGTCGACCTTGCCGTAGTGATTGCGCGTGCCGAATACGTGGTCGAAATTCACCCAGCCGTAGAAGAAGCCCCATGCGACGTCGCGCATCATCGCGCGCAGGAACGCGTCCGCCGGCATCGCATGCGTGCGGGTCTGGCCTTTCGCGGGCCAACTGATCTTCACGAAATATTCGTCGCGCTGGAAGGCGAATTCGCCGAGCTGAAAGCGGCGGTAGCCGGTGACGGCATCGGCTTCGGTCGATCGCACCAGATCGGCGGCAAAGCCGGTGGAAAGGTCGAGGGTCTCGAGGGTGGCCATTACGTGTCTCCTGGAATAGTCGAATGCGGTCGGAAGGTCAGTGCAGGCAGATCTCGGCCCACTTCTCGACGGACAGCTCGCCGAGCACGGTCTGGACGAGCGCGACGCCCGGCCGGCTCGCGGTGAAGCGATACGCACAGCCGGCCGGCAGCAGCGCCTGATGCCCTTTACGCAACACGACGTACCCCATGTTTCGGCCGGCCGGATGCGCGCCCGCGCGCACGGTGCCGCGGCCCGATTGCGGCGGATCGTCGAGCTTGATGAAGTCGATGCGGACTTCGCCGTCCATCTGGATCGCGAACTCGTCGTGCGCGCACGCGAACCACGGCGACTGCCCGTCGGTCCGCAACACTTCGATCACGTATTCGAGGTTCTTGCCGGCGACGACCTTTTCGTAAGGGGCCGACTTCGACGCCACCTCGAAGACGTTCGAGAAGGCGTAGTGCTGCGCGCTGCCGCTGGTGATTTCGATCTCGCCCTTCCGGTAACCATCGAGCGAACCGAAGACGGTGTGGAATGCCGTGCTGGTCATTGCTGTCTCCTGAGTTGAACCGCTTGTTGGATTCCACTCTAGGGGCAACGAACAGCCGCAACAAGGCAACGGACGACGATTACGGCATTTGCGTTTCGCGAATAATCCGCGCGGGTCAACGCACCCAGCCGCGTGCCAGCAGCGGCAGATCCCACGGCGATTCGTCGCCGATGTATTCGGCGAGGAATTCGACCAACGCTCTCACCTTCAACGCCTGTCGCTGCGTCGCGGGATAAACGGCGGCGAAGCTCAGCGGCGCGAGCTGGTAGTCGGTCAGGATCGGCACCAGGCGGCCCGCGACGAGCGCGTCGCTCGCTACGAGCGTCGGCAGGCAGACGACGCCGCCGCCGGTCAACGCGTACTCGCGCAACAGATGAACGGAGTTCGAGCGGATCATGCCCGGCAACTCCATTTCGACGACCTCGTCCCCGCGCGTCATCGTCCAGCGGTTGCGCGACGGGTAGCCCGAATACAGCGCCGTGGTGTGTTGCAGCAGATCGCGCGGATGTTGTGGTGCACCATGCGCGTCGACATACGCTGGCGCGGCACAGAAGAGACGCCTGACCGTAAACAGCCGTCGCTCGATCAGCGACTCGGAAATCGGCGGGAAGATCTGGAACGCGATGTCGAACCCTTCTTCGACAGGGTCGACGACGCGATCGTTGACGATGATGTCGAGCTGGATGCCCGGATAGCGCTGATTGAATGCGGCGAGCGGCGCGCCGAAGTGATCGAGCGCGAAGCCGGGCAGCATCTGGATGCGCAGCCGGCCGGTCGGTGTGGCGCGCAGCTCGCGCATCTGGTCCGTCAGCTCGTTGACGCGGCCCACCACCTCGGCGCACTCGCGATAGAACGTCTCGCCGACTTCCGACAGCCGCACGTGGCGCGTGCTGCGGTGGAACAACGGTGCATTGACGAACTTCTCGAGCTGCTGGATGCGGTTCGTCACGACCGAACTCGTCACACCCAGTTGCCGCGCCGCTTCGGCGAAGCTGCTGGCCTCCGCAACCCTCACGAATGCCTCGATGCTCAGAAACCGGTCCATACCGCACCCTTTTTCGACAGCGGAACCGGCAGTCTACCTGTGCGGGCGAAGCGCTGTGTCATGCAAAAGGCGTCACTGTGTCGCCAAATCGATGTCAATCGCCGGGCGCGCCGGCACCGGTGCTCGAAGGTACGCCCGCGCCGGTATGCGCTCGCCGGCATTACCGCGGCTGCTCGCCGGCGGCCAGCCCCGGTTGCACGGCCGCGCGGCGCTGCAGCACGGCCGGTGCGGTTTCCTTCAGCAGCAGGCTGACCACGATGCCGAGCAGCACCGAGCCCATCGGCAGCCACAGAATGTTCTGGATGCCAAAGTGTGCGGCAACGTAGCCGCCCATCGCCGGCGCGATGCCGCCGCCGAAGATCTCGCCGACGCCGACCACCACGCCGATGGACGTCGACACGAGGCCGACCGGCGCGGCCTCGGTCGCTACCGGCCCGGACAGCAGCGACACCAGCCCGAGCGTGAAGAACGATGCGACGAACAGCACACCGAACAGCGCGAGCGGCTGCGGGCCGAGGCCGCGAAAGACGTAGAGCATCACGGCCGTGCCCGCGAAGCCGACGATGCTGGCGATGCGGCGGCCGACCAGATCGGACAGGCCGGGCAACCCGAACTGGCCGAGAAAGCCGCCGAAGCCGATCGCGGACACGACGAGCCCCATCTTCTGCGTGCCAAGCGACAGGTAATCGGTCAGGTACAGCGGCAGCAGCGCGCCGAGCACGAAGACGCCCGTCATCGCACAGCACAGCGCGGCCATCGCGACGAGAATGTTGCGGCTCCTGAGCACATGCCCGAGCGACGCGGGTGCGTGCTCCGACGCGACTTCCTTCGCGACCTTCGGCTCGCGGATCACGAAGAACATGATCGCGCCGAGGATCAGGCCGGGCACGGCCACGAGCGCGAAGACCCAGCGCCACGACACGAAACCGAGCAACTGCGTGGCGATGATCGGCGACAGCGCGAGGCCGAACAGCGCGAAGCCGCTTTGCTGCAGGCCGAGGTTCAGGCCGCGCCGCCGCGGATGCGACGCATCGGCGGTCGCCGCAAAACTCGTCGGACAGAACGAGCCTTCCGCGACGCCCATCAGCCCGCGAATCGCCATCAGGCCGAGCAGCCCGCCCGCGAGCCCCGAGAAGCCCGACAGCAGAGAGAACGCGATGATGGCCGGAATCAGCACCTTCCGGCGGCCGATCCTGTCCGAGATACCGCCCATCAGCGCCGCGAAGATGCCCCACGACAGGCCGAGCACGCCGATGCAGTTGCCGACGTCCTGTGCGGTCAGGTTGAGGTCCTTCATGATCGAAGGAAACAGCGGCGCGATGAGCCAGCGGTCGAGGCCGACCAGCCCGAAGCCGAGCGCCAGCAGCGTCACCGCCTTCCACTCGTATGAGGTATCCCACTCGTTTGCTTTCATGTCCGTCTCCGTGGACGCCGGTTCGCCCGCGCGCGCCGCAGCGCCTGCGCATGACCCGGGTCCGATGGTTTTTGTGTGCGACGCGAATCGCGAGGATCGCGAGGAAGTGCCGGCTGGCGTCCGGATTCGACGCATCGAACGGGCTCAGCCAACGCCACCACGATAGGTGCACGCCCGCCGATCGGGTATGGAACAACCAGCGAACGCGTCATTCGCGAAACGCAAATAATCGGGAGCGGCGGGCGGGAAGGGGCAGCGGGAAAGCGTCGGGCGAAGGGCGCGGCACTGGAGTGGCACTCGCTCACGTGTTACCGGGGGAATCCCTCATAGACCTCGGGGTGTCGGTGGACTGCTCGCTCGGTGCGGTCGATTCCGTGTTGGAAAACGTGCTCGATGGAGGCGGAGCAACTGGAAAGAAGTGCTCCGGGCACCCTTCCGGCGAGCCGTCGCCGTCGAAAACTTCGTCGCCAATCTTCACCTGTATGGGCGCCGGCCAGATCGAGAAGTAAATTCCATTGTTCCTCGATCTTATAAAACGTTATTCCACCGGGAGCCCAATCCCCAGCCAACTTTGGATCCTTTTTCCCTTCTGTCCCCCGTATCATTTCCGTCACTACGCAATCAGCAAGAGACGGACATGAGCGACACCACCCCGCTGCACTACCTCGACTACGCAGCCACGACCCCCGCCGATCCGCGCGTGATCGAAGCGATGACGGCCTGCCTCGGCTTCGACGGCATCTTCGGCAACCCCGCATCCAGTTCGCACGCCGCCGGCCGGCTCGCGAAAGACAAGGTCGAGCACGCCCGCGCGCAAGTCGCCTCCCTGATCGGCGCGGATGCCGACGAGATCGTCTGGACGTCGGGCGCCACCGAATCGAACAACCTCGCGCTGAAGGGCTATGCGGAACACGCGACCGGCAAGCGCCACCTGATCACGAGCCGCCTCGAGCACAAAGCCATCCTCGACACGATGGCGAACCTGGCGAAACACGGCACACAGGTCACCTTCCTGACCCCCGATGCCCACGGCGAAATCACCGCCGACGCGGTGGCGGCCGCGATCGGCCCCGACACCGGCCTCGTGTCGCTGATGCTCGTGAACAACGAGATCGGCACGCTGACCGACATCGGCGCGATCGCCCGCATCGTGCATGCCGCCGGCGCACTGCTCCACGTCGACGCCGCGCAGGCGCTCGGCAAGACGCCGATCGACGTGCGCGCGCTCGGCATCGACATGATGTCGATGTCCGCCCACAAGGTGTACGGCCCGAAGGGCATCGGCGCGCTGTTCGTGCGCCGCGAGATCGCGAGCCGGATCGCGCCGCAGATTCACGGCGGCGGCCACGAGCGCGGCTTGCGCTCGGGCACGCTCGCCACGCATCAGATCGTCGGCATGGGCGTCGCATGCGCGCTCGCCGCTGAAAAGCTCGACGGCGAAGCCGCACGGATCGCGGCGCTCGGCGCGCGGCTCACCCGCGCGCTGTTCGCGCTCGGCGACGTCACGCAGAACGCGGCCGCCGCCCGCCGCATCCCGCACACGCTGAGCCTGACGGTGCATGCGCCGGGCTTCTTCCCGTTCATGCTCGGCGATGCGCTCGCCGTGTCGTCCACCTCCGCATGCAATTCGACCAGCGGCGCGCCGTCCCACGTGCTGACCGCGATCGGCCTCGATGCGGAAACCGCCGGCCGCACGGTGCGCATCAGCTTCGGGCGTTTCTCGACCGAGCAGGACGTCGACTTCGCGATCGGCTGTTTCGCGCGGGCGATCGAGCAATGTCGGGCCGCGGCGGCGACCGGCTTCACCGCGTCGCGGCAAATCACGCCGGCCGACCTGAAGGCGATCCGCAATGCCGGTTTCCGCGCGGTGATCTGCAACCGGCCGGACGGCGAAGGCGACGATCAGCCGGCGTTCGAGGAGATCGCCGCGGCCGCGCGCGAACTCGGCATGGACGCGCGCTACCTGCCGGTCGAACGCGACCGCATCGGCGACGCGGAAGTCGACGCGTTCGGCGCGCTGGTCGACGCGCTGCCGAAGCCGGTGCTCGCGTATTGCCGCAGCGGCAGCCGCTCCGGCCTGCTTTGGAATCGGCTGTCCGCGCGACGCACGGCCTGAGCCGCCGCCCTTCCGCCGTTACGCGTCACCCCTGCGTTCACGCACGAAGCCGATGCCTCGCTGCATGAACGCCGGATGGCGCCGGTCACTTCCGCCTCACGTCTGTTCATCGCCGTTCACCGGCGTATAGATCGCCAGCTTCAGCGCGGGATCGTCGTTCGCCTGAAACGTCGCGTACTCGTAGCGCTGCGTGCCGCGTGGCGCATGCACGAGCACCTTCTCGCCCGACACGCCACTGCGCACGTCATGCGCATCCCACCATTGTGCGAACTCGCCGCTGCCGGTGCGCAGGCGCGCCACCAGCGCGACGAACGCCGGGTCGCTCGCGTAGAGATCGTGGTTCGCGCGAAACAGCGCGATCATCCGGCGTGCCTCGTCGGCCCAACTGGCGGCGAACAGCGCACGCGCGTACGGCGCCTCGAACATGTAGACGAGGATGTTGCGATCGGCCGGCGCCAGCCGGTCGAAGCCGAGCAGATCGGCCGCGGCAGCATTCCACGCGAGGATGTCCCAGCGCCGGCCGGTCACGTACGCAGGCTGCTGAAGATGCGCGACGAGCCGCGCGATGGCCGGCGGCACATGCTCCGGCACGAACGCACGTGCCCCGTCGCGCCGCGCGAGCGTGCGCAGGTGGGCGGCTTCGGCCTTGTCGAGCCGCAACGCGCGCGCCAGCGCGTCGAGCGTCGCATCCGACGGATTGACGTCGCGCCCCTGCTCGAGCCGCACGTACCAGTCGACGCCGATGCCCGCCCGTTCCGCGACTTCCTCGCGCCGCAGGCCGGGCGTGCGCCGGCGCGGGCCGTCGTGCAGGCCGACGGCATCCGGGCGCAGCTTCTTGCGCCGCGAGCGCAGGAAATCGCCGAACGGGGTTCGCGTGGTGACGGTCATCGGGTTCGCTCCGTGCTGGGTGGTACCGGCCGATCCTGGGTTCGCGCCGGGCCTTGTTGCCGATTCTAAGCCTGCCAGAATCGACGCGTCCCCACCCCGAGGAAGCGTCATGAAAGCTGCGATCCTGAAGTCGCTCGGCCAGCCGCTCGCGATCGAAACGATACCGGACCCCGTGCTCGGCACCGGCGAAGTCGTCGTGGACGTCGTCGCGACGCCGGTTCTGTCCTATGCACGGGAAGTGTTCAGCGGCGAGCGCCGCTATCCGATCGAGTTGCCGATGGTGCCGGGCTGCGGCGCGATCGGCCGGGTCCGGCAAACCGGCCCCGACGCGACGCAATTGCAGCCGGGCGACTGGGTGTTCTGCGACCCGACCGTGCGCTCGCGCGACGATGCGCGGATGCCCGACATCGTGCTGCAGGGCTGGAGTGCGCGCGGCGAAGGCGGCAAGCAGTTGCAGCGCTATTTCCACGACGGCCCGTTCGCCGAGCGGCTGCGCGTGCCGACCGAGAACGCGGTGCGCATCGGCGCGATCGCGCCGGCCGACGCCGCGCGCTGGTGCGCACTCAATACGCTGCTCGTGCCTTACGGCGGCCTGCTTGCGTCCGACCTGCGCGCCGGCGAAATCCTGCTCGTCAGCGGCGCGACCGGCAATTTCGGCAGCGCCTGCATCGCGGTGGCGCTGGCGATGGGCGCGCAATGCGTGGTCGCGCCCGGCCGTAATGCACGCGTGCTGGCGGAGCTCGAACGCCGCTTCGGCGAGCGCGTGCGCACGGTCGGGCTGACCGGCGACGAAACCGCGGACCGCATCCGCATGCAGCAGGCGGCGCCGGGGCCGATCGACTGCGTGATCGACCTGATGCCGCCGTCGGTGCCGGCGACGACGGTGCGTGCCGCCGTGATGGCCGTGCGTCCTTATGGACGCGTGGTGCTGATGGGCGGCGTCGGCATGCTCGGCGGAGCCGGGCTCGAGCTGCCGTATCCGTGGATCATGCGCAACGACATCACGCTGCGCGGCAAATGGATGTACCCGACGGAAGCCGTGACGCTGATGACCGGGCTCGTCCGCGGCGGGTTGCTCGACCTCGGGCATTTCGACGTAACGGTCTTCGCGCTCGACGACGCGAACGACGCGGTCGCGCATGCGGCGGAACATGGCGGGCCGTTCAGGATGACGGTGATCGCGCCGTAGCCTGCGCGATGGGTGCTACTTCGGATACTCCAGTTGCAGCGCGACCCAACTGGACGTCGCGTCGTCGTAGCGCGCCGCGATATCGGCAAGCACGCCGGGCAGCGCCGAATCGCCCCGCCGGCCAGCCGACATCGCCACACGCGCGTGCCGGACATCGGCCGGCTGCGCCAGCAACCGCAGCCCGTGCCTCGACTCGACTACGCTCGCATCGGCCGTCGCGACGACATCACTGCGCCAGGTCCGCGCCCACGCGTCGGCGGTCAACGCGACCGTGAGTTCGTCGAACCCGCTTTCGACCGGCAGATCGAACGTCTCGTGCCGCCAGAACGCGAGGCGGTTCATCAATGCGATCGCCACCGCGCGCGCGGTCAACCCGAACCGGCCACCGTCGTGATCATCGCTCCAAGCCTGTACGCCGAGGCCCCGCGCTGTCTCGCGCGCTGCGTTCGGTCCGGCCAGCACACCCAGCAACGCCAGCGAAGCGGGAATCGATGCGGATACGCCGGTCGTCGTCATGACGTTGCCGTCCATCACGTAGCGACGATCGTCGACCCATTTCGTCTCGGTGAAGCGGCGACGCAGGCCCTCGCGCGAATACCAGTGCGACGTTGCGGTGCGCTGCCGCAGCAGGCCGGTGTTCGCGAGGACCTCGGCGCCATCGCAGATCGCCACCATCGTCGCGCCGGCAGCAGCCTGCCTACGTAGCCAGGCCAGCACGGCCGGCCGGTCCGCACGATGCAGCGCGGGAACGATCACGACGTCGGCGCCCGCGGGCACCGTCGCGTCGAACCGGTCGAACGTGGTATCGGCCAGCATGCGCAGGGCGGGCATCAGTTCGACCGTGCCTTCGTCGGCCGACACGGCGACGACATCGACGGCGCCGGAGCGCTTCAGAATCGCGTACGGAACGATGAAATCGGTCGTCTCCGTGCCGGCGTTGTCCGCGACGATCACCACGAGCGGCCGCGTGCGGCCCGCCTTCGGCATGGCGATCGTCAGCGTCCGGGCCGCCGCCGGCGCATCTTCCGCCATCGCCCGCGTCGGCCCCCCCAATGCCCACGCACCCAACAGCCCGCACACGAGCAACACCGCGCTGCCTGTCTTCCGTTCCCGCATCGTCCACCCGTATCGATCGATTGCATGTCCGGAAAATTACAAGGATCATGCTCGCGGTCACAAGGACAACTCCACCGCACTTTCCGCCATGTCCCAGTCAACCTGTTCGGCACGCGACATCGTCGTCGTCGGCTTCGAAGGCGTCCAGTCGCTCGACATCACGGGGCCGATGGAAGTGTTCGCGGTCGCGAACCGTCATCTTCCGGCGCACGCCGCCCCATACCGGCTCACGCTCGCGTCGCAACACGGGGACGACATCGTCACGCACGCGGGCCTGCGCCTCGCCGGCGCGGCCGCACTGGCGGCGCTGCCCGCACGAATCGACACGATCATCGTCGCGGGCGGCGATGAAGCGGCGCTGCGGCACGCCGCGTCGGAAGCCGGCGTGCTGCCGTGGCTCCGCACGCGGATCGCGGACACGCGGCGCATCGCGAGCATCTGCACGGGTGCGTTCGTGCTCGCCGCCGGCGGATGGCTGGACGGCAAGCGCGCGACCACGCACTGGAACCAGTGCGCGACGCTACAGGCGCTCTGTCCCGACGCGCGGATCGAACCGGACGCGCTCTACGTGAGCGATCCGCCGTTCCATACGTCGGCCGGCGTGACGGCCGGCATCGATCTGTGTCTGGCACTCGTCGAGGCGGACTGCGGCGCGCCCACCGCGCTCGCGGTCGCACGCGAACTGGTGCTGTTCATGCATCGTCCCGGCGGACAGGCGCAGTTCAGCGTCGGGCTCGACATCCAGGCTCGTGCGACGCCGCGCATGCGTTCACTGCTCGCCGACATCGCCGACGATCCGGCCGGCGACCTCGGCGTCGCCGCGCTGGCCGCGCGAATGCACATGAGCGAACGGACCTTCGCGCGCAATTTCTTCAGGGAGACCGGCGTGTCGCCCGCGCAGTACGTGCTGGCCGCGCGTGTCGAGCGAGCGAAGGCGCTGCTGGAGCGGGCCGACTGGCCACTCGAACGGATCGCGGAACGCGCGGGATTCGGCAGCGTGGACGCGCTGCAGCGTGCGTTCGCGAAACGCGTCGGCGCCTCGCCGCGCGACTATCGCGCGCGCTTCGGGCCGCGACGCGAGAAGCGGCGGAGGGAATAGGACGCCGGCCGATCCAGCGCCTGCGCCCGCCGACATTCGGCGGCCCGCGCGACCGAAAGCCGCGCCGGCTGCCGCCCTGCCCGGCTACGTCACTCGTCCTGCTGTTCCTGCTGCGCCTGCACCTGCCGCTGCCGGATGAACTGCCGGACATCGCTCATCGTCACGCGGCCGGTGTGCTTCGCATCGATCTCGTCGAAGTGCTTCGACACGAAGCCGAGCCCGCTGCTCTGCGCCTGCGCTTTCGTCACCGCCGCGCCGTTGCTCAGCACGGTATTGCCGCCGAGCCGCGCGTCGACGCGCTGTTGCGCCTGCTGTTGCAAGGCCGCGCCGGTCGACGGCAACACCGGCGCCGCGCGCGTGGCCGGAAAGAACGGACCGTCGACACCGCGCCCGCCGTGCGGCAGCTTCACCGGCGCCACCGCCTGCGGCGGCAACGCATGGGCACTGCTCATCACGGCACCGAGCACGATCAACGGAGACATACGCCGCATCAATTGGATTAGGGACATGATCGCTCGCATTCAATGGATGAAGAGAGGGTTCCTTTGATAAGGACTCCGTCGCTCAACGGGTTGCCGCCAGCGTCGTCGCGGCGGTCGCGCCTGGCGTGCTGCCGGTCGGGACGCTCGGCGGGTTTTCATCCGGCCACGGCGGCGGCAGCGTGTGCAGCGTCAGCGCCGTCGGAATCCGCGCGCCCTTGTAGAAGGTCTGCAAATCCCGCTTCATCTGCGGGCGCGCGACGTCGTCCAGATAGATCATGTGACCACCCTGGAAGAAGTTCACCTGCAGCTTCGGATTCAGGCCCTTCACCGTCTGCAGCCGCGCGAGTTGCTTCTCGGTGTTGAAGAACGGCGTCGCGAGATCGTGGAAGCCGTTCTCCGCGAGCACGCGAAGCTTCGGGTTGAGCTGCAGCGCGCCGAGCAGATCGGGGATCGTGTCCGGCATCGGCTGGCCGTCGTGCGAGAAATCCCAGACCTCGATGATGTTGTCGTTCAGCGGCAAGTACGTCGCGTTCGGGGCCGTATAGCCGAGGTAATCCGGCATCTGCGTCGCGAGCGCGTTCGTGAACGGCTGAGAGATCAGGATGTCGGACGGATCGCCGTCGTTCTGCAGCCGCGGGTCCGAATTCGGCAACGACACGCGCCCGTCGTACCGGCCGATCGTCGTGCCGGGCAGCAGGCTCGTGCCGAACGGATTCGCGTTGAAGTAACCGCGCAGCGCCTGCTGGGTGAGGCTCGACGGGATCGACCACAGCCTGAGCGTCGCATCGCTCGGGAACACCGGCGTGCCGAGCGCATCCGGGATGCCGAGCTGGCTCAACACCCACGACTGCGAGTACTTCTGCAGCTGGCTGTAGATCAGCGTCGTGAACAGTTCCGTCTGCAGTGCATACAGATCCTGGTTCACCGGCGCCGGCGACACCTGGTTGAAGTACGCCGCGACCGCCGCGTAGCCGGGCAGATAGCCGGCCACCGTGTCGGTATCGAGCAACAGCCCTTCGGTCGATTGCGTGATCGCCACCGCTTCCACCGCGTCCGCGAAGTAGTTCAGGATCGCCGACTGCAGCACGATGCCCGTCAGGTGCACGCCGGCCGATTCGAGCGCGAGCGCGAGCATGTCGGTACGCGGCGTGCCGTACGATTCGCCGTACAGGTAGATCGGCGACGTGCCGCGGCTGTTGACGTTCAGGTAGCGCTGGATGAAGTCGCGCATGATGTTCACGTCCACGTCGGAACCCCAGTACTTCTGGTTGGTGTTCGGCAACACGGCTTCCGACAGCCCGGTGCCGGGCGGGTCGATGAACACGAGGTCGGTGGTGTCGATCAGGCTCTCCGCATTGTCGACGAGCGGATAGTTCGGCCAGTTGTTGCCGAACAGCGGATCGGGCGTGGCCACGCGGGTCGGCGCGAACGAGCCGAGGCGCAGCCAGATCGACGACGAGCCGGGCCCGCCGTTATAGACGAACGTGACCGGGCGCGGCTTGCCGTTCGTGCTGGGCGCGGTGTACGCGACATACGACATCGACGCTTCCGGGTTGCCGTTCGCATCCTGCGCGGTCAGGTGGCCGGTGGTGGTCGTGTAGTCGATCGTCTTGCCGCCGCCTTTCCACTGGTAATGCATGACGGCCGCTTTCTCGGACACCTGCGACGGCGCAAGGCCGTCGGTCGCGTTCATCGAGTACGCGACCGGGTCGACGTACGGCTGGTTGGTGGCCGGCGCCTGGGTGCCGGCGGCCTGCGCGCTGGCCTGCTGGCTCGCGGTGGCCTGCGCGAGACTCGACGCGCCGACGGACGACGAATCGTCACCGCCGCATGCCGCGAGCGCCAGTGTCATGGCAGTCAATGCGCCTAGCCCGGCCAGCCGGCCGCGACGAACACGGCGGCTGCCGGTACTGCTCCTGTCTGGTTTCATTCTCTGCCCTTTGATTTCGGATACCGTGTCACAAAGGCCGCCAACGCCCGCGACACGCGCAAGCTGACCCGCCACTCGCGTTGCACGATCGGCAGTCGGCGGTTGGGGATGGGACTGCTAAGAGACTGAACTTGATACAGACACAGCAAACTGCTGGCGAGAATGATGCCCGGACGCGCCCCCTGCAGTTTGGACAACTTTTGTATGACTGAAACTTGAGCCATGACAAAAATAGGCGGTGCTGCGCCGCGTTGTCAAAGATCATTCGGATATTAAAAATCCCGCAATGATGCGAAGGCTGGACAGTGTCTGGTATTTGAAAGAAAACGGAATTATTCGTGCAAGGCGAGCTTTATCGGCTATGTCGCGTCGAATATTTTACTTTTTCGGCATAACACGGAAGCCTTTCCTGCATTGGAGAAACGCATCGAAAGCCTTCAGATCGACAGGACTATTCTTTCAATTTTATTATCGTCAATCGATTAAGACGATGCAGCAGCATGCACACGTCATTCGATGATTCTTTCCATTTCAATCGCACTTCAATCGAAGTATCGATGTGCACCGCATCATCCATAAAATACCGGTTCGATTAATTGTTCACGGCATTATTTACCCGGTATTCGAACGGCTTTCCGGAACGGGCGCGATGTCCGGCATTGCCGCACATCGCGCCGTCACCAAGACTCAAACCACGCTTACTTTCCGCCGCCCGGCAGCGCGATATCGATCAGCACCGGATCGTGATCCGACGAACGATACGCATCGGCCGCGTAGAACGTCTTCTGCTGCTCGGCCGACTTGTACGCAAGCGTGTACTGCAGCGCGAGCGGCTCGTCCGCATTGATGTGCCATTCGTGCACGGCCTTAACGTGCGACGCGAGCGGCAGCGTCGCCAGTGCGTGGTCGAGATAACCGGCTTCGCCGTTGTACACGTAGCTGTACGCATTCGCGCCGATCCAGCGCGCGACGAGGTTGCGGTAGCCGCGCGATTCCAGCGTGCGGATCGGATCTTCGTACGTGTAGCTGTTGAAGTCGCCGATCAGCAGCACGCCCTGGCTCTTGACGCCCGTCGGGTTGCCGGCCAGCCAGTCGGCGACCTTCGCCGCCGCGCGCGTGCGCGTCGGGTTCCAGCAGCCTTGACCATCGCCCTGGTCGAGATCGTCGTTCGCGGCGTCCGGGCAGTTCTTCGACTTCAGGTGGTTCACGGCCACCGTCAGCGCCTGCTTGTTGCCGTTGACCAGCCGGAACGACTGCGCGAGCGGCTGGCGATTCTTGTCGTCGATCGCGAGCGTCGCCGCGCGGCCGACGGGCTCGACCTTGCGGCTGTCGTAGATCATCGCGACCGCGATTGCATCGCCGCCGAGCCGCGACGTGCCCGGATCGACCACGCGCCAGTGGTTGCCCAGCTTCGCCGCGAGCTGGCGCACCGCGCTCAGTTCGCCATAGCCGTTGTTCTGAATTTCCATCAGGCCGATCACGTCGGCGTCGATGGCCTTCAGCGCGCTGACGATCTTCGCTTCCTGGCGCTGGAATTCCTGGAACGTCTTCGCGCCGCGATTGTTCGGATCGTCGAAGCCGCCGCCGAGACCGTTGCCGTTGAAGTAGTTCAGCACGTTGAACGACGCGACGCGCAGGTTCGATTTCGGATCGCGCGCCGGTGCATTGGTGCGCGGGTTCGAACGCGCGTCGAACGCCGGCACGGCCGCGCCCGGCAGCGGCTGCACGCGCCAGGCGCCGTAACGCACTTCGAGCACGCCTTCCACGTCGCGCACGGTGTAGCCCGCGCGCAGCGTGTTCGCGGCCGACAGGCCCGGCGCCGGATACGGCACGGTCGCGGGGTTCTGCTTGTTCGAGCCGTCGTCGAGGATCAGGCGGTTGCGCGCGTTCGCGTCGATCTGCGTCTGCGCCTGCGCGGGCGGCACGACGCTCGTCGGCGTGCGCAGGCGGCCGTTGCTGAGCATCACGCTGCCGTAGCGGCCGAGTTCGTAGTTGTCGGTGACGCTCAGCGTCTGCGGCAGGCGCACGAGCATCCCTTCGTACGCGGCGAACGCGTTGGGGCTGTCGACCGGCAGCGTGAGCGTCGCGGGCGTGACCGTCTGGCCGTTCGCGCATACCGCGATCGCGCCCTGCAGCGTGAGCTGCGTCTGCCCGTATTTCTCCTCGACCTTGCCCGTCACGTGCACGAGATCGCCGGCCTTCGCGCGCGCTTTCGGCGCATAGACGAACAGGCCTTCGGACACGCCCGGCTGGTTGCGGCGCTGCGCGTCCGCCTGCTGGACGAAGAAGCCGCCGAAGCCGTCCGTGCCGCCGAAATCGGCGGTGACGACCGCTTCGATCGATGCGTTCTGACCGGCGAGCGGCGACGGCGCGCCGGCCCCCTGGATATCGGCGATCGGCGTCGTGCTGCCGCCGCAGTTCGCGCTGACGGGCGCGGCAGTGGCGGCGAATACCGGCGTGGCGAGCGTCGGAAGCAGCAATAGCGGGGCAAACAGGCGGATTGTCGAGCGCATGGCGGGAATCCCGGTTGTGAGGGTGGCGAAAGCTTAGCGGCGCTCAATGACAGTTTTTGGTAATCGTGAGACAGGCCGATGTAATCGTCGTCATCACGCCGCGATCGCCATGCGTCGTCCGGTCAAGTCTCGACAATGCAGCCGATCTTCCGACGACGAAGCCCCGCCGCTAGGCCGTCCCCGGCAACGCGCTCGACACGAGCACGGCCGCCGCCATCAGCACGCCGCCGAGCACGACCGCCTCGACTCGCAGCACCGTGCCGAACCGTTTCAACGCGCGTGCCGGTATCGCGGCGGCCGGGTCCTTCAACGCGGCCAGCAGCTTCGGCATGCCGAAGAAGCGGTTGTGTCCGCCGAGCATCGCGGCAATCAGCACGAGCACAAGCTTCAGCAGCAAGATTTGCCCGTACGTCGACGCGAACAGGTTGGCGGGCGTATCGACGCCGCGCCAGCCGTTGTACGCGCCGGTCGCGAACAACACGACCAGCGCGTAAGTGGATGCGTCGGACAGCGACTGCACGAACGATGCGCCCGTCGCGCGTTCGCTCGCCGGCATGCGGGCGAGCCGCGACATCACGCCGAATGCCGTCACGAGCACGAGCCCCACCCACGCGCTGATCGCCAGCAGATGCAGCCAGTCGATCCACACCGGCACGCTGAACAGCCCCGCGTCCACCGGATGGCCGCCGTTGCTGCGCGCCAGCGCGACACAAGCGAGGGCAGCCACCATCGCGAGCGGAAAGCGCGTGTCGTTCGCGCGCCCGACGAACGACAGCAGCACGACGACGAGCATGAACGCCGCCCCGGCCAGCCACGCATGACCGAAGCCGGTGCGCGCGAGCATCGAACACACCGCCGGCCCCGCGTCGAGCAGCGACACCTCGCTCATCAGCGCGCAGTGCGCCCAGAACGCGGCGACGCTCGCGAGCAGCGATACGACGGACGCAATGCGCAGCGTCGCGGCGAGCCGCCGCCCAACGTCGTGCTGCCACGCGGACACGCCGCGTGCGAGCCAGTGCCGGCCGAGCAATGCGCCGACGACGACCGCGAACCCGGCGTTCTGGATCGCCACCGCCACGAGCCGCAGCAGGCCGACGATGCCGTCGTTCATTCCTTCACCCGGAACGTATAGGCGCCCTTCGTGCGATGCGCATCGGCCGTCATCGCCGCCCACTGCACGGTGTACGCGCCCGTCGCGAGCTTCGGTATCGCGACGGTCATCACGCGCGGGTTCGACGCATCGACCTTCGCCTTGTCCTGCGTGACGGCGTTGCCGCTCGCGTCCGACACCTTCACCGAGCTGAACGCCGGTTCGAGGTCTTCGTTGAACGTGAGCCGCACCGTGTCGGGCGCCGCATCGATCGTGCCGCCGGCCGCCGGTACGGCGCGCTCCAGCTTGCCGTGCGCCGACGCCGCGACCGGTGCGCCTGCGAAGATGGCGGTAGCCGCGGCAAAGCCGGCCAGCCGCTTGAGCATCGAGATCGTCATGTTCACGCGCTCCGCTTCACGGCTTCTTCAGCTCGACGACGGTCAACGCACCGTCCACGTCCTCGGCGACGAAATCAATCGTATCGCCCACCTTTACCTGCGCCAGCATCGCCGGGTCCTTCACCTTGAACACCATCGTCATCGCGTCCATCCCGAGGTTCTCCAGCGGGCCGTGCTTGATCGTCAGCTTGCCGGCCGCCGTGTCGACCTTGCGGATCTCGCCGTGCGACATGCGCGACACCGCGGCGCCCTGCTTCGCATTCGCGCTCATGTCCATGCCGGCCATGTCGCCGGCCGCGTACGACGCGGCGGAGAACACCAGCGCGCACCCCGTCACCATCAAAACCAGTCCCTTCTTCATCGTGTCGGCTCCCGTGTGAGTGAATGGAAACCGGCGGCCGCATCGGCGCGGCCGCCGCATGCTGCTTCAGCCGTCCGGCAATTCGCCGGTGTATTCGTATGCGACGGTGCCCTTCGGATGCCGGAACCAGCCCGGATCGCGATAGTCGTTGCGGCCCAGCCCCTGCCGCACCTTGAGCACCGTGAACATGCCGCCCATCTCCAGCGGCCCGAACGGGCCCGTGCCGGTCATCATCGGCAGCGTGTTGTCGGGCAGCGGCATCTCCATGCCGCCCATCGCGCCGCCCGTGCTGCCCATCGCCATGTAGTCGGGCACGAGCTTGCCGATGCGCTTCGCGAGATTCTTCTGCGGCACGCCGATCAGGTTCGGCACCTGATGGCCCATCGCATTCATCGTGTGGTGCGACTTGTGGCAATGGAACGCCCAGTCGCCCGGGCGATCGGCCGTGAACTCGATCGCGCGCATCTGACCCACCGCGACATCGGCCGTCACTTCCGGCCAGCGCGCGGCCGGCGGAATCCAGCCGCCGTCGGTGCCCGCGACTTCGAAGCTGTAACCGTGCAGGTGGATCGGGTGGTTCGTCATCGTCAGGTTGCCGAAACGAATCCGCACGCGGTCGCCGGCGCGCACCGGCAGCGGATCGATGCCCGGGAACACGCGCGAGTTGAAGGTCCACATGTTGAAGTCGGTCATCTCGTTCACGCGCGGCGTGTAGCTGCCCGGGTCGATGTCGTATGCGGCGAGCAGGAACACGAAATCGCGATCGACCGCCATCGTGCCGCGGTCCTTTGGATGTACGATGAACATCCCCATCATCCCCATCGCCATCTGCACCATCTCGTCGGCATGCGGGTGATACATGAACGTGCCGTGCGCTTCGAGCTGGAACTCGTAGACGAAGGTCTTGCCGGGCGGGATATGCGGCTGCGTGAGGCCGCCGACGCCGTCCATCCCGTTCGGCAGCCGCAGCCCGTGCCAGTGGATCGTCGTGTGCTCGGGCAGCCGGTTGGTCACGAAGATGCGGACCTTGTCGCCTTCGACGGCCTCGATCGTCGGGCCCGGCGACTGACCGTTGTAGCCCCACAGGTTCGCGTTCATGCCGGGCGCCATCTCGCGCACGACGGGCTCGGCCGTCAGGTGGAATTCCTTCCAGCCGTTCTTCATCCGCCACGGCAGCGACCAGCCGTTCAGCGTCGCGACGGGCGTGTACGGGCGGCCGTTGGGCGGCACGAGCGGCGGCTGCGTGCCGGCTTTCGCCATCGTCGGCGCGTCGGGCAACGACGCGGCGCCAGCCTTGCTGACCATCGCCGCACCGAGCAGCGCGGCGCCCGAGCCGCTGAGAAATTGTCGACGGGACACCATGTCAATGACCTTCCGGATGCGGTTGCGTGGCGGGCGCCGACGGCGCCGCGGGAGTGGAAGCCGGCTGCGGCGCAGCGTCGGCGCTGGATGGGGATTGGGGTGCGGATTCGGCGGAATGCGTCGCGCTCGGCACGGCACCCGGTAACGGCAACCGGCCGCCGACGGCCATCTGCAGATCGGTTTCCGCGAGCCAGTAGTCCTTCAGCGCATCGATGTAGCCGTTGACCGCGCCGACCTGTTCGCGCGCATCGGTCAGCAGCTCGAACACGCTCGCGAGCATCCCGTTGTAGCGCAGCAGCAGTTCGTCGGAGATCGTCTTGCGCAGCGGCACGACTTCGTCGCGATAGTGCGTCGCGACGTCGTAGCTCGTCACGTACGCCGCATACGATTCGCGTACTTCCGAGCGTGCATCGATGGCCGTTTTCGCGAGCCGGTTCGCGGACTGCATGTAGATCGCCTCGGCGCGCGCGACCTTGGCGCCACCCCAGTCGAACAGCGGAATCTCGACGCTGATCTCGTAGCCGTGCTCGTGGCCCTTGCCGGTTTCGTAGTCGTTCACGTAGCCCAGCTCGACCGCGTTGACGAAGCGGGTGGCCTTGCTCAGGCCGAGCGACGACGCGACGCCCTGCGTCTGCAGCTTCGCGGCCTGGACGTCGAGGCGATTGCCCATCGCGAAGCGTTCGAGGTCGGGCAGGTTCGGGCGCGCCTTCGGCAAATCCGGCAAGCGCTCGGGCAGCGCGTACCGCGTGCGCTCGCCCCACAGCCCCATCGCGCGCGTGAGCTTCTCGCGTGCGGCGATGGCCTGCTGACGCGTTTTCGCGTACTGCGCGACCGCGTCGGCGTGAAACGCCTGTTCACGGGCGTAGTCGAGCCGGCTGAAGTTGCCGGCCTGCCGCATGCGCAGTGCGAGTTCGGCGGCCGCGCTCGCGGCGTCGCGTACCTGCTGCGCATAGTGTGCGGCCTGCTCGGCGGCGACGGCCTCGACATACGCGCGGCGCGCGTCGGCCGCGACCTTCAGCATCGCATCGGCCGTTTCGAGCTTGGTCTGCTCGAAACGGCGGCGTTCGATCTTCGTTGCGAGCGGCATCGTCAGTAGCGCGAACACGTTCGCCGAGAACGTGCGGCCAAGCGTCAGCTCGCCATCGCCGGCACGCGTGCGGCTGAACGCGAAGCGCGGGTTCGGCAACCGGCCGGCCTGCACGAGGTCGGCCTCCGACAGCCCGAGTTCCGCGTACGACGCCTGCAGCCCGCGGTTGTTCAGCAACGCGACCTGCACCGCGTCGTCCATCGACAGCGGCTTGCCGAGCAGTTCCTTCGTCCGCTGGTCGACGGCTTCGCGGTCGGCGTCGGTCCTCACCACCACCGCGTCCTTTCCGATGCGTTCCGATGCAACGGACGACACGGCGTCGAACCCGCCATCCTTCGAAAACGTCGTGCAGCCCGCGAGGAACGCCAGCGCGATCGCGGCCGCGCCGATCCTCGGTGATATCGCCAGCGTCATCATCGCGTGGCCCCTCCGTGCGTCGAATGGGGCGCGGCGTTGCCGGTCGTGCGCCCTTTCGCGGGCCGCTCCATCACGTCCCGGTTCAGTTGCTTCCAGCCCGGGCCTGCATCGTCCCGATACGGCCGGTAGCCGTCGAACGCGGGCGTCACGGTGACGTCCGGCACCGACGCGGCGGCGTCCGCCGGATCGGGAAACGGGGTTTGCGCGGGCGCGAGCGACGGCACGAGGGCCGCCGCGCCCAACAGCGCCGCAATGATCAATCGCATGAACATGTCTCGTCGTAAGTCGTCGGGCGCGCCTGATGCGGCCGCCGGAGCGGATGGCGGATCGCGGCGCATCGGCCGCGGGCAGCGACTAGGCAGGCATCCGGCGCGGCGGCCGGTCGATGCCGCCCGTCAGGAACGACACGCCCCCGGCCGAACGCGGAGGCGCGACGATGGTGACGCCGACGCTCGCCGCGGCGGGCACCGCGGGCGCACTCGACATCCCCGTGCCGAAGCAGCAGGACACGCACGCGGCACATGACGACGCATGCCGCGCGTGATCGTCGCGATCGCCGTGATCGTGATGGCCACCCTGCGCGGCCGGCATCGCGTGCGACGCCTTTTCCTCTTGCGGCACGGCGACGCCCGGGCACTGCATCGAAACCGCCGCGAACGACGGGATCGACAGGCTCAGCGCGAGCAACACGACGACGAGAAATGTGCGCCAGTACGACATGGATGCGAGATCAGGCAGACAGCGATCGTTAGGGCCGGCGCGTCGCACGACGGCGCGCTCCGGGGACAAGACGGTCGCAGCTTATCGCCGCCGCGGTGACGACGGCATGGCCGAAACATGACCGGCTTTTCATGACAATTCCGTCATCCGCCGGTCATCCTTCACGCACGCGCGCTGCCGTAAGCTCCGGCGTTACACTGACCGGCTGGAATCACGGACAGCCTGCCTCACCATGCGGATACTGATAGTCGAAGACGAACCCAAGATGGCGTCATACCTCCGGAAGGGGTTGACGGAGGCGAGCTACACGGTCGATGTCGCGGAAAACGGCCAGGACGGCCTGTTCCTCGCCTTGCACGAGGATTTCGACCTGATCGTGCTCGACGTGATGCTGCCCGCGCTGGACGGCTTCGAGGTGCTCAGGCGGCTGCGCGCGCAGAAGCAGACGCCCGTGCTGCTGCTCACGGCCCGCGAGGCGATCGAGGACAAGGTCGCCGGGCTCGAACTCGGCGCCGACGATTACCTGCTCAAGCCGTTCGCGTATGCCGAATTCCTCGCGCGCATCCGCTCGCTGCTGCGGCGCGCGCCACGTAACGTGCGCGACATCCTGCACGTCGCCGATCTCGAAATCGACCTGCTCAAGCGCCGCGTGCGGCGCGCGGACACTCGCATCGACCTGACCGCGCAGGAATTCGCGCTGCTGCAGTTGCTCGCGGAACGCGAAGGCGAGGTGCTGACGCGCACCTTCATCACGTCGCAGATCTGGGACATGAATTTCGACAGCGACACGAACGTCGTCGACGCGGCGATCAAGCGCCTGCGCGCGAAGATCGACAACGCGTACGAGAAGAAGCTGATCCACACGATCCGCGGCATGGGCTACGTGCTCGAGGATCGTTCGTGACCGCGCGCCCCACGTCGTATTCGCTGCTGCGGCGCCTCACGCTCGCGTTCGCCGCCGTCGCGGCGCTGGTGTTCGCGCTGACCGGCGCGTACCTCTACCGCTCGTTGTCCGCCGAATTGACACGGCGCGACGACATCGAAATCTCGGCCAAGCTGAATCAATTCCTGCAACTCGCACGCGCCAGCGGATCGACGGCCGCGCTGCGTGCCGATCCGGCCGTGTTCCACGACGTGCTGCTGTCGCATCCGGGCGTCTATCTCGGCATCTACGATGCACAACACCGCCCGCTCGTCGAGCATTCCGACGAAGCCGGCAACACGCTCGCGTCGGTGATCTCGGCCTCGCATCCGGCTGGGAGCGCCGATGGGCCGTTCACGTGCGCGCCGCCCGGCATCGGCACGTCGCGCTGCGTGTATGCGCGCGAAACGCTGCCGTCCGGCGAAGCGATCCAGGTCGCGCTCGCGCGCACCGCAACCGATCGCCAGTCGCTGCTCGAAAGCTATCGCGTCGACATCTGGCTCGCGGCGGCCGTCGGTGCGCTGCTGGTCGGCGCGCTCGGCTATGCGGTCGCGTCGCGCGGGCTGCGCCCGGTCGAGAGCCTCGGCCGACAGACGTCGCGCATCGAGGCGCACAACCTGAACGCGCGCCTCGACGCGCGCGGCGGCCCGGTCGAATTGCGCGAGCTCGCCACGTCGGTGAACCGGATGCTCGACCGCCTCGAACGCGCGTTCGTGCGGCTGTCGCAGTTCTCGTCCGATCTCGCGCACGACATGCGCACGCCGCTCGCAAACGTGATCAGCTCGTCGCAGATCACGCTGTCGCGCGCGCGCACGACCGACGAATATGAAGCGCTGATCGAATCGAATATCGAGGAATGCGAACGGCTGCAGCGGATGATCGAGAATATGCTGTTTCTCGCCCGTACCGACAATGCGCGGCAGCACCTGAAAACCGTTGAACTCGATGCGGGCAGCGAACTGCGCCGGCTCGCGTCGTATTTCCACGCGCTGGCCGACGAGGCCGGCGTGCACATCGACGTGCACGGCGAAGCGCCGGTCGTCGCGGACGCGACGCTGTTCCGGCGCGCGGTGAGCAACCTCGCGTCGAATGCGCTCGAACACGCGGAGGCCGCGTCGACGATCGAACTGGCCGTGTCGACCCAAGGCGGTTACGCGGTCGTCGAAGTCACGAATCGCGGCGTCGCGATTCCGCCCGAACAGGTCGAGCGGATCTTCGAGCGCTTCTACCGGATCGATTCGTCGCGGCACGGCGCGGCGCGCAACGCGGGGCTCGGGCTCGCGATCGTGAAGTCGATCATAGAGCTGCATCGCGGCAAGGTGGAAGTCGCGAGCCGCGACGGGCGCACGACGTTCGCGCTGTACTTTCCGCGCGGTACCGATAGTTAGGCCATGCGCCGCCGCGTTGAGCGGCTAGCGATCTTGCACCGCACCGAACGACGTACGAACGCACACGAGCAGCACGATGGTCGCCGCGCTGAAGATAGCCCCCGCGTAGAACGTGGCCGCGGCGCCCGCCCGATCCCACAGCACGCCCGCAACGACGCTCGACACGAGCGTCACGATGCCGCTGATCAGGTTGAACACGCCGAACGCCGTTCCTCTCAATTCGGCCGGCGCGGCCTGCGCGACCATCATCGCGAGCAGCCCTTGTGTCATGCCCATATGCAGCCCCCACAGCGCGACGCCGACGAGCACGGTCGGCCAGTGCGCGCCGTGCGCCAGCACGAGATCGGCGGCGATCAGCAGCGCGAGCCCGACCACCATCAGTTTCGTGTGGCTCGTCGTATCGGCGAGCTTGCCGAACGGGTAAGCGGACAACGCATACACGACGTTCATCGCGACCATCACGAGCGGCACGAGCGCGACGGGCACGCCGCTGCCCATCGCGCGCAGCACCAGGAACGCCTCGCTGAAACGCGCCAGCACGAACACGCCGCCCACGGCCACGACCCACCAGTAGCGCGCGCCGAGTTGCGCGACGACCTCACGGCGAATCGGATTGACGCGCTTCTCGCCCGGCGCACGTGCCGGTTCGTCGATGCCGACCGCGAGCAGTGCCACGGCGAGCACGCCGGGGATCACGGCCAGCCAGAACGCGAGGCGGAAATCGTCGCGCCACATCAGCATGATGGCGACGGCCAGCAGCGGCCCGAGGAACGCGCCCACCGTGTCGAGCGACTGGCGCAATCCATACGCGGCGCCGCGCAGGTGAACGGGCGTCACGTCGGCGACGAGCGCATCGCGCGGCGCGCCGCGAATCCCCTTGCCGACGCGGTCGACGATCCGCGCCGTGACCACGACGCCGATCGTCGGCGCGATCGCGAACAGCGGCTTGCTGAGCGCACCGAGCGCGTAGCCGGCCACCGCGAGCCATTTGCGATTGCGCAGATAGTCGCTCAGCGTGCCGGAGAAGACCTTGACGACCGGCGACGTCGCCTCGGCGATCCCCTCGATCAGGCCGATCGTCGTCGCGCTCGCACCGAGCCCCGCCATCAGGAACATCGGCAACAGGCTATGGATGATTTCGGACGACACGTCCATCAGCAGGCTGACACAGCCGAGCACCCACACGCTGCGCGGAATCTGCCGAAGAATGCCGGTCGATGAGTCGGTCTGCATGGGTCGTCCCCGGTTCAGGAATCCTGACGCTGAATGCCTGTGATGCTACTGCAGTCCCGTGACACGATCGCAGGTTGCGCGTGCACCCTCGTTATTCCGCCGTGTCGCGCCGGAGCTTCGCCTGCCGGCGCGTGCGGTCGTTGAGGATCTGGTGCCGGCGATGGTCGGTCAGCTTCTTCCAGTCGCGCGCCTCGTCGCGGGTGCACAGGCAGCCGACACAAAAGCCGGTGCGGCCGTCGAACGCGCACAGCTCGATACACGGCGATTTCACGGCCACGATCAGGCCGCCTTCGCGGGCGTCAGCACTTCGACGGTCACGTGCGACACGCCGTCGAAGCCCGCGACCAGCGCATGATAAAAGCGTGCATCGCGCGCGGTGTCGCCCGATTCGACCGACACGATCGCGCTCATGTGCCCCGGCCCCACGCGCCACACATGGAGATCGTTGACCTTGTCGCCGAGCGCCTCGATCGCGCGGCGCACGTTGTCGGTCAGCTTGCGATCGACGTTGACGTCGAGCAGGATTCCGCCCGTATCGCGCATCAGCCCGTACGCCCAGTTGGCGATCACCAGCGCGCCGACGATGCCCGCGAGCGGGTCCATCCAGACCCAGCCGAACGCGCGCGCGAGCAGCAGGCCGACGATCGCCAGCACCGACACGGCCGCGTCGGCGATCACGTGAACGTAGGCCGACCGGATGTTGTGATCGCGATGCGCGGCCGAGTGCGACCCGTGAGCATGATGCGCGTGGTGCGCGTCGTCATGGTCATGGTCATGGTGATCGTCGTGCCCATGCGCATGATGATGGCCGTGACCATGCCCGTGATGGTGATCGCCGCTCAGCAGCCACACGCTGGCGAGGTTCACGGCCAGCCCCAGCACGGCGATCGGAATCGCTTCGTCGAAGCGAATCGGCACCGGCGCCAGCAGGCGCGCGATCGCCTCATAGCCGATCAGCAACGCGATCATCGCCAGCACGATCGCGCTCGTGAAGCCGGCCAGGTCGCCGAGCTTGCCGGTGCCGAACACGAAGCGCGGATCGTCGGCGTGCCGGCGCGCATAGGTATAGGCCAGCGCGGCGATCAGCATCGCGCCCGCATGCGTCGACATGTGCAGCCCGTCGGCGACCAGCGCGAGCGACCCGAACAGCGTGCCGCCGACGATCTCGGCGATCATCATCGCCGTGCACAGGCCGATGACCATCCACGTCTTCCGCTCGTTGCGTGCATGTGCGGCGCCCAGAAACGCGTGACTGTGCGCGCCGCCGGCCGCGGTGCCCTTGAATTCGTTCATGTTCCGATCCGCTTACTTGAAATAGCTGTGAACGACGTCGATCAACTGCTCGGTCGCGCTGCCTTCGTGCGCGTCGGGCGTGTCCGCATCGACGAGATGCGACCGGATGTGATCTTCCAGCACGACCGCCAGCAGGCCGTTCATCGCGCCGCGGCAGCTCGTGATCAGTTGCAGCACGTCGTTGCAGCCGCGCTCGTCTTCCAGCGCCCGCTCGATCGCCTCGACCTGTCCCTTGATACGGCGCACGCGGTTCAGCAGCTTCTGTTTTTCGCGAACGGTATGACTCATCGATGGCTCCTGTATAGGGTAGGGGAGTATATCTCCGAAGCGCTGCCCCTATAGGGTGGAGGGGTATATTTTTTCGAGACGAAGGCTTGTCGAAAGAAAACCGCTCGGCTAGACTGCTTTCCGTCTTTGGGGAGTAGCCTGCTTTCCGTCCCCCGGAAAGCGAACGCGTCAACACACTCGGCCTGCGGCCGTGGCGCGTTCAGCCTGATCGGCTTGGCGAGACCATCGGCACATCGCGTCGTTCCTGGTCGGACGTCGGCGGATGTGTCATGGTTCGTCAGCGTCCGACCACGGAGTCCCCATGTTCCTCCCTGCTCACCTGCCCCACGCCCCCGCTGCCTGCGGAGGTGCCGCATGACCTTCATGTTCGTCGAACTCGCGTTCATGCTGATCGTCATCCTCGTCGCGGCCGAAGTCTTCACCAATGCGCTCGAACATCTCGGCGAACGCCTGAAGATTTCCGAAGGCGTGACCGGCTCGCTGTTCGCGGCCGTCGGCACCGCGCTGCCCGAAACGATGGTGCCGCTGCTCGCGCTGGCCGGCGGCACGTCGAGTCAGGCCGTCAACGAGGAGATCGGCGTCGGCGCGATTCTCGGCGCGCCGCTGATGCTCGCGACGCTCACCACGTTCCTGATGGCGCTCGCCGTGATCCGCTCGCGCGGGCCGCGCGGCACGATCGCGCCCGAACGCACGGGCTTCGTGCGCGACATGAACACCTTCCTCGCCGCCTTCTCGCTGGCGACCGTCGCGATGTTCGTCCCGCATCACAACTGGGCCGTGCGCGCGCTGCTCGCCGCGATGCTGGTCGGTCTCTACGTGATGTACGTCGTGCTGACGTTCCGCGCGTCGACGCGGCTCGTCGATGCCGGGCACGGCACCGAGGCGCCGCACGCGATGTTGCTCTCCCGCATCGGCCTGCCGACCAACCTGGCGACGATCGTGCTGCAACTGCTGATCGGCGTCGCGCTGCTGGTCGGCGGCGCGAAGGGCTTCATTCACGGCGTGGAAGGCGTGTCGCACGTGCTCGGCGTGTCGGCGCTGCTGCTGTCGCTGATCATCGTGCCGATCGCGACGGAACTGCCGGAGAAGGTCAACAGCGTGCTGTGGATTCGCCGCGGGAAAGACACGCTGGCGTTCGGCAACATCACCGGCGCGATGGTGTTCCAGGGCACGCTGCTGCCGGCGATCGGCATCATGCTGACGCCGTGGGAGCCGCGCCCCGAAGTGCTGACCGGCGTGATCATCACGCTCGCGGCGGCGGTCTGGCTGCGCGTCAATGCACGCACGCGCGGGCTCACGATCTGGGCGTTGCTCGCGAACGGCGCGGGTTATGCGGGATATCTGGCGGTGACGCTGGCGCGCTAAACGCCGGTCGGGCGCGCCGGCCGACCAACACGTCGGCGCGGCGCGCTTCACGGCGCCGGATGCGGGCGGCGGCTGCGACGCCCGCATCCCGCCGATCAGGAACCCGTGACGAGTTTGACGATCGTCAACGTGCCGTCGACTTTCTCGATCCGCACCTTGACCTTGTCGCCCGCATGCGCTTGCGCGAGCATCGCCGCATCCTTCGCCTTGAACGCCATCGTCATCGGCGGCATCCCGACGTTCTGCAGCGCGCCGTGCTTCAACGTGATCTTGCCGCTCGCGGCATCGACCTTCTTCACTTCGGCGTCGGTCAACGCGGCGTTCGATTCCGTCGCGCCGTCCGACGACATCTTCATGCCAGACATGTCCATGTTCGACATCTCGCCGGCGGCAAGCGCCGGTACCGCGAAAGCACTCAGCGCGACGACAGCGGTTGCAGCAGCGATCAATTGATTCATCTTCATCGTGATTCTCCGGTGGGAAGGGATGGCACGTTCGTGCCGGAAGGAACTGCATCGGAATGCCGCGCTCGGCCCGCGCTTCGCGCACGACGGCGCTGCAGCAGAAGCCACGCGGCGGGAATGACGAACATCGACAGCAGCGGCGCCGTGACCATGCCGCCGACCATCGGCGCGGCGATGCGCTGCATGACTTCGGAACCGGCGCCGTGGCCGATCATGATCGGCACGAGGCCGGCGAGCACGACGGCGACCGTCATCGCCTTCGGCCGCACGCGCAGCACCGCGCCTTCGCGAATCGCGTCGAGCAGCAACGCATCGGTCAGCGGTTCGCCGGCATCGAGCCGGCGCTGCAGCGCGCCCTTCAGGTACAGCAGCATCACCACGCCGAATTCGGCCGCCACGCCCGCCAGTGCGATGAACCCGACCGACGTCGCGACGGACACCGCATGGCCGAGCGCCCATACGAGCCAGAATCCGCCGACCAGCGCGAATGGCACCGTCGACATCAGCAGCAACGCGTCGGCCGCCGAATCGAACGTGACGAACAGCAGCACGAAGATCACGACGAGCGTGACGGGCACGACGGTGCGCAACGTCGCCGCCGCGCGTTCGAGATACTCGAACTGCCCCGACCACGCGATCGAATAGCCGGGCGGCAACGCGACCTGCCGCGCGACGGCCTGCTGCATCGCACGAACCGCCGTGCTCAGGTCGACACCGCGGAGATCGACGTACACGTAGCCGGACAGCCGTGCGTTCTCGCTGCGGATCATCGGCGGCCCGTCGGCGATCGCGACACGCGCGACGTCGCCGAGGCGAATCTGCGCGCCGCGCGCGGTGACGACCGGCAGTTGCCGCAAGTTCTCGAGCGAATCGCGGATCTCGCGCGGATAGCGGATGTTGATCGGGAAACGCTCGCGCCCGGCGATCACTTCGCCGACGTCCTCGCCGCCGATCGCCGACGACACGACCGACTGGATATCCGCCACCGACAGCCCGTAACGCGCGGCGGCGAGCCGATCGATGTCGACGTCGACGTAGCGGCCGCCGTTCAGCCGCTCCGCAAGCGCGGACGTCACGCCCGGCACGCGCTTCACGGCGGCCTCGACCTGCGTCGCGATCGCGTCGATTCCCGTCAGGTCCGGCCCGGAAATCTTCACGCCGACCGGCGTCTTGATCCCGGTGGACAGCATGTCGAGCCGGTTGCGGATCGGCGGCACCCATACGTTCGACAGGCCCGGCACCCTCACCGTCCGGTCGAGTTCGTCGACGAGCTTCTCCGGCGTCATGCCCGGCCGCCATGTGCTGCGCGGCTTGAAGCGGATCGTCGTCTCGAACATCTCGAGCGGCGCGGGGTCGGTCGCGGTATCGGCTCGGCCCGACTTGCCGAACACCGTGTCGACCTCGGGCACGGTCTTGATCAGTCGGTCGGTCTGCTGCAGCAGCTCGCTCGCCTTGTCCGCCGAGATGCCCGGCAGCGCGGTCGGCATGTACAGCAAGTCGCCTTCGTCGAGCGGCGGCATGAATTCGCCGCCGAGCCGCGACAACGGCACGGCGGTCAGCACGAGCGCGACGACTGCCACGCCGATCGCGGCCCACGGGCGCCGCAGCGTCGCTTCGAGCAGCGGCCGGTACAGGCGGATCAGCACGCGATTGATCGGGTTCGCGTGCTCGTGCGGAATGCGGCCGCGCACCAGATAGCCCATCAGCACCGGCACCAGCGTCACCGACAGCCCGGCGGCGGCCGCGATCGTATAGGTCTTCGTGAACGCCAGCGGCGCGAACAGCTTGCCCTCCTGCCCTTCCAGCGAAAACACCGGAACGAACGACAGCGTGATGATCAGCAGCGAGAAGAACAGCGCGGGGCCGACCTCCGCGGCCGATGCCGCGACGAGCTCCCAGCGACGCGCGGCCGTGAGCGGCTCGCCCGGATGCGCATGGTCGTACGCTTCCAGATGCTTGTGCGCGTTCTCGATCATCACGATCGCCGCGTCGATCATCGCGCCGATCGCGATCGCGATCCCCCCGAGCGACATCAGGTTGGCGTTCACGCCCTGGTAGCGCATCACGATAAACGCGGCCAATACGCCGAGCGGCAGCGACAGGATCGCGACCAACGCACTGCGCAGATGGAACAGGAACACCGCGCAGACGACACCGACGATGACGAATTCCTCGATCAGCTTGTCCGTCAGGTTGTCGACCGCGCGCGCGATCAGTTGCGATCGGTCGTAGGTCGTGACGATCTCGACGCCGGCCGGCAGCGAACGCTTCAGGTCGGCGAGCTTCGCCTTCACCGCGTCGATCGTCGTCAGCGCGTTCTTGCCCGAGCGCATCACGACGACACCGCCCGTCACTTCGCCCTGCCCGTTCAGTTCCGCGATACCGCGTCGCATCGCCGGGCCGACCTGGATGCGTGCGACGTCGCCGAGCAGGACCGGCGTGCCGGCGTCGTCGGTGCGCAGCACGACGTGACGGAAATCGTCGAGCGTGCGCAGGTAGCCGGACGACCGCACCATGTACTCCGACTCGGCCAGCTCGACGACCGAGCCGCCGGAGGCCTGGTTGGCCTTGCCGAGCGCCTCCGCGACCGCCGCCTGCGTGATGCCGTATGCGCGCAGCTTGTCCGGGTCCAGCACGACCTGGTACTGGCGCACCATGCCGCCGATGCTCGCGACTTCGGAGACGTCCGGCACGGCCTTCAGTTCGAATTTCAGGAACCAGTCGTTGAGCGCGCGCAACTGGCCGAGATCGTGACGGCCGGTGCGATCGACGAGCGCGTACTCGTATACCCAGCCGACGCCGGTCGCATCGGGCCCAAGCGACACGGTCGCGCCCGCCGGCAGGCGACTCTGCACCTGGCTCAGGTATTCGAGCACGCGCGAGCGCGCCCAGTACGGATCGGTGCGGTCGTCGAACAGCACGTAGACGAACGCGTCGCCGAACGACGAGTAAGCGCGCACGGTTTTCGCGCCGGGCACGCCGAGCAGCGTCGTCGTCAGCGGATAGGTCACCTGATCCTCGACGACCTGCGGCGCCTTGCCCGGATACGACGCCTTCACGATCACCTGCGTGTCCGACAGGTCGGGCAATGCGTCGAGCGGCGTCTGCCGCAGCGAATGCACGCCCCATGCCGCGAGCAGCACGGTGGCCAGCAGCACCAGAAACCGATGATGGACGGACCAGTGAATGAGGCGCGCGATCATCGCTCACCTCCCTGCGGCTCGACCTTCGTCAGCCGGTAGCCGTCGTCGGTCTGCGTGAACGCGAAACGCACGGTCTGCCCCGGCTTCACGTCCGGAAACGCGTGCGCCGACGGCTTGCCGAACGCCATCGTCATCGCGCCCCAGCCGAGCGCCGGCACCGGCTGATGCGAGAACGTGATGTCGTCGGCGGTGACCTTCTCCACCTTGCCGGTGGTTTCGTAGACCGACGCGCTTGCCGTCGCGGACGATGCGGCCGAGCTTGCGCCTGCCGCCCGCTCCAGCCGCGGCAGCACGCTTTTCAGGCTGGCTTCCGAATCGATCAGGAACTGCCCCGATGCGACGACCGTATCGCCTTCGTTCAGCCCGCCGAGCACTTCCGTGTCGCCGCCGACGTCGTTGCCGACCGTCACCGACACCGGCTGGAGCCGGCCGTCGCCGAGCTTCGCGATGACGATCGTGCGCTGGCCGGTCGCGATCACGGCCTCGGACGGCACGAGCAGGCGCGACACCGTCTCCTTCGCGGCGACCCGCACGCGCATCAGCATGCCGGGCGTGAGCTTCAGCGATGCGTTGTCGATCTCCACACGCGCCTGCAGCGTGCGGCTGCCCGTGCTGATGCCGGGCAGCACTTCGCGGATGCGTCCGCTGAAATGCCGTGCCGGATCGCCCGCGAACGTCGCGTCGACCGACATTCCCGGCTGCACGTTCAAAGCGAGCGCTTCCGGCACCTCGACGATCAGCCACAGCGTCGACAACCCTGCGATCTTCGCGAGCGTCTGGCCGGGCGCGACCATCGCGCCGTCGCGCACGTTCAGCTCGCTGACGACACCCGTCTCCGGCGCGCTCAGCACGACGTGCGTCTGCGCGCGGCCGGTGCGATCGAGGGTCGCGATCATGCCGTCCGGAATCGACAGCGCGCGCATTCGTGCGCGCGCCGCATCGAGCAGGTTGCCGTCCATGCCGCCGCGCTTCAGCGCGAGATATTCCTCCTGCGGCGCGAGCCAGTCGGGCACGAACAGCGATGCGACCGGCGCGCCCTTCGCGATGCGCTGCATCGGCGCGCGTGCATACAGACGGTCGATGTAGCCCGTGACGCGCGACTGCACGACCTCCGCACGCGCTTCGTCGAACTGCGTGGTGCCCACCGCGTCGAAGCCGGCCGCCGTCTGCTGCCGACGCACGGTCGCATAGCGGATGCCGAGGTTCTGCTGCAGGCCCGGATCGATCCGGATGCCTGCCGCGGCGCCCCCTTCGTCCGCATAGACCGGCTGCAACTGCATGTCCATGAACGGCGATTTGCCCGGCTTGTCGAAGTGCTGGTTCGGCACCATCGGGTCGTGCCAGTACAGCACCTTGCGTGCGGCCTGCTGAGCCGGCACACCCGGCGGCGCAGCGGCGGGCATGGCGGCCGTCGCCACGCCGTTCGTCGCATGGCGAACGCCCGCGAAATAGCCGGCGCCGACGAGCACCGCGCCGGCGGACGCGATCAGCGCCGCACGCATCAGTGATTGCCTTGTCATGAGCGTCTCCTTCACTGCGTGGCGGCCATCGCCGACGGCACGACCTGATATTCGAGCTGTGCCCAGGTCTGCGACACGTCGCGCCTGAGGTCGAGCACCTGTAATTGCGCTTCGAGTTGCGCACGCCGCGCGGCGAACGTGTCGGCAAGCGACCCCGTGCCGGCCCGGTACGCCGCCGTCGCGAGCTGCACGCGCTGGTCGGCGGCCGGCAACAGCGCGGCGCCGAGGTTCGCGATGCGTTCGCGGCCGCTCGCCAGCATGTCCGATTGCGTACGGATGTCGGCCTGCACCTGGCGCAGCGTGTCCTCGTACATCAGGCGCGCCTTCGTCGCGAGCGCCGCCTTTTCGGCGACGTCGCGGTTCTGGCGATTCTTGCGATTGAGCGGCAGCGGAATCGAGACGCCGACCGACACCATGTTCGAATACGCGCCGCCGCGCTGCTGGTACGCGATTTCCCACGTCCAGTTGGGGCTGCGCTCGCTGTTCGCGACCGCGGCGTCGGCTTCGGCCACTGCGATATCGTCCGCGGCGGCGACGAGCGCCGGCTGCGACAGGCGCAGTTCGTCCGGCGGCAACGACGATACGAAGGATTCGGGCGCGGGCGGCGTACCGGCCACGTCCGTCACGGGCACCGCCGTCCAGCGGGCCAGCGCGATGAGCGCGGTGCGATACGCCTGCTGTGCCTTGAGCACCTGGTCCTGCGTCTGCGCGAGCATCGCGCGGGCCTGCACGACGTCGCCCGCGCTCGCCTTCGCGCCGCGATACGACGCCTGCGTCGCGTCGAGTTCATGGTTCATGTGACCGAGCAGCGCCTGCTGAAGCGCGAGCGCCTGCTTCGCATAGACGGCATCGAGCCACGCCGTCGCGGTCTGCCGGCGCACGGCCGCGAGTTGCACGAGATAGCCGGCGCGCTCGCGGCCGACCTGTTCGTCGGCCAGCGCGGTACGCAGCCGCCGCTTGTCGCCGGACACCCATTCCTGCTCGATGCCGATGCGGCGCATCGTCATGAAGTCCTGACCGACGGTGAAGCGCTGCCCGCCGTTGACCGGCAGGTTGTCGATGCCGGCCTTGAGCATCGGGTCCGGCAACTGGCCGGCCTTGACGGCCGCTTCGGAACGCGCGAGCACGGAAGCCTGCGCGGCCTGCATCGACGCGGAACGATCGGTGGCGGACTGCAGCGCGGCGTCCAGCGTCAGCGACGACGGCTGCGCGTGAACGGCGCCCGCCACCAGCAGCGCGGCCCACGGTACGGGCGCGCGCCGACCTGCACGCGGCATGCGCAGCGTGCGGAAAACGAATGACATGGTGTAACCCCAAATCGGAATCCAAAGGGATTCCACGTCCTGCGCGCAGGACGAACCTCACCGCGTGCGCGGCGAACCGGTCAAATCGGGATCAGCTGATGCGTGGCGGCCGCCACAACCCGTTCGGGTCGCGAGCCGGGACGGACTGCGTGTAGTGGAAGACGATCGTGCTGGCGAATGCAGCGGGACGGCTGACGTCGGCGCGGGCGGCCGGGTGGTAGAGACTGCCGAACTGGCATTGGGCCGTCACCTTGCAGGCCATGCCCTTGGCTTTGGCCTTCGCGTGATCGGCGGATGGCGGCTGCATCGAATCGCAATCGCTCATCTCGGCGGACATGGCCATGTTCATGCCCGTGTCCGCGTCCATCGACATCGTGTGCTGCATCGGACATTCACCGGTCAGGCCGCTGGCTGCCAGCCCCGTGATGGGCAGCACCGCGCACAGCAGCAGCAGGATGAAGGTCCGAAGCAGTTTCATGGCGGCGATTATAGCGCGCACTGTTGCGGCATGGCGCGGCGCCGCTACAACGAAATGATGCGCCCTCCCCGCTGCGGCGGCCGCGCGTCATCGCAACAGGTTGTCCGCCGCCAGCGCCGCCTGCACGGCCGGCCGCTCCCGCACCCGCTCGTACCACGCACGCAGATGCGCATGCCGGCTGAGGTCGATATCCGCGTTGTATACCGAGCGCATCCAGTCGGCCTTGCCCCAGCCGGTCAGCGCGAACAGGTACGCATCGGCGACGGTGAACGTGTCGCCGGTCAGGAACGTCCTGCCGTCGAGCTGGCGGTCGATCCATGCGAAGCGCGCTGTCGAGCTTCTGCCGCACGGGTTCGACGTACCTCCCCGCCTGCACCGCATACAGCAGCGGGATGAAGCCCTTGTGGATCTCGGTGCCGAGAAAGTTCAGCCATTCCATCAGCCGGTAGCGCGCGAGCGTGCCGTAAGCGGGTGCGAGCGCGGCCTCCGGGCGCTGGTCCGCGAGATACTGCGCGATCACCGGCCCTTCGCGCAGTATCGTGCCGTCGTCGAGTTCGAGCAGCGGCACGTAGCCGAGTTCGTTCACGTCGTAGTAATCGCGGCCGCCGTCGACGACATGCTTGCGCGCGTCGACCTTGACGATCTCGGCGTCGATATCGCCTTCGCGCAGCACGATGCAGATCGCCTGCGAACAGCTGCCGGGAGCGTGATAGAGCTTCATATGGTTCCTTCGTGGGTTGTCCATGTATCGATTCGCCGCGACGCGGGCGCTAATATCTCGCATCGGCACACGGCTGAGAAGACGGCAGTCGTTTGTGCCGTAGTCACAAAAAATTAACCGACCAGGATTCGGCGCGATGAAAACGAGTGCGACAGGATGTTCCGTTGAAGAAGCGATGCGCCTGCTCGGCGGCCGCTGGCGGCTGCTGCTGGTGTCGTATCTGCTCGACGGGCCGCGCCGCTTCAGCGACCTGCGGCGCGACATGCCGGGCATCTCGCAGCGCATGCTGACGCTCGACCTGCGCGCGCTGGAAGACGCGGGGCTCGTGCGGCGCACCGTCTATCCGGAAGTGCCGGTGCGCGTCGAGTACGATCTCACCGCGGACGGCGACCGGCTGCGGCCGGTGGTCGACGTGATGCGCGAATTCGGGCTGTGGCTGAAGGCGCGCGACGCGCACGTCGACGCAATGCCCGACACCGCGGCTGCGATCGAAACGACGATGCACGCTCATAAATAACCCTTCAGCAGGAATCGATGCTCATGGAACTGCACGCTACCGTCGGCGCGGCCACGTCCGACCTCGACGACGACGAAAGCTTCGCCAATATCTACTGTCACGATGCGGAGCAGGACTATTGCTTCGCGCTGTCGCGCTTTCCGGACGATGCGCTGATCGAAGTGATGGTGCGCGACCAGCTCAACGTGCGCGTCAAGGATCTGTCGGTGCAACTGACCGACGATACGATCGACGTCGAGATCGAACCGGGCGTCGCCGCGCGGCTCGACGGCCAGACGCGTTACGTGATCCATCTCGCGCCCGGTCAGTACGATCCGGGCACGCTGCGCGCCGCGTTGAAGGAAATCTTCGTCGGCAAGAGCGGCTATCGCGACGACAGCACGCGGGGCTGACCGGTCGCCTGCTTGCTCTCCTTCGTGACGACGCCGGTCCGCGCCGGTCGGCACGTTCCCATATATTGAACGGCACACGTCCCATTAATGGGGATACCTGCCCAAATGTTGACGCACGCCGCGCCACGGCTCTAACGTTCGCCCCAACGCCATTCGATTCGGCCGCCTCGTTCGCGAGCGCCGGCCGGGGCATAGAACACAGGAGACGACCGTGGGCCCATCCGCGTCACGCACCCATGCCAACCCGCCGCAGCGGCCATCCGCGCACACCGGTACCTCATCCGAATCAGCTACCCGCGCGGCCGCCGCCGCGGCCCCGGCCACGCCGCCGAGCCGCAAGCGGCTGCTGATCCTCGCGCTACTGTTCGTCACGGTCGTGATCAACTATCTCGACCGCAGCAACCTGTCGATCGCGGCGCCCGAACTGTTCAAGGAACTGAACATCGATCCGGTCCACGCCGGCCTCGTGTTCTCCGCGTTCGGCTGGACCTATGCGCTGATGCAGATTCCGGGCGGCTGGCTCGTCGACAAGGTGTCGCCGCGCGTGCTGTATGCGGGTGCGCTCGCACTGTGGTCGGCCGCGACGCTGCTGCTCGGCTTCGCCGGTTCGTTCGTCGGACTGATCGTGCTGCGCCTCGCGGTCGGCGCGCTCGAAGCGCCGGCCTATCCGATCAACAACCGCGTGGTGACGACCTGGTTCCCGACCCGCGAGCGGGCGAGCGCGATCGGCGGCTACACGTCGGGGCAGTTCGTCGGCCTTGCGTTCCTCACGCCGGTGCTCGCGTGGCTGCAGGTGCATCTCGGCTGGCACATGGTGTTCGTCGCGACCGGCCTCGCCGGCATCGCGTGGGCCGCGGTCTGGTATGCGGTGTATCGCGAGCCGCGTGCGTTACGCGGCGTCAATGCGGCCGAAATCGCGCTGATCCGCGACGGCGGCGGGCTCGTCGATCTCGAGGACCGCATCGCGGCGCGCAGCGACCGCGCACCATCGACGTGGCGCGATCTCGGCGTCGTGCTCGGCCGGCGCAAGCTGTGGGGCATCTACCTCGGCCAGTTCGCGCTGAACTCGACGCTGTGGTTCTTCCTCACGTGGTTCCCGACCTACCTCGTCAAGTATCGCGGGATGGACTTCATCAAGTCGGGCTTCCTCGCGTCGCTGCCGTTCCTCGCCGCGTTCGTCGGCGTGCTGTGCTCGGGTGTGCTGTCGGACTGGCTGATGCGGCGCGGCGCATCGCAGGGCTTCGCGCGCAAGCTGCCGATCATCTCGGGCCTGCTGATCTCGACCTGCATCATCGGCGCGAACTACGTGAGCTCCACCGGCTGGGTGATCGCGTTCATGACGATCGCGTTCTTCGGCAACGGCTTCGCATCGATCACGTGGTCGCTCGTGTCGGGGCTCGCACCCGCGCGACTGCTCGGCCTCACGGGCGGCGTGTTCAACCTGGTCGGTAACCTGTCCGCGATCGCGACGCCGATCGTGATCGGGCTGCTGGTCGACGGCGCGGACTTCTCGCGCGCGATCACCTACATCGCCGCAATGGCGCTCGCGGGCAGCCTGTCGTACGGGCTGCTCGTCGGCAAGGTCGAGCGCATCGACGCGTAAGCGCTGCAAGGGCGGCGCACCTGCGCCGTCCGGCCTGACCGCTGCCCCGGCCGACGCGACACACCGCCGATGCGGCCGACTCCGGAAACGCGCCCGACCCGCCCCCGCCTTCCCGACAGCCGTCGATTCAGTTGCCGCGCCTGCCTTCGGCCGCGCGCCGATCGCTTTCGTCCCCCCGAAGTCGAGCCCCTTCGATTCGCCCAGGCGCGTGCCCTGCGGCACGATGCGCCTGATCAGGTCGGTCATCGGAATCGCTTGTCGCTCGATTGAAAAAGACGGGGACGCAGTGACTCGTTTACACTGCCCCGGTATGCCCTCTTCGGGATGACACGCGACGTTTTACGAGGCGAACGGATCGGCAGGTCGCCTGCCTGTATTCCCTCCCGACTCCCTCCCGATCACGAGCCGAACAGATGCTTTTTTCGTATCAACGAAACGCGCGTCATGGGCGGAACAGGCCTTGGGAATCGCATGCTGCTCAACGTGAACGCCATCCACCGCGACAACGATCGCATCAACATATCGTTCAAGGCATTGGGCGAGCTGATCGAGACGGTCGGCACGCCGCACTTCGTGCCGCGCCTCACGCAACTGCTGAACGAGGTCGTGCCGCTCGACGTCGCGCACGTCGAACGCTCGCGCGTCGACACGACGATGCCCACCGGCTACCGTTGCGAATGGATCGGCAGCAGCGGCATCGGCACCGCGTCCACCGACATCTCCGACGTGATGACGCTCTACTACGAGCGCTTTCTCGACAGCGACCCGCTGTTCGCGGGGCTGCGCGGCAAGACCGGCACGATGCTCGTCGTGCGCGACATCGCGGCGATCCCGCCCGGCGAATTCCGCCAGCGGCTGTTCGACGACGTGCATATCGGCCACGAATGCGTGCTCGCACGGGGCACGCGCTATTCGCAGCATTCGATCGCCCTGGAGCGCGGCCGTGACCGGCCGCCGTTCACGCTCGCCGAGATGAACCGCTTCCGCAGCATCAGCGACATGCTGTTTCCGCTGCTCGAACTCCATGCGTCGACCACCGCCGCACGGCGCATCGCGCATGCGACGCCCGACGTCCATCCGCTCGCGCAGTTCGATGCGCGGCTCGCGGCCGACGGCGTGAAGCTGTCGAAGCGCGAATACGAAACCTGCAAGCACCTGCTCTCCGGCAAGACCGTGCCGGAAACCGCCGACATTCTCGGCGTGCGCGTCGCGTCGGCCGAGTCGTACGTGAAACGTGCATTCGCGAAGCTCGGCGTGCGCACGAAGCGCGAACTCGCCGCATGGGGTTCGGCCACCGCCGTGCTCCCCGCCGCCGGATCGTATGACGACGGCGCACCGCCGGCCATCCCGCGCTGACCTGAGCCGCTGCGTCTGCGTCCCGGCGCAGCGAACGAAGCAACGACGAGGACGCGATGCGGCGCGCATTCATCGCACCGACGATCGCATCACGGATACCATCACATCATCGCGCCATCGCGCCGAAGACAGGACACCGACCTATGGACCGAGCCGAACACATCAGCATCGAACCGGCGCTCGCGCTTGCCGCCGACGAACTGGACGGACGCGATTTCTCGTTCGACATCGCGTGGGAATTGAATGCGCCGTATCAGGACTTGCTCGATCTTCGCGCGCTACCGGCGCGGCGCAAGGACTACGGCTTCGATCCTGCCGGCTGGGCACGCGACGCATCGGGCCGCACGGCGCTGTTTCGCGCGACGGCCGGCGAACGGCTCGCGGGATTCGTCGCGATCGAGGAAAGCTGGAACGGCATGGCCGAGATCGCGGAACTGGCCGTCGACCGCCACTGCCGGCGCCAGGGTATCGGGAAATTCCTGCTGGCAGCCGCGGAAGCGTGGGCGCGCAGCCACGGGTTCGGCTTCATGCGGCTCGAAACGCAGGCGAACAACGTCGCGGCCTGCTCGACGTATGCGCGTGCGGGCTTCGTGCTCGGCGGTCACGACCGCTTCCTGTACGCCGATGGCGAGAACGCCGGAGAAGTCGCGCTGTTCTGGTACAAGGATCTGCGCGACGGGCAGACCGCGCGAAGCCGCACGGTCGACCCGGCATCGGTGCAGCCGATGCGTTGATGCACGGCTGATCGTCACGTCAATGCAGTGTGATTGCCCCGTTACTTGCGCGTCGCCACGATGAACAGGCGCGGAAACGGCAACAGCACCGTACCGTCGTCCTGCACCGGATAACCGTTCGGGCCGGCCAGCGCGTCGCGATAGCGCGCGAGAAACGCGCGCTGTTCGGACGCGTCGAGCGCCGCGAGGAACGGCCGCAGTGCGCTGCCCTTGAACCATTCGACGACCGCGTCCGCGCCGCCGCGCAGCGGGTGGTAATAGGTCGTGCGCCACACGTCCACACGCGAACCCAGCGGCGCCAGCAGCGCATGGTAATAGCGCGCATCGAATCGCTCGGTGCGCGCCGCGCCTTTCAGCTTGTCGGCCCACGGCCCGCCTGCGGCGACTTCGCGCATCAGCCGGTGCGCGGGTTCGTCGAGATTGTCGGGCATCTGCACCGCGAGATGGCCGCCTCGCGCGAGCCGGCCGACGAGCCTCGGGAACAGCGTGTCGTGCGCAGGCACCCATTGCAGCACCGCATTCGACAGGATCAGGTCATAGCCTCCCGGATCGTCCCAGGTGGTGACATCGGCAAGGTCGAAACGCAACGCCGGCAGGCGCTTGCGCGCGGCCTCGATCATGTCCGCCGACGCATCGATCCCGTGGATCGTCGCGTCCGGCGCGCGCGCGATCAGCGCTTCCGTCGAATTGCCCGGCCCGCAGCCGATATCGATCGCGGTATGGATCGGCGTGTTCGGCACGGCGGCCAGCAGATCGCGCACCGGGCGCGTGCGTTCGTCCTCGAACTGCACGTACTGGTTCGCGTATTGATCGAGCGGGGTCGTCATGATAGTTCTCCTGGTCGGCATGAGCAGCCGCCGCGCATCCGGGCACCGGATGCAACGGGCCGTCGATTCAGCGCATTCTGCGACTGCCGCCGACCTTCAGTAAAATGAATTTAATATCGTGATTGATTCAAAATTCTGATGAAGATCGATACGCTCGGTGTCCAGGCTTTCGTCGCGATCGCCGACGGCGGCAGCTTCAGGCAGGCAGCCGATACGCTGCACGTCACGCAGACGGCGATCACGCAGCGGCTGCGCAAGCTCGAAGCGTATCTCGGCGTCGCGCTGGTCGAGCGCACGACGCGCCGTACCACGCTGACCGAGATCGGCCGGCGTTTCCTGCCGCAGGCGCGCCGGCTGCTGAACGAACTGTCCGATGCGCTGACCGAAATCCGCGAGACGGGCCTGAGCCAGCGCGGCGACGTCACGATCGCGTGCGTGCCGACGGTCGGCGTGCAGTACCTGCCGCGCATCCTGCGCGCGTTCTCCACGCACCGGCCGCATGATCGCGTGAAGATTCTCGATCACGCGTCGGCGTCGGTGTTGCAGGCCGTGCTGCGCCGCGAGGCGGAATTCGGCATCAGCATCGCTGGCGACCAGCACCCGGAACTGGTCAGCGTGCCGCTCACGCACGACCCTTACGTACTCGTGTGCCGCGACGATCACCCGCTCGCGAAGCGGCGGCGCATCCGCTGGGCGGCGCTGCAGCCGCATCCGCTGATCTTCGCCGGCGAAGTGAGCGGCAATCGCGGGCTGCTCGATGGCGCGTTGAAGACGAGCGGCGTATCGCTGCATTCGTTCTACGAGGTGCAGCGCAGTTCGACCGCGCTCGGGCTCGTCGCGGAAGGGCTCGGCGCGGCCGTCGTGCCGAAGCTCGCGATCCAGAAGAATGCGTATCCGATGATCCGCACGATCGAGCTCGTCGAGCCGTCGGTGTCGCGCACGCTCGTGCTCGTCATGCGGAGGAACGCGCAACTGTCGCCCGCCGCGCGGGCGCTGTGCGACATGATCGTCGAGCGGGCGACGCCCGGGCGGTGATCCATGAGCCTTCCGGCGCTACCAGCTTGTCACGAGATGTCAGGAAACCGCCCGTTGCCGCTCAAAGCACCTTGACCATAAATACGCGCGCGGCGCCTGCCGGCTCGCACGGCACTTCGCCGAATGTCTCGTAACCGTGCTTCCGGTAGAAGTCCGGCGCCTGGAACGAGATCGTGTACAGCACCGCACGCGCACAACCGCGCCGCTTCGCTTCCGCTTCGGCCTCGCGCAGCAGCCGGCTGCCGAAGCCGTCGCCGCGCAGCGATTCGGGCAGATAGAACAGATCGATGAAGAACACGCCGAGCGACGTGCGGCCGGCGAGGCCGCCCAGTACGTCGCCGGTCGCGGGATCGGTCACGTAGACGTCGAGCGCGGCCGTATCGGCGCGCCCCGTCATCGCATGGTTGAATTCGCCGAGCTTGCGGCTGATGAAGTCTCGGGCGGCCGGTTGCTCGGTGTCGGTCAGTTGAAGGGTGACGTCGGGATGGGCTGTCATCGAAGCGAACGCGTGCGTGAATAGACCGCCGGGCGGGCGGCGCCCGCGGCGGGTATGACACGACTATAGCGCGTCGTCATGCGCCGTGACGACGCGCGATGATCGCTCGATATCGCGCGACGCCGTGACGCCACGACGCGCCGCCGGCGTCAGAACGGCTTGGTCGGCAGGTACTTGCCGTCGAGCGTGATCACCGCACGCGAACCGCCTTCCGGATCGTCGACCTTCTTCACGTCGAGCCGGAAATTGATCGCGCTGATGATGCCGTCGCCGAACTTCTCGTGCACGAGCGCCTTCAGCGTCGTGCCGTACACCTGCAGCATTTCGTAGAAGCGATAGATGGTCGGGTCGGTCGGCACGCGATCGTCGATGCTGCCGCGCAGCGGGATCATTTGCAGCAGCAGCACCGCGTCGTCGTCGAGGCCGAGCTTGTCGGCGACGACGCGCGCCGCGTCGGCCGGCAGCGCATGTTGCCCGAGCAGCGCGGCCGTGACGAACGCTTCGCTCAGGCCCGTGCCTTCGGTGAGCTGCGCGAACGACAGGTTCTTGCGCGCCTTCGCGAGGACGACGGTTTCCGCCAGCGCATGGCGCGCCGTCTGACTGTGCTGGGACTGGATCATGGTAATGCCTCGTAGTGGAGTGGGAGCGATTCAGGCCGCGACGGGGAATGTCGCGGGGGTTGCACGGACGCCGGGATGGTCCGCAAGGGGAACGAACCGGCCGCTCGCGCCGTCGTAGGCGTCGATGCAGCCCGATTCGATGTCGTAGACCCAGCCGTGCAGCGCGAGACGCCCTTCCTCGAGCGCGAGCCGCACGGCGGGATGCGTCTTCAGGTTGGCCAGTTGCGCGACGACGTTCTCGCGCACCATCGAGTCGATCCGTTCGCGCTCGCTGCGATGCATGCGCGCCTCGTTCACGACCCGTGCCGAATCGGCATAGCGCAGCCAGTGGCCGACGGCCGGCATGTGGTCCATGCACTGGCAGGTCGCAATCGCGGTCATCGCGCCGCAATCGGAATGCCCGCAGATCACGACGTCGGTCACGCGCAGCGCGGCGACCGCATATTCGACCGACGCCGACACGCCGCCCGGCTCCGGGCCGTACGACGGCACGATGTTGCCCGCGTTGCGGACCACGAACAGGTCGCCCGGCTCGCGCTGGGTGACGAGCTCCGGCACGAGCCGGCTATCCGAGCACGAGATGAACAGCGCCCGCGGATTCTGGCTACGTGCGAGATCACGGAACAGCGCGTCGCGCGCCGGATAGGCGTCGCGCTGGAACTTCAGGAAGCCCTCGATGATGTCCGTCATCGCGTGTTCTCCGGTGCGGGTGGAATCGATGAAGGGCAGGTTACGCCCGACTTCCGATAACGTAAAAGACTGATTTTTGACGTCCTCCTACGCCTAAAGGCAGAGGATTCCCACACCTGGCGATGCACGTCCGCATCGGAGAATGTTCAGCGCAGCGTTGATATCTCGATCATGCACGACACCACATCTACTGCAGGCCCACTCTCTTACTCGCAGCCCCGCGATACCTTTCGGCCGCGTCGTGCTGTCTTGCGATCCGCACGCCGAACAGGACTGGGTAGAACCACTTTCGTCCACCTCCTCGAACGTGGCCCCGTGCGCGATCGCTTTGTAGCGGAGCTTGTTTCGGAAGGACGACCAGGATGCGTCGTAGACGCTCTTCGCCATCCTGGTTCTGGCGAGTTTTGCGGCCGACACGTTGCCGACCGCGATGTAATCGAACCGCCGCACCAGATCGAGCGCGAGCTTGTGCTGGAAGTCGGCGCGGGCATTGGCGATCTTCGCGTGCAGCTTCGCGATATGCCGCTTGTGCTTTCGCGCTCGCTGCGCTTTCGCCAGCTTTTCCGCCGCTCGTCGGCCGAACCGGTCATTGGGCAACTTCTCGCCGGTCGAAAGTGTGGCGAAGTCTTTCAAGCCGAGATCGATGCCGACACCGGAACGAATCGGGCGGGCCTGCACATCGGGCATCTCGATCACGATATTGAGAAACCAATTACCACGCGCGTCCTGCGCGAAGTTGCTCCTGTCCTTGATCTTGCCTTCGGGAAGCGGTCGACTGTTGAACACGCGGAAGGTGTTGCCGGCAAAGCGAAACGCTTCGCCTTCGCGCTTCAGGTCTCGGCCCTTCAGCGGCACCCAACCGAGCGATTTCCTGCCGCGATAGCGCAGATAAGGGCGTCGACGCTGGCTGCGCGACTTCGCATATTGCTCGCACGTCGCGTTAACCGTGCCGGAGTGAATACCGAGTTCCTTGCTGCTGCCGGTCGTCAGCACGTTCAGGTCGAATCCTGTAGGCCACTTCTTGCCCCACTTGAGCGCGTGCTTCTGCGTGTCGTTGCAGAAGTTCCAGACGTAGTTCACCGCGCGGCTCTGCTTGTTGAGCAGTCCGTTGAGCGATTTCACCCGGTAGCGGTAGACAAGGATCATGCCGGTAATCCTAACCCGTGGAAGAAGCTGCCTGTCAACAGCACGCCCTTCCTTCCCGCCATCAATGGCGGGTCTCTCGGAGAAAATCGACCGGATAAGCACGACTTATAGGAATCGCCATGCTGCTGCGTCACATCCACTATTTCCTGGCCGTCGCCGAACACCGCAGCTTCACGCGCGCGGCCGCCGCGCTGCACGTGTCGCAGCCCGCGCTGTCGCAGCAGATCCGCCAACTCGAGGACACGCTCGGCGCGCAACTGTTCGACCGCACCGGCCGCGTCACGCGGCTGACCGATGCCGGCGACGTGTATTTCCGCTATGCGCGGCAGGCGCTGCATGATCTCGCGGAAGGCCGTCGGGCGATTCACGACGTGCAGGATATGAGCCGCGGCTCGCTGCGCGTCGCGGTCACGCCGACCTTCACGAGCTATCTCGTCGGGCCGCTCGTCGAGGCGTTTCACCGCCGCTATCCGGACGTATCGCTGTCGGTTCGCGAGATGTCGCAGGAGCGTATCGAGGCACTGCTCGTCGACGACGAGCTCGATGTCGGCATAGCATTCGACGAGGTGCAGACGGCTGATATCGACGCGCAGGCGCTGCTGGTCGAGACGCTCGCGCTCGTCGTGAACCGCGGACACGCGCTCGGCAGCCAACGCAAGGCCGGCCTGCGCGCGCTGCACGACGCGCCGCTCGTGCTGCTCACCGCGGAATTCGCGACGCGCATGCAGATCGACCGCTATTTCCGAGAGCACGACCTGCAGCCGCGCGTGCTGATGGAAGCGAATTCGCTCGGTGCGGTGATTGAGATCGTGCGCCGCACGAACCTCGCGACGCTGCTGCCGGCGACGATCGCGGTCGAGCACGACGATCTCGTCGCGGTTGCGCTCGATCCGGCGGGGCTGAGGCGCACGGCCGTGCTGCTGCAGCGCAAGGGTGGGTATCGGAGTGCTGCGGCGCGGGCGTTCGTCGAGCTGGCGCTGGCGCGGGGGGCGGGGCCGGTCAGGCCCGCGCGCTGACCTCAGCTGCCGGCAACGGATCGTCGCCGGCGAACCGACTCATGGAAACATCGACATGTCGAACCTGCTACGCCGCATGACGCTCAACCCGCTTGCCATCGCCGCGCTGCTGGCAGGCGCAGCCTGGTGGGTCCACGCACAGACGCGCGCCAACGGCCCGTATCGCGTCGTGGGGTTCACGTGGCGTCTACAGCTTCGTGGTCGACGGCTTCGGCGCCGGCAGCGTGCACGCACGCCAGTTCGGCGGCGGGGGTGGCACGGTGTGCTGCATGAGCGTGCCCCGCGGCAAGCAGACCTGGCACGTCAGGGTCACTTACGACCTGACGGCTGAAGAAGACGCCAGGAACCAGGCACCTGAAATCGTCGAAACCGAGGTCGCCGTGCCGGCTTTGCCGAACCGGCGAGACGGCTATATCGAGTTTCGTTTCCTGCCCGGCCGCAAGATCGACGCCCGATGGGCGGCGTACCCGACGATGCCACGCATGCGCGATGGCGGTTGATCGGAGAAGGGCCGCTCGTGGATGCTGCGTAGCCGCGCGGAATAGTCGCGCGACGCCGCGTCAGTTGTACCCGAGGATCGCCACCGCCGCGACGTCCGGCCGATCGATGGTGCTGCCGACGAGCGACGTCATCGGTTCCTGCAGCACGGCCTGATACGACGTCACGCGCGCGTCTTCCGGTGCGCCGCTTTCGCCCACGACCGGCTCGTCGAACGCAACATCGAAACCGCTATAAAACCCCGCTTGCTTCTGCGAAAAAGTCATCTCCACTCCTTTGCCTTGATAGGTCGTTGATGTTCTAGCTGGCCTGCTTCAACGCCGCCGCATGCACGGGCGCACTGTCATGCACTGCCTCGGCCCGCGCAAGCTGCGCGCGCGTACGCCGCGTGATGTGGATCACCGCGAACACGACCGGCGCGATCAGCAGCCCTTCCGCCAGCTCGGGATCGACCGGCAGGTTCATCACGTGCAGCGCCTTGAACGCCGCCGTCGCGAGCGACAGCACGTAGTACGAAATGGCGGCCACCGACAGCCCTTCGACCGCGTGCTGCAAATGCAGCTGGTTGCGCGCGGTGCGCTCCATGCCGGCCAGCAGCCGCGTCACGTCCTTTTCCTGCGCGAGATTCACGCGAGTGCGCAGCAGGTCGACCGCCCGTGCGATCCGCGCGGCGATCTGTTCGTGGCGCGCCCATACGCTACAGCAGGTTTCCATCGCCGGCGCGAAGCGCCGCTCCATGAATTCGGCGATCGTCGGCATCCCTTCGATACGCTCCTCGCGCAGCTCGTGGATGCGCGCCAGCACGAGCTTTTCGTACGCGCGCGACGCGCTGAAGCGCGCCCCCGATCCCGACAACGATTCGACCCGCACCGCGAGATGCGTGAGCTTGACGAGCAACGCCGCATCGTCGCCGTCTGCGCCGCTCGCATCCATCCGCTGCATCAGCGCGTGCAGCGCCGCATGGATCTCGTCGAGCTCGCGGCTCATCCGGCGCGCGACGGGGAGTGCCAGCAGCGCCATCATCCGGTACGTTTCGATTTCATACAGACGCTGCAACAGGCGGCCGCCCTGCTCCTCGCGGAAATCCTCGTCGACCACGAGAAAGCGCATGAAGCCGTCGTCGCGCACGTGCCAGTCGCAGAACACCTTGCCGCCGCCGAGCACGCGGCTGCCGACGAGCGCGGGCCCGTCGATCCAGCGCCGCAGGTCGCCGCATACGCGCCGCGCGGCGTCGCCGGACAGCAGCTCCATCCGCACCGCGACGAAGCGGATGCCGGCCAGCCGCGCGAACCACGCGGCCGGAATGCCGTCGATCGCGAGATCGTCGAAATAACCGGTGTCGCGACGCGGCGCGACGAACGTGAAGGTCGAGAATTCGGTGTGGCGCTCCCACTTCAGGTGCCAACCGCACGGCGACTGCACCGCGTAGTGCGTCGCGCCTTCGTGCGGCGCGTCGATGCCGGTATCGCGGCACAGCGCGTGCAGCAGCGTTTCGTGGATGTCGGGCTGGCCGTCCGCATAGATCGCGTAGTGCGTGAGCGACACGGCTTCGGCGAGCCGCAGGAACGGCCGGGCATGCAATTCCGCGGCCAGTGCGGCGCGCAACGGATGGTCCATCATCGATTCACCACGCTTTCCTGTTCAGTCCCGCACGCCGGATTGGCGCGGCCCGACCGCCGCGCCACCCTCGGGCGAAACGCCAGCGTGATCGCACTATGGCAGACACACAGCAACAATAAAAACGCATAATGCTGATCGTTACGTTCAGTTTTCCTGATACCCATGAAGATGCTCGATCACGACGTGCTGGCCACCGTCGTCGCCGTCGCGGAAACCGGCAACATGACCCGCGCGGCCGAGGCCGTGAACCGCTCGCAGTCGGCCGTGAGCATGCAGATCAAGAGCCTGGAGGACGCGATCGGCCGGCCGCTGTTCGTGCGCAAGCCGCGCAGCATCGTGCTGACGCGCGAAGGCGAGGTACTGCTGGGATTCGCCAGACGAATGCTGGCGCTGCGTGACGAAGCATGGGCAGCCGTGGTGCGGCCGGAGGTGACCGGCAAGGTCGTGATCGGCGTGCCGGACGACTATGCGTCGTCGCTGCTGCCGTCGGTGCTGAAGAAATTCTCCGCGACCTACCCGAAGGTCGAGATCCAGGTGATGGGGCTGCCGAGCAGCGCGCTCGCGCCGCTGATCAAGGAGGGCACCGTCGATCTCGTGTGCGGGACGCGCATCAAGGGGCTGTCGGGCGACTTCATCCGCCACGAGCCGATGGCGTGGGCCGCGATGACGAACGGGCCGCGTGTCTGGGAGGAACGGCCGCTGCCGATCGCGGTGTTCATGCCGGGCAGCGTCGCGCGCGAGAACGCGATCCGCAGCCTCGAACGCGCGAAAGTGCCGTACCGCACGTCGTATGAAAGCCCGAGCCTGCTCGGGCTGCTCAGCATGGTCGAGGCCGGCCTTGCGGTCGCGCCGCTTGCCCGCTGCGCGATTCCCGCGCAACTGTCGATGCTCGGCCGCTCGCACGGGCTGCCCGACCTGCCGCCGCTCGAGCTGATCCTCGCGCGCAGCACCAAGTCGAAACGGCCGCCGTGCGACTTCCTGGCGGAACAATTGATGGAAGACCTGCAACGGCAGACCGGGCAGACCGGCGACGCGTGAGCCCGCCGGCGGCCGCGCGCCGCCGCGTCACCCGTGGCCGGTCGTGCCATGCCCGGCCACGCGCAACGCCGCGTTGACGATACCGGCCACCGTGTCGACGAGCGCTTCCAGCGTGTCGCCGTGCACGTGACGCCCTGCCGGCGGAACGTGCTCGTTGCGCCGGCCGCCCCACTGCGAACCGGCCGTGACCGACAGCGTCGCGCTGAACCGCTGGCCATGCCGCCGGCCGAAGATGCCGATGCGCCGCTCGGCGACATAAGCCTGTTCGGGAAGAAACAGGCGGATCTCGACCGCCGCTTGATCGGGGTCGGCCGCACACGTATCCGCATCGAACGCCGGTGCGAATGCCTTGACGATGCGGAACGTCACGTGAGAATCCCACGCGGTGAGCGGCCCGCCGGCCGCATCGACGCGTTCGGCGTCGACCAGCCACTGATGGCGATCGGGCACGCGAATCGCCTGGCGCAGCAGCACGTCCGCCGTGCGAACCGTCACCATCAACTGCCGGGCAAGCTGCCTGCCCGACGGCAACGCCGCGGTATGCGCGCGACGGGCAGCCGGGCGCGCAATACGCACTTCTTCCGTAAGGTACATAGGCCCTCCCTGTTCAGGGGTAGCGCCGCGTTCGACGCAGCGCACAAACGTCCACCATCGGCGGCCGGCGGACAGCACGGCGGCCGGCGAATCGGCGGCGGATTAGCCAAGCAATCGCCGTTCCCGGCTCAGCGCACGCCAGCCGGAACGCACAATTGGCGCGCGATCGGCCCGATCACCGCGTCGACTTGCTGCGCGATCAGCGTGTGCAGCGTGAAATCCAGATCCTCCGGGGCGATGTCGAAATGCACGTGGATCACGTTGCGCACGGCGCGCGCGCTGACGACATACACACCGAGCGGGGAATGCAGCAGCGCGGCAAGCCGGGCGTGCGCCGCCGCGGCGGAGTCGGCCGTCAGTGTGACAGGCAATTGCAGGCGCGGGCGCGGCGCCGGGAACGGCGTGACGTTGCCGGGTGCGCCGGCACGCAACCGCCGGCCGGCGACATCGAACGCGGGAAAGGGACGAATAAAGGTCATGGCGCGGACGCAAGCCGTCTCGGCTGTTCGACACGTCCCCAGCTTAGAAGAGGCGGTATAAACGCCGTGCAAAAAAACGGGGCGGCCGTGCAAAAAACGGCATGCCGGTCGGGCCCCGGCTCGTATGGACAATGTAATACGGCCGCTCGGCCGTCGCCAGCGCCCCCGTCAACCATGACAGGTCGACAGCCGGCGATCCGTCGATACACTGTGAGCCATCCCGACGGCCGCGATCGCCCTCACCGATGCCGGCCGCCGCTTCGCTTGCGCACGGCTTCCCGCTTTCCGTCCGCCCCGCGCATCTTCCGCACGCTTTCCAAGGAATTGCACTTGAAGCACTGGCATTACGCGCTGTTCGCCTTCGCCGGCCTCCTGGCCGCCGCGTCCTCTCACGCGCACCCCGTCTGCACCGTCGTCGCCGACGCCGCCACCGGCAAGCTGCTCGTGCAGCAGGGCGACTGCTCGACCCGCGTAACGCCGGCATCGACGTTCAAGGTCGCCATCGGCCTGATGGGCTTCGACGCCGGCGTGCTGAAGGACGAACACACGCCCACGCTCGAGTTCCACGCCGGCTACCCCGACTGGGGCGGCGCGCCGTGGCGCGAACCGACCGATCCGGCGCGCTGGATGAGGCTGTCGGTCTTCTGGTATTCGGAGCAGGTCACGCAGGCGCTCGGGCAGGCACGCTTCCAGCAGTACACGAGCGCGTTCGACTACGGCAACGCGGACGTCACCAGCAAAGCGGGCGAACTCCCCGGCATGATGGGCGCGTGGGTCAATTCGTCGCTACGGATCTCGCCGCTCGAACAGGTCGCGTTCATGCGCAAGATCGTGCAGCGGACGCTGCCCGTCAGCGCGCACGCGTATGACATGACTGCGCGCATCACGCTGCTCGACGCGCAACGGGGCGGCTGGACGGTGCACGGCAAGACCGGCACCGGCTCGCCGGGCATCCAGTACGACGCGGCACACGCGTACGGCTGGTTCGTCGGCTGGGCGACGAAGGGATCGCGCACGCTGGTGTTCGCGAACCTGATCCAGGACGACGAGCGGCAAACGCCCAATGCCGGCCTGCGCTCGCGCGACACGTTCCTCGCGGCGCTGCCGACGCTCGCCGCCGCGGCCCCGCCGCAATGAGCGCCGCTCCCCGCAACGCCCGCATCGACCTGCTGCGCGGCGTCTCGATCCTGCTCGTCCTGCTGCATCACTTCAACATCGCATATCCGCTGCGCGACACCGCGCTCGCCCGCGTGCTCGGCTGGGACACGATCCATGCGATCGTGCGCAACGGCAACTACGGCGTGACGATGTTCTTCGCGATCTCGGGCTACCTGATCACGTCGAACGCGCGCCGCCGCTGGGGCAGCCTCAGCGCGCTCGACGTGCGTGCGTTCTACGTGTCGCGCATTGCACGGATCGTCCCGTGCCTGCTTCTGCTGCTCGCGCTCGTCAACGGCCTCGCGGCGGCCGGTGTGCCGATCTTCACGAACCATGCGCCGCAGGGCATCGCCGTGTCGTACTGGCTCGTGAATCTGGCATCGCTCACGTTCTGGATGAACGTGCTGATCGGCGCGTACGGATGGGTCAACTACGCGCTCGGCGTGCTGTGGTCGCTGTCGGTCGAAGAGGTGTTCTACCTGTCGTTCCCGCTGCTGTGCATCGCGTTGCGCCGCGACACGCGGCTGTTCGCGTTCTGGCTGCTGATTGCGGCGATCGGTCCCGTGTACCGCTACACGCATCCGGGCGACGAAGGCGGCTTCCTGTACGCGTACTTCGCCTGCTTCGACGGTATCGCGATCGGCTGCTGCACCGCGCTGCTCGCCGAACGCGCGCGCTGGCAGATGCTCGCGGCGGCGCCCGTGCAATGGCTGGTCGCAGCACTGATGACCGCGCTCTATCTCGCGTGGCCGATCGCGCAAAGCCATGTGTTCGGCGTCTCGGCGATGGCGCTCGGCACAGCCGTGCTGCTGATCGGCGCACACGCCGAACACGCCCCCGGTCACGGTCGCCTGCTCGCGCCGCTGCGCTGGAGCGGCCGACTCAGCTACGAGCTGTATCTATTCCATCTGATCGTGCTCGGCGCGCTGCGCACGTTCTGGCCGCCGTCGTCCACGCAGGGCGACGGCAAGCTCGCGCTGCTCGTCGCGTACCTGGCGCTGTCGGCAGCATTGAGTGCGGTCATCGCGCGCGGCTACGCGACGCCGCTCGACCGCTTCATCAAGCGCATCGCATCGCGGCCAGCGGCGCGGATGACCGACAGCGCGCGCGTCTAGTTTTCCGCGTGCGGCGGCGAACAAAAGCCGGCGTCAACGTCAACATCCGCGTCGGAATCCCTGCCTTCGGGGAGCCGAGGACATCAAGTAGCCTGTGCTGCTCACCACGGATGCTTTCGAAATGAAAGGCGATGGTAGGAACCGGATGTGACGGCAAGATGAAGGGAAACTGGAAGGATCGGCAGGGCCGCTGAAAGGATGCGACGGGGCGCCACGTCCGGGCGCCCCGCGCGCGGCGGGTCAGCCGGCGTATTCGGCGGCAGCGCAGCGTACGGTCACGATGCGCGCAGGCGGAATATTTGCCCAGACGATCCGGCTGCCGCTGGCAACGAATGCCGAATCGCCGAGCGGATGGCGACCGGGAGGGCGCAAATCGTACGTGAACTGGATCATCACGCCGTCGGCCGACAGCACCCTCTGACATTGACCGACGATCGCCGCCACGTCCTCGCGCGGCAGCGTGCGCAGCGGCAGGCACGACACGATCGCATCGACCGTGGCGCCCGGCGGCAACAGCCGTTCGAGCCGCCGCGCGTCGCCCGACACGATCGAGATCCCGGGAAAGCGCCGCCGCAGATGCTGCACGAACGCCGGCGAGCGTTCGACCACCACGAGGCGCCGCGGCGCGACACCGCGCTCGAGCAGCGCCGCGGTGATCGCGCCGGTGCCGCCGCCGAGCTCGACGACCAGCCCGTCGCCATCCGGCACCGCGTCGGCCATTTCGCGCGCCAGATGCCGCGAACTCGGGCACAACGCGCCCACCGCGGCCGGCCGGCCGACCCACTCGCGCACGAACAGTGCCGAGACACGCCACGCGTTCGGCCACATCATAGGCAGGCCTCCGGCGCTTGCGCGGTTGGCGGCGGTGTGCCGATGACGGCACGGAACGGGGCTACGGCGACACGGGCAAGGTTCATGTGCATCCTCCTCGGCGAATCGGTCCGCCGCGGGGCGCGCGACGGTCAATCGATTCTAGGAAACGCAAACTTAAGGCGACGTGAAGATTGACCCTGATTCGCCTGACCAATTCGTGCCCGATCACCCGTCGATTTGCGGTTGGCGATCGACGCTCTGCTGAAGTGGGCGGGATAACGCTCGGCGACGATCCGGATCTGCTGGGGCGCCATCTCGATCGCGGCGAGATCGTCGGCCGTCAGCGCTACGACGGTCGAAATAGGGTCAGTATTTCAGCGCGCGGCGTCTCTGCTGCCGCTGCTCGCCGAAGCCGTGCGCGAGCGGGCAGCACAGCCGAGTTGTGAACCGCGCGCCATGCTCACCGCACGACGCGCGCGCCTACCGTCACCGCAAGTTGGTTCTCGCGAGTTCCACGATTTCGTCACCGCGCCCGCTGAGGATAGCGCGCAGCATGAACAGGCTGAAGCCCTTCGCATGCGCGAGCTCGATCTTCGGCGGCATCGCGAGCTCGTACTTCGACGTGACGACGTCCACCACCGCCGGCCCGTCATGCTCGAACGCCGTGCGCAACGCGTGCTCGACGTTCTCCGAATGCTCGACGCGCACGCTGAAGATACCGGCGCCCTTCGCGATCGCCGCGAAGTCGGTCGGGCTCAGATCGACGTTCGTGTCGAGATAGCCGGCCGCCTTCAGCTCCATCGACACGAAGCCGAGCAGGCTGTTGTTGTACACGACGACCTTGATCGGCAGCTTGAGCTGGCGCGCGGTCAGCAGATCGCCGAGCAGCATCGACAGCCCGCCGTCGCCCGACAGCGACACGACCTGCCGCCCCGGATGCGCGCCCTGTGCGCCGAGCGCCTGCGGCATCGCGTTCGCCATCGACCCGTGATTGAACGACCCGTGCAATTGCCGCTTGCCGTTCATCGTCAGGTAGCGCGCGGCCCACAGCGTCGGCGTGCCGACGTCGGCCGTGAAGATCGCATCCTCCGCCGCGACTTCGTCGACGATCTTCGTCAGATACTGAGGATGGATCGCGCGGCCCGGCGGCTCGGCCACCGCGAGATCGTCGAGCCCCTTGCGCGCGGCCGCGTAGTGCTTCAGCGCGTTCTCGAGGAACCGCCGCTGCGTCTTGCGCGTCAGCCGCGGCAGCAGCGCCGCGATCGTTTCCTTCACCGTGCCGACGAGCCCGAGCGCGAGCGGCGCGCGATGGCCGAGCTGCGAGCCCTTCCAGTCGATCTGCGCGATCTTCGCGTTGGCCGGATAGAACGGCCGGTACGGGAAATCCGTACCGAGCATCAGCAGCGTGTCGCACGACTCCATCGCGTGATAGCCGGAACTGAAACCGATCAGCCCCGTCATCCCGACGTCGAACGGGTTGTCCCATTCGACGAACTGCTTGCCGCGCAGCGCATGCACGACCGGCGCGCCGAGCGTGTCGGCCAGCGCGACCACCTCGTCGTGCGCGCCCTGCGTGCCGCTGCCGCACAGCAGCGTGACCGCATCCGACCCGTTGAGCAGCGCCGCGAGCCGGTCGAGATCGGCATCGGCCGGCAGGATCGACGGCGGCGCCGATTCGCTCCACGCCGGCGCCTCGTCCGGGCCGTCGCCGAGCGCGATGTCGCCCGGCAGCACGATCACCGCCACGCCGCGCTCCTCGATCGCGGTGCGCATCGCCCGCGCCAGCACGCGCGGAAACTGCGACGCGTTCGTCACGAGCTCGGCGAAGTGACTGCATTCGCGGAACAGCTCCTGCGGATGGGTTTCCTGGAAATAGCCGAGACCGATCTCGGTCGACGGAATGTGCGCGGCGATCGCGAGCACCGGCTGGTGATTGCGGTGGCAGTCGTACAGCCCGTTGATCAGGTGCAGGTTGCCGGGCCCGCAACTGCCCGCGCACACCGCGAGCCGCCCGGTCGACGCGGCGTCGGCGCCGGCCGCGAACGCCGCGCTTTCCTCGTGCCGCGTGTGCATCCAGCGGATCGAGCCGAGCTGGCTCAGGCTGAACGACAGGCCGTTCAGGCTGTCGCCCGTCACGCCCCAGATGCGCTCGACGCCCGCTGCCGCCAGCGTCTTCGCCAGGTATTCCGCCATCGTCTGTCTTGCCATGATGCCCTCGCTCGTTGATCGGTCGTCGATTGATCCGGCGGCGGCGCCTGCGGCCTTCGCCGAGATGACGGGACGAGCATACGCGATCGCGCCGGGCGGCGTCGTGACGGTGCAAGCGGCATGGCATGCGCGACAGCGCGGCCGGGCCCGTTCGCGCGGTCAGCCCGCTCTTTCCGCGCGATCGGAAGAGCGTCGCTGCCGCCTGGGCAATCCGTGCACGCGGGCCGACACGAGCTCGACCGGACGCCGCTTCGTCCGAAAGCGTCCACCCGGCCACGCGCGGACGTCATGCGCTATACCGGCAGCGCATGCGTCGACAGGATCTCCTTGAGCACCATGAACGAGCGCACCTGCCGTACCCCGGGCAGGTACAGCAGCTGTTCGGCATGCAGCCGATTGAAGCTGTCGTTGTCGCGCGTACGAACGAGCATGAAATAGTCGAATTCGCCGGTCACGACATGGCATTCGACACACCCTGACACTTTCTGCGCGGCCTTCTCGAACGCGGCGAACGTTTCCGGCGTCGAGCGATCGAGCACGAAGCCGATCACGACCAGCATCCCGGCACCGAGCGGCTTCGGGTCGAGCAGCGCGACGATGCCGCGAATCAGCCCCATTTCCTTCAGCCGCTCGACGCGCCGCAGGCATGCCGGCGCGCTCAGCTTCACTTTCGCCGCGAGGTTCACGTTCGAGATCGAGGCGTCCTGCTGCAGTTGCCGCAGGATCGCGCGGTCGATGCGGTCGAGCGCCGGTGCGGCGTCGGCGGGTGATGCGCTGCCGCGGTCTAATTTCATTGCGCCAATCTCCTTTTCAGCGAATCGTAATTGTTTATTTTTAATTCACAGCGTCGATAAAGTAGGTCGACGCAATTCATTTCGCAAGCTCATTTCCCGCGCTTCTGCCTATCATTTTCGTCATCGGCGCACGGCCTGCCGGCCGCGCCCGAACGATCCGATTTCCCGCCTTGTTCCCCTTCCGGAGCCCCGCCGATGAATCTGCAACGCTTCCCCCGTTATCCGCTGACGTTCGGCCCGACGCCCATCCAGCCGCTCAAGCGCCTGAGCGCGCATCTCGGCGGCAAGGTCGACCTGTATGCGAAGCGCGAGGACTGCAACAGCGGCCTCGCATTCGGCGGCAACAAGACGCGCAAGCTCGAATATCTCGTTCCCGACGCGCTCGCGCAGGGCGCCGACACGCTCGTGTCGATCGGCGGCGTGCAGTCGAACCAGACCCGCCAGGTCGCGGCCGTCGCCGCGCATCTCGGAATGAAATGCGTGCTCGTGCAGGAGCACTGGGTCAACTATGAAGATCCGGTGTACGACCGGGTCGGCAACATCCAGTTGTCGCGGATGATGGGCGCCGACGTGCGGCTCGTCTCCGACGGTTTCGACATCGGCATTCGCCGCAGTTGGGAAGAAGCGATGGAGAGCGTGCGACAGGCGGGGGGCAAGCCGTATCCGATTCCGGCCGGCTGCTCCGAGCATCCGCTCGGCGGGCTCGGGTTCGTCGGCTTCGCGGAAGAAGTGCGGGCGCAGGAAGCGCAGCTCGGCTTCAAGTTCGACTACGTCGTCGTCTGCTCGGTGACGGGCAGCACGCAGGCGGGAATGGTCGTGGGCTTCGCGGCCGACGGACGCGCGGACCGCGTGATCGGCATCGACGCATCGGCGAAGCCGGAACAGACACGCGAACAGATCACGCGCATCGCGCGGCATACGGCCGAGCTGGTCGAGCTGGGCCGCGATATCGTCGAACAGGACGTCGTGCTCGACACGCGTTACGGCGGACCCGAATATGGTCTGCCGAGCGACGGCACGCTGGAAGCGATTCGGCTGTGCGCACGGCTGGAAGGCATGCTGACCGATCCCGTTTATGAAGGGAAATCGATGCACGGGATGATCGACAAGGTGCGGCTCGGGGAATTCGAGCCGGGGTCGAAGGTGCTGTATGCGCATCTCGGCGGGGCGCCGGCGTTGAGTGCGTATAACGGGATTTTTCGCAACGGGTGACGTCGCTTTTCGAGACAGTTCGCACTCAACGGCCCCGGTACCCAAACCGACACACGTATAAATTGAAATGCCGCCGGCAAACCGGCGGCAAAAGATGCGTCCACGGATGCGGCGCACCTGAGGCACTCGATTCAACGTGCTCGGATCGTGCTAGTTGCAACGACTCGCGCAATGCAGCAGCGGGCAACGCGCCCGCTTAGTTCTGCGTGAGCGGATTTAGCGTCGTGCACAGGAAGCCCGTGCAGTTCTTCGGCGTGAAATAGAACGACGCCGTCACCGGCGCGGGGGTGCCGAGCGCGATATCGCTCAGATAGGCGGCGCCCTGCGCGCCGAACGTATTCGCCTGCTGCACGAAGCTCGCGCCGGTCGACTGGATCGCGGCCGACTCGTACGAGAAGGTCGGCGACTGCGTCTGGTCCTTCACGTAGATCCACGAGATCGCGGTGCCGAATGCCATCCCGCCCTTCGCGCGATAACCCTTCGCCCCTTCGCTGTTGGCCTGTGCGACGAAGTCGCTGACCGTCGACGTCGGCGCCAGCGCGTCGTACGTATAGGTCGCGTTCGACGCGTTGTTCTTCATGTACACGTTCGCCTGCACGGCGCCCACCATCAGCGGGCCGAGGAACCAGTAGCCCGACTGGCCCTGGCCGTTCGCCTGCGTGAGGAACGCGTTGGCATCGGCCGGCAGGCCGGTCGTCGTGTACGTGTAGGTGGCGGACGAACCGCCATCCTTGCGATAGAGATCGCCGTACGTGAGCGGCCCTTCGTAGCGGTAGCCGCTCGCCCCTTGCGCGTTGGCCGCGTTGACGAAGGACGTCATGTCCGCCGGCGCCGTCTGCAACTGGTACGTGTAGGTCTGCGCGGTGCCGTCGTTCACGAAGATCGACTGCGTTCCGCCGTTGCCCGCGGTGTAGAAGTAGTCGCCCAGATAGCGATAGCCCTTCGCGCCTTCGTTGTTGACCAGCGTCAGGAAACTCGCGCGATCGGCCGCGACAGGCTGCGCCTCGTAGCGCCACGTCAGCGTGCTGCCGCCCGAGCCACCCGAACCGCCGTTGCCGCCGGAACCCGTGCCGCCCGAACCGGTGCCGCCGCTTCCGCCGTTGTTGCTCGTGCCCGATCCGCCGGACGCCGCGGGCGAGGAATTGTCGTCACCGCCGCCGCAAGCGGTCAGCGCGAGGCAGGTCAATGCGATCAGTGCAACGGCTTTCATCGGGGTCACCTTCTGAACGAACAGGACGAACGCAGCCCGTACGCGCGAATCACGCCGCACGCACCGGCCATCACGAATCAAGAATCAGAAATCAGGAATCGGCCGGCGGCATCCCGCCGGCCCGGCAACGTCAGTTCACCTGCAGCTGGCCACCGCGGCCCAGCCCGCCCTTCACGTCCTGCGCCTTGTAGCTGCGCAGCGCGACGACCATCTTGTTGTACGCGTCGATGAACGCCACGACCGTCGCCTTGCCTTCCGGCGTCGACGAGAAGCCCGCCAGCGCGCCGCCCACGCCGCCGCCGAAGCCGCCCAGCGCCGCGCCGTAGTTCGTCGCCGTCGAGCTGCCTTCCGACGCCGCGATCTGCACCGCCGAGCGCACGTCGAACAGCGTCAGCGTCACCACCGACGCCTTCGTCTGCAGGTGGCCCGCCACCGCCGCCACCGCGCTGTTGCCGATCAGCCCGCCGATCATGCTGCCGATCCCGCCGATCGGCGAATCGTTGATCACGATCTGCGGCTCCATGTAGTAGTCGGCCGCGACACGCTGGCCCTTCTGCTGCTTCGAGCCCGCGCGGTATTCGCCCGAGTTGCGCTGCAGCTGCGTGATGCGCGACAGGCGCGCGTCGCTCTTCTGGTTGCCGATCGACGTGATCACGAAACAGTTCGACTGCTGCACGGCCAGCCGCAGCAGCGGATCAATGCTCGTCACCTTGGTGGCGCTGCCGAACTGGCCCCACCAGTCGGCGTTGCGGCCGTCGTCGACGGCGATCGTGCCGAGCGGCGACGTGCAGCGCTGCAGTTGCGAATCGGCGCCGGCGCTCGCGCCGCCTGCCGCCGCGCCCGTCACGCCCGCGTTCTGGCCGCCGGGCGTCACCACGCCGCCGCAGCCCGCGACGGACGCGCCAAGCGCTGCCACCAGCGCACCTTGAGTGAGACGTTGGGAAAGGTTGGTCTTCATGTCGTTGTCGATCGATTAGAGTCGTTGTTCGGCTTATGTGTCCGTGCGAACTTCGATAAGCCCCCCGGCGTGGCGCGCGATGGTGGTCTCCCCGCGGCTGCCCCAGTTGCTCGATGCCCGGTCAGTAGTACCAGTACGTCTGCTGCCAGACGCCGTAGTACGGATAGCCCGAGTACCAGTAGCCGTAATAGGTGTCACGCCATTGCGTGCGCCATTTCCAGTCTTCTTCGTCTTCCTTCTTCGCCTTGCGCGCGAGATCGAGCAGCTTTTTAGATTCCTTGTCGCCGCGAGCGGCCGCGATCGACAGCCACTTCTCCGCTTCGCGCGCGTCCGAGCCCATTTCCTCGAGGCCGAACAGGTAGAAACTGCCGAGCGCCTTCTGCGCGTTCAGGTCGCCGCGTTCGGCCGCTTCGCGCATCCACTTGAGCGCCTGGTAGCTGTCCTGGCGCACGCCGTCGCCGCGGAAATAGCGCAGGCCGAGGTCGTAGGCGGCCTTCGGCTGGGTTTTCGCGGTTTGCTTGAGCGCGGCGATGCGCGGATCGTCCCGCTCTTCCGCATCGTCCCTTTTTTGATAGGAGACCTGATCTTTAGGGCGATCGGAACAACCTGTGTCGTCGCAGATCCGTACCGTGCTGGCGGTGACCGACGGGTCTTGCGCGCACGCGGCCAACAGCAACAGCAGCCCCGGTGCGAGTAGACGGCGATACATGGGTACTTTCCTCAAGTTTTATTGGCGCCGCAATTCTTCGAGCTATCCCACCCCGTGAGCTCGTACCTGGTTGCGCGCGGCGCAGCGGATACAATTTCATCCGCCAACGCCGACACGCAGTCCTAGGCTCTCTCAGGTTCTCTCTTCGAATCGTTCCATCACTATTTCATTGCTGCCGATTTTCGCTGCCCGACCGGGGTCAGCAACGCTCTCCAAACATGACGCAACAAACAATAGTGACGTGGTGAGCAATAATAATGGAGAAAAACGGCATGTCAAGGCCCTTGGCGTGTTTGAAGTTTGCGTGACACGTCAGTTTTGATATGCTCTCCCTCGCCAAAAACCCTGGAGACCCCATCGAGATGTCCACCACCGAGCAGGCCAACGTCGATCTCATCACCGCCAACAAGGTGCGCGATCTCCTGAACCGGAACGGCATTCCGCCGCGAAGTCACAACACGACGATCGCCAACGTGCTCGGGCTGAGTTTCTCGGTCGTCACGCGCAAGATGAAGGGCCTGATCCCGTGGAACCTGTCGCAGTTGCAGGACATCGCGACGCACTTCGGCGTGCCGCCCGCGATCCTGCTCGACGACAAGGGCACGCAGCCGGCCGCGGCCGAGATGATCGACGCGACATTCGTGATCGAGTCGAAGCGCTTGCGCTGCCGCGCCGCGATCTCGACGAAGGCCACCAGCCAGATCGAAACGGATTTCGTCGCGCTGCAGTGGCAGGGCGAATGGATCGTCACCGAGCGCGAGCACGCGCGCGAGGGCCGCACGTATCCGGTCGACGTGATCGAGCTGCGCTCGGCGCAGCCGAACGTGTATGCGGCGCGGATCGCCGTGGTCGACGATTCGCACGACGTCGCCGAAACGGTCTGTGAATATTTCATCGAGAAAGGCGTGAACGCGATTCCGTACTTCGACGGCGCGAGCTTCCGCAAGGCGCTGGAGGTCGAGGATTTCGACGGCTACATCCTCGACTGGATGCTCGGCGACCAGACGGCCGCCGAACTCGTGCGCGGCATCCGCTCGAGCGAGAACAGCGGCGCGCCGATCTTCCTGCTGACCGGCAAGATCTCGACCGGCGAAGCGAGCGAGGACGAAATCGCGCACATCGTGTCGCACTACAACGCGCGCTGCGAAGAAAAGCCGGTGCGCCTGCCGATCCTGTTCGCGGAAGTCGCCCGCGAACTGAAACTCACGCTGCCGGCGGCGTCGGCCGCGAACTGAGAACCGGAAACCGCGGCCGGAACGACAACCCGCTACCCGCACCACCAGACCGAGGGAAAGACATGCGCGTTTCAACCATCTGGATCAAAAGCCTGCTGACGGCATGCCTGCTCGGGATGACCGTCGCGGCGTGGGCGGCGGCGTCGTTCACGTTTACCGTCGACGGCAAGATCAGCAAGAGCAACCAGCAGGGGAAGATGACCTACGTCTTTTCCGAGCAGGCGCTGATGGCGCTGCCGCAGCATACGATCGTCACGTCGACGAGCTGGACGCCGAAGGCGACCTTCACCGGCCCGCGCCTGTCCGACGTGCTGAAGACGGTCGGCGCGCACGGCACGCAGATCGAATTTCGCTGCATCGACGAATACACGTTCACGATTCCCGTGTCGGACGCCGACAAATACGGCGTGATCCTCGCGCGGACGATGAACGGCAAGGTGCTCGGCAACGACAACTACGGCCCGCTGTGGATCATGTATCCGCGCGACCAGTATCCCGACGAGCTGAAGACGCCGCTCGGCGAGGCCAAGTTCGCGTGGCAGATCATCGGTCTGACCGTGAAGTGACATGACGCGGCGGCGATGGAAAAATAGAAAAATCATCCTGGTCCTCGGCTCGCTGTGGATCATGGGGTTCGCCGCGTGGGCGTTCCTGCTGTGGGATCTCCTCGCCACCTCGGTCAACGAGGGCGTGCTCGAGGGGCCGCGCGAAGGCGTGTTCTGGACCGCCGCGCAATACCGCAACGTGTATACCCGCTTCGATCGCCAGCTGATTCTCTACGCGACGCGCGAGGACGATGACTTCGATCACCTGCAGATGCAGCTCGACAGCCTGTCGGTGTCGTTCGGGTTCCTGCAGCGGCCCTCGGAAGTGTCCCAATACTGGCTGCGCATCCCGCGCGCGCGCAATGAGATCGACGCGCTCGGCGAATTCATGACGCGCCTGAAGCGCGAGGTGCCGCTACTGCGCGACTCGCCGAAGCAGGCGCGTCAGGTGATCGACGAAGTCAACGCGTACTGGCCGAAAGTCAACGGCCTCGCGAACTACTTCCGCGCGATCGAAATGGCGCAGCGCGATTTCACGTTCCATCAACTGAAGGACAAGCAGCGCGCGATCCTGATCCTCGGCATCGTGCTCGGCGTGATCCTGTGCGCGCTGTTCCTGCTGCTGTTCTATACGATGCGCACGCGCGACGACCTGCTGGAGCGGCAAAACGCGGCGCTCGATGCGGAGCGCAAGGCGTCCGACCGCGCGTTCGAGATGATCGAGGCGAAGAACGCGTTCCTCGGGATGGTCAGCCACGAGCTGCGCACGCCGCTGCAGGCGATCTGCGGATCGATCGAGATCCTGCTCGCGCGCCCGCAATCGGATGCGAACCTGAAGACGATCCGGCGGCTGCAGAATTCCGCGCTGTCGCTGGAGGCGCTCGTCAAGGACCTCACCGACTACATCAAGCTGCGCTCGACGAAGCGCGTCGCCGAACTCGATACCGTCGGCATCGCGCCGCTGCTTGCCGAAGTGCTCGAACCGCTGCGCGAGAGGATCGCGACGAAACGGATCACGGTCACGCAGCACGTCGAGCCGGCCGGCCTCGCGATCTGCTCAGATCGCAAGCTGCTGCGACAGGTGCTGTCGAACCTGATCGAAAACTCGGTCAAGTACACGACCGGCGGCTCGATCACGGTGGCGATCACGCTCGCCGATGCGCCGGCCGGCCAGCAGGTGAGGATCGCCGTACGCGACACCGGCGCGGGCATCGCGAAGCAACATCTGTCGAAGATCTTCGAGCCGTTCTATCGCGCGAACGACGCGGTCGGGCTGCACGTGGACGGGATCGGCATGGGGCTCGCGGTCGTGCGCGAAATCGTGACGACGCTGCGCGGGCATGTGGACGTGCGCAGCGTGGTCGGCGAAGGCAGCGAGTTCGTCGTGACGCTACCCGTCGAAGTGCCGGGCGTCGACACGGCCGGCACCGTGGCAGGCGATGCGCCCGCGCTGCCGCCCGTACCGGCGCACTGCGGCCGGCGCGCGCTGATAGTCGACGACAACGACAACGCGCGCGAAACGCTCGGCGCGATGCTGTCGGCGCTCGGCCTCGAGGTGGATCTGTGCGGCACCGGGCAGGAAGGCGCCGCGCGCTTCGGTACGGGCCGCTACGATCTCGTCGTGCTCGATCTCGAACTGCCGGACCTGAGCGGATTCGACGTGGCGCGGCGCATTCGCGCGATGGCGCAACCCGATGGCAATGGCAATGGCGATGGCCGGCGTCCGGCGATCCTCGGCGTCAGCGCGTATGAATCGGCCGCGCTGCGCGAGAACCAGCGGGTATTCGACGCGTTCCTGCCGAAGCCGGTTCACCTTCGCGAACTCGGCGCGCTCGTCGAGAAGCTGCTCGCCTGAGCGCGGCGTCACGCGTTTCCTACCGCTCGTCCGCTCGCTTATTCGCCGATCAGATGCAGCACGATGTCACGCCGGTGCGCCGCGCGGCGATGCTCGAACACGTAAATCCCCTGCCACGTGCCGAGCACCATGCGTCCGTGCTCGACCGGAATCGACAACTGCACCTGCGTGAGCGCCGTGCGCAGATGCGCGGGCATGTCGTCGGCGCCTTCGGTGTCGTGTTCATAGCGCGTGTCATCCTCGGGCGCGAGTGTCGCGAAATAGCGTTCGATATCGCGCTGCACCGACGGGTCCGCATTCTCCTGGATCAGCAGCGACGCCGACGTATGGCGGCAGAACACGGTGAGCAGGCCGGTGCGGATCGCCTGCTGGTCGACGAACGCGCGCACCTGCGGCGTGACTTCGACGAGCCCGCTGCCACGCGTATCGACACCGACGTGCGTAATCGCCTGTTGCATCGCCATGACCTCAGGCCAGCGCGGCGAAGCCGTCGGCTTCGATCTGTTTCGCATCGGCGGGGCGCACGACGCGCGCGACTTCGACCCCATCGCGCAGGAAGACCAGCGTCGGCCACAGCTTCACGCCGAACGAGCGGCCGAGCGGACGGCCGGGGCCGTCCTCGATCTTCAGGTGCCGCACGGCAGGATGCGCGGAGAACGACGCCGTGATCGCAGGCTGCGCGCCTGCGCAGATCCCGCACCAGTTCGCGCCGAATTCGATGACGGTTGCGCCGCCCAGTGCGTCGACTTCCGCGCGGGTCGGCGCGTTGGCGGTATAGCGTTGCTCGGTGTCCATCAGGCCCTCGTGTGCGTTGGCGGAACGTGACTGCACGCGCCGGCGCGATGCGGGCGCGTGCGGCCTTCGATTTCTTACTGTAGCGGAAAAGCCCGCGCGCTGCCGGCGCGGTCCGCGCGCATCGTCCGGAATGACACGACAAGAATCGGAGCGCCGCATCGCCGCGACGGGATCAGCATGGGAACCGATCCCGTCAACGAGGCTTCGACCATGAATGCGCCGCATTGCGTCACCGAACCGAACATCCTCTACTTCGGCACGCCCGTCGTGCTGGTCAGCACGCTGAACGAAAACGGCACGGCCAATCTCGCGCCGATCTCGTCCGCGTTCTGGCTCGGCTGGCGCGGCGTGATCGGCATCGCCGCCAGTTCGCAAACCACCCGCAACCTGCTGCGCACCGGCGAATGCGTGCTGAACCTGCCGTCGTCGGCGCAGGCGGACGCGGTCGACCGGATCGCGCGCACGACGGGCACGTACCCGGTACCCGACGGCAAGCGCGCGAAAGGCTACGTATTCGAACCGGACAAGTTCGGCACGGCCGGGCTGACCGAAGCGGCATCGCAAACCGTCACGCCGCCGCGCGCGCTCGAATGCCCGGTGCACATGGAGGCGGTCGTCGCGGCCACCTACGGAATCGGCGACGACACGCCCGACCTGCGCGGCCGCATCCGCGTGTTCGAGCTGCGCATCCAGCGCGTGCACGTGCATCCCGACCTGCTGATGGACGGTCATCCGGACCGCATCGATCCGGACAAGTGGTCGCCGCTGATCATGAGCTTCCAGAAGTTCTACGGGCTAGCGCCGCGGCAGGTGCATCCGTCGCGGCTCGCCGAAATTCCCGAACGCGCGTATCGCAGCCCCGACATCGAGCGTTCGCGCGACGCGGGCACGCTGGCCGGTAGCGCACGGTAATGAAGCGCGCGGGAGAACGCCTGTGAATTCGATACGCCGCCCTGCTGCCACCCGTGCGGCCGATGTCGCCGCGCCGGCCCGGCACCGCCTCGTACTGCCGGCGCTGTGCATCGCCGTGCTGATCGCGCAGATCGACACGGCGATCGTCAATCTCGCGACCGAACCGATCGGCGCCGCGTTCGGCGCCCGCGTCGCCGCGCTGCAGTGGGTGATCGACGCGTACAACCTCGCGTATGCGGTGCTGCTGCTGCTCACGGGCGGCCTGATCGACGACCTGTACGGCCGGCGGCGTGCATTCGTGCTCGGCGCGACGGTGTTGAGCGGCGCGTCGGTCGTGTGCGCGCTCGCGCCGACGCTGGCGTGCTGATCGCGGGCCGCACGCTCGCCGGCGCGGGCGCCGCGCTGCTGATCCCCGCGTCGCTCGCGATCGTCCGCGTGCTCTGGCGCGATCCGGCCGAACGCGCACGCGCGCTCGGCATCTGGGCCGCGTGCGGCGGCATCGCGATGATCGTCGGCCCGACGCTCGGCGGCGTGCTGATCCACGCGTTCGGCTGGCGCAGCATCTTCGGCGTCGTGATTCCGTTCGGCATCGCCGCGATCGCACTCGCCAGCGCCGTCGTGCCGGAATCGGCCGATCCGCGGGGCCGGCGCTTCGATCCGGCCGCCCAGGTGCTCGGTGCGATCGCGATCGGCTGCGTCGTATTCGCGACGATCGACGCGCGCCACGACCCGCTGCGCGCGCCGCTGCTGATCGGGACCGGCGCGGCCGCGATCGCGCTGTTCGTGCGGATCGAACGGCGGCTCGGCACGGCCGCGCTCGTGCCGCTCGACCTGTTCGCGAATCGCGCGTTCCGCGGGATGCTGGTCGGCAACGGCGCGATGACGTTCGGCGGCTACGGGATGCTGTTCGTGCTGCCGCTCGCATGGCAAAGCCACCACGTGCTCGATGCCACCGGTGCCGGCCTCGCGCTGCTGCCGATGTCGGTGCCGTTCGCGCTCGTGTCGTTCGGCTCCGGTGCCGTTGCGGCCCGCGTCGGCGCACGCACGGCCGGCGCGGGCTGCGTCGCGCTGATGGGGCTCGGGCTCGCCGCGATCGGCATCGGCGCGGCCGGGTCGACGAATCCGCACGCGCCGATGCTCGCGTGGGCCGAGGCGGGGCTCGCGCTGACCGGCACGGGCCTCGGCCTCGCGGTCGGCTCGCTGGCCGCGACGGCCGTCGGCGCGGTCTTCGGCGTCGCGCTGCTGGGCGCGCTGTACGACGCGTGCGGCGGCGGCGCGTCGGGGCTGCGGGTCGCGATGCTGACGGGCAGCACGCTGCAGCTCGCGGGCGCGGCGCTCGCGTGGCGCACGGCCGGCACCGGCACGCGGGCCGGCGCACCGAGGCCGATCGGATAAGATACGGCCGGCCACGCACCTTGGCCCATGACCGAACCGACGGAGTGTTTTCAGTGATTCAACCGACCGAAGTATTCAAGGACAACCTCGCGCAACTGCCGGCCATCGACGGCATCGCGCGCATCGATCTCGTCGGCGCGAACGGCGACGTGGCCGCGACCATCGAGAACCAGCCGGGCAAGCAGGGCTCGCTCGCGGTGTACCACTATCTGAAGCAGACGTTCGGCACGCTCGACGCGAAAGCGGCCGAGCACGGCCTCGCGGTGTTCGCCGAGCATACGGCCGACGCGCGCAATCGTCCGGGCGCGCACCCGAACGTCGATCGTCTGCTGGCGATCGTGGCCGGCGGCGACGCACTGCGCATCGACGTCGTCGCGAAGGACTGAGTCGGCGGCGACACGCACGCGTGCCGCCAGGCGGCGCGCGCGACCGTGGCGGACCGGCGAAAAAGCGCTTGCCCCGCCCGTCCCACTTTCCCCAGAGACAACCAGCGTGCTTCCTTCCGTTGCCTCACCGCTCAGCCGGCATCTGGCGTCGATCGTTTCGATCGCGGTACTTGCCGGCGCCACGTTCGGCGGCACGGCATCGGCCGAGCCGCTGCGCACGGCCTCCGATATCGCCGGAGCGTCGCTCGTGCCGCTCGGCACGCTGCCGCACTCGCCTGAAAGCGGTTCGCTCGATCCGTTCTGCACGCAATATCGCGCGAAGTCGACCACGGCGGCCGGCCGCGAAGTCGCGAAGCGCGACTGGATCGTGACATCCGAGGCACCGCTCGGGCACTACACGGTCGTGAGCTTCGCGAGCGGATTCAACGCCGGCACGAGCGCGATCTGTTTCGCGCGCAACGGCAACCTCGGCGTATTCGACGGCGCGACGCTCGTCGCGCTCGGCTACACGGCGCGCAAGGCAGGCTGGCAGCTCGGCTCGGTCGATCGTCTGGAAAACGGTGCACTGCTCGTCTGGGGCGGCGACGGCCCCGGAGCGCCCGTCGGCGAGCTGCACGAGGAAAACGGCGGCCTGCGGCTGACCCGCGTAGCCGCCGAAAGCACGCACTGCAGCGGCCGCGCGGTCGTGCCGAACGTATACGGCAAGCCGCTCGACGCGGCCCGCAAGATACTGATCGCGCATGGCTGGCAACCGCTGCGGCCGCGCGAGAAGCCGGACGCGATGGACGGGGCTGCAACGCTCGCGAAGCACGGCATTATCGAAGCCGAAGCGTGCTCGGGCACCGGCGTCGGGTATTGCGCGCTGCGCTACCGGAATGCGGCCGGCGTGCTCGGCGTGACGACGGTGGGCGGCGAGCCGGACCGGCCTTCCGAGAACACCGTGATCGACTATCAGGTTGCCTGTCGCAAGCAGTGAACGGCGTGCAGGCGGCGCATGCGCAATGCATGCGTCATGCGATCCGTGCCGCCAGGCCATCGTCCGTTCGCTCGATTGACCGGCCTCGCGCGCCCTCCTACACTGAGTTCCCTTTTACGCCGCACCAGCAAAAGGGACTGCCATGATCGACCTCTCCACGCTCGCGCTGTTCTCCGGCGCGTGTCTCGCGCTGACCATCACGCCCGGCCCCGACATGTTGCTGATCGCGTCCCGCAGCGTGAGCCAGGGCCGGCGCGCCGGCTTCGCGACGCTCGCGGGCATTCAGGCCGGCACCTACTGCCACGCGCTGGCGGCCGCGTTCGGTCTGTCGCAGCTCTTCGTCGCGGTGCCGCTCGCGTATGACGTCGTGCGCTTCGCCGGCGCCGCGTATCTGCTGTATCTCGCCTGGAAAACGTTCCGTTCGGACGCGACCGCGCTGTCGCCGGTCGCGTCGCAACGTCGCCGCTCGACCGCGACGATCTTCCGCCAGGGGCTGACGACCAACCTGCTGAACCCGAAGATGGCGCTGTTCGTGCTCGCGCTGTTCCCGCAGTTCGTGCGGCCCGAGCAGGGTTCGATCGCCGTGCAGATTCTCGTGCTGGCGACGGTGCTCAACCTGATCGGGCTCGTCGTAAACGGCGCGGTGATTCTGTCCGCGAGCCGGCTGAGCCAGCGGATCGGCGCGCGCCGCCGGCCGTCGAAGGTGCCGCAGTATCTGCTGGGGTCGGTGTTCGTGGGGCTGGCGGCGCGGCTCGCGATGGCGGGACGGCACTGAGGGCAGCCAGCAGCGCGAACGGAACCGTGCGCGCCCCGACGACACGCGAGGCCGTCAGTCGTCGCGACCGGTACCCGAATCACGCGTGTCCATCACCACGCGCAACGCACCGCTATCGAGGATGCTTGCCGGCGTCACCGTGCGGCGGTGCCACGGAATCCGGCCGAAATACCAGATCCTCCAGAAGCCGAGCGGATGATCGGGATTCCGGTGCAGCAGCGTGTAGAAGGTCTCGACGTCGCCGAGCACGATCCGCGTCGCCTCGCACACGACCTCGCGCACGAAACGTGAGCAAAACTGCCGGCGCGACGCGAGATTGAAACCCGTGTCGTAGACCACACCGATCCGGCGCATCGCCGCGGCGACGAGTTCGCGACGCTGCGCGGCGTCGAGCGGCTGCCTGAGCCGCGCGATCACGCATGCGCCGCGATCGGAGCGCGCGAGAAACCGCGACATCGTCGTGACGCGCGACAGCGGAAACGTGCTTTCGGCGATCAGCGTCTCGCCGCCACGCTCGCCGACGACGATGCCGACGTGATTCGTCCATGAACGCGTCGCGCTCGCCACTTCGAGAAACGGCCGCACGGTGACGCGGATGAAGACGATGTCGCCGATTTCCGGTTCGGCCGGCAACGGCTCGGCAAGCGAGTCGGGAGCGCCGGCGAAAAGGAGCCGCCGGCGCGCGCCGGGCGAACGGATCAGAAGCGGCTGGCGGCCGGTGTCGACGACCATACGAACCTCGCGCGAGTGGACATGGCGCGAGCATGGCAGGCGCAGCCGCACGCCGCATCCGCTTCATCTGCAAGGGCGGGAATCCGCGCCGCCGGGTGGCGGATTTCGATACTGGCGTGACACGCGAAGCGCCCGAACCCAGCACCCTTCAGCGCGTCGCACCCAGCGCCACGCGCAGCCGCTCCATCAACCGCGTGTAATGCCGCAGCACGTCGTCCTTCGACACGACATTCGCGGTCGAGAAACGCTCGGACCATGCCGGCTTCCATTGATACGAACCGTGCACGCTGCGGTCGCCGTCGGGCGCCTGGACCAGCGAGCGGATCCGCGCGTCGCGGCCCGGCCCCGTATGCATCTCGAACAACGCGTGGATGAACGTGTGATACGCGTCGTACACGTCGTCGTCGAACAGGTAGCGGTATATGTGGAACGTGCGGTCGAGGTCACGCTTCGCGCGGATCACGTCGTCCGGCGAGATGTCCTTCCAGTAACCGATCCACGTGTAGAAGCACAGCAGCGCATTGAGCTGCGGCGCGACCGTGTCGTACAGCGAGAGCCGCTTCTCGATCAGCCGCTGGTTGGTCCACTGCACGAGCTCGAGCCGCTTCAGTCGGCGCGCGACGAGCCAGCCGAGACAGGCGACCGACAACGGCGTCAGCACGCCGAGCGCGAGCTTGACGATTTCCAGCGAATTCCACGGCGTATTGAATGGCTGCATGTAGGGCTCGACAGGAAGAAACGCATCCTCTGCGACGCGCGGCCCGGCGCGCCACGCAGCGCCGCTGGGCCGATCGCGTCGGCATTGACCGTTAGTTGCTTGCACATCGAACAGTACGCGAGCGCACCGGCACTCCGTGCGACGCGACTCACCCCGTCAGTGTATCGGGCGATTGTCACCGCGCGATGACCGCGCGTCGACGCGCCACCGCGCGCCCGCTTCGCGCTAGGTCGGTAGCGCCGACGTGAGCTTGACCTTCTGCATCGGAATGTCGGTCTTCACGCTGAGCACGCCGGGGATGCGCGTCAGGTATTCCATCTGGAAGCGCCGGTAATCGTCGATGTCGGCCGCGACGACGCGCAGCAGGAAATCGCAGTCGCCGGCCATCAGGTGGCATTCGACGACTTCTGGCATCTGCTGGACGGCCTCGGCGAAACGGTTCACCGATTCCGCGTCCTGCCCCTTCAGCCACACGCGCGTGAAGATCGTCAGCCCCTTGCCGACCTTCGCCGGGTTCAGCACGGCCACGTACTTCTCGATCACGCCGGCTTCCTCGAGGAGCCGCACGCGCCGCAGGCACGGCGACGGCGACAGCCCCACCTCGTGCGCGAGCTCCACGTTCTGCATGCGGCCGTCGCGCTGCAGCGCGCTCAGGATCCGGCGGTCGATAGCGTCAAGTTTCATTTGGCATCGGATTCCAAAAAATTCGTGTATCACGCGTTCAATGCCAAATTCTGAGAAAAATCTGGCGACAACGCAACCCGATTCGAGTCAAAAAAGCAGACAATCCCTCCCCCGAAGGAGGAGTGATGAGCAGTAGCGTTTCAACGTCGTCCGGGCTTCGCGACAAGCCCGCCTATGTCGCCGAGATGGGCCGCGGTTTGCGCGCGGCGCTGCCCGTCATGCTGGGTTTCGTGCCGTTCGCGCTGGTGCTGGGCGCGCAGGCCGCGCAGAAAGGGCTGAGCCTGTTCGAGGTGCCGATGATGACGGGCCTGAACTTCGGCGGCGGCTCCGAATTCGCGGCGATCCATCTGTGGACGTCGCCGCCGCACATCGCGCTGATCGTCGCGATGTCGTTCCTCGTGAATTCGCGCCACATCCTGATGGGCGCCGCGTTCGAGCCGTATATCCGCCGCCTGCCGCGCCGCCGCGCGTTCGTCGCGCTGTTCTTCATGTGCGACGAGAGCTGGGCGATGTCGCTCGCCGACGCGCGCGAGCGCTCGGCCACGCACATCAGCGTGCCCTATTACGCGGGCATCTGCATCGGGCTCTACCTGACGTGGATCTCGATGACGACGCTCGGCGCGGCGGTCGGCCCGACGATCGGCAACGTCGAACAGTACGGCTTCGACATGGCGTTCACGGCCGTGTTTCTGGTGCTGCTGCGCGGGATGTGGAAAGGGGTGCGCGCGAGCCGTCCGTGGTTCGTGAGCCTCGTCGTCGCGGCGGCTACCCATCTCGCGCTGCCCGGTGCGTGGTACGTCGCGGCCGGCGCCTGCGCGGGGCTGATCTCCGCGCTGCTGTGGGAGCCGCGCGATGCCTGAGCTTCCGGATTTCGGCACGGTCGCGACGATCGTGCTGATGGCGTCGACCACCTACCTGTCGCGCATTCTCGGCTACGTGCTGCTGCGCAACCGCACGCTGAGCCCGCGCATGGCGTCGGTGATGGAGAACGTGCCCGGCTGCGTGCTGATCTCGGTGATCGCGCCGGCCTTCGTGTCGACGCGCCCGGCCGACCTGCTCGCGCTTGCACTCACGCTGCTTGCGGCGACGCGCCTGTCGATCCTGCCGACCGTCATCGTCGGCGTCGTGTCGGCAGGCCTGCTGCGCTACCTGCTCGGCTGAGCGGTGCCGCCGGCCACCCCGGCACCGCATTCCACGACACGACGAACGGGCGCGCAATGCGCCCGTTTTCACGTCCACGCCGGCCGGCGTCATGCGCGCGACACGACGATCCTCGCGCGGGAGTGCTAGCCTTGTGGCTTGCGCCACGCCGCACTTACCGTCTCATTGTCCTTCGCGAGGATCGCCCCGATGCAAGCAACCCGCCCGCTGTTCGACCGTGTCCTGCTCACCAACGACGACGGATTCGACGCTCCCGGCCTCGACATACTCGAACAGGTCGCCACGCAACTCGCCCGCGAAGTGTGGATCGTAGCTCCAGCCGAAGACCAGAGCGGCACGTCGCATTCGCTGAGCCTGCACGAACCGCTGCGCGTGCATCGCAAGGGCGAGCGCCGCTTCGCGGTGCGCGGCACGCCCGGCGACTGCGTCGCGATCGCCGTCAGCCACCTGATGAAGGGCGCGCGGCCCGACGTCGTGCTGTCCGGCGTGAATCGCGGCGCGAACCTCGGCACCGAAACGGTGTTTTCCGGTACGGTCGGCGCGGCGATGACGAGCATGCTCGTCGGCGTGCCGGCCATCGCGCTGAGCCAGGCCTTCACCGATCGCAACGCGGTGCCGTGGGGTACCGCACTCGCGCATGCGCCGGACGTCATCCGCCGGCTCGTCGCCGCCGGCTGGGACAGCGACGCATGCCTCAACGTGAATTTCCCGCCGCGGCCGGCCGACGACGTACGCGGCCTGAAGGTGACGAACCAGGGCGCCGGCACGCTGCAGGGCGTCGAGATCGTGTCGGGACGCGACCCGCGCGAGATCGACTATCACTGGCTGAAGCTCGCGCGCGCGCCGCGCGACGACGATGCCGATTCGGAAACGGTCGCGCTGGGCGAAGGGTATATCGCGGTCACGCCGCTGAAGTTCGAGCGCACGCACGATCAGGCGCTCGCACGGCTGCGGTCGAACCTCGGCTGATCGATCGCGCGTTCGAACAAACCCTGCGGCGGCGCATACGATGCGCGCGCCACCGGTTCACCGCGTCAGCCGTCGCCCGTCACCCCATTAAGTCAGATTCAACCCGCCGTCGAGCATCACGATCTCGCCCGTCACGTAATCGGAGGCGACGAGCATCGCGACCGTCTGCGCGATATCGTCCGGCGTCGCCGCGCGACGCATCGGCGCGCGCTCGCGCCAGAGCTGCTGCGCGTCCGTCCAGTCGGCGGTCAGCGGCGTATCGACGAGCCCCGGCGCGACCGCATTGACGCGAATCGCCGGCGCGAGCGTGCGGGCGAGCAGCCGTGTCGTGTGATTGAGCGCGGCCTTCGAGGCCGCATACGGAATCGACGCGCCCTTTGGCCGCACGCCGGCATGCGAGCTGACGTTCACCACACATCCGGCCCGCCCGCGCGACGCCGACTCGCGCAGCGCGGCCTCCGCTTCGGCCACCAGCCGGAACGGCGCGATCACGTTGATTTCGTGCATCTCGCGCCACACGCCGGGCGTGGCGGCCGCGAGGTCGTCATGCGGAATCACGCGGCTGACGCCCGCGTTGTTGACGAGCACGTCGAGCCGCCCGTGCACGGCGAGCGCGTCGCGAATCAATCTCACGCGCTCGGCATCGTTGGCGAGATCAGCCTGCACGTAAGCCGCGCCGAGTTCGCGCGCCATCGCACGCCCGGTCTCGGCCGAGCGACGCGAATGCAGGATCACCGCGTAGCCGTCGGCCGCGAGACGCCGCGCGACGGCCGCGCCAATCCCTGACGTCGAGCCAGTGACAAGCGCGACCGGCCGGTGCACGCGCGCCGCGCGCGGCTCGCCGGCGGCTTCGGTCTCAGGTGTCGTTTCGGCAATCGGGGCAGACATCGGCGGCAGCGGCGCGTCCATGGCGTGGAACCCAGTTAGTGGCGTTCCCGCATCATAGGCGACGATGCAACTGGACACGAATGTGATGGCGACAACGACAAGATCACATCCACGAAGGACCTAAAAGGACGTTCTAGTAGAACCCGTTCTGCCTATTGCGACTCTTAAGCGACGTACGGCCGACATCGCCGCAATCCTGCAGGACTCATAGCAACTGCGCTCGCCCCGCACCAAGAATTTCGGCGCCAGGCAACCGTGCAGCACGCTCGTCGAACGTGAGTAGAGGTGCCCGACCAGCTGCACTAGCCTGACCGACGTGCAGGCAGTCTGCGAAATCCCCGCCATGCTCGCGATACATGTGCAGCGCACGTTCAAGCGCCCCCTCCGCTTCAAAACTCAGTTCCCGCGTCTCGAGCAGGGCCGTGAGCGCAGTCAGGATCTGCTGGCGGTCGAATTTATAGCGCGATCGCAGAACCCATTCGAGTTCGAGCATCACAGTTACCGGTATGTAGAATGCGTCCGCTTGTCCAGCCGAAGCGGAAAACAGCTCACGGACATGCGCGACTTGGTCAACGTCGTCATTGGTCAACCAACGCACCAGAATATTTGTATCAAGACTGGGCATCAAGCGTCGCCTATCCCCATGGCATCGATTGGCACACTTGTGATCGACGGTAGGGCACCTTGCAAATCAAGCAGGCTGCGGGTTTTGGCGCGCAAAATGACCGTACCGTCATCCAGTGGTGTGAAGACAATCCGCACGCCTGCGGCGAGGCCAAGCGCATGCCGGATGCCGGCCGGCAATGTAAGTTGCCCCTTGCTTGTAAGTGTGGCTTCGAACACGATATCTCCTTACTTTTCAATTAATTGTAAGGCAATTTGCCCATCTTCGCAATAGCGGTGAGCGAGAGGCAAACCGGTCAAAGGGTGAAGCCGCTACTGACCGCTCCACTCGAAACCCAAGTGACGGCGAGTCAGTCAACTTGATACATCCCCAAATAGCAAAGCCGCATTAGTTGAGCGCAAGCGGCGCGACGGTGTGTCGACACTTGGCGTGCGGCCAGTTGCCGTCACCGTTCCCCGTAGTACAGGTAGCGACCGCGTTGCTCTGCGGCCAGCCTTCTCGCCGGGCTCGGCGTACTGCCGGAATCCGGCAAATGTGCGCCGAAATCAAGGCGACCTTGTTACGGCGTCCCTGCCGACTAGTGGATCAACGCCAGCGCCGGCGCGAGCGCACTGTTCGGATCCTGGCCGCTCCACTGGCCGACCCACGCATCGTTCGGCGTCGAGCCCATCACGAAATCGAGCCTGCCGCCCGCCTTCATCTCGTCATAGGTGATGTATGGCCGATGCAGCGGCGTGCCGTTCAGGCTGACCGACTGCACGTAGCGATTGACCGACGACGGTGCGGCGCCCGACGCCGTATGCGCGGTGATCGTGAAGCGTCGCGCACCGCCGAACTTCAACGCGCCGCCGGCGCTGCTGCCTGATGCCATCGGGATGTCGATCGACACCTCCTCGAACAGCGGCGTGCCGAAATAGAACACGCCGCCCACGGGATTCAGCGAATAGATGCCGAGCGCGGACAGCACGTACCACGCGGACAACTGGCCGCAGTCGTCGTTGCCGGGAATCGCCGCATCGCGCACGCGTCGCGGATCGTTCAGCGCGGCCTTCAGGCTGTCGCCGCTCAGCAATGCACGATCGCCGGCCGTGAGCGTCAGCGAGTACATGTCGTCCATCACCGTGCGCACGCGGTGCTGCGTCTTCGACGGCATGCCGGCGACGTCGTACAGGTACGGCAGGTGGTTCGCCGGTTCGTTGCCCGCGAAGAACTGGCCGCTGCGGCCGGTCAGGTCCGGGAAGCCCTGGTTGTACTGGAAGGTCAGCGGGTTGGCCGGATCGAACGTGCGGTCGAGCTGCGCGATGAACTGGCTTTTGCCGCCGAGCAGCGTGATCAATCCCGGGAAGTCGTGGAAGATGTTCCACGTGTCGACCCACGAATTCGATTCGGAGAAGTCGGTCTTTTCGGCGGCCGTCGGATCGAAGCCCGCGACCCAGTTGCCCTGCGCATCCTTCGGCTGCGAGAATTTCCAGCCGTTGTTCGGCGCCGGGTTGAACACGTTCCGGTAGTTCTGGCTGCGCGTCAGATAAGGCTGGTAGTCGGCCGTGCTCTTGCCGGCCGCCTTGCCGACCGCGGCCGTCGCCCAGTCGTCGAACGCATAATCCTGCGTGGTCGACACCGACGCGTTGTCGCCCGCATAGACGTAGCCGCGCTGGCGATAATGGTCGAAGCCGTGCGCGCTCGCGCGCTGCGTGGTCGTCAACGCGGTCCAGATGTCGTCGATGCCCGCGCTCGTCAGGTGCTTCAGGTACGCATCCGCGATCATCGGAATCGACGGGTGGCCAGCCATCGTGAAGGTTTCCGTTTGCGCGAGCGGCCACACCGGCAGTTCGCCCTTGCCGTTCTGCGCGAACTGCGTCAGCAGCGACTTGACCCAGCCGTCGACGCGCTCGGGCTGCACCATCGTCATGAGCGGCGCCTCGGCGCGGAACGTGTCCCACAGCGAGAACGTCGACGAATAGTCGAAGCCCGGGTTCGCATGCTTGCTGGTGGTCGGCGGCGACGTCGTGCCGTCGTTCGACGAATCCATGCCGACGTAGCTGCCGTCCGCGTTGTTGTAGACCGTCGGCGCGAGCATCGTGCGGTACAGCGACGTGTAGAACATCGTCCGCTGGTCGGCGCTGCCGCCCTTGATCCGGACCCGATCGAGCGCGGCGCTCCACACGCGCTCCGCCGCGCCGCGCACCTGGTCGAACGACTTCGCGCCGACTTCCGACGCGAGATTGGCCTGCGCATCCGTGATGCTCGACGGCGAGATGCCGACCTTCACCGTGACCGCGCCGCCGTCGCCGCCGTCGCCGCCGTCGCCGCCGTCGGCGAACGTCAGGTACGCCTTGAAGCCGTCCGCGCTGAACGCGACGTGCTGCGTATCGAACGGCTTCGAGAACCGCGCGACGAAATACGTCGGCTTGTTGTTCGCCCAGTTGTTGGTGAACTGCCAGCCGGCGATCGTCCGCGCGTCGACGACCTGGATCTTGCCGCTCGCGGTCGAGCCACCGATCGGGTTGTCGATGCTCACGATCATGCTGCGTTTCTGCGTCGCCGCGCTTGGGAAGTACGTGTAGCGATGCACGCCCGCGTGCGTGGTCGCCGTCATTTCCGCGAGAATCTTCGCGCCCTGCACGTTCCACGGCGTGTTGCCGCTGCCGACCGGCGCCAGCTTCACGCGGTAGTAGCCGGGGCTCGCGGTTTCGTCGTCGTGGCTGAACGACGCGTCGTAGGTGATCGATGCATCGGCGGCAACCTTGGCCAGCGTCGCGGTATCGACCGGCGCGAGCGTCGGCAGGAACCGCACTTCACCGCCCGAGCCGATGCCGGTTCCCGACAGATGCGTATGCGTGAAACCGGTAATGAACGGATCGTCGTACTGGTAGCCCGACGTGCGATCCCAGTTCCACGGCAGCGTATGCGCGCCGCCGGTCGTGTCCGGCCCGAGCTGCACCATGCCGAACGGCACGGTCGCGCCCGGATACACGTGGCCGTGGCCGCGCACGCCGCTGCTCCAGTCCGCGTTGATGTCGAGGTTGGCCGTGCCGATCATCGGATCGACGCTGCGCAGCACCGCGCGCTTGCGGGCGTCGCCGTGCTCGCCCTGGTCGTTCTGATCGCCCTGGCCGTTCTGGTTGCCTTGATCGTTCTGGTTGCCCGGTGCGTTCGACATCTGCGCGAGCACGCTCGCGTCCGTCGAACCCTGATCGCCCCCGCATCCCGACAACACGGCAAGGCACCCGATACCCACCACGTGACGTAGCTTCATCCGTTCGTCCCTCCCTCTCTCTGCGTCGATTCTGTCGGCAAGAACCGCTCGTTACGCCTCCGGCTTACCGAGTGCCGGCCGGCTGCGGGAACGACGGCATCGCGGCCGCATCGGTGCCCCACTTCGCGGCGCTCGCATCCGCCGTCATCGCATACGTCAGCTTCCCGCCCTTCGCGATGTGCTCGAGCGGCAGCCACGCGGCGGGCCACGACGTGCCGTTCAGCGTCAGCGACTTCACGTAGAACGACGCGCTGTCGCCTGAACCCGCGCCCGGCGCGGCGATGTGCAGCAGACGGTAGCTGCCGTCCTGCTGGCCGACGCGCACCGTGATCTTCTCGAACTGCGGACTCGACAGCGCGACGCCGCTCACGCCCGGCACGACCGGGTAGAGACCGAGCGCGGCCCACACGTACCAGCCGGACAGTGCGCCGAGATCGTCGTTGCCGGGCAGCCCCGCCGCGCCGGGGCCAAACGCGTTGGCGAGCGAAGCGTGCAGCACGCGCTGCGTATGCGACGGCGCGCCGGCCCACGCGTAGACCCACGGCACGGCCATCGTCACTTCGTTGCCGACGTAGAAATACGGCTGCTCGGTGCCGATGTTCAGGTGAGTGAAGAACGTGTCGAGCCGCTTGACGACCGGCGCGGCGCCGCTCGCCTGCGCGATCACGCCGGCGAGATCGTGCGGCACGTACCACGTGTATTGCTCGGCATTGCCTTCCATAAAGCCCGACCCGTCGGTGATCCACGCGCCGGCCGACGTCTTGGGCCGGATCGCGCCGCGATCGAACAGGTGTTGCCAGTTGCCGCTCGACTTCAGCAGCGCGCCGGCCGTCGCCGTGTCGCCAAGCGCCGTCGCGAAGCGCGACACCGCGAAATCGCGCAGGGCGTATTCGAGCGTGTTCGACGCGGTCTGGTTGTCGCCGCTGCCCGATGCGGGCACGTAGCCGAGCCGGTCGTAGTCCGCGCGGCTGCCCATCACCGGCGTGCCCGCGCACGCGGCGCCCGGCGCGGTGCTGGCCTTCATGATCGACAGCGCGGCCTGCGTATCGAAGTGCGTCGCGCCGAACGCATACGCGTTCGCCGTGATGATCGAGCCCGCATCGCCGGGCATCACGGCCGTCTCCGTATTGAAGTACGCCCAGCGCGGGAACGCGCCGCAGGCCTTCGCATCAAGCACGAGCGACTGCACGATGTCGCTGGTGCGCACCGGATCGAGCAGCGCCTGCAACTGGATAAACGAACGGTCGATGTCCCATCCGGAGAAATTCGCGTACATCGTGCGGCCGTTTTCGACCTGACGCGTCGGCGCGGTCGATGCGCCGTTCGACGCGTAGAAATCCGGATACTGGCCGTTCACGTCGTTGAACACGTTCGGATGCAGCGACGCGTGATACAGCGCGGTATAGAACTTGGTCTTGTCGGCATCGCTGCCGCCCGCGACCTGGATCGCGTTCAGGCGGGCGTTCCATGCGGCGCTCGCCGCGCGGCGCACCTTGTCGAAACGCCAGTTCCGTTCGCCTTGCGCATCCGTTTCCGGATTCTCCGCACGCAGGTTCGCCTTCGCGTTCGCTTCGCTGACGAACGAGATGCCGAGCTTCATCATCACGTCCGGATGCTTGCTGTCGACGTTGAACGTCAGCGTGACGGGGCGGTTGTTCGACAGCGCCGGCTTCGCCGCGAACGGCTGGCTGAATTCAGCGTAGTAGTAGACGGGCACCGCGTGTCCGGCCCAGCAAAATCCGCCGCCCGCGATCGTGCCCGACAGCGCGCGGTCGCCGACCTGGCTGACCGTGTCGCTCGTCGTGCCTTGGGCGCGGTTGTTCAGCACGGTCGGATCGATCGCGATCGTCGCCTGCTGGCCCTGCGCGAGCGCCGGGTACGTGAAGCGCGCGAAGCCGGTGCGCAACGTCGTCGTCAGCTCGGCCTTGATACCGTTGCCGAGCGTGACGCCGTAATAGCCGGCCTGCGCGGTTTCGTTCGTGTGATCGAACGTGGCCGGCGTGCCGGCGTCGCCGGGCGCGAGCTGCGGCATCACATTCAGGTAGCCGCCGTTCGCCCAGCAGCCGGTACCACTCAGATGCAGGATGCTGAATGCGTTGATCGACGCGTCGCCGTACCAGTAGCCGCCGGAGAAACCGGAGCCGTCGCCCTTGCGCCCGTCGTATTGCGCGGTGGGCGTCATCGGGCTCCACTGCATCATCCCGAACGGCACCGTCGGCCCGGGGAACGTGCCGCCGCCGAGACCCGAGCCGACCGGGTCGGCCGGCTGGTCGGTCGCGTAGTCGGTGCCGATCAGCGGGTTGACGTATTGGACGACGCGGACGTCGGCGTTTTTCCTTGCCGCTTCGCTGCCGTTGCCGTTGCCGCTTTCGTTGTCGTTGCCGCCGTTGCCGTTCTCATTACCCTGCGACTGCGCGGACGTCGACATGTTCGCTGCCACGGCCGACGGCGAATCGCCATCTCCGCCGCAGGAAGCCACGGCCACGCACAGCGCCAGCAGCGCCGTTCCCAACCCCCAGTTCCTCGACATCGCCTGTCTCCGTTTCGTTCTTGAATCAAGCCGTTTGTTCGAACTACTGAGCTTTCTATCAGGACTCTTTTCGTGACTTGTCGCGCACCCGCGCAATCGGTCGAAAATGCCGGGCGCGTATTTATTTCCGCATTCTGGTATCCGAAAAAGATGCACCGACCTATCGAAATACCGGTACCCAGAAACGGACAATGGGCACCAGCGTGCCCAAATAAACGCGTTTTCTCTACCCCGTGTTTTTACGAATTTTTATTTTGTTTATCTAAACAAAAAGAGATTGATTCGATTTTTATACGGAATCCTTCGTCGCCCCCACTCGCGAGGAGCAAATTCATCGTTCGGATCGCTGCCAACGATGCATGAGCCAGAACACGAAGCCCGCCAGTGCCCCGAGGCCCACGAACGCCATGAACCCGAGAACGACCGCCAAACCGGCCTTGAAAACATCGTCATCCCAGATCGCGGTGTAAATCAAATAAGTGGCAATCCAGGTCAACAACCCCGTGATGCTGCCACACAGGCACGATGAAATCATCGAAACGCGCCAGTATTTCGTGACCAGCAGATATTGTGGAATGGCAAACGCTGCCGTGCCCAGGTAGGCGATTGGGATGGAGTATTTGAGCGACCCGGGATCGTCGGCCCAATACGACCACACCAGACCGGGCACAAGGGCCGAAAGTGCAAAAGCAAGAAAAGGTATCTGACGCATCGATATAGGCAGCAGCCGACGGCAACCATTCGATTGGAATCAAGAGCATTCGGCGCACGAATCGCGCATCTCGCGCGGCCACGTTTACGACCTTCGTGGCTTCGCGATGCATATGCCGGCGACGGGTATCGTCTCACTCGTCCGAGATCGGGACATTCACCGAGTATTCGATGTGCACGCACTATCTGTCCGCGGTATTTCCCGCGCGCTCTTTGTACGAACAGCTTGCTCGGAAAATGACGTGCAACCGGCCGTCACGGCTGTTTCGGCAGCTCGACATACTCCTCGAGCTCGCCCGCGATATAAAGCCGCTTGCCGATGCGCGGGTATTCGCACACGTCGTGCTCGAGCCGCTGGCCGCCGACGAGCAGTTCCAGCGGCGCATCGCCAGTGTTCTGCACCGTGTGCGCGTCGCCGCCGCGCGGAAAGCCGATGAAATCGCCGGGGCCGATTTCACCGGCGTGCTCGCCGATCGTCACCGCGCCGGTGCCGGACAGCACGTACACGAATTCCTCTTCGTACAGGTGGCGGTGATATTCGGCCGATTCGTGGCCGGGCATCAGCGTGAGCAGGTGCACGCCGAATTGCGTCAGCCCGGTCAGGTCGCTCAGCGGTCGCTTGAGACGAACGGCATTGGGATTGAGCGAATGCACCGCGCGCGTCGGTTCCATCTTCGCGATATCGGCGGCCTTCAGCAGTTCCCGGGGAAAGGGAGTCGACATGGGGATCTCGCAAGCGTGAATGCTTCGGTTGAACGCGCGACGCCGGCGCGGCGCGCGCAGCAGCCATTGTCCGACATTTTCACGCTGGCAAGGGCGCGCCGAACCGCACCCGGCGACGCAGTCAACGCGCGCAATCGGCCAGCAGGTTCGCCAGCACCGACGCGCCTTGCGCGAGGTGCACCGGATCGGCATCTTCCGCTTCGTTGTGGCTGAGCCCGGCCTTGCACGGCACGAACACCATCGCGGACGGCGCGACGTATGACAGGTTCACCGCGTCGTGCCCCGCGCCGCTGCACATCTCCAGGTATGGATAGCCGGCGGCGGCCGTCGCCTGCCGCACCCGCGCGACGCAGTCCGCATCGAACACCACCGGCGCGTATTCGGCAATCGTCTGCACCTGCACGCGCGTGCCACGCAGCGCGGTGCACTCCATGCAGATTGCCTCGATATCGGCGACGAGTTGCTGCAACGCCGGCCGCGACGGGTGGCGCACGTCGACGCTGAAGCGCACCTTGCCCGGTATCGTGCTCGGTGAATTCGGCTCGCACGCGACATGGCCGACGGTCACGCGCGCATCGGCATCGAACGCATGGCCGTGCTCGACGATCGCGGCGATCATCGCGGCCGCCACGCCCATCGCGTCGCGGCGCACGCTCATCGGCGTCGTGCCCGCATGCGACTCGAAGCCGGTCACCGTGACGTCGAGCTCGTAGATGCCCTGCACCCCCGTCACGACGCCGATCGGCAAGCCGGCCTGCTCCAGCACCGGCCCCTGCTCGATATGCGCTTCGAAATACGCTTTCGGCATCTGTCGCTCGCGCGCGGGGCCGGCGAAACCGGTGCGTTCGAGTTCGTCGCGCAGCAGCACGCCCGTCTGCATGCACGGGCGCGTCAGGGCGTAGTCGAGATCGAGCGCGCCCGCATAGACGGCCGAGCCCATCATGCCCGGCGTGAAGCGCGAGCCCTCCTCATTGGTCCACGCGACGACGTCGATCGGGTGCCACGTCACGATGCCGTGCTCGTTCAGCGTGCGGATCGCCTCGAGGCCCGCGAGCACGCCATAGACGCCGTCGAAGCGGCCGCCGAGCGGCTGGGTGTCGAGATGGCTGCCGCACATCACGGCCGGCAAGCCGGGCTGCGTGCCGGGCCGGCGCGCGAACACGTTGCCGATCGGATCGATGCGGATCTCGCAGCCCGCGGCCTCGCACCAGGCGATGAAACGGCGCCGGCCTTGCGCATCGTCGTCACTCAGCGCGAGCCGGCAACTGCCGCCGTGCGCGGTCGCGCCGATCGTCGCCATCTCCATGAGCGAATCCCACAGTCTCTGCTGGTTCACGCGCATCATCGTCGCCGCTCCTGAAAAGCACCGAGCATATACACTCGACCCAATAAGAAAAATCCAAGACTTCGTTGTGGATGATAATTTTTACTTGTCACCCGGCGTTCCGCCCGGCCCCCGTGCCTTCTTTCTCACTGGATCGATCGCCCATGAAGCTCAAGCAACTCGATGCGTTTCTCGCGGTCGCCGAGCATCGCACCATTCGCGGTGCGGCGCGTGCGCTCGGCGTCACGCAGCCGGCCGTCAGCGGCATCGTGCGCGAGCTCGAACACGAGCTGGGCGTGCCGCTCGTCGTGCGCAGCGTCAAGGGGATCGCGCTGACCGATTACGGCAGCGCATTCGCGATTCGCGCGCGGCTGATCGTCGAGGAGATCCAGCGCACGCGCGACGAGATCGAGCAGTTGCGGCTGGGCACGACCGGCTCGGTATCGATCGCGGTCAGCCCGACGGTCGCGTTGACGATCCTGCCGCGCGCGTTCGCGGCCTTCACGCGCGACCTGCCTGGCGCGACGCTGAACGTCGACGATGCACTGACCGCGACGGACCTCGCGCGGCTGCGCGACGGCTCGCTCGACTTCATCGTCACGCACCAACTGTCGAACGCGCTGCCGGACCAGGACGAATTCGCGAGCATTCCATTGTTCCGCACGGCGTTCGCGGTCGTCGCGCGAAGCCGGCATCGGCTCGCGCGAGCCCGCTCGTTGCGCGAGCTCGTCGATGCGCACTGGTGCGTGCCGCGCTACGGCGAAGGCGGCGACGACCTGATCCGCTCGATCTTCATGCCGTTCGGCCTCGACGTGCCGAAACGCGTGGTGCACTGCCCGTCGTTTGCCGCGACGCTCGGGCTCGTGTCGCAGACGGATGCGCTCGGCGTGTTCGCGCGGCCGCTCGCCGAGGTCGAACGCCAGTCGCGCGGGATCGTCGCGTTGAATCTCGCCGAGCCGATGCCGGCGCTGACAGTCGCGATCGTGATGCGGCGGCATGCGTTGCTGACGCCGGCCGCGCTCCACTTCATCGAGTGCCTGAAAGGTGCGTCCGCAACCGTGTCGGCCGCGGACGACGCGTGACGCTCAACCCACGTGCACGCCGCGCAGCTTCGTCAGCAACGCAACGAGACGATCGATGTGCACGTCCTCGGTGCGCCACGACGACACGCTGATCCGGAACGCCGGCCGCCCCTGCCACACGGTCGCGCCGAACCACACGTCGCCCGACGCCTGCGCGGCTTCGAGGATCGCCGCCGTTTCCTCGTCGGTGCCAGCGCGCACGAGCACCTGGTTCAGCACGACGCGGTTCAGCACGTCGTAGCCGGCCGCCCGCAGGCCGTCGGCGACCCGCGCCGCCTGCGCGCAATGCCGCTCGACCATCGTCGCGACGCCGGCGCGGCCGAGCGAGCGCAGTGCGGCCCACACGGGAATGCCGCGCGCGCGCCGCGAGAATTCGAGGTTCAGGTTCTTCTGCGCATCGTGCGCGCCGCTCAGATAGACGGCGTCGCTGTTCATCGCGGTGGCGAGCGCGGCCGCGTCGCGACAGATCACCATCGCGCCGTCGTACGGCGTGTTGAGCCATTTGTGACCGTCGGTCGTCCAGCTGTCCGCGCCGTCGATGCCGTCCGTCAGCGCGCGCTTCGACGACGCGCGCGCCCACAGGCCGAATGCGCCGTCGACGTGCACCCACGCGCCGGCCGCCTTCGCGGGCGGAATCAACGCCGCGAACGGATCGAATTCGCCGGTGTTCACTTCGCCCGCCTGCACGCAGAAAATGGTCATGTCGTCGAGCGGCGGCAACTGCGCCGGGTCGATCCGGCCGTGCGTATCGACCGGCGCGACGACGATGCGCTTCATCCCGAAGCCGAGCACGCGCAGCGCCTTCTTCACCGTGATGTGCGCGAGCGCGGAGATCACGACTTTCACTTCCGGCGCGCCGATCAGCCCGTCCTCGTCGATATCCCAGCCCTTGCGCGCGAGCAGCGCGCGCCGCGCGGCCACCAGCGCGACGAGCGTGCAGGCCGTCGCGCTCGTGCCGAAGCCGACCGCGCTGCCTTCAGGCAGCCCGAGCACATCGACGACCCAGCGCGCGGCCTGGCGCTCGAGCGTCGCGGCCACCGGCGAATTCGCATACGACGACGCGCACTGGTCCCACGCGAGCATCAGCCGCTCGGCCGCCGCCGCGGCCGGCAGCGTCGCGCCGATCACGAAGCCGAAGTAGTTCGGGCCGTTCGATGCGACCGTCGCGGGCGTACCGTGCTCGTCGAGCAGGCGCAGCACGTCGTCCGCCGGGCGGCCCGTATCGGGCAGCGGCTCGTCGAACGCGGCGAGGCCGGCGAGTGCTGCCGCATCGGGAAACGCGCGCCGTTCGTTCGTTGCTGCCAGATACGCGTGCGCGCGCCGGTCGGCGTCGGCCAGCAGTGCCAGTTCGTCCATGTCGGGTGCCTCGGTCAGGGTCAGAGTTGCGAGAGATCGCGGCCGAGCTGCTGCAGCGCGCCGTCGATCCGCTTGTAGTACGTGAACTTGCCGACGCGGGTCGCCTGCACAAGGCCGGCATCCGCGAGGATGCGCATGTGGCGCGTGGTCGTGGCCGGCGCGATGCCGAGCTTCTCGGTGATGTACGTACAGCACACGCCGAGCTCGTCGAAGTCGCCATGCGGCTGCGGCGGGAAATGCTTGCGCGGCTGCCTGAGCCAGCGCATCACGGCCAGACGGCTTTCGTTGGCCAGGGCGCTGATGCGAGTGACGTCGTCCATCGGGATTCGGATTCGTTTGACGTTTTGAATATTAGCTAAATGACGAAATGTGGGCAAATGGTTTGAAGAACGATTTTCGTGCGTGATGTCGTTCGTCGGTATGCACCTTCGGTATTCGCTGCGATCACGGCTGAATCGCCGTCGCAACGTCTCGCAGGCCGCGCGCGGGCAACGTGCTGCTACGCCAGCGCCTCCGCCAGCCGGTCGATCAACGCCCGCACGCGCCGCGGCTGCGCGACGCTGCCCGGATAGACGATCTGCAGATCGACTTCACCCGGCGAGAAGTCGCGAAGGATCTCGACGAGTAAGCCCGACGCCAGATCCCGTTCGACGTCGACCAGCGACTTCAGCGCGACGCCGTGCCCCGCGATGCACCACGCGCGCACGAGCGCCCCGTCGTTGGCGACGCGCCGACCGCGCACCACCACCCGCTTCAAGACGCCGTCGATGCTGAACGGCCATTCGGCATACAGCTCCTGGCCGAAGCGCATCACGATGCAGTCGTGCGAAGCGAGTTCGTCCGGATGTGCGGGCGTGCCATGCGCGGCGAGATACGCAGGCGATGCGCACACCACGCGCCGCGCCCGGCCGAGCGACCGGCTGCGCAACGAACTGTCCGCGAGCATGCCGCGGCGGATCGCGAAATCGAGCCCCTGCCCGACGAGGTCGACATACCCGTCGCCGAGATGCAGGTCGACCGTGACGCCCGGATGGTCGGCCAGGAATGCATCGACGACGGGCACGACGCGCTCGCGCCCGAGATCGGCCGGTGCGCTCAGCCGCACCGGCCCCGACAGCGTCTGCACGCCCAGCCGCACGCGGTTTTCGAGTTCGTCGGCCTCGGCCAGCAGGCGCCGAGCGCCGTCCACCAGCGTGCGCCCCTCGTCGGTCAGGCTGATTGCGCGCGTCGTGCGCGTGAGCAGCGCCGCGCTGTAGTGGCGCTCGAGCGCCGTCAGCCGCTCGGACACCGTGGCCGGCGACAGGCCGACCTCGCGGCCCGCCGCGGCCAGCCCGCCCTTCTCCACGATGCGCAGGAACAGCGCGAGGTTGTCGAGCAGCATTGTTCGCTCCTTCCGAAGGATATTTTCGATATCTTCTAGATTATCCGGGAAAGGCGCAAACGGTACATTGGTCGCCTGACGATCGACGCGCGGCCGCGCCGCGCTCACACGACGAAAGGAACCCACATGGAATACCGTACGCTCGGCCGCTCCGGCCTCAAGGTCCCCGTCCTGAGCTTCGGCGCCGGCACCTTCGGCGGCACCGGCCCGCTGTTCAGCGCATGGGGCAATACCGGCGTCGACGAAGCGCGCCGCCTGATCGACATCTGTCTCGAAGCCGGCGTCAACCTGTTCGACACGGCCGACGTGTATTCCGACGGCGCGTCCGAGCGCGTGCTCGGCGCCGCGCTCAAGGGGCGCCGCGACCAGGTGCTGATCTCGACCAAGACGGGCCTGCCCACCGGCGACGGCCCGAATGAGGCGGGCACGTCGCGCGCACGGCTGGTGCGCGCCGTCGACGACGCGCTGCGCCGCCTCGACACCGACTACATCGACCTGCTGCAACTCCATGCGTTCGACGCCGGCACGCCGGTCGAGGAAGTGATGTCGACGCTCGACGATCTCGTGCGCGCGGGCAAGCTGCGCTATATCGGCGTGTCGAATTTCGCCGGCTGGCAGATCATGAAGTCGCTCGCGGCGGCCGACCGGCATGGCTGGTCGCGTTATGTGGCGAACCAGGTGTACTACTCGCTCGTCGGCCGCGACTACGAATGGGACCTGATGCCGCTCGGCGCGGACCAGGGCCTCGGCGCGCTGGTGTGGAGCCCGCTCGGCTGGGGCCGGCTCACCGGCAAGATCCGGCGCAATGCGCCGCTGCCCGAAGGCAGCCGGCTGCATGAAACGGCCAGCTACGGGCCGCCGGTGGACGACGCGCGCCTGTACGACGTGGTCGATGCGCTCGATGCGATCGCGGAGGAAACCGGCAAGACGGTGCCGCAGATCGCGCTGAACTGGCTGCTGCAGCGGCCGACCGTGTCGTCGGTGATCGTCGGCGCGCGCAACGAGGAACAGTTGCGGCAGAACCTCGGCGCGGTCGGCTGGGCGCTGACCGACGCGCAGGTCGCGAAGCTGGACGCGGCGAGCGCGGTCGAAGCGCCGTATCCGTACTTCCCGTATCGCCGGCAGGCGGCGTTCGCGCGGCTCAATCCGCCGATGCGCGGGTAAGTCGTCGAGGTACGGGCATCAGGCCGGCTCGCGTGCCGCGCCAAGCCGCACGACCTTGTCGGTCGGCCCGATGACCGAGCGCCGGTGCGTGATCGCGATTACCGTGACGTCACGGGCCAGCAGCCGCACGTGCTCCATGATGTCGCGCTCGGTGGCTTCGTCGAGCGCGGAACTCGCTTCGTCGAGAAACAGCACTGTCGGATCGCCGTACAGCGCGCGGGCGATCGCGATGCGCTGACGCTCGCCGCCGGACAGTTTCAGCCCACGCTCGCCGACCGTCGTGCGAAACCCGTCCGGCAAGCCCTCGATGAACGGCAGGATCGTGGCCTTCGCGGCCGCGTCGCGCAGGCGCTTCGCATCGCGCGGCCGGCCGAGCAGAATATTGTCCTCCAGGCTTTCGTTCAGCAGCACGACATCCTGCGGCACGACGGCCACCGCGCCGTACCAGTCGGCACGATCGATCGTCGCGAGATCGACGCCGTCGACCAGAATGCGGCCATCGGTCGGCTCGATCGATTTCAGCGCGAGCTTGAAGACGGTCGACTTCCCCGCGCCAGTTTCGCCGACGATAAACGTGATGCCGCCGCGCTCGGCCACGAAATCGACGTCGCGCACGCCACGCCCGTTGCCGTAGGCATAGCCGACGCGCTCGAACACGATGCGCCCTTCTCGCGGCACGAATGCCGACGCGTGCGACACCTGCCGCTCCTCGGACGCCGTCCACAGCGCCGCGAACGGCACGAGCGCCGCGCGGGAGCGCGCACTCTCGTCGATCGAGCGCGCGAGCATGTCGAACGGCAGGTTCAGTTGCAGCAGCAGCGTATTGAACAGCACGATGTCGCCGATCGACAGCGCGCCGGCCGCGTGACGCGGCAACAGCAGCCAGAACGTGACCGAGAACTGGATCGCGAGGCCGAGCCCCAGCAGCGCGAGAAAGCCGACATGCTGCATCACGTACGCGCGCCAGTTGTCGCGCTCGGCGCGCGCCTTCTCCGCGAAACGCTCACTCATCCATCGATGGCTGCCGAAATGCCGGAGCGTTTCCATCGCGTTGATCGCGCCGCCGACGAACCGCGCATTCTCCTGCCCGGCCTCGATCGCGCGATCGAGGTACACCCGCGAGCGCCGCGCGGACACGATCGCGATCGTCACCGCAATCGCGCCATACGCAGCGGTGATGGCTGCCACTTCGAGGTTAATCAGTGCGCCCAGCGTGATGAGCGTGAAGACGATCTGCAGCGTGCCGGGGATCAGGTCCATCAGCGCAAGCTGCACCAGCACCGACAGCGCGCGGCTGCCGCGCGTGTTCGCGCTCTGGATTTCGGCAGGATTGTGCTCGACGAAGAACGCCGTGGTCTTCTTCAGGACGCGCTCGAAAAAGCGCGTGCTGGTGATAAATCCCAGGTTCCCGGAACTCATGAAGGCAAGGTACTGCACGACACGTTGCAGCGCGCTGGACAGGCCCAGCAGCACCGCGTAGACCACGAAGCCCGCCATGAGCGCGTACGGCGCGCCGCGATGCGACAGCGCGTCGATGAGGCGCGAGAACAGATACGGAGCGGCAACGGCGGTGGCGCTCGATAGCACGACGACGGCCGCAACCGTCAGTAACATCCAGCGATCGGCCTTCCAGTAGGCGCGCAGCACCTCGGTGATCGGATTCGGTGCGTGGTGTTCGTTCATGGCGCAATGAACCGGGGCGCGGCCCGGATGGCGACAGGCGGCCAAAAAGTCTAGCAGACTGAAAGAAAGCCCACCGCGCCGTTCGAGCTGCACGGCGGTAGCCACACGCAATTGCCCTCGTGGCATCGGAAAAGCGCGCGCACCCGTGGGCCTACCCATCGCGTCCGGAGCTCGTATCGATGTGACGTGCGACGTTTTCCTGTCCGGGTGGCAACGCCCTTCCCTCCTCGAAAGGTTCGCGAGCATGAACGTTACCGATACCGGCCTGACCGTACGCGTGGTTGGGAGTAGACGACTACGATGAATGGCTGCCGCAGTGGGATCACAATCGCTTCTATAGCCGCTTCGACGCCACACGCGCTACCGCCGCACATCACGTAGCTCACGTGGTCGCGCTTCTTCGACGGCTACGAACCCGTGTACGCGCTGGTCGTGCAGCGTCACTGCAGGCCCGTCGGGTTCGCGCGTTCCCTGTACGGCCGCAGCACGACGCACATCGGGCCGTCCTGCTATCTGCAGGATCCGTCCACGCTCGACAGCGAACACGGCAAAGGTGTCGGCCGCGCCGTGATCGAAGCCGTGTACGACGCCGCGCGCCGGCATCGTGCCGAACGCGTGCACTGGCTGGCAGCCGCACGTGACGGATCACATAGCGCATCGACGACCCGCCACGTACACCCCGACCGTCGGGCGGACATGGCCTCCGACCCCGGTAGCCCGCGGGATACAAATTCGTCCTTTCACCGGATTTTTGTATCCTCGGGGACACCATTTCGATGTGTCGGTTTTCGTTGCCATTAATGGGGTCGTAACATTTCTCCCGACCGGCCATTCCCCTGCTCTGCAGCGTCAAACGTCGGCTATACATTCCCCGCACGTCCAACGAATCAAACGTCCTCGGCCTCCTCCGACGCCTGCCCCGTCCCCGATCGTTCCGTCGGCGTCCCGTTGATCGCAGCCACGAGCGCCAGCACCCCGCGCCTTTCTCGCGGCTTCAGTTCTCGAAAGCCCGCGAGGAGCAGTTCTTCGTCGCCGCTCAAGGCCAAAGTTATCGGGTCAGACGTTCGGCCGGTCAGCAGATACTGGACATCGACACCCAATTCCGCGATCCCCATTAGATAACTCGCGTCGGGAAGCCTGGCCCCTTTTTCGTAGTTGACCTGTGCGTGTTGTTGAACGCCTCCCGCCGCCGCGAATTCGGTCTGGTTCATCCCCAGTCGTTTCCGCTCCAGCCTTAAGCGTACGGAAAATATATCCGGTTGATTCATTTTTATTGACATATTCACATTTGACTCATAACATGGCTGGTATGGTCGATCGGACACCGACGGTAAGAGATGCACCTGACAATGCCGTCGCTCTCTCGCAGGAGGAGTTATGACTTCCACCTATGAAATCTGTGGCGCACTCTCCGTTGTCAGGAGCTTCCGACGCAATCACGCACAGCAGTTCGCGCAAAGCTTGCCCGCTTCCGTGACCGTGTACTGCGTCACCGACGCCGTCACGCATTCAGTCATGATCCGCCTTCGCGGTGCACTTACCGATCAAGAGGTCGCCTCCATTGAAGGCAAGTTGAAAGAATTCTCCCAGAAGTGGGCCCGAACCGCCGCCGTATTCAGTCGCATACGGTTCGGGGAACAATCTCTCATGCCCCTCACGCCGGGCCGACAGGTCGAACAGTTGCAGGATCCGGCGAAAGAATACGTCCGGCATCACGCGTCTAGCCGCCACATTCTGATACTCAAAACACTCAGGTACTGGCAGCTCCACTCGGACGATCCGCCTAGCCTACCTAAAAGCTGAGATTCTCGACCCAATCGGGACATTGGTTTCACCCCAACCTCTGGAGGTTCGCAATGGAAGAGCCCGCACCGTACAGCCTCTCAGGCGCACTGTCCGTCCAGGACGACTTGGACGATGAGCAACTCGATCGGGTATCCCGGCACCTGAGCGGTATCGCCAGCGTGTACGTGAAACACGATACCGTCGCGCATACCGTTTCGTTGTGCATCTCGGGTACGTTGATGCGTGACGATGCGCGTTACATCGAACAACGCATCGAACGCTTCGCCGAAGAGCATGCTCGTGCGGCCTCTATTCTACTTAGCGAGTGGAACGGCGTGACGAGCGAGCTTGTTGTCGGAATGAACTGGGACGCCCAGTGCCTCATCAAGCTGGCAGCGATCCAGGAACAACTTGGAAAGCTCCCGGAACGATATTTCGATTTTCTCTTGCGACTGGAACCCGCGGGTGCACCAGCGCGTGGCAAACAGTTCTTGTCTGTTTCGATCGAAACCAGCGACGATCAGCAGGTTGTGTAACGCAAGTTCAACGACGCAGACACTTCGCGCGGAGAAGGCGTCGAGGTGCGAAAGCGCAGCGTTGGCTCACGCTCGTTTAGCAGAGAGGCACCCGATGAGTCGATAAATTATCCGAATTGAAAACCGCACGAGACATCCACGTCGCCGATCATTCGCACGCGCTCAACGCAGTGGCCGCGCCTTGATCCACAGAAACAGCGGCACGCGCGCCCACTGCTTCAGCTGATCCGTATCGGCATGATCCGGCGGCGGCTCGCGCAACGACACGATCGCGTACCCGGCCGCCTCCAGCGCCTCCATGTACGCCTGCAGCGGCAGCGACCAGCCCGCGAAGTGCATCGACAGCCCGTCGCGTGTTTCCACTCCGTCGAAATGCTCGCGCCCGAAATAGCTGCCCGTCAGCACGAACGGCGCATCGGGTTGCGGCCCGGCAAAGCTACCGCGATCGCGGAACGGATGCACGAGCGAGATAAACAGCGTGCCGTCCGGCTTCAGCACGCGGCGCGCCTCGCGTAAGGCGCCCTGCATGTCGTCGAGATCCATTAGCACGTTGTACGCCATCACGAGATCGAAGCTGGCCGCGTCGAACGGCAGCGCGGCCGCGTCCGCCAGTCGATAGCGATGCGCGGAATCCGCATGACGCGCGGCATCGAGCATCGCGGGCACCGCGTCGCTTGCGGTCACGTCGTAGCCGAGCGCCTTCAGCTCGCGGCTCACGCGGCCTTCGCCGCAGCCGATCTCCAGCGCGACGCCGGTGCCGCGCCCGATGTAGGCCGCGAGCCCCGCGCGATATTTCCAGAACGCATCGTGGCTTGGCTTTCTGGCCCAGTCGATCCATTGGTCAGCGACCCGCGTCCAGTGTTCGGTAATGGCTTTCGTGCCGGTCATGCGTGCTCCCGATCGGTCTGCGTCGTTGGCCCAGGATGCGTATGGTAAGCCGAAGCGAATCGACGCGCGCTTGCATGCAAGCGGCATCCGATTTCCCTCATGAGCAAGCTGGTTGTTTCGCTCAATCCCACGGATTCAGGATCGCGACACCGGTTTCAACGAAATCGGCAACGTTGTGCGTCACGACCGTCATGCCGTGCACGATCGCCGTGGCGGCAATGAGCGCGTCCCGCTCGGATCGCCGGTCCGGCACATGGAGCCGTGCACATCGTTGCGCGACAGCAGTATCGACCGGTAACACGCGACCAGCGAACTCGGGCAGGACGTGCCCGTCAAGCCATGCCCTGAGCAGCGCGCCCTGCTCCGCATCTCTGCGCTCGATCTGCAAGACACCTGTCTCCAGCTCCATGATCGTGATCGCCGAGACAAACAGCACCGACGCATCGACGGTCGAACACCAGGCTGCCACGTTCCTGTCCGCCTTGCCCGCCCGCACTTTCCGGAGTTCCGAAACCACATTGGTATCGAGAACGAACATCATCAGAAATCGACCTCCTTGATCTTGACGTTCGCGCGCGGCGGGTCGAATTCGACGTCCTCGACACCTGGCATGGCGAGCGAGTCGGCAATGTTGCGCTGCTGCCGGGTGAGACGCTGGTATTCCTCGAAACTCAGCAGCACGTGGGCAGGCCTGCCGCGGTCGGTGATGAACACGGGGCCGTCCTTTGTCGCCTTCTTTGCCTTGGTCACGTCCTGGTTGAGTTCACGACTCGAGAGTGTGGTGATGGTCACGATGAACTCCTAGAATCCATATATGTAGGTATGTTACTACATCACACGAGTCCATGCATTCCTCTCCCTGCGCGGCGGGTTCCTCGCGATACCTGCGGTAACGTCCTACAGTTACGAGAAACGACCCGCACCGCCGCGCATCGCCCCCGCTCGACGATGCGCATCCGATTCCGAGGAAAGTCCATGCCGAGCATCCTGGCCCCCGCCAATCTCCCCGCGAGCCCCGTCGCGGCGGAAACGCGCATGGTGCATGACGTAGCGACGCTGAAGCTGTCCGACTACCGATCGGCGGACGGCGCGTCATGGGTCATCTCGATCATCACGCCGGCCGCGGACAGCGGCGCACGCGTCACGGGCAGTACGTATTTCGACACCGTGAAAGGTCAGACCGTCCCGGTACCCGACGCGCGCCGCCGCTATGCGAATCGCGGCACGTGGCAGGTCGTCGCGAGTTCGAGCCCGGCAGTGCCCGCGACGGGTCGCTACGACTGGCTCACGCTCGCGTGGCTGCCGATCAACAGGCGGCCGCTACCGCAAACGGTCGAGCATCTGTATTCGCCGTTCATTCGCGGCGGCACGATCGTCTATCGTTGGAATCAGTCCGCGGAAGGCGGCGAGCAATTCGGCAACGTGCGGATGATCTTTCCGGAATGGACGCAGCAGGTGGCCGATGCGTTGCGGTCCGCGCCCGCGGGGATGCAGGACGGCGCGTCGTGGCCCCCGCAACCGGCACTCGACCGCCTGAAAGCCGACACGAACCCGATGACCGCCGTGCTCGACTTCGGCGATGCGCTGCACGACGAACCAGTGGAACAGATCATTACGCGGCTACCCGCGCTGCTGCGGGTGAAGGACCGGCATGCACTCTCGGCGATCGTGTACCTGTGCCTGTCCGCGCCGCGCGCGGAAGACCGATCGAGCTTCGTCGAAACGATCAACGCGACGATCGCGGGCACCGACGACCGCGCCCGCCTGCTGGCGATCGCGTATGGCGCGTTCGCGGCGGGGCGGACGCAACCGGTTCCGTTCCACGACGGCACGCAGAGCGCGCTCATCAACGACGTATTCGGCGCGCTGAAACAGCGCACGACGGCGCTCGGTGTGCCGGTCACGCAAGGCTCGCCGTGGTACGAGTTCTTTACGGCGTATCGGCTGGGTGAAGCGGTGTCGGGCAACGGCCAGTAATCGCCAGCCAGGAGACGCCGCCGCGCAAGCTATAGCGAATCTCCACCGCCGTTCATCACGCACTGCCCATTATTTCGACCATTCCTCGGTGCAATCGCGCCGCGTCGACCAAACACCGCATCGATTTTCGATCTATTCGACGATTTGAATGGAATCGCTCCGTGCTAGATTCCCGCTCGGCCACAGAGCCCATTCCAATAACCTCAATCAAAGACCAAATCATGAAATCTCTTATCCGCCATGCCGCTCTGGCATTCGTGACGATCGGCTTCCTATCGGGCTGCGCCAGCAGCGTGACGCGCGACGCCAGCGATACGGCCGGGGCCGCCGTGACCGCATCGACGACCCCATTCGGCAAGAAGCCCGTGATCGTGACGGTCACGCTCGACAATGCCGCGCAGGAAGCGTTGAAAGACAACCTGAAGTTCGACGCAAAGAAACTGCAGGAGAAAATCGAACATGCACTGGACGCACGCAAGCTGCTGGCCAAAGCGGATGCAACCGATGCGATGCACCTGAACGTCGAAGTCACCGGCATTCGCGTGCGCTCGAGTTTCTCGGCCGTCATGTTCGGCTTCATGGCCGGCAGCGATTACGTCGACGGCACCGTCACGCTCACCGATGCCGACAATCACCCGGTCGACCACTTCAAGGTGTCGGCGTCGTATGCGCTCGGCGGTATCGCCGGCATCGACAGCATGCGTATGGACTGGCTGTACGAGAAATTCACCGAGAAGACGCTCGCGACGCTCGATCCGACGACCGCCGCCACGCAAGGCGACGCGGCACCGGCAGCGTCGAGAAAGCTGTAAAGCCCGCCGCCCGACGGATCGCGGATGCGCGGCTCGTCGGGCCATGGCGGCAGACCCGGTGCTGCCATCAACGCACGGCCTCGCCGGTCGCGAACCGACCATCATGCGTCCTGCAATGCGCGAGTGAATGCCCTGTGCTCGCATCTGGCAGCGGTCCTATTCCGTTAAATCAGCCGATATGCATCGGAGTGCGGCCGCGCCCACCGACCGCCACAAGGCATTCACGCGCGCACGCATGACAACAAAAAAGCGGCCGCTCGCGAGCGGAGCGGCCGGCAAGGAGAGATCCCTAGGCGGGATACCGGTGGACACCACACCAAACCGGTCTGCGTATTGTTGATGAACGGTATGCCGTTGACCATCAGACTGGTCTGATTCGCTGCAAGCTTGCGTGAACATCACGCCCTCGTGAGCTGCCCGGGGTACCCATCGCGACCCGCAATACGCCGTTACGTTCTCCGACGGAACCCCCATACGCGACAACCGGTCGAAACGCCGCACGACCGTCGAAGGCTTGAGCACTGCGACGGCCCACCTGCTCTCCTGTCCCGCTCGATCACGTCCATTCTTCCTATTTCATGCTGAGCATCGGTCCCTTCTCGATCCGCGTCGCCGCGGTAGCCGTCGCCGCGCTGCTGGCGTGGCTCGTCGCGCGCGTCATCCAGCGCCGTCCGCCCGACGGGCATCACAAGAGCGCGTCGAGCCTGATCCTCGACGTGCTGCTGCTCGGGTTGATCGCCGCGCGCGTCGGTTATGTCGCTCAATGGTGGCCGGACTATGCGGCGTCGCCGCGCGCGATCGTCGCGCTCGGCGATGGCGGCTTCGACGCGCGCATCGGTATCGCGGCCGCGCTGGTGTTCGCCGGCTGGCGCTTGCGTCGCCTGCCGGCGCTGCGTCGGCCGGTACTGGCCGGCATCGTCGCCGGCCTCGGTGCGTGGGGCATCGCGCAAGGCACGCTGGCGACGCTGCAGCGCGGCGCGCCGCCGCTTGCCGCGATGCCGCTCCAGGCACTCGATTCAACGCCCGTGTTGCCGGCGGGCTTCGTCGGCAAGCCGGTGGTCGTGAACCTGTGGGCGACGTGGTGCGCGCCGTGCCGGCGCGAGATGCCGATCCTCGAACAGGCGCAGCGCGACCATCCGGGCATCACGGTGCTGATGCTCAACCAGGGAGAAAACGCGCACGCCGTGCGTGCGTTCCTCGAGCAGCAGAGCCTGCGTTTCGATCACGTGCTGCTCGATCCGTCGCTGCACGCGATGCATGCGTATGGCTCGCGTGGACTGCCGACCACGCTGTTCTTCAACGCGAAAGGTGAACTCGTCGAATCGCACATGGGCGAGCTGACCGCCGCGCGCCTGAAGGACGTCATCACGCAGCGCTTCGGGCAGTAATGCCCGGCGGCGGACCAGAGGCGACGCCGCTTCATCACTTCCGAGCTTCGAGCGCGACCCACCGGTACACGAAGACCGATCCGATAGGCCTCGTCGAAAGCGTCAGCGCGATCGTGTCCAACTCGCGCAACGGCCTGCACATCGGCTCGGAGACGGATGCCTTCGCCGTATCTGTATGTGGCACTCCGCCTGATGCCACCGCCGATGTGGAATCCGCCCACGCCGAAGGGCTCGACATGAAACCGCGTGACTTCGACGCCAGGCCAGAGCATGCGCGAAAGCAGATGCAAGCGCTGCATGCGTGAACAGTGACGGCGCCAGTCTACGTAGCGAACCGGTCAGGCCGACGGACGCCATCACGTTACCCAGTGCCTATCACCCGCGCTACCACAATCGCACGACGCCCGTGAACCAACGGCGTGGCACACGAATCGCCGTTCGCGGCGGCATACGTCATGCGTGCAGAATCGCGCACCCGACCCCCAAACACGGCTGACGGAAAGGCGATCAGTCTCGGTCAAATAGCGGATCCGGTTCGGGTGGCCTGCCATCAACACTGCGCTGTTTACCCGTGAAGCGGGCAATATACCTGGGCTCATTCGAGCGGTCACGATGTGAGCATATGGTGGCCGGGTCGAGTCGGGTAGCGCCGGGCTCCAATTGCCTCGCCGGCATGTGCTGCACAAAATCCACAATAGCCATTGCCATGGTTCGGTCTTCAGGGACACCGGAATGGGCCAATGCTTGTGCGACCCCACGCCAGACTGCCAATGTTTCGATATGCGCATCCCATAACGCCTTTTCTGCCCGCACATCGAGCACCGATCGGTAAAAACGCGGGGCAACTCCACGAGACTGCATTCGTAACACGGCCTGCGTCGGAAAGCGTTGTGTCTCACCGCGAGCCAGCCTCGGCGTTGCGTTCGCATCGACCCCGTGTTCGCGCAACTGGCGCGCAAACACCTCGCGCCATGTACGCAGATCCCGCTTGCGCGGATTCAGACACCGCCCGTCAGGACCACGCACCCGAACACACAAATGGACGTGCGGATGCGGTTGGTCATCGTGCTGTGCGAACACGTACAATCGTCCGTCGCCGAATATCTCGCGCGCGAACGCCCTTGACGCCTCTCGGACGGCCGCGCGGTCCGTGCCCGCGGGCATTGATAGCATCAAATTAAAGGTTTCCCGACGCCGGCTCTCTTCCGGCATCCCCCAACCACCCCACCGCCATTCGTCAAAAAGGTCCTGCAAGGCAGCCTCCCCGACCAATACGCGCGCGTCCTGGTCTTCCAGCTCGACATGACCATCGCGTGAAATATATTGCAAGTGTCGACGCACCGCACCCATGCCCTGTGCGCCTGACGCTTTGTTGGTAATCTTGACCATGACCTCGGGCGCGCGTCGAAGCGTCAAAGCCAGCCGTTCGCGCAGACGCCGCGCATCGCGCGGCAACGCCACGCCTGGCAGATGCGGGGCGCGCACATGCCGCAGCGGCTCGTGAAACAGTCGATCGCCCCAGTTGACGAGCAGCGCATCGACGTACTGTCTGGAAAACGGCATATCAACGGCTCCATCGGTCCAGGTTGGTTTGCAGCAACTGTGCGACAAAACGCAGATGTGTAAGGATCATGGCGCGCGCGTGCTCCCACTCGGGCACGTGGTGGCCCTCGCCCGTGTCGCGCGCGAGCTCACCCAGTCGCGTACGAATCGCGGCGAGCTGCCGATTCGATTCCGCAAGCAGCATCATCTCCCGGTTTCCCAGTTGCGGCTCTCCGGTCAGATGCGCGCGAATTAACGCAGCAATCCATCGATTGGCGGTGAACCCCTGGACATGGGCCAGCCCTTTGATACATTGCAACTCGGCCGGCATCAGACCCACACCGATCCGTACAAACGGCTCGCTCGGCATCGAAAGTATTGCGGCCGTGTCCGGCGGGTCATGGGCAATGTCCAGTGCTTCGGCCACGAGCCGCCTGATGCCCTCACCGGCGCTCACCCCGTTCTGCGCACATCGTGCCTGCCACAAAGGCTTTAGCGCACCCAGTTCGACCGCAATGCGCGCTCGGTTTCGCGATCCCATGTTCGTCTACCGTTCGCCAGGTGACGGCATGGCGGGCGCGTGATTGATTTCTCGCGACGGGGCAGACGATTGCTGGGGTTCGTCCTTTTCCGCTCGCGCGGAAGGAGCCGTCGGATCGAACACGCGAGGTCGGGGAAGCTCGACGCCCTCAGCGTGAAGCGCGTCGAGCATGCGCACAGCGCGACGCTTAACACGATTGACCGAACGATCACTGAAACCCTGCTCGCGCATAGCCGCCACAATCACGGCGAGCTGAATCTCATCGTCCAGCGATCTCGAGTGGCGCACCGGTGCGCCCATGGGACGGTCTGGACTTTCGTCGCGGGCCCCCCCAGGCGTTGCAGTCGTCGCTGCTTGCGGCTGCAACCCAGGACGCTCGGAGTCGCGATCGCGTGTGTGTTCCGTGGGCGCGTTCAACTCAGAAAGACGCGCCAGGTCGGCAGGCTTCGGTGTGTACCCGCTTACCTCAATACCGATTGAAACGGCCAGCTGCCATACTTCGCGGCAAAAGGCGTCGTGCCCCGACACGCGAATGCGCGTCCACGCCTTCGCCTGCACCATATCCATCATGGAAGCAACAATGTCTGTACGAGTTTGCATCGTGAGGAGATATCGCCCCCGATCCTCGAACGCCAGCGGGTACGGGGCCTCCTTCAGGAAATATTGACTGCCGGCGCGCAGGTAGCTTCGCCTAACTCGCTCTGGCGCGTCGGCGATTTCCGTGAACTTCGGCACCGAATTTATCGCGCCGGGATCGGACACACCATCCGTGCCTGCATCGTCACGCCCCGCCTCGAAGCGGCTGCCGCCAGCCTGCTCTCGTAGCAGGGCGCGCGCCGCATCAAACTCGCTGCGCCGACGCGCAAGCATTGCGAGGTAGCCGAATTGTTTTGCCGGAAAGTGGTCCGACGGACGGCGTCGCGCTATGTCGACGTCCGCAGTCCATTCAGGCTCGATGGCGTTCACGGCGAAGTCCGCACTGGGTGCGAAAAGTGCCGGCGACTGGGTATCGTCCATCATGTACCTCACCGGTTATGCGTCGCGCAATGCTCAGCTGCGCGGCGTCACCGTCCATATTGCGCATGACCGAATTGCTACCGCTGCGGGTCATCGATCTCACCACGCCCGTCCACGCGTGACCTGGCTTGCGCGAGCGCGGCCGCACGTGCGGCTTTCACGCGCGCCCATGACGCTGCACGCAGCGCATCGAGCTTCACGTCCATGTCGTCGAGCCCCATTTCCCGCGCAGATTTTTTCAGCGAGGCAACCGCCCGCTCAAGCTGATCGCGGGCCCGGTCCCACGGGTAGAGCTTCGCGCGCTCACCTTCGTAGACGATCTGTACGTCTGCGCCGTTTAGGCGATGGTGCTCGTCCATCCACCGTAACCGGTCCGACGCGAATGTCATCTTTCCCTTCGCATGAAACACCACGCTGCGTGGTGCCACTTCTTGAACAAGGAAATGCTCGGTATTGAGCACCTCCCCGCGATAGGGACCTCCATTCTCTCGTGGTGTGGACATCCTCAGTACAGATCCAAACCGCCGCTCGGCCGCCATCTTGACCTCCGTGGGCACGGCGTCGAGCTCGTATATGAGTTCGCCCATCGCATGACGTGGCCCCTGGTTCGAATGCTGCCCGTCGTCCGTGGTTTCGGTGACTGGGCTCGCCGCCGGTTCGTGGGTGAAAGCCAGTTTCCCTTCCTCCGGAGTACCAGATGGCTGCGTCGACGCGCAATCACCGCCCGAGCGGTCGGCCTCGGCGTGCCGGCGCACGTCGTCCGCCCCCGTGCCGTTGTCCGTCTTCCTCGATCCCATGTCTGCGTCTCCCGTCAAGTAAAACGACATACCCTCGGTTTGCGTCCGGCTCGCCTTCGAGTCAGCCGATGCAGGCGTCGGCGTCTCCAGTACCGCACGCCGCAACAGCTCGCCGACCGCCTCCGTTCCGTCGAGCACCGCCATATCGTTAAAGTCGGTCGGCAATTGATCCGCAATATGCGCCCCTGATGCGAACCTAGGAGCGACCAGTCGTGCATGGGCACCGCGCGCCGCATGCTCCGCATGCGTAAATCCAGCACCGAAATCGGCCAGAATCACAAGCACATCCTTCGGGTGCTGCGCGCGCCATACCGTAGCCACTTTGGATAAATTTCCGCTCGACAAAGCCGCAAGCGTGTACCACCCTGTCGCCTGCCATGCCGACACGGCAGTCGCCACGCCCTCGGCAATCAGCACCGGCAAGCACGCGTCGCGTCGACACTGTTCGGGCGTAACCGACCACCAGCCTCCCGCCTTCGCACCGCCTGCCAGCGATGATTTACGCCCTTCGCAATCGATCAGCTCGAGTGTCGAAATCTGATGACCGATACGAACAGGCACGATCAACACACGTCCCACGAGAGCGGCGTCATTGGATTTCGGGGCGTATCCGAGCAGCACATGCAACTCTTCTGCTTCAAGCTCGCGCAGGGTAGGCAACGGCGCAATCTGCTTGCGCACCAGATAAGGATGGTCAGGTGCCACCGGCCGTGCCCAACGCCAGATACTCAGCGCATCCCGAGCGACCGCGGCGCGGCGCGCCCTGCGCTTGCGCTCGAGTGAGGCGTCGGCGCCCACAATGGGGGCATGCGCCGACGCGGACCGCGCCGCGCGATCGCCAAACGCGCGCGAGCCGGCCAGATCGAACCCATGCTCGCGGGCCAGCCAAAACAGCGACGCAAGCGTAATCGCCCCACTTTCGCTCGCCGAGCGCCATGTCGCACGCGCCGATCGTGCATCGTAATTCGGCGCGGTCTGGCTCCATGCATCCCACAGCTCAAAACCTGCCTCGCCAAGCCCATGCTTCACGGCGAACGCCATGTCGACCCATGTCGTATAGTCGTCAGCCGGAATCGTCGCCAAAGCAGTGCGCACTCGATCCGCCTCACTGATATATGCAACGCTCATTGAACACCACCACTTGCCCGGGCGACGGGGCTCGGGTCGCGCTTGCGCGCGCCCGTCTCAGTATCAGTCATGCCATCTTCGCCGCGCGCCAACCGACGTCCGGCGCGCGCTACGTCCTCGGCCGGCACGCCCAGCAGCGTGAAATGCCGATCCACATACGCGGCTACCTCCTCGCAACTGACATTGTCCAGCGCCTGCGGCAGCTCGCGCGGATCCCAGGCGTGTACAAGTTCCAGATAGTCCGCTCGCACATGCGTCAGCTCGCCCGTCTGTTCATCGACGTCGTCATCGCTCAGTTCGCGCAGCCGCTGCTCGATTTGTGCACCAAATCTCACGAGATCGAGTGCAGGCACCGCTGGCGCGTCCATTACCCGTGAAGTAAATGCACGATCGCGCCAATAGCAGATCCGGTCTGCCAAAATCGGCTTGGTATTTTCGAGAAGAATGATTTCCTTGTCGCGCGCGAGCTCCTTGATCTCCTGCGGCAACATCAGCGCACGACGTTGATCGGAAAAGCTCTCGCTCGCACCGCCGCGCGCACCGAACATGCCATTCGATCGGCTGGTGCTGCGCGATCGCTCCGTGCGCGTGCCGAGCATCTCGGAGTAGGCATTGGCGTCCTTCTGTTCGCGCGGGGCGAAAAGAATCTGCATCGCATGATTCGTGACAATGGTCCTCGCGTCAGCTCGGCCATACACAGACTCGAGCTGCGAGTCGGATTGCACGATCGAGAGTAGGCGCAGGTTGTAGCCCGCCATATAAGCCACCGCACGCGCGATAATATGGATTTTTCCGATTGCCGTCATCTCGTCGAGCAGCAGCAGGCATTGATACTTCAATGCCGGATTGTCCTCTGCCAACTCCTTCGTGTTCAGATTCACGAGCTGCGAGAACATCAGATTCATCAGTATCGCCGCCTCACTTAAGTGATCGGGCGTCACGCCAAGATATACGGACATCTTGCGGCGTCTGACGTCTCGCAGATCAAAGTCGTTCGCGCTCGTCGCCGCGTCAACAATCGGGTTGGCCCAGATCGTCAGTGACGCATTAAAAGTGGCCAGAATGCTCGCCAGGACCTTGTCGTCATTCGCGAGGAATCGATTCAGTGCATCAATACAGGCGCGGCTCAAGTACTGTCGATGCTGTATAAGCATCCGGTTCAAGTAGGTTTTGACCGGCTGACCATTTCCCGACGATTGCCGCAATACCTCGCCCATTGTGATCGGGTAGTCGGGCACCCCGCTCGCGCCAGCACGACGCGCCTCACGCAAATCGGACAGCAGCAGGACCAGTCCCAACAGAAGGTTGCGTGCCTGGTCTTTCCAGAATTCGTCATGCCCGCCGGCCGGATACAACACATAACCGATCGCCAGAATGTCGCCGACGCGAAACATGTCGTCTGCAATGACCGACAACGGGTTGTAGCGGTGCGTGCAGCCATCTTCTGCAAACGGATTGAACAGGTACACGGCTTGTCCGTGCGCGCGCCGAAAGCCTGCCGTGAGACGAAAATTTTCCTGTTTGATATCAAGCACGACCACGGAGTCGGAATAGCTCAGCAGATTCGGGATCACAATCCCCACGCCCTTTCCTGAACGAGCGGGCGCGGCAAGTAGCACGAATTGCTGGCCGGCAAAGCGCAGATAGCGGCCACGCCAACGGCCCACCACAAGCGTCGGTTGAGACTTCGCGGGTGCAATCTGTCTCATAACAGCCCCGCCCGACGAATCTCCGCATCATTCGCAAAGCGCGCGTCGCCATACAAGGGTCTGCGGCCTGCTTGTTCCAGCCACGTATACACGGCAATCGCAGGGCCGCCGAAGGCGACAAGCAACCCCATGAGGCCCGCACCGGCCACACGTCTCCCCATATTCGGAAGACGGCCGTCGTACCATGCCACTAATGCATCAAGCCACGTTGACCAGCTTGCGCGAATGGGATTGCGGTGCATGCTTGCATATAGCATGCACGAGGCTAACCATTCGGCTGCGGCCAATCCGACGTATATCCCGATCGTGATGGCAAGCGTAAGAATCGTCACACGCCACACTGGAGCAAGCGTCCCGGACATGTCATGCATCGCAGCACCTCTCGGTTGGGCCAAACTCGATGGCAGCCTTCTCGCGCGGGTCGAACCAGACTTCGGTCATCGCCCAGCGTTTGCCGACCTGCACACCGTGTGAGTCCAATACGGGCTGCGCCTCCATGTGAGCGATCACGTCGATGGTCAAGCGCAGCACACGCTTGAGCGAAGCAATGTCCCAGGCGGCTGCCTCGGGATGCTCCTTCGCCATGAGCGCAAAACGCTCGATGGCAATGCCCGCACTGGACGCATGAAAACTCGTCATCGAGCCGGCGTGCCCGGTGGTCAAAAGCTTCAGGAAGTCGTACGCTTCCGCCCCGCGGAGCTCGGCAAGCAACACCCGGTCGGGACGCATGCGCATGGCGCAGGCAATCAAATCTGCAGGCGTTATGTGTGCGCGCCCCTGAGCGCCTTTGCTATAGAGGAGATGGACGCAGTTTTCGAGATGCCGAATGAACAGCTCGCGTACGTCTTCGATCGTCACGATGCGCTCGGTTGCGCTCAGGTATCGGCACAAGCTACGCATAAAGCTCGTCTTGCCGGAGCCCGTGCTGCCGACAATGACAATATTGCGGCGTGCTCGCACGGCGCTTTCGAAGAAGGCGGAAAAATCACGCGCTTCGAGCCGCTCGACGAGCATCCGATCGGCTCCGCGCAACGCTAGGCCTGCTTTGCCGAGACCGCCGACGTGTCGCCAAATCGTGTCCTCAAACATGCCGTCGGCACGATGGCACTCAAGCGTCTTTTCATCCGCGCTCGGGCGCCTGATCGTGATCGATACCGTCCGCGGCGGAACCACGGGCGGCACCACGAGTTGGAGGCGCGCGTTATCCGGTAATAGCGCGGAAAGCAGCGGATGCTCGGTCGAGACGCCCTGATTCGTCAACGTGGCAATCGCCACGGCGAACGCCATGAGTCGTTCGAAATCAAGTTCCGGTAAATCGTGTGCCTGCCACCCGCGATGGGTTTCGGTCAGAATACGCCGTGGTCGGTTGATCACGAGCTCCGTTACGGCTTCGTCGTCGAGCAACGGTGCGAATGAACGCATCAGCTCCGTCACCGATGCATCATCGGGCAATACCGACATCGCATCGGCTACGCGATCGGTTTGCGGCTGACGTGTTGCGTCGAACGCCTTCATCGCACCCCCTCCGGCTCCAGTGCATAAACCGAGCTGAAGTCCAGATCGCGAGCAAGGACAATCGTAAACTCGGTACCCTGATGTTGCCTGAGCGTCGGGGCAATATTGATGGTCTGATCGAGTACGCGTGTGGCCATGTCGCTGCCTTGCGCCTGTGTGTTCTGGTAGACAATCGTGCCGTTGCCATTGCCGCCGCGCGTGGCCAGATAACCGATCGCATCGTGGCTCAGTCCGAGCATCATCGCCGCGCCCACGCGCGCGCCCCAGTGATTCTCGATCGATCCATCCATACCCATGCGGCCCAGTGCGTCGGCTACCGGCGAATCGATCTGTACGGCTACCCCGTGCGGCGTAGCAATTCGTGCTGACAGAATAAATACACGTCGTTGCCCAGGCGCAAGATTCGCACGATATTCGCAATTAATTTGCGAGCCGCGCTCGATCAGCACCACGCGCCCGTCGTCGGAATAGACGTTACGTGCGACCGTGCAAGTCGATATACCTGCCTGGGTGGAATCGAACGCGGTGTCGCCCGCGCAATCGATCTTTGTGCCCTGAGCGAGTAGCAAACTGCGGTTGCCGATAAACGCTGCCATCATCTTTGGCATGCGCGTCGGCGTGAGCACCTGAGACAGCGGCTGTGAGAAGGGTTTCGCCCGCTCCTCGGCCATACCGGCAGTCGCATTCGACGGCTGCTGGTCCGCATGTACGGGCAAAATACTGGGGGAAGCTGACTCACTCTCGCTCGCGTCTGCCATTTGCCCATTGCTGGCCCCAACGGCAAGCAACGGCGCGTCGTAGTAGCTGCGTAACGGAGCAGCACGATCACTGGACGGCGCAGGCTGTACCGCGGCCGGTGCTGGCGCCGGTATAGGCATAGCAGCAGCCGATGCAGGCTCGGCAAGTGCCGGCACCTCGTCGAACACCTTTTCGTGTGCGCCTCGCGCATGGAGCGCACTGCGGCGCGCACGCGCAGCCTCGTCTCGGTGAGCGAGCACACCATGAACTGTCCAGACCGCGCCTATTAGCGCAAGTACGATGATCGCGAGCGGTACTAGCCAGTTGATGAACGATCGTCGCCCGAACCCATCCAGGCTGGGCATGCCGCGATCGAGCATGACAGATGATTCGGATCCCATACCTGTATCCATATCTGCCGAGCTGTTGCGACGGATCCTGTCGTCCGTCGCTGCGCTGTTGGGCGAAGTGTCCTCAGTCATGTTCGCGACTCCGCAGCGTGCGGCGCACGCCGTCGACCGTCACACCGTGCCGCGGCGCGACACCATCAATGTCGAATGCGTCGTTCCACAAACCAACCGCCTCATCGCCCAGACGCAACACGAGTCGGCGAGCAAGCTCATGGACGACCACCACATCACGGTCCATGTGCTTGTCCACCACGCGTTCGGTGTCATCGTCCTCGATTCGGAAGATCGCGGGTATACGACGATTGTTGGGGATTCGAATGTACGTAAAGCGACCGTCGTCCCATACTGCGGACGGTGCGATATCCTCTGCATGTGGCATGACCTGCATCGAGTACGCGGCGTTACGCACGACAGACGGCTGAGACAGCCGTTTCTGCAAACACGCCAAGCGCGCGGCAATAAACGCATCCGACGCAGCGGTGTCCGGGTACACGAAACTTACCCGGTACATCTCGTGCGCGTTGCCAAAGCGTGCTTTCAGGGGCAGAACGAGAAGATCAAAGCTGTAGCTGCGCCGATCGGTCCGGACAATCAGATTCGTGTCATGAGCGGCGAGTTTCGGCTTCAGATAAACGTCATGGTCACCCCGATTGGCTACCACATACCAACCGTCGCGGTCCCCTGGCGCAACCACAAGAATGTGCTCGGTCGGATCCAGCTCGACGTGGGTGGCAAAGCCGCGCTGCGCGATAATGCGCACGACTTCGTCCGGCACATAACGCACTTTGCGCACCCTGGCATCGTGCGTCCAGTCCGGCATGACGTGTGCGTCGACTGCTTGCGCCGCAAAGCACGCCAACAGGATCGCCATGGTCGCGAGCGTCTTCATCGGCCAGCTCCTGCACCGGGCTGTGGAGCAGGTGGCGTATCCTCCACATCTCGGCTGTACGCCGTCACCTTGAAGCCGAATGGATTTTCGATGGCCGAACGTTCCCGCACCAGCACCGTGGGGCGGTAGGTAAAGGCGAGCGTAATCACAAAGCGCTTTGCTGGCTCACCGGTATCGATGCCGTTCTTGCGCACCGTGCGCTCGAGATGCACAACAGCATGTCCCGGCTCGTCGGGCACGAGCGTCGTCGATACTATTCGGGTGCGGTATTGAACTGAAGCGCCCAGTTGCTGATCCAACGCGTTCGGACCGCTATAGATTTGACGATATGCGCGCGCGACCGATTCGTCGCTCATATCCAGGACACGGTCATAATCCATTTGCAACAGTCCCCAGTCGTAGCGCTCGCGAGTGCGTACATAGACTTCGACCCAGTGCTTATCTTCGATCTCACGCAGCGGCACGTGTTTTGCGTCGAGCACCTCGATGAATTGCGCCTCGCCGGTGAGCTTGTTCACCTCGATAGGCAACGGCACCACGCGATAAAACGGCATCATCGCGGCAAGCGCCGCTACCGAACCGACCGCAACAATAACGGCGGCAAACGCCACTTGCCATGCGCGACGCTCGGAGCATGCCTGCAACGCGGTGAGCGACGCCTCAAAATCAAGCGCACGCCGATAATCGCTTTGATCGTTCACGGACAAGCTCCATCCAGCCGCAGGTTCGCCCCCGGCGGCACCGGTAGTTGCTGATTGACCGGTACGCGGTGAGCTCCATCGGGTAGCACGAGCCTGGACGGCACACCGCTGCATCCGGACATCGACATGCTCAGCCCGATAAGCACGCATATCATCCGGCGTCGCGTCATTGCAGTTCTCCTTATCGACCAAACGTGATCGGCACCATCTGATCCTGAAGTCGCCGCGTGTTGCCCGCTCGCTTAAGAAGCAGTTCAGTCTGCTGCTCGGTAATCAAGCGATCCTCGGTTTCCGCGAGCATCTTGAACATCTGCAACTTCGTCATTTCGTTTCCGACCGCCACACTCTCCGACTGGATTCGTGCTTGCAGTTCCGCGATACCCTTCGGATCCCGTGTCGTATCGATGTGCCGCATCAGACGTTCAATCCGGTCGAGTTCGGCAAGCTCGGTCTGATATGCCTGCAGGCCAAGTGCCTTATCCTGAAATGGCTTGTTTAATGCACGCTGACAAATTCGCTGATCGATGCCATGCTGATCTTCACAGTCGTAGAGCTTGCTTTGCGCACGCAGCGCCTGGGCCGGACCAGTCAATCCGGCATACCCTCCCTCGCGAATCGCTGCATACACGCTTTGCCAATTGCCCGGCAACGCATTGACCACCCCCGGTCTATCCAGCAACGCACCAAAGCCGCGCGCGCCGCTCATTGAGCGGTACAACGCCATCTCCTGCTGCACTTGTTGTTTGAGCTGCCCGACCATCGCGATCGCCTGGGCGACGTTCTTTTCGTCATAGACCGAATAGATTTCCGCTTTCGCCGGCTCAATAAACGACGCCGAGCCCGCGACAATGACGCTCATCAGTACATGCGTGAATAGGTATCGCTTCATGGCTTCGCTTCCTGTTCAGTCGTGCGCACGGTCAAGCTGCTCGCGTGCAGCCCGTTGATAGGCGGGAGGATGCGGCGAAACGGCGCTCACCAATGCGCCAGGCCTAGATATTCGACCGCCGGAAGACGCGTTTCGGTTTGCACTGCGCAGTGCGAAGGCCAGCGCACCTGCCGCCTGTCTGGATGCGTAGCCGGCGACAAACGCTCCAAAGCCTGAGACGGTCGCACCGCCCGCAAGCCCCGAAGCCACAGCCGGCAACTGCCACCCAATCGTCGCCAATAGCATGGATGTAACAAACATGCCGAAAGCCGCCGCCCACGGGGCGCTTGCTTGAAGTGCTTGACGGGCGGCAGCGGCCAACGCATCGGCAGAAGCGTCCGGATCAGCAGTCGTTACTTGAAACGGTGCGAGGTTGGCCGAGAACGCTGCGAGCGCGAGACCAAGAAAAGCCGCAACCAACACTTGCAACAGCGCATAGTTCACGAGCTTGGCAGTCCATGCTTCGAAAAATCTAACAGTAGGACTAAATGCTCCACACGCAATGAATATGGGACCCAGCGCAAGTACGAGGTCGAGCAGCATGCGTGCCATCATCACTTCGACGCCGAGCACCATCAGAAAGATTGCGCCCCCGAAGGCGGCAACCAGACCACAAGCGAGGTCGCCGATACCTGCGACGATGCCGCTCATGCTCAGACCTTCATGGGTCGCTTTGTCGAAATAGGCGTCGACCACGAGGTTAAGCTGCCGATCATAGCAATCGAGCGTCCGGTAAATGCCCACAGCATGCTCGCTTGCCTCGCTCGCTTGTTCTACTGACCCGCATCCAACATTTCCTGCGCCGGTACGAACGGCTGCTGTCTGAATTGCCTGGGCGACGCCGGTTGTCGTCTCGCTCACGGCACTGACGACCTGGGACTGGTACAGCCCCGCACTTAGCGCAAACGCGAGCGTGATGACGACTTTCATACCTCGCCACGCAAATGCCGGCACCGGCTCGTGTGCCTCTCCGCGAATCACTGCCATGCCATACGCGAGAACCCAGATCACCACTCCCGTGGTAGCCGCGGGTACTAACGCGGACGACAACGCAGACGATGCATCGCTTACGTACGTGTGCATACCATTTTCGAGCGTACCGCCCACCGCGCTGAAGAGGCCATTCATAGAACACCACCTTGCACGTGTGTAGCGGTGCTCGACAATGCGGTTTGAAACGCACTCGTCTGGCGCCGGCGAGCAGTCAGGGCATCATGAAAGCGCGGCAACCACACATCGGGGTCGTCCCCGACCTTGGCCCGGATCGTATTGAGCAACGCAACATTGTCTGACGTGCCCGACAGGACATCGAGCACGTCGCCCATTCCCGAGAGATCGAGTCGCCCGATTGCCGAACGATGACCCTGCTTGACCAAGAACAGCCGGCTGTGCTCACCCATGCGTCTCACAATGTTGAATTCTGCTTCGGTCAGCTTGAAACCGTGGACATAATCATCGTGGTCTGCGCTCGGGTTGGGGAGGAAGAAAAATGTAGCCGTCTGCTCTACAAGCGCACGAGAGATTGGACTGCTAAGCACATCCGCAGGGGACTGGGTATCGAAAATACCTAGGCCGTTTTGCTTGCGAATGGTCTTTTGCTTGTCGTTGGCAAACTCGCTGAACACCGGGTCGCGCAGGCGCTTCCAGAACTCGGTCATCACATAGATGAAACGCCGCCCATCGATCAGGCGTTCGGTCAGATGCAGCAGCACCATCGTCAGTGGCGCACATACCTCCGGATCGTCGAGCAGTTCTGTGTCGTCAAAACCGAACAATCGGTGCGCATCTAGATCAATCCGGTCAACCGGGTTATCGAGCACCCACCCGAGGCGCCCGCCGGCGCACCATTTGGCAAGCCGCGCATGAAGACTGTTATCTCCAACGTTTGGCAACAGTTGCCTGACCATGGACAACCGACGCAGCGATCGATCCATGCGTGCAACCTCCCGGATCGCGCGAGAGATATCGAGCTCATCCTTCGCGGACAGCGGTACTCCGTTGTCGACCAGCTTGCACACGAGACGCATCCAAAAACTGTGTGTCGCCTCGTCCGCCTCCAACTGGAACGGGTTCATGCCGGTGGGCTCACCACGGTGAAATACCGTGTATTGACCACCCATGGCGCGAATCCCGATTTCCGCTCCTCGGTCCTTGTCGAAGAGCACGCCCATCACACCGTACTTCATTGCCATCGCGAGCAGAAACAGTTCAAGCACAGTCTTGCCTGCACCGGCTCGGCCGATGATCTGCGTGTTGGCAAGCGCCTTCTCGTCGTTTGAGTCGACTTTCTCGGGCGTCGCGTGAAAATTCAGATAGAGCGGTTGCCCGCTGGGCGTTTTGACAATCGTGATAGCTTCGCCCCACGGATTACCCTCTCGCTTTCCAGTCGCGAAATTATGCAAACTGGCCATCGCGCAAAAGTTGCGTGATGTGAGCTTCGCCTCTCGCGGTCGGTATCGCCAGTTGCCGGGGCACTGCGCGAACCACGCAGCATCGGCGACCAGATCAATGAGCGCACTCTGGAAGCCGGCGTCTGCAAGCTTCGTTCGTGCTTGGGCGACATGCCGCACTACCTCATCCAAGGTATCTCCCAGCACAGCCAACGTGTAGTGGTACTCGCCCAAAACAAAATCGCCATTGACGAGATCGTTCGCGGCCTGATCCATTGCCTCGATTTGCGAGACAGCAACGTCATCTCCCGCAATCAGTTGGTTGCGCTGGCGCTCGAGCGCCTCCTTGGCACTGGGACGGTCAAGCACGGTAAAGCTTTGCGTTTCGATGTACTCGAAGTCGCCGTAGAGCAATCCATTGAGCATGCCTGGCTCGGTTTGCTCCGGATAGTCCTTCAGGTCGAGCAACGCCGCATAGCGGGTGCGCGTAGGTGTGCGGATCTCGAGCTTCTCACGGTGGAAGAACAGGCGCGAGGTTGGTAACGTGTCGCAAATTCGACCGTATCCAACCGGTACCGCCTCCCACGTTCCGTTGACTAGGTAACCAAGCATCTCGAGCGCGGCGGAATAGCGACAGAGCCGCTTGGTCAATGGATCGCGGCGTTCATACACACCGAGCGCGCATGGCGACCACGGTTTGAGACCAGTCTCGATCTGCGCGGCGATATCGGCCAGCGCACGCAATGCGTCTTGCTGATCGCGCTGAATGTCGTCAACTGTACGGCGTGCTGCACGGCTGAACAGCCGCCCCAATCGCGTCCGGTGAGGACGATATACGGCGCTCACGTAGAGCTCGTTGGTCATCATCGTGTAACCGGCAAAGCTCGCGTAGTAGCGCTCAGCTAAGTCCTGACAGAATCGGTTGAGATAGGTCGTCTCGAACCTGTCCGCGGTACGCCGCCGCAGCCGATGCGTCCATAGCGCGACGTGGCCACCCGGCAGATTGCGCACCAGCTGATTGAAGGTGACATGGCGCGCGAGAATATCGGCAGGATCGGCCGTCTCGAATGCAATCCCGGGAATTTTCCAGATTTGTATATAGTCACCCTCGCGTGTGCGAATCACGCGGTCCGTGACATGCGACGAAAATGGGATGAAATCTGCGAGCACCACTTCGCGCGGTACGAGGGTTGCGTGTGCCGACGGTGTGCTCATGTCACCCTCGCGCCTTCAATCGGATCGGCGCATAGGCATGCGCGCCCCAGAAGCGCCGGTTGCGCTGGCACAGTCTCATTTTCACGCGTAGCATGCGCTGAGCGAGACGTTGGTCGTCCTGACGCGTAATCATGCGCATCGTCGCGAACACGGGAACGATCAACAGTACGATTGCGACACCCAAAGGCGCACTCGCCATCAATACCCAGATTGCCGGGATCAGCATGCCGCCAGCGACCATCAACAGCGGTACAAGTGGAACGCCCCATAGCATCGCTGGCCGCGTGCAGCCTTTGAATACGGGGTCGGAGAGTGTGTTCACAATCAGCTCCGTGTTCACGTTAGGCCGTCGGAATCAACATGCCAGCAATGACCGTTGCGCAGCCAACGAAAAGGCCACCGACGAAAACATGCGCGATATCGCCAAACCGGGCGTGCTGAAACATCATTTTGAAGCCGGCCCAGATGATGGAAATCGAACACACCACCCCGCCCACACCGAGCAACGTGTTCTGAATAGTGATCAGCAAGGTATTGACCTGACTGAGTTGTGCAGATGCCGGAGGGGTTGCCATGACGAGCACGCCGAGCACTGCAATGCGGCGCCAATTCGACGAGATCCACGCAACACACGTTTTTCTCAGTCTCACGTCGCTTATGCTAATTAGGAATACAGATTTCATAATGCACTCCATCCAGCCGAATTCCACCTTCCTTGCTCAGAAAATAACGGCACTGCCTTCGACTCCACCGTTATTTTGGCTTCGCGCTGTATCGTCGTTCGGGTTCGAGGATGGAGGAGACACAGGAGTCGAGCGCCCGCGGCTCTCAGCCCTAGACCCAGTCACACGGTCGCGTATCACCGGAATTGGCGTTGCAGATGACGTCAGCGCAGGAACGAAAGTGTCGCCCGACGCCGCTGCTTCCGTAATCCGTCGCACATATCCGACGCGAAAACCGGTTACGAAATTCCCGCTCGCATAGCACGACAGCGCAGCGCGCAACGCCTCTTGTGGATGGGCATGAATAGGGCGAGCCCGCCGAAAACATGCCCGAAGAATAGCCGCACCAACGCTCAGGTTCCGACAGACGTCGCAGACGGTCCTCGCGGTCAATCCGTAACGAGACCAGTTGTCGCGATTGATTTGCGCGAGGCCGGCGCTGTAGTTCCACCCCGCCGCTTGCAATGCCTTGACCGTGGCGATCGCTTCGTCCTCGCGCCGAGGCTGTCTCACCAAACGGCCATGGACAACACCGATAGCGTAGGGATTGAATCCCGATTCGATTCGTACAATGGCAGCCAACGTCTGCGGGGCGACGGCAGGCGCACACTGCTGAGCCATCGCCACGAAGTCTTGCGTGGTCATCGCCCATCTCCGCTCGTGCGGCGCGCGCTGATATTATCGCGTCGACATATCATCAATACGGGCGTACCGGCCGTCCGAATGACAGTCGCACTCTCGGCTCGGCCGCGCACCGGTATCTGGTCCATATTGTCGTTCACGCGCATGATCTGCCCCCTCGCTGTCGGACCCGCGCAAACGATGGCGGGAACACGAGGGTATTCAAGCAGCCGGTAAGCACTGACCCAAACCCGTCTTGTAGACGGGTTTTCCCGTCGGGTTGGCTCTGTATCGCCGATTGAGATCAGTTCGACTCAAACGTTTGCCTGTCCGTTGAACCGTGTCAGTGGCCGACCCCGGTTTGCCGCGCCGCTCGATGCCTGCTCACGTCGCTCCGAAACAGCTGAAGGTCGATTCAGTTTGCGTGAAGTACCGCATCCGAACCGGCTCGTCGCATTGTCCACAAACACCAACAATGCGCGGGCCTGTGCCCGGTCCCGGCACTATCAGGGTGGAGCGACCCCACGTATCTGAGGACACGAGGACTCTCTTAAAATAAGGGATAGTCTTGTGCCTATCAGTAAGCCTAGTCATTACGTGGAAAGCATCGAAATTCTGACCGAGCCGGAGCGCCGTCGTCGGCGCAC